>Ga0070684_100000360_pt1 | contig 31368 bp, 34 predicted proteins | sample KBSC723LmetaG_FD_65653 | JGI IMG/M metagenome (GOLD analysis project Ga0070684, IMG submission 65653) | Corn rhizosphere microbial communities from Kellogg Biological Station, Michigan, USA - KBS C7.2-3L metaG | ecosystem: Host-associated > Plants > Roots > Rhizosphere ...
GCCGCCGCGTCGAGCTCGACCTCGGCGTCGACCGCTACTACGCGACCGCCGCCCGGGCATTCGCCGACGCGCGAGCCGGCGACATCATCCTCTACGAGGACTCGTACGGGAACATCGCCGTCGCGATCACGGGCGGCAACGCCGCGGAGATGTTCGGGCTGCGCGCGGGCCAGCGGCTGACGATTCGCTTCGCCGATTAGCGCCTGAAGGGCCAGCCGCGCCCGTCGCGGCGGCGGATGTCGGCAATGGCGAGGGCCGGAATCGAACCGGCGACACCACGGTTTTCAGCCGTGTGCTCTACCGACTGAGCTACCTCGCCTGGAAAGCGGCCAGTGTAGCCAAGCAACGAAATCGACCTTCCGCTCGCCGGCGACCGAGCCGGCGAGCACCAGAAGAAGGACGTCCGGGCCGGTGCTGCCGTGCCGCGGACGTCCTCTGCGACTGGAGCCTAACGCCTCAGCCGCCGGCGTCAAGGATCTCGCCCTCGCTCACTGAGGGGCCGCAGCCCATCGTACGATCGGGTCGTGCGGTGGCGGCCGCCCAGACTGAGTGGTCGGACGGTGCGACTCGCGCTGGTCGTGATCGCGGCTGTGATCGCGTTGACGATCGCCGAGCTGACGTCCGAGGGGTTCAGCGAGTTCACCCGCGACCATGCGCTCATCTCGACCTTCATCACGGAGGCCGTTCTCCTGGTCGGGGTCTACCTCGTCATCGACGAGATCATCGGCCGCAGAGAGGCTCGCCGCTGGAGCGACGTGACCTCGCTGGGCATTCGGGCGCTCTCCGCACTCGCGCATCGACCCGCCGAGATCATCCAGACCGCCGTGACCGAGTTCGACCCCGAAGCCTCGACCGCTGGCGCCGTGGACTACCACGAGGTGGTCTCTGCCCATGCCGACGAGCTCGGGAACTGGCTTCGAGCCGATGAAGAGCGGGCGCGGCTCTTTGCCGAGGAAACGCGGCGGAGTGCGTCGAGGCTCGAAGAGGCGATCATCCGCTGGGGACCGACTTTGGTCGAGGATCCCGACTCCGCCGAGCTGCTCAATCTGTTGCCGGACGTCGTCGACTCCGCTCGCTCCGTTGCGCAGGCGATCGTGCCTGTGCGGGGATGGCTCGACCCGGTCGGTGGGAAGGAGGACGACCGGCAGCGCTTCAGGAACTGCCTGGTCGAGATCCTGGGGAACGTGCGCGAGTTCGACCGGCGGCGCGCTTCGTGAGCTCTTTCGTCGCGTCGAGGCCGGCGGCTCAGCGGTCGCGAGCCTGCTTCAGGCGCTCGACCAGAGCTTCGAGCATCTGGCCCTTGACGAGGACGTCGTCTGCGCCGGCAGTCGTGGCCTCGTCGTGGATTGCCGGGCTCTCGTCGCCCGTGAGGGCGATCAGGCAGATGAGCGGATGTGCCTCGCGCAGCTTGCGGATCGCGGTGACGCCGTCCATGTTCGGCATGTGCAGGTCGACGACGACGGCGTCGGGGCTCAGCTCGTCGGCCAGGTCGATCGTCTCGACCCCGTCGTAGGCGAGCGCGACGACGGTCAGCTCGGGCTGCTCCTCGATCAGCACGCGCAAAGCCGCGGCGTACCGCTTGTCGTCGTCCGCGAGCAGTACGCGGATCGTTCCGAAGTCCGCCGCAGCGTTCACTCTCCTTTAGTTTGCCCTACGTGGAAACGCGACAAACGCTTCAACCGATCGCCGTCATCGGCGCAGCCCTCGATCTCGGAGCCGGCCGGCGGGGCGTGGACATGGGCCCGTCGGCGATCAGGTACGCCGGGCTGGCGGCGCGGATCCGCGAACTCGGGCGCGAATGCGTCGACCTGGGGAACGTGCAGACGGCTGTGGCCGAGGCAGCGCCCGTGGGCGACACGCGGACGCGCTACCTGCGCGAGATCCTGACCGCCTGCGGACGGGTGGCCGAACGGGTCACGGGCGCGAGGGACGAGGGGAGGATGCCGCTCGTCCTCGGCGGGGACCACTCGGTGGCGCTCGGCACCCTCGGCGGGCTCGTCGACGGCGACGGCCCGGGCGGCGTGCTCTGGATCGACGCTCACGGCGACCTGAACCGCCCGGAGACGAGCCCGAGCGGCAACGTCCACGGGATGGTGCTGGCCGCGGCGATGGGGCTCGCCGGGCCGGCGTTCGGCGGCTCCGACGTTCGGATCCCCTCGGTCGACCCGAGGCGGGTCGCGCTCGTCGGCGTGCGCTCGCTCGACGACGGCGAGCGTAGCCTTCTCCTCGACCTGGACGCAACGGTGTTCACGATGAGCGACATCGACCGGCTCGGGATCGAGCACGCGATCACCGAGTCGCTCGCGAAGATCGACGGCCCCGGTTTCGTCCACGTCAGCCTCGACATGGACGCGCTCGACCCGGACGTCGCGCCCGGCGTGGGTACGCCGGTGCGCGGTGGGCTCTCCTACCGCGAGGCCCATCTGGCGATGGAGCTGGTCGCCGAGTCGGGCCTGGTCAGATCGCTCGAGGTCGTCGAGGTGAACCCGATCCTCGACCGCGAGAACGAGACGGCAAAGCTCGCGGTCGAGCTGGTCGCCTCCGCGCTCGGCGCCCGAATCCTCTGACGCTCGCTCCGCTCGCACAGGTCGGGCGCGGCGGCGCCTATGCGAGGAAGGACTCGATTGCGGCGCGTGTCTCCGTCAGCGCGTCCCAGTAGACGGTGTGGCCGCCGGGGACGGTGACGACCTGGACGAGGTCGCCCAGTGCCGCCTGGTACTTCTCGATCTCGTCCGGAACGGTGAGCCAGGATTCGGCGCCGATCACGAACAGCGTCGGCACCTCGGCGGGCGGCGGCGGTGGGCTCGCCATCACGCTCCAGGCTGCGATCACCGCGCTCTTGCAGTAGCGGTAGCGGAGGCGGCCGTCGGGGCCCGGCTCCATGTGATTGCGATCGGACTCGATCACCAGCTCGCGCGGCGCGAGCAGGACGCGGCCGTTGTCGTAGCGCACCTGGGCTGCCTCCTCGACTGTCGCGTACGAGACGTCCGCTCGCTCCATCTCCGCCAGGTCGAGCGCGACCTGCGGGAGCACGCGCAGAGCGGGATCGAGCAGGATGACGCGCTCGACCCGGTCGGGCTCGCGGGCGGCGAGCTCGGCGGCGAGCCGCCCACCGAAGCTGTGCCCGATCCAGATCGCCGGTCCGCCCGGAACGCTCGCCAGGATCGCGTCGAGGTGGGCGCCGACGTCCCAGGGCGGCTGCCACGGAGAGTGGCCGTGCCCGAGCAGGTCGAGGCCGATCACGTGGTAGCGGTCGGCGAGCGGTTCGGCGAGGCCGTCGAACCGGCCGCCGTAGGAGCTGACACCGTGCAGGCAGACGACCGCCGGCGCACCCGGCTTGCCCCATTCGTACTCGTTCAGCGTCACGGCCCCAGCCGCCCGAGCACCTTCGTGTTCGCCCCGACGAGCGTCCGGAAGGCGTCCGCGAGCCGCGGGTTGTCCTGCACCCGCATGTCCGTGTCGTGCGCCGGCTTGTTGTCGTTCTCCCACTGCTCGTTCCACCACGAGAAGCCGATCACCCTCGGCCAGCGCAGCGAGGTCAGGTCGGTCAGCGCCGCGGAGGCCCAGTCGGCCTGGTCGCAGAGCTTGTTGTGCGAGGTGACGCCGAGCTCGGCGACGATCAACGGCTTCGTCGGCGCCATCGCGACCAGCCGCGGATAGGCCGCGTCCATCGATTCGCGGAACGAGCCGCACCATTTCTCGGTCGGCTCCTGGGCGCCGTAGGCGCTGACCGCGACCCAGTCGACGTAGGCGTCGCCGGGGTAGTAGTTCTCGAACCGGTTCCACGGCCGGTCGGGATCGTCGTCGCCGTTGACGTGGAAGACCCAGGTGACGTTCGTCGCGTCCTCGCCGCGGATCAGGTCGACGATACGGCGATACGCGTCGCGGAACCTGGCCGGCCCCTTCTTGCCGCCGTTCCACCTTCCGTTCCACGGGAACCAAGAGCCGTTCACCTCGGTGCCGAACTCGACGATCAGCGGCGTCCCGAAGGTGTGCGCGGCCCGGCCCCAAGCACGGAAGTCTGCGTCGAAGTCGCCGCGCAGGACGTGTGCGAGCGTGAAGCGCCTGTTCGGCTTGCGGGCGGAGCTGTCCAGCAGCATCAGCCGGATGAACGGGACGCTGCCGGCGTCGCGGATCCAGGTAGCGGTCGCGAGCGGGAACGCGCGGCCGCGGTACCAGTTGTCCGAGAAGTACACCCAGGCTGCCGTCTTGTGCACCGTCGACTCGTAGGAGGAGAGGTCGGCCGGGGCGATGTCGTCCTCCTCTCCGGTGATCCCGCCCGGGTAGACGCCGTGGTAGAGCTTCCCGGCAGGCGGTGACGGAACCGCCGCCGACGCCGCGCCGACCAGGGCGAGGGTCAGCACGATGAGGGCGATCGCTCTCACGGCCGGTAGTAGGTCCGGCCCTTCAGCTCGTCGGGCAGGTGGTCGACGTCGAAGCCCGCCGGGTCGTCGTGCGGGTAGATGTAGCCCTGGCCGTGGCCGAGCTTCTTCGCGCCTGCGTAGTGCGCGTCGCGGAGCTCCCTGGGCGGTCGGACGTTCCCGGCCTCGCGGACGTCCCGGCGCGCCTCGCCGAGCGCGACGGTGACGGCGTTCGACTTGGGCGCGAGCGCCAGGTAGATCGCTGCCTGCGCCAGGTTGAGCTGCGCCTCCGGGAGCCCGACGTGCTCGACCGCCTGGGCGGCGGCGACGGCGACGACGAGCGCCTGCGGGTCGGCGTTGCCGACGTCCTCCGAGGCGAGGATGACCATCCGCCGCGCGATGAACCTCGCGTCCTCGCCGCCCTCGAGCATCGCGGCCAGGTAGTAGACCGCGGCGTCGGGGTCGGAGCCGCGCATCGACTTGATGAACGCCGAGGTGAAGTCGTAGTGGGCGTCGCCGCCCTTGTCGTAGAGCAACGGCCGTTTGCGGGCGGCGTCCTCGACGTTGGCCTCGGTGATCGTGGCGTCGCCCGCCGCGGCAGCTGCGGTCTCGAGGATGTTCAGGGCATTCCGGGCGTCCCCGCCGGCCCGTCTCGCGACCTGCGCGCGGATGTCGTCGGAGAGCTCGATCCCCAGCGCAGCTTCGCCTCTGGCGATCACCCGCTCCAGGCTCTCCATCTCCAGCGGTTGCAACTCGAAGAGTTGCACCCGGCTCAGCAGCGCCGAGTTGACCTCGAAGTACGGATTCTCCGTCGTCGCCCCGATCAGGGTGACCAGCCCCTCCTCGACGGCGGGCAGGAGCGCGTCCTGCTGCGCCTTGTTGAACCGGTGGATCTCGTCCAGGAACAGGATCGTGCGACTGCCGTGCGCCCCCAACCGCTCCTGCGCCCGGGCCAGCACGCCGCGAACGTCTGCGACCGAGGCGGAGACGGCGGAGAGCTCCTCGAACTCGGCGCCGGTGGTCGCGGCGACGATCCGGGCAAGCGTCGTCTTGCCGCTCCCGGGCGGGCCGAAGAAGATCGCGGAGCCGACGCGGTCCTCCTCGATCGCGCGACGGAGCGCCGTGCCCGGCCCGAGCACGTGCTCCTGGCCGACGAACTCGTCGAGCGAGGCCGGCCGCAGCCGCATCGCCAGCGGCGCGTTGTCCCGGGCCCGTTCCGACGCGGCGTGTGCGAACAGGTCGGACACGCCCCGAAGTATGCTCAGCGGGTGTCCAGGCAGGAGCAGACGGGGCTCGCGGACGAGTTCGAGCCGATCCTGCCGGGCCGGGGTGCGAGCGACTACGAGCGGTACCTGCGTACCGACGAGCTGCTCGCGCTCCAGAAGCCTCCGGAGGAGCGTGCACACCACGACGAGCTCCTCTTCCAGTCGACGCACCAGTCGTCGGAGCTCTGGCTGAAGCTCGCCGCCGAGGAGATCGAGGCCGCGACGGCGCACCTCGAGCGGGGCGAGATCGGGCCGGCGCTGCGCCTGCTGGGCCGCGCCGTCCTCTGCTTCAGGCTGGTCACCCACGCGCTCGACATGCTCGAGCTGATGTCCCCGTGGGAGTACACCGCGGAGGTCAGGCCCGTGCTCGGCCACGGCAGCGGGTTCGACTCGCCGGGGTGGAGTCGCGTCCGGCACGCCGCGCCCGCGCTCGGCCAGTCGTTCCACGAGCTGCGAAGGCGGGAGGGGCTGTCGTTGGCGGAGGTCTACACGCAGGGTCGCGAGCGCGAGGATCTCTACCAGCTCGCCGAGGCGCTGACCGACCTGGACGAGTGGGCGACCACCTGGCGCGTCCGGCACTTCATGGTCGTCGAGCGGATCATCGGCGGAGACGTCGTCGGCACCCAGGGGACGCCGGTCGAGATGCTCGGCAAGCTCGTCCAGCGCAAGCTCTACCCCGAGCTCTGGAAGGTGCGGACCGAGCTGACCAACCGCGCGATCGAGGGGGCGGACTGAGCTCCACCGCCGACGCCTGGAGTGGGGCGAGCTACGAACGGATCGCCGAGGCGTTCGCGCCGGCTCACGAAGGGATCGTCGAGCGGCTCGAGGTGCGGCCCCGGGAGCGGTTCCTCGACCTCGCCTGCGGCACCGGCGGTGTCGCGCTGGTCGCCGCCCGTGCCGGCGCCGACGTCACCGGAGTCGACTTCTCGGCCGACCAGATCGTCAAGGCCCGGGAGGCCGCCGAGGCCGCCGGGTTGTCGATCCGGTACGACGAGGGCGATGCGCAGGCGCTTCCGTACGCCGACGCGAGCTTCGACGTCGTCGCCTCTGCCTTCGGCGTGATCTTCGCGCCCGATCACGCGCGCGCTGCGGACGAGTTGACGCGCGTCTGCCGGGCCGGTGCGCGGATTGCGGTCACGTCCTGGCTCGACGACGACTGGTTCCGGCTGAACTCCCGCCTGCGTCCCGACTACGAGGGGCTGGCGTCGATCGAGTGGGGAGACGAAACGTACGTGAGCGGCCTCCTGCCGGAGTTCGAGCTCCGGTTCGAGCGCGGGGAGTCGACCATCGCCGCAGCCTCGGACGACGAGTGCTGGCAGCTGCTCTCGAGCTCGGTGCCGCCCTTGAAGGCTTGGCTCGACACGCTCGACGACGCCGGTCGCGAGGACGCCGCCCGGGAGTATCGGGCCTTGATTCGCGGCGGGTCGCTCGCACGCGAGTACCTGCTCGTCCTGGGGGAACACCGGTGAGAGACGAAGCCGTCAGTCTCCGGGACGAGGCGGTCGAGCTCCTCCAGGCGCTGATCCGGCTGGACACGGTCAACCCGCCGGGAAACGAGACCGCCGCGGCGGAGCTGTTGCGCGCGTACCTCGAGCCGTTCGGAGTGGAGTGCGAGCTGTACGCGCGGGTGCCCGAGCGGGCGAATCTCGTGGCGAGGATTCCGGGCCGCGGCGAGGGGCCGAGCCTGCTGCTCCTCTCGCACACCGACACGGTGCTCGCGGATCCGGCCGAGTGGTCGGTCGACCCGTGGTCGGGCGAGCTGCGCGACGGCTGCGTGTGGGGCCGCGGTGCGCTCGACATGAAGGACCAGGTGGCGGCGAGCGCCGTCGCGATCGCCGCTCTGGCGCGCGAGGGCTTCCGGCCGCCCGGCGACCTGATCTTCGCCGCGACCGCCGACGAGGAGATGGGCGAGGGCGTCACCTACGGGCTCGAGTGGCTGTGCGAGGAGCATCCGGATGCGGTGCGGTGCGACTACGCCGTGAACGAGGGCGCGGGCGACCGCGTCGAGCTCGGCGGCCGGGTGCTGTATCTCTGCTCGGCCGCGGAGAAGCGGAGCTCCCCGTTCGTCCTGCGCGTCCACGGCCGGAGCGGACACGGCTCGATGCCGGCCATCGCCGACAACGCGCTGGTCAAGGCCGCGCGCTTCGTCGAGCGGCTGGGGGCGTTCGAGCCGGAGCCGGTGCTGATCCCGGAGGCGGCGGGCTTCCTCGAGGCCATGGCCGGCTCGGTGCCGGCGGTGGAGGATGCGTTGGCGCTCGCCCGCTCGATCGACCCGGTGGCGGCCGAGCTGGTCGAGCCGCTGCTCGGCATGACGGTGGCGCCGACGATGATCTCGGCGTCGCAGAAGCGCAACGTCATCCCGGGACAGTGCGAGGTGACGGTCGACTGCAGGCTCCTGCCCGGTCAGACGGAGGCGGAGGCGGACGGGCTCGTCCGGTCGTGGCTCGGCGAGGGCGACTACGAGGTCGAGTGGCGCGACGCCCAGGGCGGCACTCGCTCCGAGCTGGGAACGCCGCTCTGGTCGGCGATCGAGTCGTTCGTCGACGTGATCGAGCCGGGTGCCCGCCTCGCGCCGATCTGCGTTGCCGGCTTCACCGACTCGCACTGGCTGCGCGAGGCGTTCGGGACGGTTGCGTACGGGTTTTTTCCGATGCGGACGATGAGCGCGGAGCTGGCCTCGCGGCTGATCCACTCGGCCGACGAGCGGATTCCGGTGGACGACCTCGAGCTCGGGGTCGAGTTCCTGCGCCACGTCGCGCGGGCGGTCGGCTCTCCCGATTAGCGTCCTGCAGCTTCGGTTCGCCCGGCCTCCTCCCCACGGCGAGCCTAGCGAGGAAACCGTGACGCGTGTGAAACGCGGTGTGACGATCCTGTGCCGGCGCCTGGGGCGCTCGGGGCGGGGTACCCTGGGAGCGTGCCCGACTCGCAGGAGAAGATCCGGCTCGGCGGCATGGCGCTGCAGAACGGCGTTCTGGTTCATGGGCCGACGTCGTGGGCGGTCGCAGTCCGGACGGAGGACGGCGAGCTCCGCGTCACGTCGGGGAAGAAGAGCATTCGCGGCGCCGGGGTCAGCAACCCGCTGCTGCGCGGGCCGATCCGGCTGCTGGACGCCTTTGCGCTCCTGCCGCGGATTCGCCGCGCCTGTCCGGACGCGCGGCTGCCGTTCGAGCGTCCGGCCGTGCTCGGCTCGATGGTCGCCAGTGCGATCGTCGCGCAGCGCCTGCGCAAGTCGACGCGTCTCGGCCCGGCGCTGCGGGAGCTGGTGAGCGGCACGTTGTCGCTGCTGCCGGCGACGCTGGCGCTGCGCGGTTCCGACCTCGCCGCCTACCACGGCGCGGAGCACATCTCGATCGGGACGTACGAGCACGGCGAGCCCCGCGGAAAGGAGCACGAGCGGTGCGGGTCGCACCTGGTCGGGCCGCTCCTGCTCACGTCTGCCGCCGGTGCCGCGCTCGCCGCGAAGGCGCCGGAACGGGCGCGTGGGCCGGCCCGGGTCGCCGCAGCGCTCGGAAGCGTGGCCGCGGCCACCGAGATCTTCGGGTGGATGGTCCGGAACGCCGACCATCCGGTCGCCCGGTCGCTGGCCTGGCCCGGTCACCAGCTGCAGCACCGGTTCGCGACCGCCGAGCCCGACGCAGCGCAGCTCGAGGTCGCGCAGGCCGCGCTGGATGCATGCCTGGAGCTCGAGACCCACGCGGCCGAACACGATGGCCCTCGATCTTCGGCAGCAGGGTAGGCGGCTCCCGCCCGAGATCTTCGACCTCCCCGTCGAGAAGATGCGGGAGGGCTACTACACGGACGCGTACTTCAACCACACGCGCTCCGCCCTGCTCGCCGACGGGCGGCACCCGCGGGTCGTGATGCAGGTGTTCCAGAAGCACCGGGCGGTGCTCGGCGGAATGGACGAGGCGATCGCGATCCTGAAGCTGTGCTCGGAGGACTGGGACGCGCTGACGGTCCACGCCCTGTACGACGGCGACCACATCGATCCGTGGGAGACGGTGATGACGGTCGAGGGCGACTACACGCTGTTTGCCCATCTCGAGACCGTCTACCTCGGCGTGCTCGCGCGGCGGACGCTGATCTCGACGAACGTCACCCGCGTTCTGGAGGCAGCGGCCAGGAAGCCGATCATCTTCATGCCGGCCCGGCACGACCATCACCGCGTCCAGACGGGGGACGGCTACGCCGCGCACGTCGCCGGAGCGCTCGTCGGTGCGGAGATCGGCGTCACCACCGACGCGCAGTCCTCGTGGTGGGGCGGCCGCGGGATCGGCACGGTTCCGCATGCCCTGATCGCCGCCTACGGGGGCAACACGGTGCTCGCCGCTACGAAGTTCGCCGAGTGGGCTCCGGACGACTTCAACATCGTCGTGCTCGTCGACTTCGAGAACGACTCCGTGCGGACGTCGCTCGAGGTCGCCCGCGCGCTCAAGGACCGGCTCTGGGGGGTGAGGCTCGACACGTCCGGCCAGCTCGTCGACCGGGCCCTCTGGAACGAGATGGGCGACTTCGATCCCCGCGGCGTCAACGAGCGGCTGGTGCGGAAGGTTCGGGAAGCCCTCGACCGTGACGGGTTCGAGCAGGTGAGGATCGTCGCCTCGGGCGGCTTCACGGTCGATCGCATTCGCGCGTTCGAGGAGGCGGGCGTGCCCGTCGACGCCTACGGCGTCGGGTCGTCCCTGATCCGCGGGGAGAACGACTTCACCGGCGACATCGTCCTCACCGACGGTCGCGCGACAGCGAAGGTCGGGCGTCGCTTCCGCTCGAACGACCGGCTCGAGCTCGTCCCCTAGACGCTAGAGCCCGGCCGGCTCGCGGCGTGGCTGTTGCCGCTCCGGCCAGGAGTCGATCGGATCGGTCGAGCGGACGATGTGGACGCCGCGGGCGGCGAAGCGTGCGAACGCCTCGTTCCCCTCGGCGGTGAAGTCGACCGCTCCCGAGGCGATCACCGGAGAGGTGCAGTCCTCCAGCAGGTAGACACGGTCGGCCGGCACGTCCTGAAGCAGGTCCTCCACCGTCCAGGCGACGCAGTGGCTCTTCGCCTGGCCCGCGATCACGACGGCGTCGAACGAGCCGAGCAGGTCGATCAGCTCGTCGTTGCGCGCGCCGCCCACCTCGGGGCCGAGCACCGAGTAGTGCTCGACGCGGGGGTTCGCGCCCTTGACCTGGAACGCGGCCGGCGAGTTCCGCGCGATCGAGTGGAAGAACACCGCCTCCTCGACGGCGGAGACCAATGCGTGGCCGATCCCGCCCAGCATCGCGTGGTACGGCCAGACCGTCAGCCGGTAACGGCCGCGCTCGGCCAGGCCGCGCACGTACCGCTCCAGATTCCCCTGCTCCTCGGGGTCGGCTGCTCGCCAGATCCCGGCCTCGACCTCGTACGTCGAGACGACCGTGTACGGCTCGGGGTGCCGCCCCTTCGCGTCGACAAGCCAGGCTGCGTGGAAGACCTGCAACGCGCGGTGCGTGTCGAGCGTCGGGACGATCTGGGTGATCGCACCGAGGTTGCGGTAGACGAATTCACACAGCCGCCGGCTGTCGTCGGGCGCGCCGGGCACGAACAGCTCGAAGCCCGGCGTGCAGAAGGTGTTCTGGCAGTCGACCAGCAGCAACGCGACCCGTTGCACGTCCTCCCGGGCGGGTCCGATGTCGTGGGCCCCCGCCCAGGCGGTCGCCTCGGTCGCGCGCGCCTCGTACGGGACCCGCCGGATCTCCTCGATCCGATCGGGGTCCCAGTGTGCGGGTAGCGGGAGCGCCATGTACTGAGCGTACTAATGCGACGGTCCCCGACTGCCGATGGATGGTTCGTGCCTCTCTCGTCGCTGGCGCACGAGATCACTCAGGGTGCGCTCACCTGGTTGCCGATCGCATTCTTCGCGATCCTCGTCTTCCTGATCTGGCGGACGATCCAGCTGATGCCGCGGGTCAAGCCGAATCTGACCGAGCCGAACTCGACGACGTCGGTCTCGTTCGCAGACGTGGCCGGGGTCGAGGAGGCGAAGGCCGAGCTCCAGGAGGTGGTCGACTTCCTGCGCGATCCCGAGCGGTTCGCCCGCCTCGGCGCCCGCGTCCCGAAAGGCCTCCTCCTCTACGGGCCGCCCGGCACGGGGAAGACGCTGCTCGCGAAGGCCGTCGCCCACGAGTCGGGGGCGAGCTTCTACTCGCAGAGCGCCTCGGCCTTCGTCGAGATGTTCGCGGGGCTCGGTGCCTCCCGGATCCGCAAGCTGTTCGAGACCGCCCGCAAGCACGCGCCGGCGATCATCTTCATCGACGAGCTCGACGCGGTCGGCGCCGCCCGGAGCGGCCACGGCTTCAACCGCGAGCAGGACCAGACGCTCAACCAGCTTCTGGTCGAGCTCGACGGCTTCGCGACCGCGGAGCAGGTGGTGGTGATGGGCGCCTCCAACCGGATCCAGGACCTCGACCCGGCGCTGCTCCGCCCGGGCCGGTTCGACCGCCAGCTCCTCGTCGCCCCGCCCGACCTCGCCGGCCGCGAAAAGATCCTCGCCGTGCACACGCGCGGCAAGCCGCTCGCGGACGACATCGACCTCCGGTCGATCGCGCGGCAGACCGCCGGTCTGGCGGGCGCCGACCTCGCAAACATCTGCAACGAGGCGGCGATCTTCGCTGGGCGCCGCAACCTCGACCGCATCGGCCAGGCCGAGTTCGAGGCGGCCCTCGAGCGAGTGGTCGCCGGTCTGCAACAGCGGCGGGTGGTCAGCGAGAAGGAGAAGCGGATCCTCGCGTACCACGAGTCGGGGCACGCGCTGATGTCGTACCTGATGGGTGAGGCGCTGCCGGTGCACAAGGTGACGATCGTCTCCCGCGGCCAGGCGCTCGGCTACACGCTCAACCTGCCGATCGAGGAGCGTTTTCTCCGGACGAAGGAGGAGATGGTCGACATGATGAAGGTCTTCCTTGCGGGCCGGGCCGCGGAGCAGGTCGTCTTCGGCCGCGTCACGAACGGCGCCGCGAACGACCTCGAGAAGGCCACCGACCTCGCCCGCGCGATGGTCTTCGAGTACGGCATGGGCGACGCCGTCCCCAGCCGGACGATGCGGGCGGACAACTACTCGCTCTCCGAGGAGACGAAGCGCCTGCGCGACGCCGAGCAGGCCCACCTGACCGACGAGGCGTTCCACGAGGCGATCCGCCTGATCGAGAAGCACCGGGTGCATCTCGACCGGCTGGCCGAGTCCCTGCTCCAGCACGAGACGCTGAACAAGGAGCAGCTCGACGGGCTGCTCGCCGACGTCGAGCCCGAATCGCGCTCCGCGGAGACGGTCGGAACCGTACGCGTCGTACGGTGAGCGGTAGCATCGCGGTCGATGGCCGCGAAGTGCATCCACCACCTGGGCGTCGCCGTCGACGATCTCGACGAGGCGATCTCCACCTACGCGCGCTTCCTCGGCGCCGAGCTGGAGGGGCGCGAGACCCAGGAGGAGCAGGGGGTCGAGGCCGCGTCCCTGCGCGTCGGGCCGAATCACGTCGAGCTCCTCGCGGCTCTCGGCGACGACACGCCGGTCGGGCGGTTCCTCTCGCGCCGCGGCCCCGGCATGCACCACGTCGCCTACGAGGTCGACGACCTCACCGGGGAGCTGGCGCGCCTCGAGGGCGAGGGCGCCGAGCTGATCGACGCCTCGCCGCGGCAAGGCCTCTTCGGCATGCAGGTGGCGTTCGTCCACCCCGAGTCCGCGCACGGCGTTCTCTCGGAGCTGGTCGCCCGTGGCTGAGCGCGTTCGCATCGAGATCGGGTTCGACGGCGGCCAGATCATGGGCGCGCTGGTCGAGTCCGCGGCCGTCGACCGGCTCGAGCAGGCGCTGTCCTCGGGCGACGACGGATCGCTCGCGCTGGACGTCGACGACGGCCGGTACACGGTGGCGCTGCGGCGGATCGTCTACGTGAAGCGTTTCGCCCGCGAAGGCCGCGTCGGCTTCGGCGCCTGACCTCGGGCGGTGGCGGTCGAGGTCGGCATCGTCGGCCTGCCGGGCGCGGGCGCGACGCAGCTCTTCAACGCGCTGACGCGGGCCGGGGCGCAGGCGCACGATCTGAAGGAGCACGTCGGCATGGCGCCGATCGCGGACGAGCGGCTCGAGCCGGTCGCGGCGGTCGAGCACGCGCGCAAGATCACGCCGGCGTCGATCCGCGTCGTCGACGTTCCGGGAACCGGTCCGCAGCTGCTCGGGAATCTGCGGCAGGTGGACGCGCTGCTCATGGTCGTCCGTGACGCCGGCGAGGTCGAGGAGCTGCGCCTCGAGCTGCTCGTTGCCGACCGAGACCACGTCGAGCGTCGGCTCGAGCGGGTTCGCCAGCAGGCGAAGTCAGGCGACCCGAAGCTTCGCAAGGAGGTTGACGACCTCGAACGGCTGCTCGTGCACGTCGAGGCCGGCGGAACACTGGCGGACTACGGCGAGGAGCTGCCGCCGGAGCTCGATCCGCTGACGACGAAGCCGGTCGTGGTCGTGGAAAACAGCGCGAACGGCATCGATCTGGCGCTCGAAGAAGAGCTGGCAGAGCTGGACGAGGCGGAAGCGGCCGCGTTCCGCGAAGGCGGTCGGTCGGCGCTCGACGAGGTCGCCGGCCGGCTGAAGGACGCCCTCGACCTGGTCACGTTCTTCACGGCCGGCGAGAAGGAGACCCGGGCGTGGACGCTCCGGCGCGGCCAGTCGGCCCTCGACGCCGCCGGGACGATCCATTCCGACATCGCCCGCGGCTTCATCCGCTGCGAGGTGATCGGCTGGCAGGACCTGGTCGAGTGCGGCTCGCGCGCGGAGGTGGCGAAGCGCGGCCTCCAACGCCTCGAGGGCAAGGACTACGTCGTCCAGGACGGCGACGTCCTGAATGTCCGGTTCAACGTCTAGGCGGCCGCGCTGTGGATGAATCGTCACCTCGGCGTGGGGGTCTGACCCCTCCGAAGTGTCACAAAGGTGTGCCGATTCTCACCCCGCGCTGATCGCCGCTGCGCCCGCCACCGCCGCCACTGCGCCCCCGCGCTGGACCACCGTCAGCCGTTCGTGGAGCACGACCCGCGCGAGGATCGCCACCAGCACCGGGTAGAGGGCGGCCAGCACCGCGACGACGCTGAGCAGGCCCTTCGTGGTCGCGATCGCGAAGAGCTCCGTCGCGCCGCTGTCGAGCAGGCCGATCGTGATCAGCACCACCCACATTCCCGCCGGGCTGCCGCCCGGCCGGTACCGCAGCAGCGCGGCGAGGACGAGCACCGAGGAGGCGATCCGGAGGATGAACGTCGCCCAGTACGGGTCGTCGGCGGCGGCCGACTGGAGCGCGACCTGCGAGGAGCCGAACGCGACGGCGGCCAGGACCGCGAGGCCCGCCCCGGCGCTGAGCTGACGCCGCGCGCCGGGCTCTGCCGGCTCCCAGCCGGCGAAGGCGACCCCGACCATCGCCACGCCGATGCCCGCGAGCTGGATCGCGCTCGGCCGCTCGCCGCGCGCGAGGCCGACGGTGAGCGGGATCAGCGGCGAGGTCGACGTGATCGGCGCGACGATCCCCATCGACCCGACCGCGAGGCCCTGGTAGAGCGCGCCGATCCCGATCGCCCCGCCGAGGCCGGCGAGCACCGCCCAGAGGATCGGCAGGCCGTGCGGCGGCGCCTGCCACCGCACCAGGACGATCGCGCCGAGCAGGACGATCCCCGCCGGCTGCGAGACGGAGAGCACGGTCAGCACCGGCGCGACCCGGCTCTTCAGGCCTCCGAGGAAGTCGGAGACTCCCCACGATGCGCTCGCTGTGAGCGCCAGCAGAACCGCGGCCATGCCGAGGAAAGCTAGGTGCCGTCCACCGGCCGCGTGGCGGCGACGGCGTCGAGCTGGTTCGCGTGGTAGAGGACAGCCGCCTCCGCCGTCTTCGCCGCCCGCGCGTCGTGGTGGCACGCGACGGCGTGCAACAGCTCCGCACGCGCGTCCGGGTCGAGCGCGGCCGCCCGCTCCTCGATCAGCCGCGTGCCGAGGTGCACGTGGCCGAGCAGCCGGCCCTCGGTCGTCTGCCGGAACCCCGGACCGGGCTCGAGCTCGACAGTGCGGCCGACGTCGTGCAGGAGGGCGGCGGAGAGGAGCAGGTCGGCGCGGAGCCGCGGGTGGAGCTGGCAGAGCTCGCGACACACGGTCGCGACGCCGACCGTGTGCTCGAGCAGGCCCCCGGCGTAGACGTGGTGTCCGTCCGGTGCTGCCGGCAGCGCCCGGAACCGGCGCCTGATCTCGCCGTCGCCGAGGATCGTCGCCACGAGGGCACGTAACCCGTCGTGGGAGATCTCAGAGGCGATGAACTCGAGGAAGCCTTCGAGCTCGTCCGGGTCGCGGCGCATCGCCGGGGCGAATCCCGCGGGGTCCTCGTCCGGAGCGGCCTCGATCGAGCGTACGTCGAGCTGGAGCCGGTCGCGGTAGCGCTCCACCCGGCCGAGGACGCGCACCGCGTCGCCCTCGCCGAAGCGCGCGTCGAGCAACTCGACGTCGTTCCAGACGCGGCCCTCGATCCGGCCGGACGGGTCGACGAGCTCCAGCGCGAGGTACGCAGAGCCGTTCTTCGTCCGCAGCCGCCGCTTCCGCGCGACCGCGTAGACGCCTTCGACGACGCGGTCCTCGGCCAGCTCGGCGATCGTGCTCACAGCCGGAGTCTAGGTTCGAAAGCGGCTGCTAGGCTCGGCCGCGATGGCCGACGTGAAGCCGTTCCGGGCGCTCCGCTACGACGAGCGCCGGGCGGGCCCGCTGCACGAGCTGGTCGCGCCGCCGTACGACGTGATCTCGGCCGAGGCCCGAGACCGCTACCTGACGAGAAGCCCGTACAACGTCGTGCACGTGACGCTCCCGGACGACGAGGTGGACGCCGCGCGGGCGCTCGCCGAGTGGCAGGCCGACGGCATCCTCGCGCGCGAGACCGACCCTGCGCTCTGGTGGCTGGCGCAGGACTACACCGGCCCCGACGGCATCGCCCGGCGGCGCGACGGCCTGGTCGCGGCGCTCCGGCTCGAGCCCTACGAGGCGGGTGTCGTCCTCCCGCACGAGCGCACGCACTCCGGGCCGAAGGAAGGGCGCCTGCGGCTCCTGCGCGCCACCCGGACGCACGTCGAGCCGATCTTCCTGCTCTACGAGGGCTCGCTCGACGCGCCGACCGGCGAGGCGGCGGTCGACGTCGAGCTCGACGGCGTGCGCAGCCGGCTGTGGCGGATCGAGCGGGAGGCGCCGCCCGAGCTCGCCGACGCGCCGCTACTGATCGCCGACGGGCATCACCGCTACGAGACCGCACTGGCCTTCCATGCCGAGGACGGCACCGAGGCGAGCGCGTGGATGCCGGTCGTCATCGTTCCCACGCGCCAGGACGGCCTGACGATCTTCCCGACGCACCGCATTGCCGCACGCACGAAGCCGCTGCCGCCGCTGGAGACGTCCTCGAACGGCGACGACCGCGCCGTCGCCGAGGTGTACACCCGCTCCGGCTCGGGCTACCTGCGCGGGGAGCCGGGCGAGCTCGACTCCGAGCTGGTCGCCAGGTACGCGGCCGACGTCGGCTACACGCCGTACGCCGACGAGGCGCGCGCCGCCGTCGACGCCGGCGACGCAGAGGCAGCCTTCCTGCTCCGCCCGCCCACCGTCGAGCAGGTCGCGGCGGTTGCCAAGGCCGGGCGCACGATGCCGCAGAAGAGCACGTTCTTCTATCCCAAGCTCACCTCGGGGCTGTTCTTCCTCCCTCTTGACTGACTGGCTGGCGACCTGCCGCGCGGCGGTTCAGGACGTCCGCGGCGTGCTCGCGGAGCTGCCGGCGCGATCGGATCGGGAGCCGGTCGTCGGCGCGGGGATGGGCGGCGACGACACGACGGCGATCGACGCCGCGGTCGAGCGGGCGGTCGTGGCCCGATTGGACGCGGACGGCGGCGGCTTCACGCTCGTCTCCGAGGAGCTCGGCGTACGGCCGGGCGGCGAGACGTGGGTCGTCCTCGATCCGATCGACGGTTCGATCAACGCAAAGCGAGGGCTGCCGTTCTTCTCCCTGTCGGTCGCCGTCGCCGAAGGCCCGACGATGGGCGACGTCACCTTCGGCTATGTCTACGACTTCGGCAGCGGCGAGGAGTGGACGGCCGAGCGGGGACGGGGTGCGAGGCTGAACGGCGAGCCGCTGCGCGGCGAGCCGCCCAAGGACCGTATCGAGATCCTTGCGCTCGAGGCGACCCGGACCGATCTCGTCGCCGGGCACACGCCGTCGCTCGTCGACTTCGTCCACCGGCTGCGGATCTTCGGCTCGCTGGCGATCTCCCTCTGCCACCTCGCCGATGGCCGCGTCGACGCGGTCTGCTCGCTGAAGGCGGCACGCGCGGTCGACATCGCCGCGGCCCAGCTGCTCGTCCGCGAGCGCGGCTACGCGATCGAGCTGCCGGAGGCTCCGCCGTTCGAGGCCGCGCCGCTCGACCTCGAGGGACGTTCGCGTGTCGTCGCAGCGGGAACGACCGCGCTGTGCGAGACGATGGCGGCGGCATTGTCCGAATAGGGCGGGAGAGGCGGTCGAGGACGCGCTCTGGCTCCGGCACCGCATCGGGGCGTGAGCAGGCCGCTGGTACGATCGCCCGCGATGGTGGCCGAACCGATGCAGGCCGAGATCAGGGCCAGGGTCGAGGCCGCGGAGATCCACCGCGACCCCTTTCCCCACGTGGTGGTCGAGGATCTCCTGCCCGAGGCTTTCTTCCGCGAGCTGGCGGCGACGATCCCGCCGATCGAGTACTTCAAGCAGGCCAAGAACGGCCGCAAGGCCGACCTGCCGATCATCGCGACCAACAAGACCTATCTCGAGACGCCCGAGGACTTCCGCGCCACCTGGGGCCGGCTCCGCGACGATGTCCTCCACGACACGGTCGCGCCCGTGCTCGCCGAGCGGCTCCGCGGCGACGTCCTCGACAAGTTCGCCGACCTCTTCAGCCCCGAGATCGCGGACGAGGTGATGGGCAGCGACCTCGTCTCCAGCGCCGGCCGGATCATGCTGCGCAAGCCGGGCTACAAGCTCGGGCCCCACACCGACTCGGCGATGTACGCGATCACGTGCCTGCTCTACTTCACGGAGGCGGACGAGGAGTCGTCGGGGGCGCTCTGCCTCTTCCGACCCGAGCGCCGCCCCGAGCTCAGGCACGTCTCGACGTACTACCCGGACGAGGAGGAGGGGATCGAGGCCGAGGTTGCCAAGGTGATCCCGATCCGCGAGAACCTGTTCGTCGCCTTCGTCAACGGCCAGGAGTCGCTGCACGGCGTCCGCGTCGACGCCGACCAGCCGTCGAACGAGTTCCGCATGACCTACCAGGCGCATCTCGTGCTCGAGCACGATCCGCGCAAGCAGGTTCCGTCCTATCTCGAGGACGACCGGCTGGCCGATCCGGCCGCGCGCGAGCGCTGGGAGCGCTACGCGGCGGAGCGCCGCGAGGCCGAAGCCGCTGCGGAGCGCTAGCCCGGCGGCTCGTTTGCCGTCTTCTTCACGCCGGCCGTTCTGACATGCCGCGGTCGACCATGTTCGCAGCCCTACTGCGCGGTGTGAACCTCGGCGCGCACAACCGGATCCGAATGCCAGAGCTGCGCGCGCTCGTCGAGGGCCTCGGCGGCACGGACGTGAGCACGTACCTCCAGAGCGGGAACGTCGTCTTCCGCAGTGATCGCGCTGCGGCCGCGCTGGCGAAGGCGATCGAGCAAAGCATCCGGAGCGAGCTCGGCCTCGACATAGCGGTCGTGATCCGGACCCGAACGCAGCTGGAGCGGCTCGTGGCCGGCAATCCGTTCGGCCGTCCGAAGGAGAAGGAGAGCTCGCTCTACGTGACCTTGCTCGAGAAGAAACCGGACGCGAAGCGCATCCGGAAGCTGAGGGAGGAGAGCTTCGACCCCGAGCGGTTCGAGCTCGCGGGCGAGAACGTCTACCTCTTCTTCCCGAACGGCTACGGCCGGAGCAAGCTGTCGAACGCGCTGCTGGAGCGCAGGCTCGGCGTGGCGGCGACGACGCGGAACTGGCGGACGGTGACGGCGCTGGCCGAGCTCACCGCCGCTGCGGGCTAGATCCCCGAAACGGCTACGCTCAGCGTGATGGAGCTCTCGCGCGACGCGATCCTGAAGGCGCTCGAAAACGTCATCGACCCGGAGCTCCAGAGGCCGGTGACCGAGCTCGACATGGTCCGCGACATCGAGATCGACGGCGGCGACGTCTCCGTGACGATCGCGCTGACCGTTGCGGGTTGTCCGCTTCGCGAGAGCTTCCAGAGCCAGGTGGTCGAGCACGTCGGGATCGTGCCCGGCGTCGAGCGGGTGCGGCTCGGCTTCGACGTGATGAGCGCCGAGGAGCGCTCGGCCCTGTCGGTGAAGCTGCGCGGCGGAGTCGAGAACCGGAGCAAGGGGATCTCCGTCGACCGCAGTACGCGCGTGCTCGCGATCGCGAGCGGGAAGGGCGGCGTCGGCAAGTCCTCGCTGACGGTGAACCTGGCCGCTGCCTTCTCGGCGCTCGGCCACCGTGTCGGCGTGCTCGATGCCGACGTCTACGGCCACTCGATCCCGCACATGCTCGGAGTCGCGCAGAAGCCCGTGGTCGTCGACAAGATGATCGTCCCACCGGTGAAGGACGACCTGAAGCTGATGTCGATCGGCTTCTTCCTCGACGACAACGCGCCCGTGATGTGGCGCGGGCCGATGCTGCACCGCGCGCTCGAGCAGTTCCTGTCGGACGTCCACTGGGGCGAGCTCGACCTGCTGCTCGTCGACATGCCGCCCGGCACCGGCGACGTCTCGATCTCGCTCGGCCAGCTGCTGCCGCGCGCTGAGGCGGTGATCGTGACCACGCCGCAGCCGCTCGCGCAGGAGGTGGCTTCCCGGGCGGCGACCATGGCGCAGAAGACGAACATGCGCCTGATCGGCGTGATCGAGAACATGACCTCCGAGGTGTTCGGAACGGGCGGCGGCGAGCGGCTGGCGGCGGAGATCGGCGTGCCGCTGCTCGGCAACGTCCCGCTCGACGTCCGCCTGCGCGAGTGCGGCGACACGGGCGAGCCGCTCGTGTGGGCCGAGCCCGAGTCCGAGACGTCACGTGAGATCGTCCGAATCGCCGAAGCGATCCACGCCGGCCGGCAGACGTTCAAGGCGCTGCCGGTCCTGAGCTGACCTCGCCGCTCGATCGCCTTCGTGCCCTCGGCTTCTCCGAGGCCGATGCGGCCACGCTCGCCGACCACTTCGTCGACACCGAGCGTCGCGGCAAGACGAGCCACGGGCTCGCTCGGATCGACTGGTTGGAGACGCTCCCGGATGTCGACCCGTCCGCGCGCCCGGAGCGTGTTGTCGCCGGGCCAGGCTACGAGCGCTGGGACGGCGCGGGCGCGCTCGGCTACCTGACGCTGGCCGCGATCTGCGACGCGGTGCTCGCCGACCCGCCTACAGACGTCCGCGTCGTCGCCGCCGTCCGCTGCTTTCCGACCGGGTCGCTCGGCTACTGGGTGCGCCGGCTCGCCGACGGCGGGTTGGCGGCGTTTCTGACCGCGACCTCGCCGAAGCGGCTCGCCTCACCGGACGGCGGCCCGCCGCTCGCCGGCACGAACCCGATCGCGATCGGCGTGCCCAGCTCGGACGGCGTGCCGCTCGTCGCCGACGTCTCGATGGGGCGGGTCACCCACGGCGACGTCCTCGCCGGGCTCGCCCCACCCGACGAGCTCGTGCCCTTCGGCGGCGACCGTGCCTACAAGGCGTTTGCCCTTGCGGTCGGGCTGGAGGCGCTCGTCGGCGCGCTGGCCGGCGAGGAGCACGGCGCGCTGCTGCTCGTCGCCAGGCCGGAGCACGACCCGGTGCCCGAGTTGCGCCGGCTCGCCGGCGTCACGCGGCTGCCCGGGGACCGCTGACCCGAGCTCAGCAGAGCGAGACGGGGCTGCACTCCGCAGTGTCGTCGTTCCCGCGGGCGACGTTCGTGCCCGTCGTCGCGGTCGTCGGCCACATGGCTCCGATGCCGACCCCGGAGAGATCCGACGCGCCGCCGTCGAACCCGTTGCCGTCCGCGGTGTTGCTCTTGACCAGGCCTGCGTTCCCGTTGACGAAGATGCCGAAGTCGGCGTTTCCGGAAGCAGACGACGACTGGATCCTGGCTCTGTTGCCGACGACGAGGATCCCGTTGGAGTTTCCGTCGGCGATCGACGACTTCACCGACGCCGAGTCACCGGTGACGTCGATGCCATAGGCGGTGTTTCCCGTGGCGACCACTGACTGGAATGCGGTCGACGCGCCGGAGGTGAGGAACCCGTCCGAGGCGTTCCCGGAGGCGGTCACGGTCTTGATCTTTGCCGAGTCGCCGAGGACCTCCACGCCGTAGGCAGCGTTCCCGGAGGAAACCACATCGGAGATGCTCACCCGATCAGCGCCGCCGAAGGCGTGTACGCCGATGAAGAAGGTGCGCACGGTTCCGTTCTTGATCGTCACCGAGTCGAAGCCGTTGTCGTCGATCCCGAAGTGGCCGAAAGACCCATCTCCGCGCAGGCGAAACCCCTTCAGGTCGACGGTGACCTTGTCGGCGCCTACGACCACCGCGGACGAACCGGTGCAGTGCAGGTTCTGGGTGAGGTACGCGTTCGTCGTCACGACCTGTCCACAGGTGGTGATCGGCGTCCCGCCGCCCGCCCGCCCCTCGGCCGCGGCTGCGCTCGAGACGCAGGCTGCGACGGCGGCGAGCACCGCGATCCGGCCGAACCTCATGTCGTTCTCCCTTCGAGACGGGTCGGCAGGACCGAGCCTGCCCGGATCGGACGTAATCGCTCGCCTGCCCGCCCGGCGCGATGCTAACCGGCGCCGGCGATCGCCGAGACGCGCGGGTCGTCCCGCACCGCGTCGAAGTCTCTGTCCGTCGCCGCAGCATCGGAGACACGCTCCGCGTTCAGCTCGTGAGCCCGCTGCAGGTGCGCGATCCCCGCCTCCTTCTCGCCGTAGAGCACCTCGAAGCAGGCGGCGTTGTAATAGCCCTGCCACTCGTCGGGGCGCCGCTCGAGCGCGCCGCTGACCAGCTCCCGGGCCCGGTCCACGTCGCCCTGCTCCGCGTAGGAGAACGCCGCGAAGATGTCCTCCCAGGCGGAAGGCTCGAACACCTCGCCGGGCTTGGCGCCGACGGCCAGCACCGCGGTGTCGTCCTCCGCGGCGATCGCGCCGCGCTTCGTTCCCGGCCGCGCGAAGACGATCGTCCCCGCAGGCGCGTCGACCTCGTCGTCGCCGAGCGTGAACGTCGCGCGTCCGCGGAGGACGACGTACATCTCCTCGTGGCCGTCCTGCTCGGAGTGCTCCTCGACGATGCGCTGACCCGCCCTGGCGGTATAGGCATTCGTTCCGAACGCGCTGATCCCGAAGCGCCGCCGCACCGGCCGCCAGACGAACTCGCTCTGGTTGATCGGCAGCTCCTCCAGCTCGTCCACGTGCGCGACTTCGTACCCCTCACTCATTCCGCCTCCCTCAAAGCTCGGAGGACGACCGGGTCGATCCGTTCGACCCCGTCGACCCGCTCTTCCAGGTTCTCGCTGCCGGACCAACGCGCGAACGCGGCCGGCCATTCCTCGTCGTAGCCCAGCCGCGCGAGCCGGTCGCGCAGCTCGGTGGCGAGCCCGTCGTCGATCTCGACCCACTCGTCCCGCGGCGTACGGCCGAACAGCGCGCGGTGGATGTCGTACAGGCGCCGGAGCTCCTCGATCGGGCGGGCGTGGTCGTCGACTCGGAGGTCGACGACCGTATCGCTGAGGCCTGCGTAGCCCGCGTCCTTCTCGGCGACGAGCAGCGCCGACGACTGCTGGCCGCGCCTGTCGCCACCGGCCGCCTGGGCGTCGGCGAGGCAGTCGAGCAGCCGCTCGGCGAGCGGCCGGCCGGCGCTTGCCTCGAACGTCTCGGCCAGCGCGTCGACGGTCTCGCCGGAGACGAGGATGTTCCCCTGTGCGGCGAAGCACGGGCCGGTACGTCCGCCGGCCCAGCCGTGGCAGCCGCTGCCGGTGTACGTGGCCGCGCCACCGCGGGCGTCGACGATCCCGAGCTGGCGCTGGTCGCGTCCCTCGTCGGCCTCCGTCAGTCGCGCAATCGTGTCCTCGGCGGACAGCCCGTCTCGGAGGAGCCGCAGCCCGTCGGGGCCGTAGCTCGGGTTCGCGTACGACTGGGTGGCGACCGCGCCGACGTTCGCCTCCGCCCAGGGCACGACCGAGCCGACCGCCAGGAACTTCGACTGGGTGGCCACGCCCCACTGCCCGGCATCGAGGTCGCACGCGACGATCGAGTACGTCGCGACGACCTGCTCAGCCATAGGTGAGCGCCGTCAGGTCGAGGCCGAGCAGCTCGCGCCGCTCGGGCGGGACGAGCACGCACGCGACCTCCGGATGACCGAGCGCAGCCTTGACTCCTTCCGGGGTGTCCGCATGGGCAACGACCGGCCGACCGGCCTCGTGCGCCGCATGCAGCTCGGCGGTGCCCGCGTCCTCCAGCCAGAGGACGTCGCTCGGCAACTCGAGCTCACCCTCGACGGCGATCTCCGGGACCCGGATGCCGGTGGCGCCTAGCCAGCGCTCCCGCATCTACAGCTCGACCGTCTCGCCGGGCTCGGGAGTGATCACCTCGACGCCAGGCGCCAGCTTACGGAGCTCGTCCGGCGTGCCGGTCAGCAGGGGGAACGTGCCGTAGTGGCACGGGACGCACCGCTTGGTGCCGAGCAGCTCGAGCGCCACCGCCGCCTCGCGCGGGCCCATCGTGAAGTGGTCGCCGATCGGCAGCACGGCGACGTCCGGCTGGTAGATCCTGCGGATCAGGGCCATGTCGCCGAAGACGTTCGTATCGCCGGCGAAGTAGATCTTGAAGCCGTCCTCGAGCTCGAGCACGAGTCCCGCCGGCTCGCCGGTGTAGGTGCCGTCCTCGGCGCTCGACGAGTGGTTGGCGTCGGTCAGCGTGATCTTGATCCCGTCGACCTGGAGGGTGCCGCCCTTGTTCGGCCCGTGAGCCATCTCGCCGGTGACGCCCTGTGCGTCGAGCCAGCGGCGCAGCTCGACCAGCGCGATCACGGGCGGCTGGAACTGCTTCCAGAGCTCGACGGTATCGCCGACATGGTCGCCGTGGCCGTGCGTGAGGGCGATCAGGTCGACGCGTTCCGGCTGCAGCTCGGCTTCGGGGCACCTCGGGTTGCCGGTCAGCCAGGGATCGACGTAGATGCGTTTCCCGCCGGGGCTGTCGAGCCGGAAGCTCGCATGCCCGAGCCAGGTGAGTGGAATGGTCATTGGGTCGGAATCTAACGAAGGAACGTCCGGCCGGACGGCGAAGCTACAGGCCGTGACGCGTCGTGAGCTCCTTCCGGTGGCGCTCGTACTGCTCTCGATCGTCACCGACGCGCTCGGCTCCCCGACACTCTCCTTCTACCTCCTCCTCGCGACCGTGCCCGCGATCGTCGTCGCCGGCCTGGCGGCGGTCGAGGAGCAGCTCCAACCGGGCGCGCTGCCGCATCGGCGCCTGGTGGCGATGCTGCACGTCGTCACGCTGCTGCTCGTGCTCGCCGCCGCGGCGCTGCGCGCGCCGCTGCGGGCCGAAGGTGCCGTACCGCAGGCGGCCGTCTCCGCCCTGATCGCCTGCATGGTCGTGTTCGGGATCCAGGCGCTGCTCGGCTCGCTGCCCGCAGTCCGCCGAGCTCTTCGCGCGTCGCGCCCGCACACCGCCGAGATTTCCCCGCCGCACATCTAGAGCTAGAGTGCCGCGGTGCCGGGCGGCACCTCCACGTCGGTTCGGCTGGCCGAGCTGGTGGCGACCCTCTCGCTGGCCGCCGATCTCGGTCTCGGCCAGCCGATGCAGCACTGCCTCCAGCAGACGGTGATCGTCCTGCGGCTTGCCGACCGGGTCAGGGCGACCGAGGCGGAGGTCGTCGCGACGTACTACACCGGGCTGCTCAGGCACGTTTACTGCCACGCGGACGCGCATGAGCAGGCCAAGTGGTTCGGCGACGACATCGCCCTGAAGGCGTACGGGCTCGAGGGCGGGGTCGAGTCCGTGGCGGGCGTGTTGCGCCTGGTCGGCTCGGGCGACCGAGGCCTGGCGCGGGCGGGCCGGCTCGCCTCGTTCCCGGTGACCGGGATGAAGGAGATCCAGGCGTTCCTCCTGACCCACTCGACGCTGGCGGCCGAGTTCGGTCGGGAGATCGGGCTGGACGCTGCCTCGTGCGCCGCGCTGCAGGCTTCCTACGAGCGCTGGGACGGAAAGGGCGAGCCCAACCGGATGAAGGGCCAGGCGATCCCGCTCGCGTCGCGGCTCGTCGCCCTCACCGCCTCCGCGGAGGTGTACTACCGGGTCGGCGGCGCGGACGCAGCCTGCGGGCTGGCGCGCAAGCAGCGCGGCCGGCAGCTCGACCCCGGGCTGGTGGACGTGTTCTGCCGGGACGCCGGCGATCTGCTCGCGGGCCTGAACGAGGCATCGAGCTGGGATCTGGTCCTCGACGCGGAGCCGCGCCTGTCGCGGATCGTGAGCGGGTCGGAGCTCGACGACGTCCTGGCCGCCATGGCCGACCTGGTCGACGTGAAGGCGCCGCACATGGCCGGCCATTCGCGCGGGGTCGCGAACCTGGCCGCCGAGGCAGGGAGGCTTTGCGGTCTGCCCGAGCCCGAGGTCCTGGTCCTGCGCCGGGCCGGCTTCGTCCACGACCTCGGGCGGCTCGGCGTCTCGAACGCGATCTGGGACAAGCCCGGGCCGCTGACCGACGCCGAGTGGGAGCGCGTCCGGCTGCACCCGTACCTGACCGACCGGATGCTCGCGAACGTCGAGGCGCTGGCCCCGGCCCGGCAGCTCGCCGCCCGTCACCACGAACGGCTCGACGGCTCCGGCTATCCGCGCGGCCTGACGGCGGCCGCGCTCACGCCGGCCGATCGGATTCTCGCGGCCGCCGACGTCTGGCACGCGCTCACGGAGCCGCGCCCCTACCGCCCGGCCCGGTCGCCGGCGGAGGCAGCGGCAGAGCTACGTGCCGAGGCGAAGGCCGGTCGGCTCGACGGCGACGCGATCCACGCCGTCCTGAGAGCCGCAGGGCACCGGGCACCGGCCCGCCGCGACTGGCCTGCCGGCCTGACCGCCCGCGAGGTCGAGGTGCTCGGTCTGCTCGCGCGCGGGCACTCGAACAAGTCGATTGCGAAGCAGCTGGTGGTCGCGCCGAAGACGGTCTCGAACCACGTCGAGCACATCTACGGGAAGATCGGCGTCTCCACGCGTGCCGCCGCCGCGATCTTCGCGATGCAGCACGGGCTCGTCGGCAGCTACGAGCCCGGGTCGCAGGTCGTCCTGGCAAAGATGGGGTAAACGCCCCAGGACGGCGCGCAGCGGAGGTCATACGCTCGTCCTCGTCAGCCACGGAGAGGAGCACGAGATGCCGAAGGTCTCGAGGACGAGCGCGACGGGCGGCCAGAGCGTCGAGGGCATGGTCGACGACCGCTCGGAGGAGCTCGGCGGCTACCTGATCGGATTCACGTCGTTCGCGTGTGACATCGACGGCGCGCCGCTGATGCGCGGCCTGCCCGCCGACCAGTGCCAGTGCCCGCACTGGGGGTACGTGTTCAAGGGCAAGATCGCCTATCGCTTCGGCGATCGCGAGGAGACCTACGAGGCCGGGGACGCGTACTACGTGCCGCCCGGGCACGTGCCGCTCGCGTTCGAGGGGTCGGAGATCCTGCAGTTCCAGCCCGCCGACGAAATGGCGAAGACGACCGAGGCGATGGCCCGGAACATGCAGGCGGTGGGAGCACCGCCGGGGGCCTAGAGCGACGCGACCGCTTTCGTCGCCAGGTCGATCAGCGGCTGCACGGCGAAGAACGAGCCGACCACGACGACGACGCATGCGGCCGTCCCCACCTGGAGCAGCGAGTCGCGCGGCGGCTGGCCGCCGGCGGCGAACTGGAGCTCGGCGCTCGGGCGCAGATACAGCGCCCGGATCACGTTGAGGTAGTAGTAGAGGCTGACCGCGGTCGCGAGCACGCCGACGATCACGAGCCACAGCCAGCCGCGGTCGTACGCCGCGGAGAAGACGTAGAACTTGCCGAGGAAGCCGCCGGTCGGCGGCAGGCCGGCGAAGCTCAGCATGAACGTCCACATCGACGCGCCGAGCAGGGGCCGCTCCCAGCCCATCCCGGCCAGGTCGTCGACGGTCACGTCGTGGCCGAGTTCCCGCTCGCGCGCGGCGATCACGGCGAAGGCGCCGATCGAGGCCGCCGCGTAGGGGATCAGGTAATAGAGGAGCGCGCGGCCGCCGAGCGCGCTGTTCGCCGAGACGGCGATCAGCATGAAGCCGGCATTCGAGATCGACGAGTAGGCCAGCAGCCGCTTCAGGTTCTTCTGGACGAGCGCCGCGAAGTTGCCGAGCACGAGCGAGCAGACGGCGATCACCGCCAGCGCGACCGTCCAGAGGTCGTCCTCCTGCGGGAACGCAGTGACCAGGATCCGGAAGGTGAGGAGCAGCGCGGCCACCTTGGTCGCGGCGGCCATGAACGCCGTCACCGAGGTCGGCGCGCCCTCGTAGACGTCTGGCGTCCACATGTGGAAGGGGGCCGCCGACGCCTTGAAGCCGAGCCCGACGATGATCATCGCCAGCCCGGTGAGGAGCAGCGCGTCGCCGCTGAGCCCGCCGGCCGTGACCGCCTCGGCGATCCCGTCGAAGGTCAGCTTCCCGGTTGCGCCGTACACGAGCGCCGAGCCGAACAGCAGCACGGCGGAGCCGAACCCGCCGACGATCAGGTACTTCAGGCCTGCCTCGAGCGAGCGCTCCCGCCGGTAGTCGATCGCACAGAGGATGTACAGCGAGATCGAGAACCACTCCAGGCCGAGAAACAGCGTCAGCAGCGAGTTCGCCTGGGTCAGGAACATCATCCCGGCGGCGGCGGTGGCGAGGAGGGCGTAGTACTCGGCGACGTGGCCGTGCCGGTGCTCCGTGTACGAGACGAGCACTGCGACGAGGCCGACGAGGGCGAGGATGATCGCCGCCAGCGCGAAGAAGCGGTCGCGGCGCACGGTGTCCTCGTACACGGAGATGCCGATCGGCGTCCGGTCGTAGAGCAGGACCGCGGCGACGAAGGCGCCGACGAAGCCGGCGGCCGTCGTGGCCGCGGCGGTTGCGCGCCGTGCCGCCTGCGGGACGAGCACGGCGACCATCAGGCAGGCGCCGGCCGCGATCAGCAGGATCAGCGAGGGCGAGATCGAGAACCAGTCGACGGGCGGGCGAGAGACGGCGGCGATCACTTGGGCTGGCTCTCCGCCGTCGCCGTCGTGTATCCGACCGGGTTCGAGATGTTGCGTCCTGGAGTCACGCGCTCAGTGATCGACGCCGGCCACGCGGACAGGAACAGCAGGATCGCGACCAGCGGCACGAGGATTGCCAGCTCGGCCGGTCGCAGATCCAGGGCCGCGTCGTGCACGGCCGGGCCCTTTCGCGCGTGCAGGATCGCCGAGATCATCCGCAGGACGTACATCGCCGCCAGCACGATCGCGACCGCGCCGACGACTGCGTAGAGCCACCCCTGCTGGAAGACGCCGGCGAGGATTGCGAACTCGCCCGCGAACGCCCCGGATCCCGGGACGGCGAGCGCGATGATCCCGGTCGCCATCAGCACCGTCGCCAGCGCGGGTCGGCCCTTCGCCATCCCGCCGAGCGACTCGAACCGGCCCGTCGCCGCCCGCCGTTCGACCGCGCCGGCGAGCATGAACAGCACGGCGGAGATGAGCCCGTGGTTGACCATCTGCAGCACGGCTCCGTTGATCCCCAGCGAGTTCGTCGCGAACAGCCCCAGCATGATCAGCCCGAGCTGGGCGAGTGACGAGTAGGCGATCACGCCCCGGATGTCCGGAGCGCGGAAGGCGAGCAGCGAGCCGTAGATCAGGCCGATCGCCGCCAGCACCAGGATCGGCGTGCGGAAGTCCTGGACGCCTGCCGGGAAGAGCGAGAAGCAGATGCGCAGGAACCCGAACGCGGCCGCCTTCGAGATCACCCCGGAGAGCACGGCCGAGACCTCGGCCGGCGACTCGCGGTAGGCGTCCGGCAGCCAGCCGTGGAACGGGAAGAGCGGCGCCTTGACGACGAACGCGGCGGCGAAGCCGAGAAAGATCCAGTCGCTGGCGTTCGTCCCACCGCTGATCATCGAGAACGTCCCGGCCTGGAGCCCGTAGACGATCACCGCGGCCAGCATCAGCAGCGAGCCGACCATCGTGTAGATGACGAACTTGATCGTCGCGTTCAGCCGGCCCGGCCCGCCCCATGCCCCGATCAGGACATAGAGGGGGATCAGCATCGCCTCCCAGAAGACGTAGAAGAGGAGGAGATCCTGGGCGGTGAAGACGCCGACGATCGCGCCGGTCAGGAACAGCATCAGCCCGTAGTAGGCGCGCGGCCGGTCGCGGCCCATCCACGCGCCGTAGGCGATCGACGCGGCCATCACGATGCTGGTGAGCCCGACCAGCCAGACCGAGAAGCCCTGGTAGAAGCCGACCGAGTACGAGACGCCGAGATCCTTCAGCCACGTGGCGTGGTTCCACTCCTGCAGCCCGCCGCGGTCGAAGTCGTAGCGGACGAGCGCCTCGATCCAGAAACCGACCTCGAACAGCGAGACGAGCAGCGCGGCGGGCGCGACCCAGACCCGCGGCATCGGCACCACCCAGAGCACGAGCGCCCCGATCAGCGGGAGCATGATCATCGTCGTGGTGATCCAGCCGTGGCTCGTCATGCGACCGCTCCAGGCAGTGACAGGCTCGAGCCTGTCGCTGCAGTGAACGCAGCGAAGCCCATCACCGCACCGCGATGAAGACGAGGATGAGGACGGCGAGCCCCGCGGCGAGCGCGAACGCGTACACGCGGACGAGGCCCGTCTGGAGCTCGCGGAACCAGCCACCGGCGCGGCGGGTCAGGTCGGCTACGCCGACGATCGAGCCGTTCACGATCGGCCCCTCGACCGTCCAGTCGAGGACGCGCGAAAGCGCGACCGCCGGCCAGTAGAAGAGCCCGTTGTACAGCTCGTCGAAGTAGAACTTGTGCTCGAGCACGGCCCACGCCCGCGGCGCGGCGGCCCGCCGGGCCGAGTAGATCCACCAGGCGACGCCGATCCCGGCCAGGCCGAAGGCGACGGCGCAGATGCTCGCGATCGCCTCCTGTCCGCCGGTCGCCTCGACCAGAGGCTCGGCGACCGGCCTCAGCCAGTCGGTGATCGGCGTCCACACGTTCGCGAACTGGATCCACCCGCCGAACGCCGCCAGCACGGCCAGCACGGCCACGGTCAGCCCCATCGACCACTCGACGAGGCGATCGCGCGCAGCGTGCGGCGGGTGCTCGCGCACGTACGCGGACTGCTCGCCGCCGAAGACGACGAACAGCATCCGGAACGTGTACAGGCCGGTGAGAAACGTGCCGGCGATCGCGGCCGCGAACAGCACGTAGCCGAACCAGTCCTCGCGGCCGAGCGTCGCCGCGATGATCGAGTCCTTGGCGAAGAAGCCGGAGAGCGGCGGCATTCCGGCGAGCGCGAGCCCACCGACCAGCATTGCCCACCATGTCTTCGGCATCAGCTTCCGGAGGCCGCCCATCTTGCGTATGTCCTGCTCGCCGCCGAGCGCATGGATGACGATCCCTGCGCCGAGGAAGAGCAGCGCCTTGAAGAACGCGTGCGCCATCAGCAGGAACATCGCGTTCGCGTAGGCGCCGATCCCCGCGCCGAGGAACATGTAGCCGATCTGCGACATCGTCGAGTACGCGATCACGCGCTTGA
>Ga0070684_100000361_pt1 | contig 31277 bp, 27 predicted proteins | sample KBSC723LmetaG_FD_65653 | JGI IMG/M metagenome (GOLD analysis project Ga0070684, IMG submission 65653) | Corn rhizosphere microbial communities from Kellogg Biological Station, Michigan, USA - KBS C7.2-3L metaG | ecosystem: Host-associated > Plants > Roots > Rhizosphere ...
GCATTGGCCAGCACGCGAGCATCCTCGATGCGGGCATTGGCCACCTCGCGGATCGGGGCAAGCCGCACCATGGCCTGATCGCGTGCGATTCGTGCGTCGCTCAGTCGAGCAGCGGCGAGGTCGCGGAGGGTCTGTGCCCGATAGCTGGCCTGCATTTCATTCCAGCGCGCAATCAGCGGCGCCGTTACCATCGCCGAGAGTACGCCGATACGAATCCAGCTACCGGTCGTGTCGGCGCTCTTCCGCTTCGCGTCTTTCCGCTGTGGCATCCTCATCATCCTTTCCTGCCCCCGCATCCAACTTGGCGCGGACGCCACCCTACTCACACACACCTTCAAGTATCTTCGGTCATTGCAAGCGTTTTTTCATATTCTCCGCTTTGCGGCGCCCGCGCGCCAGACGGTGGAGCGCATGAACGCATGCATGCACATCGCGTGCCAGAACCCGTCTATTTGCCCGGCACATCTCACGGCTGTTACTACGCGTACGGGTATGGGTACGTTTACGTTGCCTGCCAGGCGCCACGTTGCGTGGTGTATCTTTGTACTATGTCCCCAATCGGGGCAGGAACGCTAGAAGCGGGCGGCGAAACTGGCGGCTTCCGGTTCCCACGCTCGGCTGACCTCACCCCCAACCCCTCTCCCTGTGGGAGAGGGGAGCCAGACCCGTATCAGCGTGTTATGTCGCCGGGGCAGACACACGAGCACACGATCACCCGTGACCGTTACGTCTCTTGTGCAGTATGCTTGACAGTACAGTGCGTGGCACGTAGAGTGTGCAGGGCATCGGCCATGCGATGTGTGGGTCTGATGTTCGCTACGTTCGCCATGCATTCGATGCATCACGACATGAGCACAAGCACGAGCACGAGCCGCGGCCATAGGCGCCCGAGGCATCCAGTATGTTGAGCAGGCCCAGCAGGGACGGAAGGAATCACCACTATGCCCATCGCTAAGGCAGTTATCACGGCGGCTGGTCTGGGGACGCGGGTGCTCCCAGCGACCAAAGCCGTACCCAAGGAGATGTTGCCGTTGGCCGACACGCCAACCATACAATATATCGCCGAGGAGGCCGCGGCCTCTGGTATCAGCAGCATCACCTTCGTCACCAGTCGGACGAAGCGCGCCGTTGAAGATCACTTTGACGACCAGCCTGAGCTGCGCGAGGTGCTGGAACGCAAGGGAGAGGCCGAAAAGCTCGCCAGGGTTAATCAGCCGTCCGAGTTGGCCCATTTCAGCTTTGTGCGCCAGCCCGCCCCGCTCGGTCTGGGGCACGCCGTGCTAAGGGCTCGGCCTGTGATTGGCGCGGAGCCGTTCGGGCTGCTGCTGGGCGACGATGTGATTGTGCACCGGCCACGGCCTTGTCTGCGCCAGTTGATCGACGTCCATGAGCGAACCGGCGCCAGTGTGATAGCCGTCATGCGCGTGCCACGCGAGGTGATCTCGCGCTACGGCGTGGTGACCGTCGATCCGGCGGAGCAACTCGACGCGCGCACTTTCCGGGTGCTCGATACGGTGGAGAAGCCGCGCGTCGAGGATGCGCCCTCCGACCTTGCGGTCATTGGCCGCTATGTCTTCACGCCGCGTATCTTTGATCTGCTGGAGGTGACGGCGCCTGGAGCGGGCGGGGAGATTCAGCTGACCGACGCGATCCGCGCGCTGGCTGAGCGCGAGCCGGTCTACGCCTATGAATTTGAGGGCACGCGGTACGATATTGGCGATCCTGTTGGGCTGCTCACGACATCGCTGGCGTTCGCGCTGATGCGGGAGGATCTGGCGCCGGGTGTGAAGGCGTACCTGCGCACGCTGAAACTGGATTGAATGGGTATCATACAGACAGACCGGATAGCACGGACTGATTGACCTGGAGGTGAGGGAGACCACATGGCAGAGGAACAAACACCCTCGACGACGCGACCACTGGAGGGACGAATTGCGCTGGTCACGGGCAGCAGCCGGGGTATCGGCCGCGCGACGGCGATCCGGCTGGCGGCGATGGGCGCGAAGGTGGTCGTGAACTATCGCAGCGATGAGGCGGGAGCGCAAGAGACGTGCGCGACAATCAGCGCGGCGGGCGGGCAGGCGCTGGCGCTACAGGCGGATGTCTCACAGGAGGACGATGTGGCGCGGCTCTTCCAGGAGGCTGAGGCGCGTCTGGGGCCGGTGACGATTCTGGTCAACAATGCGGGCACGACCAATGACCGTCTCATCATACAGATGAAGCTGGAGGATTTCCAGCAGTTGCTTCAGACCAATCTGGTCTCGGCATTCCTCTGCACGCGGGCGGCGCTACGGCCAATGCTGAGGGCGCGCTGGGGGCGTATCGTCAACGTCACCTCGATCTCTGGCATGATGGGGCAGGTGGGGCAGGCCAACTATGCCGCCTCGAAGGCGGGGCTGATCGCGCTCACGAAGTCCACCGCACGCGAGGTCGCCAGCCGGAGCATCACCGCCAATGCGGTCGCGCCGGGCTACGTGCCGACGGACCTGACGGCGAACGTCTCGGACGAATTCAAGAAGTATTACATGGACATCACGCCGCTGAAGCGCTATGGCTCGGCGGAGGAGGTCGCGGCGACGATTGCGTTTCTCTGCTCGCCGGAAGCGGGCTATATCACGGGGCAGACGATTGCAGTGGACGGCGGCATCAGTATGCAATAAAGGGGCGGACCTCACCCCCAGCCCCTCTCCTCCGAGGAGAGGGGAGCCAGAGTCGGCGTGCTATCCGCTAACCGCCTGGCCTGCACTTGACATAGTATGTCTGGCGGCCATAAGCTGACTGCGGGACGGCAGTGCGTGTGGAGTGGATGCGCTTGCGGTATCCGGCCTGTCATCCCCGTGGATTCGGAGGAGCCGATGGGACGCATTCTTGTCGCGAATCGGCGCGGACACCAAGTGATCGAGTGGGAAACCACCGATACCGAGGCGGCGCGCCAGCAGATCGAGGAGGCCGAGCGCATTCTGCGTGAGGCTCGTCAGCATGGCTGTATGGTCTCGAAGAAGGTGGACGGCCAGCATGTGCTGGATCGCGCGCCGTTCGACCCGAATGTCGAGGAGTATCAGATCATTGCTCCCATCGCTGGCGGCTAATCTAAGCGGCTGGTGGCAACGGCTCCGTCGCGGTTTCTCCGCGTCCGCGGGGTCGGCCACTGGCCACGATACGATTACGAATACGAATGCCATCGAGCGCCCCTGGCGGCGGCACTGGGATCACCTGCCCAAACGGAGCGCGGGCGCGGGCATGACACGCGCTGACTATCGCGTGGCGCGAGAGCGTGCCCGTGAAGTGGCGCGCACGACGCTCGGCGACGAGCTCTGGCAGACGCTCCAGCGCCAGGGCTATCTGGATGTTCCATCGCGCCTGCGGCCCGGATTGACCTATCGCCTGCGGGTTGGCCGACGCATCGAGGTGCTGTGCGAGCCGGGCGTACGGCTGCCCTGGGCGTACCGCTGGCTCTGCATCAACCCCGCCTATCCCCTGCCCGAAGAAGAGTTTTTCGCGCAGCTCTACCTCTATGCGCGTGACCGCGAAGACATCATCCTCCAGGTCGCCGCGCCGCAGCCCTGGGACCAGGCGCTCGGCCGCACATTCTAATTCTTCTTGACGTCCTTCTCGTCGTCTGGAGGCTGCAAGCGCTCGGTGGCGATATAGGTCACGGTGTCCCAGGCATTGTGGATGCCGATGGAGAGCAGCAGAATCATGGATGCGCCGATGATGAAGAGCGCTGGTGTTGGGTCGCCCAGGAAGAGGAACGCGGCGACGACCAGCGCGCCGTAGGCGATGAGTGGCAGAATGACGAACCAGAGCCAATCTTCGAAGACGGGGTCGTAGCTGTCCACGAGACGGGCACGCTGGATCACACGCCGGGCGATGATCGAAGCGTAGGTGGCGCCAGCAACGCCCGCCGCCACGAGCAGGATGCCGACGACGTGCAGCGACTCCCACGGCGCGCTGAGCATCGCGGCGAGAAAGAGCACGGCGCAGAAATGGACGACGTTGGGCGTGCCATACGCCGCAAGCTCCCCGCCGCCCGCTCGGCGCGCCACGTTTCCTGCGACGAGGGTGATGACGACGAACATCAAGCCCGTCAACGCCCCGGCGGACGAGCCGACGATGACGTAGAAGTTTTCCCAGCCGGATAGCGGCGCCACTGCAGCCTCCTGCATGACGGAGCTCTTGTCCGCTCCGATTGCTCTGGACGTTGTCTCAACGCCGATTATAGCAAGTCGGAAGAAGGTAGCGAGAATGGCGAAGCGAAGAGTACCCGCAGGCGCTCTCCGCTCCGTGGAACGATCAGTTTCAGGCGATATACGCCCTAGCTGATGGCGACATCATCATAGAGGGTATAGGTCGGGTCTCCGGCATAGCCATCATCATGATCGATGAGCGTCAGCGTGTAGGAATGTCCCGCCGTCACGCTCGCCGTCACCTTGACCCACGTGCCACTGTTGTTACATGTGTGCGCCAGCACGGTGGCCGTCGTGTTGCTGGTGTTGTCCTTGAGCGTCGCCGTCGCCCAGTCATAGGTGACGCTATCGGTGCAGACTACCCGATACCAGAAAGTCAACGTCGTTGCACCCGATGGAGCCGTCACCATCTGTGCGACAGAGCTGTCGCCATTGAAGGCGCTGGTCGAGCCCACCCGGGCGGAGTCGCTGCCACTATGGGCGGTGGTGCTGATGGCGGTCGTGCCCGCCGTCGTCCAGCCGCTCAGGCTGCCCGTCTCGAAGCCAGGATTGACGAACGGATTCGTCACCCCAACGACGTTGGAGAGCGCCACGTCATCATAGAGGGTATAGGTCGGGTCTCCGGCATAGCCATCATCATGATCGATGAGCGTCAGCGTGTAGGAATGTCCCGCCGTCACACTCGATGTGTTTGCAGACCATGCGCCAGTGTTGCTGCAGGTATGCGCCAGCACGGTGGTCGTCGTGTTGCTGGTGTTGTCCTTCAAGGTGGCGGTTGCCCAGTCATAGGTGACGCTATCGGTGCAGACTACCCGATACCAGAAGGTAAGGGTGTTATTGCCGGTTGGCACTGTGAAGGTCTGTGCGACGGAGCTATCGCCATTGAAGGCGCTGGTCGAGCCCACCTGGGCGGAGTCGCTGCCGCTATGGGCGGTGGTGCTGATAGCAGTCGTGCCCGCCGTCGTCCAGCCGCTGAGATCGCCGGTCTCGAAGCCGCCGTTGGTGATGCCGCCGCTACTGGCGGGTGTCACCGTGACGGTAACGGTTGCGTTGTGCGAGACGCTGCCCTCAGTGCCCGTGACGGTCACCGTGTAGGTCCCTGTCGCCTGTGTCGCTCCGACCGAAACGGTAAGGGTGGATGATCCGCCCGCCGTCACCGAAGTGGGATTGAGGCTGGCGGTTGGACCCACAGGCGAGACGCTGGCCGTCAGATTGACGGTACCCGCCGAGCCACTGGTGACTGCCGTGCTGATCGTCGAAGTGCCATTGTTGCCCTGGACGATCGAGAGGCTGGTCGGGTTGGCGCTGATCGAGAAGTCGTTCGTTTGCGGCGCGGTAACGTTGACGGTAACCGTCGTGTTATGCGTCGCGCTCCCCTCTGTGCCAGTCACGGTTACGGTATAGCTGCCGATCGCAACGCCCGAGCCAACATTGATGGTCAGCGTTGAAGAGTTGCCCGCCGTCACAGACGTTGGGTTCAGGCTGACGGTCGGGCCAGCAGGCGAGACACTCGCGCTGAGGCTGACCGTACCTGCTGACCCGCTGGTCACGGCGGTGCTGATTGTCGACGTGCTATTCCCGCCCTGCGGAATCGAGAGGGTGGTTGGGTTGGCGCTGATCGAGAAGTCGTTTGTTCCGCCACACTGCGTGAACTTGAACGAGCCGATCCGCGTCTTCCAGTTGAAGCTGCCATTGGCTGGAATGTACTCGTTGGTGTACCAGAAGGTGCAGCCATCGGCAGGGTCAATTGTCATCGCGCTGTAGTCACCCCAGCGGGTCAGGGTGCCCGTCTGCGAGCCAGCGCCAACGATAACGCTTGTCTCGCCCTGTGACATCTGGTTCAAGGGATCGCTGGCGAGGCGCCCCGTATAGCTGATGCCAGGGTGCACCGAACTGCTAGAGGTGCTGAAGCCCATCGCCATATCGCCAGACTGGTCTTCGGCGATGCTGCCCATCCAGCGGTAGGTGGAATCAGGCGAATAGGTGCCAGACTGATAAAGCGTTGGCGTAGTGTTCGGGCTGCGCAATTCATACCAGCGCATGCCGACGGTGCTGCCGACGGTGACCGCGTGATCAACAACAAGCGACTCGTAGCTGCCGAAGTTACGATAAGCGAGGCGGTACATCGCGCGGTCGGCCAGCGAATCAAGCTGATTGGTGGTACCAGACTGCGGGATGCAGGTACCGCCGCCGCAGGCTTGCGCGTATGAGGCGACGGCAATGCTCGACGGCCCTGTGAAGGTCGAGTTGGCTGGCGTATTCCAGTCAACGTGGAACTTCCAGAAGGCGAGTGAGGTGGTTGTATCCAGCGCAACCACATAGTTTGGCGAACCCGCGGGTGGCTGCGCCGCGCTGTCGAGTGTGGCGGGCAAGAGGCCACCGTAACTGCTGCTGGTGGTGAAACACTGCTGTGTTGCGGCAGCGCCGGTCAGCATCTGCGCGCGGTTGAAGGCGCAGTCTTCGGCGCCCAAAAAGGTGGTGCCGGATGCGTTGAACAGGTTGTATGTCTCGTAGTAGGCGTCAGGCCAGACACCCATCTTTGGATAGTCGGGGAAGTTCGAGTAAGAGAAAGAGTAGCGATAGTAGGACCCTGTGGGGTCACTTGTCGTTGAGACCGCCACACACTGATAGAACGTGGACGTTGCGCCTGTCACGGCGAACTGAGCGATGATCCAGCGGTTGGCCATGTTGTCATAGACGACCGTTGGATCGCCATCGTTGTCGGTCTGGCAGAGCCCGCCGAAGCCGCTCCAAAGAGTGTTGATGGCAACCGGGCCATAGCGCACGCTGCCAACCGCGCCACGTGAAGAATCTTTGTTGAAGACGGCAAAGTCGGTATTGACCGTCTGTACGTAATCCTGGGGGCCAACCGCGCCGTTGGTATCGGGCGGAGCCGAATTCACCGTGAATGTGCCATTGGGGCCGGTGAAGCCATTGCCCACACCATCAAAGTTATTGGATGTCGCGGGAGCAGCTGCGGAGCCGACCTGAGATTGTATGTTTGGGTTCAGGTTGTTGGGCCGCCCCTGGCGGACGGGTTTCATCGATGGGAAGTCGTCGGCTTCGCCACCATGACCATTCGAGGGTTTGCCCGCAATCGAGCGTAGTGGCTGCGACAGATCATTCTTCACGGATTTGTTGACGGTGGGGTGTTGGTGCCGGGCAGCGCTGGCCTGTGATGGAGACGCCGCGGAAATACGAGGAAATCCAACAACGGCGGCGCAGATGGCCAGCAAGACCACTACGCCAATCGATACCTTGTGAAAAACCGTACGACTCATTCGTCACTCCTAAATGCTCGGCCATGCCCGCCCTGTCATGCGTCGGCATGGTCGAGACACTACGTATGGGAAACAGTGGAAAACAGCCCAGTGCCATACGAAGGAAGCTCTTGCGCCGAGGTATCCGCAGCCTTTCGCGACTGCACCGCGCAGATTGTGTCCGGAAATGCCATCGCGGAGGTGTAATAGGCCACAATGCATTAGACCTCCTCTGTGTTTAGGAGGCGTTTCGATATACAGCGTTTCCCTGCTGTGCCGCCTGCATTGCTCCTTGGCATCAGGATCATGGCAAACTCCGGTGGTAGATTGAGCCGACGGACAATGTCGGACAACAGCTTTCCTTGTTGGATTTGCGCGCAACGCTGCGTGCAAGTATCCCTACCAGGGGGTGCGCCAGAATTTAGGAGTCGCGGGGGTATCACCCTATTACATGCTCGACTACATCCACCTCCTTACCACCTTCTTACCGTCTCCTCGATCGCCTGTGCTGTTGCGCAGCAAGCCATCTTGCGCAACCAGGGGCGCCATTGCTGTCCCCCTGCTCCTAGCTTCCTCGCACAGAGTACGCTCATTATCGCGTTTGTGAGCGTAAGTAATTGGTCACGGCAGGCAGACAGTTGAGAGCAAGTATACAGGATGAGAGGAAATTGTCAAGCTGTGCGATTGGTTTTGGAGAAAATGCGCAGAAACAGGCAGGTACTTACCATACATCGCCTGGTTACGCTGGCCCTGGAAAACGGCGGAGCGGAGAGGACCCGCAGGCGCGCTCAACCACCGCGACATAGACGGATATGCGGCTGCAACAATGTTCGCCTTGCCGAGGTTCGAGTATCCTGAAGAAGTAGCTCGGAGGAGAGAACGAGAGAACGAGAGAACGAGAGAACGAGAGAACGAGGGAACCGGGGGATAGTGATGAAAAGCAATGAGACGGGCGCTCTGGCTCATGGCGCCGTGATGACCTGGGCGGGCAGCGTCGTGGTGACGGCTGGGCCAGCCGGCGTGCGTGCGGCGGAGATTGCACGCTGGTCGGAGGCGCGCTCCGAAACGCCGCCAGACCTGGGCGCAATCGCGGTTTACGAGGGCGGGAATGAGGATGCGCTGCGCCATCTGCGTCAGGCGCTCGGCGAGCTGGACGAGTATTTTCGCGGCGAGCGGCGGGAGTTTACCGTCGCGCTCGATCTACAGGGGACGGCGTTCTATCGCGCCGCCTGGGCCGAGGTGGCGCGCGTGCCTTTTGGTGAGACGCGCGCCTATGCGGAGATCGCGCAGGCTATTGGCTCACCCGCGGCGATTCGGGCGGTGGGCGCGGCCAACGGGGCTAATCCGGTTGCGCCGTTCGTCCCCTGCCACCGCATTGTCGGCAGCGATGGACGCCTGACGGGCTATGGGCCGGGGCTGCCGCTCAAAGCGCGGCTGCTGGCGATGGAGGGCGCTATCCCCCGTGACGCCGCCTCGTATGATGCCTGGGCGGAAGCGCTCCGCACTCGCAATGAGGGACGAACGCCCGCGCTGGGCATTCGTGGCACGTCGCTGTTTTGCGCGCCGGGATGCACACGGAGCCGTGCGCGCTGGGCAGTACCGCCGCGTATCTTCGCCAGCGCCGCTGCCGCGCGGGAGACTGGCTACCTGCCCTGCCCGCTGTGTGGGGGGTAGCGTAACAGCGCAAAGTCCGCATGCTGTATTCTGTATGGGAAGCAGACGGATGTGTCGCTCGCCGACTTCGGGAACCAGTAGCGAGATGGCAGCGTCTCACTAGAGCATCGTGAGCACAGGAAAGGAGATCAGCATGCGAGTAATTCATTTCCCTTCATTGCGGCGCGCGGGACGGATAGTGCCGGTGGCCCTGGTCCTGATGCTGGCCGCGTGTGGTGTCACGACGACCAGCGAGCAGCAGCCGGGAGGCGCGACGAGTAGTACGCCAACGACGACGACGGCCTCCACAGCAACACCAGGAGGAACACCCGTGTCATCTGTACCACCAACGAGTGCGATTACGCTGACCACCGATCGCTCATCATACACGACCTCGTCCACCATTATCGTGACCCTCATCAATGGCCGCTCGACCAGCATCTACACCTTCGACCATCAAACAAGTTGCACGATTCTCACGCTTCAGCGGCAGACGACCTCTGGCTGGCAGGCGGTCGGTGGGTGCGCCATGGGGCGCATGACCATGCACGTCGAGATCAAGGCGGGCGCGACCATGAAGATCAGCCTGGCGCCGAGCGCGGGGCAGATACATCCAACCCCCTGGCCAGCCGGAACCTATCGCGCCGTCCTCGGCTACTCGCTCCAGCAGCAGGAGATGGCGACGAGCGCTACGGTGACCACGCCGATATTCACTATCAGTTGAAGCTGCTGGGAACCATCCATCGGCTAGATGCTCTGCCAGCCAGCAGCCTTGCGACACCTCCGCCCGGCGTGTACAATCGCGGTGTGGCTGCGCATGGGCGCACGCTACCATGGCCGAACGATGAGCACAGCAAACACAGCAATGGCGCTGAAAGGGGGAAGGCGAGGTGGGCCGTCGGGGCGTCACGTCGCAGACATATGGCGGAACAACGCAAGATACGTGTGCTGGTTGCCAAACCAGGGCTGGATGGGCATGATCGCGGCGCGAAGGTGCTGGCGCGGGCGCTGCGCGACGCCGGGATGGAGGTTATCTATACCGGCATACGCCAGACGCCGCAGATGATCGTCGAGGCGGCCATCCAGGAAGATGTGGACGCCATTCTGATGAGCATTCTCTCTGGCGCGCATATGGCGATTTTCCCGAAAGTGATGGAGCTGCTCAAGGAGAATGGCGTGGACGATGCGCTGGTGATGGCGGGCGGCATTCTGCCCGACGAAGATCTGCCAGCCATCGAGGCGATGGGCATTCGTGGTAACTTTGGACCAGGCACCTCGCTCTCCACCATCATCGAGTTTGTGCGGGCGAATATCAATGCCGACCGGCTCACCCATGACCTGGCGCCGCTCGCCCAGCCAAGCGCGGATGCCGACGCGGGCGCGGCAGAGGAAGCGGCCCACTAGCATGGCACAGACTGATATCGTCACGCGATTGCTCGCTGGCGACCGGCGCGCGCTGGCGCGGGTCGTCACGCTGATCGAAAACGGCGCGCCCGAGACACGGGCCATCCTCGCGGAGCTGCATACGCACGGGGGGCACGCGCATATCGTCGGCTTCACCGGCTCGCCCGGCGCGGGCAAGAGCACGCTGGTGATGCAGCTGGCGCGCGAGCTGCGCCGACGCGAGCTGCGCATCGGCATCCTTGCCGTAGACCCCAGCAGCCCGTTCACCGGCGGCGCCATCCTGGGCGACCGCATCCGCATGCAGGAGCTGGCGGGCGACCCCAACGTCTTCATCCGCAGCATGGCCAGCCGGGGCAGCCTTGGCGGGCTGGCGGCCTCCACCCGCGACGTGGTGCGCGCGCTGGACGCGGCGGGTTTCGATACGATCATCATCGAGACGGTAGGCGCGGGCCAGGCAGAGGTCGAGATTGTCCGCGCGGCGCAGAGTGTCGTGGTGGTGACGGTGCCCGGCATGGGCGACGACATCCAGGCAATCAAGGCGGGCATTCTGGAAATCGCCGATATCTTTGTCGTCAACAAGGCCGACCGCCCCGGCGCCGACCAGACCGCCGCCGAGCTACGCATGTTGCTGAATCTGGACGAACACCGCAAGGAGCGCGTCTGGCGCGTCCCTATCGTCAGAACCAACGCCATGACAGGCGATGGCGTGCCTGAGCTGGCCGACAAGCTTGCCGCGCATCTCGCGATGCTGCGGACATCGGGCATGCTCGCCAGCCGGAGCGGCCAACAGGCGCGCAGCGAGATGCTGGCGCTGCTGCATCAGGCGCTGGTGGAAAAGATCGAGGCAACCATCGGCGCCGATGAGTGGGACCGGCTGGTAGCCGAGGTGGTCGAGCGCACCCGCGATCCCTATACCACCGCCGATGAGCTGGCGCGGCGCATCGGGCTGGTGCCGGCGGAGTGAGCCGCTGTGCTCTCCTCAGATGCCGCTCACTACTTGACATAGCCGGTTATGGTTTCCCTGAGGTGGCCTTGCCTTCCCGTGGCATGGCATTCGGCCAGCGCCATCGAAGGCGCCTGGGGAGCAGCCTTCCACTGGATTGCGTTCGGATGCGATACCAAACATGGCAAACATCAGGAAAGCCATGCGCGGCTGGGAACCTTCTTACGCTCGCTTGGGGAAACATCTACCGCCGACAACTGGGAGCGCCTTGATCAAGTGCGTCAGGGCGGCTGGTACGGCAGCAAGACCGACCCTACCACTCAACGTGCCGCGTTAGATATCTTGCGGAAATCCATCTATGGGCAATAAGCTAAACAACTCCAATGTGCCAGATGTGGCGGTTACGCCGCCCTGGCTGGATTCAGCCACTGCGTCACTGGTGGAGGACATCATTCGAACGCTCGCCGCGCGGCGCGCTGATGTGCTGGCGATTATTCTGTATGGTTCCATTGCGCGGCATGATGAACGTTCTGCCGATGACACCAATCCGAGTGACGTTGACCTGCTTGCCATCTTCGAGACAGATGATGAGTCTTTCGCTCTGCGGGAGGGCAAGGCGCTGTTTAGCATTCTTGGAGAAGCTTACAATCGCCATCTCGATATCCTGCGCGATGTGAAAGTGATGTTTGCCTCTCGCAACCTGAGCGAATGGGACTCTACATTCATTGCTCATATTGCCCAGGATGGCGTCTTGCTTTGGTCACGTGGCAACCTCCCAGATGCTCTCTCCCCTGTTGCACATCGCGGATTTGTGACAACTGATCGGCCAGCCATGGACAAGCGAACACATGTCGACCGATAGACACTACAACCTGCTCTCACGCGAACGAAGAAACTGAGGCTATCACACGTGCGGAGAATCTGTGTCTTTGCTGGCTCGTCGCTGGGCGCGCGGCCAGTCTATACCGATGTGGCGCAGGCACTCGGCAGCGAGATTGCCCGCCGGGGGCTGGGGTTGGTTTATGGCGGCGCGAGTCGCGGGCTGATGGGCGTCGTCGCCGATGCGGCGCTGGCAGCGGGCGGCGAGGTGATCGGCGTGCTGCCAGGCGGCCTGTTCGTACGCGAGGTCGCGCACCAGGAGCTAACCGAGTTATTCGAGGTGGGCAGCATGCACGAGCGCAAGGCGCTGATGGCCCAGCTCTCCGATGGCTTTATCGCGCTTCCCGGCGGCTTCGGCACCTGCGACGAGTTATTCGAGGCGGTCACCTGGGCGCAGATTGGCATCCATCAGAAGCCGGTTGGGCTGCTCGATGTCCGCGACTATTTTGCCACGCTGCTGGCGTTTGTCGCGCATGCCTCAGACGAGGGCTTCATCCCACCGACACATACTAACCTGCTGCTCCGCGAGACCGACCCCGCTGCCCTGCTCGACGCCTTCGCCCGCTACCAATCACCCCAGGAGCCTCGCGCGGAACCGACAACGCCACCCGTGCTGCCGTGAAGCGCGCGCTCAATCCGTGGCGTCTACAGGGGTCACGTCCGCATCGCCTGCTTTTCTGTCCGCCGCTTCGTCTGTTGTCCTAGTGGTGGATTCGGCGGCCAGTTCGCGCTCGATCTCGGCCCGCTCGCGTTGCCGCTGGGCCTGCTCGATACGGTCGATCCAGACGAAGAAGATGATGCTCATGAAGAGGATGTCGAGCAGATTGCCCGGCAGGGCCAGCAATGCCCCGGCGATCTGCTGGTCAACTATCGCCGAAAGCCCGGTGATGCGCGGCGCGTTGGCATAGACGGAATAGAGCACGCCCGGCGCGAAGATGATGGCGATGCCAAAGACATCAATCGGCAGGCTTTCCAGCGCGAGATAGGCCATCTGCAGCGGGCTTGACATCCGCCCGCGCCGGTCGGCGGGCGTCAGCAGCGGCCACCAGGTCAGGACACCCGCCAGCAGATAGCTGAGATTGGCGACGTTATGCCAGAGGGTGTTTTGCGCGGCGAGGTCGTAGTAGCGTGGGATTTGCCAGAAGAGGACGATGGTGTTGAAGGCGAGGACCATGATGACGACGAAGAGCGGCGTGCCCGCCGCCTCGCGCCAGCTCCGCACTGGGAGGAGCCGCTGCGCCAGCTCGTCGGGCAGGCCGATCATCAATAGCGGCGCGACGAAGGTCACGATGATCAGGATTTGCGCGACGCGCGCCGTCAGCAGATACTCGCGCCCCAGCGTATCCAGCGGCGAAAGCAGGGCCAGCGCCAACAGCACGACGCCACTGAGATAGGCGACGATGCGCCCGCGCGGCACGACAACGCCGGGCATCAGCCGCTCGCGCAGTGGGCCAAGGGCGAGCAGGTAGCCGCTGAGGAGGACGACGAGCAGCGCCAGTGTCACGAGATCCGCATTCCACCACGTCAGCACTGCCGCTCCCACACTATCGCCGCCTTTACTCTGTACACGTTTTACGCCATCCTGAAGCATAGCACCGCGGCAAGAGCGCAACAAATCAGGAGAGAAATGCGCCAGAGGGAGCGCAGCGTCAAACATGACAGAGGATGTCGTGAATAGCCAGTTATCCTGATGCTATGGCGGTTACGTTCCATAGTACGCATGTGAAGGAGCGGGCATGAAGTACGGGTTCATCATTCCTGGCGGAGATATTCATACGGTTGCGGAGATGGCGGCGGAAGGCGAGGCGGCTGGCTGGGATGGCATGTTTTACTGGGACGGCATCAATATTCAGGATTTGCCAGCGTACGATCCGTGGGTGACGATGGCGGCGATGGCGCTACGCACGACACGGGCGCGGCTGGGCGCGATCATCTCGCCGCTCTCACGTCGGCGACCCTGGAAAGTGGCGCGCGAGACGGTCTCGCTGGATCACCTCTCCGGCGGGCGGCTGGTGCTGCCGGTGGGGCTGGGCGCGCTCGACGACGGCGGCTTCGGCAAGGTGGGCGAGCCAACCGACCGCAAAACGCGCGCGGAGCTGCTGGATGAGAGCCTCGACATCCTCACCGGGCTGTGGAGCGGCGAGCCATTTCACTATGACGGCAAGCACTATCATCTCGACGAGATGACGTTTCTGCCAAAACCAGTGCAGTCGCCGCGCATCCCCATATGGGTGGTGGGCATGTGGCCGAGCGAGCGCTCGATGGCGCGGGTGCTGCGCTACGATGGGCTGCTGCCAAATGTGCGCACGCCGGAGGGCGAGATACGCGAGGTGACGCCCGATGATATCCGTGAGATGGCGGCGTATGTGGCCGCGCGGCGCGCCTTGACGACGCCGTTCGATATCATCATGGAGGGCGAGACGCCGGGCGAGGATCCCGCGCAGGCAGCCGCGATGGTCCGCCCGTTCGCCGAGGCGGGCGCGACATGGTGGAATGAGAGCCGCTGGGGCGCGATGGAGGATGTCGAGCTGGTGCGCGCGCGCATTCGCCAGGGTCCGCCACGAGTCGAGGGGTAAGCACAGGTGGCGACGCTACTACAAGGGGACCGGGCCGCAGGCTGAAGCCATGCGGCTAATTCCAGTCGTTCAGATGCCGCCCAATAGCACGCAAGTATATTCGCCCCGGGATTAGCCGTGGCTCTTCAGGCCACGGCGCGGTGCCCTGCTGATATGTCACCATCCGAAAGGGAAGCACATTGAGGCGTTAGCTTCTCATGTGACTGGGGGCGCGTGTTCGTTCGTCTCTGTGCGTGAGGGCGATTCAGGCGCGTGAAGGGGCATTGCGCCTGAATCGCTGTGGTGATATACTATTCTGGTTGACGTGCTGAAATTGTCTGCGCGTTGACCCTCATCACACACGCATCCCGACCTGGCGGAGTCCCTGGCGTCGCATGCTACGTAAGGCGCGACGCTTTCCATCAGGCGTGAAGGGTGCGGAGGAGACGTTTGGAGACGTTTAAGGGAGGAATGAAAGACTTTGGCAAATGTCGCAACGATGAAGCAACTGCTTGAGGCAGGCGTCCACTTCGGGCATCAGACCCGCCGCTGGAACCCCAAGATGCGGCCGTTTATCTTTACGGCCCGCAATGGCATCCACATCCTCGATCTGCAGCAGACGGTGACACGCCTCAACGAGGCCTGCAAGTTCATCACCCATCTGACCGCGAACGGCGAGAGCATTCTGTTCGTCGGCACCAAGAAGCAGGCGCAGGACGCCATCAAAGAAGAGGCGCAGCGCAGCGGCCAGTTCTACGTCAACCAGCGCTGGCTCGGCGGCATGCTGACGAATTTCCAGACCATCCAGTTGCGCATCCGCTACATGAAAGACCTGGAGGCGCGCAGGGAGCGGGGAGACTTCGAGCGGCTGCCCAAGAAGGAGGCGCAGCACCTCCAGGATGAGCTGGAGCGGCTGGAGCGCGTGCTTGGCGGCATCCGCGATATGCGCCGCCTGCCGGGCGCGGTCTTCGTCGTCGATACCAAGAAAGAGCACACCGCCGTCGCCGAGGCCAACCGCCTCGAGATTCCGGTCGTCGCGCTGGCCGACACCAACACCGACCCCGACGAGATGGACTATCCGGTCCCGGCCAACGACGACGCCATCCGCGCCGTCCGGCTGCTCTGCAGCAAGATCGCCGATGCCGCCCTCGAAGGCCGCCGTCAGCGCGAGTCGCAGCAGCAGAAGGATGAGGGCGAGGGGCGCGCCACTGAGGCGCCGATCACGCTCGAAGAGTTTGGCGTCGAGCCTGGCAGCGAGCCCACGCCAGAGACCGCCACGCCAACAACGGCAACGGCAGCGGCAGCGGCAGCGGAGCAGGCGGAGGAGCCAGCGCCCGTCGCCGAATAAGCGGCCAATTTGTCGGCCAATCGCCAGCCGCCTGCCCCTTGTGGTGCGCAGGCGTGTGGCGTACAATGCATCCGGTTCAGCACGCGGCACGCGCAATCGTGCCGCGCGTTTGTGTGTCCCGCATGTGTCTCGCATGGCGAATTCGTGTGCCGTGGGGATGCACCGGCCACGTGGTACTATGATGAATGGCGCGATACTGACCGTGCTGTTCATGTCTGGGTTTGTTATAGAGCGTTGAGGAGCGCACGATTTATTATGGAATTCACTGCGAAAGACGTTGCCAAACTGCGTGAGGAGACCGGCGCCGGGTTCGCCGACTGCAAGAACGCCCTGACCACTGCCAAGACCTTTGACGAAGCCATCAAGCTGATCGAGGAAAAAGGCCAGCAGCGCGCCGAGAAGGTCAAGGGACAGGACCGCGAGACGCGCCAGGGGCTGGTCGAGTCATACATCCACCACGGCGGCAACCTGGGCGTGCTGCTCGAGCTGAATTGCAGCACCGATTTCGTCGCTCGGAGCGACGCCTTCCGCACACTCGCCCGCGAGCTGACGCTGCAGATCGCCGGGACCAATCCCACCTGGGTGGCGATGAGCGACATCCCGGAGAGCGTGATGGCCGAGGCGCGCGAGAAGCTGATGAACGACCCGGACGTGCAGAAGCGCCCAGAGCGTCTGCGCGAGCAGATCGTCGAGGGCAAGCTGAAGAAGCAGTTTACCGAGCAGGTGCTGCTGGAGCAGGTCTGGGTGAAGGACGACAAGGTGACCATCAGCAAGCTGGTGGACGACGTCATTCGCAAGACCGGCGAGAACGTGGTCGTGCGGCGCTTCGCCCGGTTCGCGCTCGGCGAATAGTCCAGCGCGCCAGGCGCCAGGCATCGGGCACGCTGACAACCGTTGCGCCTGCGACCAGGTTCGCGTATCTGGGCGTTCGGGCGCACATCTACGCGCATCAATGGGAGTTCTTCATGCAGCCTGCGACCGAGTACAAGCGAGTTCTGCTCAAGCTCAGCGGTGAAGCGCTGATGGGCGAGCAGGGCTATGGCATCGACGCCGAAGTCCTGACCTACCTCGCCGGTGAGCTGGCGCAGGTGCATGACATTGGAACTGAGATTGCGGTAGTCGTCGGCGGTGGCAACATCCTGCGCGGCAAGACCGCTGCCGACGAGGGGATGGACCGCGCGCAATCCGATTACATGGGCATGCTGGCGACCGTCATCAACGCGCTCGCCCTGCAGGATGCGCTGGAGCATGCAGGACTCTCGACGCGCGTGCAGACCGGCATCGAGATGCCCTCCGTCGCGGAGCCGTTCATCCGCCGGAGGGCGATTCGCCATATGGAGAAGGGGCGTATCGTCATCCTGGCGGCTGGCACCGGCAATCCGTATTTCACGACCGATACGGCCGCCGCGCTGCGGGCCATCGAGCTGAACTGCGAGGTTCTGCTCAAAGCGACGAAGGTGGATGGCGTCTACGATGCCGATCCGGTGCGCGTGGCGACGGCGCGACGCTTCCGCGAGGTCAGCTATATGCACGCGATCACGATGAGCCTGGGGGTGATGGACGCCACCGCGCTCGCGCTCTGTGGCGAGAATCATCTCCCTATTGTGGTCTTCGATATGCAGGCGCAGGGGCAGATGGCGGCTATCGTACGCGGCGCGCCAGGTGGTACATTGGTGCATGATATGCCAAAAGGGCAAGACTTTCTCTGGGACACTGACCGGGAATAGCTGCCGCAAATTGCTGCTTGAGAAGAGCTGCCGAGAAGAGCCGATGAAGGCGGCGCTGTCGTATAGACAGGGTGGGAAGGAGCAGGTATCATGTCAGAAGATGTGTTCGCTGATGCGCAACACCGCATGAACGGCGCTGTCGAGGCGCTCCAGCGGGAGCTGCAGACCGTGCGCACGGGCCGAGCGACTCCGGCGCTGGTAGAGCGGCTGGTCGTGGATTACTACGACACGCCGACGCCCCTCGCCCAGCTTGCCTCCATCCATGCCACCGATCCCCGCACGCTGACCATCCAGCCGTGGGATAAGAAGGCGCTCGGCGACATCGAGAAGGCGATCCAGAAGAGCGATCTTGGCCTGAACCCGAATAACGACGGCTCCGTCATCCGGCTGAACCTGCCGCCGCTGACGGAGGAGCGCCGCAAAGAACTGGTCAAGGTAGTGCATAAGAAGGTGGATGACGCGAAGACCGCCGTGCGCAACATCCGCCGTGATGTGCATGACAAGCTGCGCGATCAGGAGAAGAAGAAAGAAATCTCCGCCGACGATCTCAAGCGTGGCACCGACCGGCTGCAGAAGCTGACTGATAAGTTCATCGAAGATCTGGACGGAGTTGGCCACGCCAAAGAGCGTGAAATCATGGAGGTTTGAGCCCCCACAGAGACGGAGAGGAACAGAGATAGCGCATGGCCAAGCGACGAATTCGGAATCTGCGCGCGCTGGTGCGAGCCTTTTTTGGCAGCGGGCGCGCGCGGGAGGCCGAACGGCAGGCAGAGTTGGGGCGGCTACGTTTCCGCGATGGGCAGGCGATTCCCCACCATATCGCGTTCATCATGGATGGGAACGGCCGCTGGGCGACGAGCCGCCATCTGCCCCGCTCGATGGGACACCGCGCCGGGGTCGAGGCGCTACGCCGGGTTGTGCGGCTCTGTAATGACTACCATGTTCCCATGCTCACCGTCTATGCCTTTTCGACTGAAAACTGGGGGCGCCCAGCCGATGAGGTCAGCGCGCTGATGGGCCTGATGTGGGAGACCATCCGCACCGACGTAGACCGGCTGAACAGCGAGGGCGTGCGGCTGCGCCATGTCGGGCGGCTGGAGGGTCTCGATCAGGATATCCAGGATGCCATCCACTGGATGGAAGACCTGACGCGCAACAACGACAAGCTGGAGCTGAACGTCTGCTTCAACTACGGTGGCCGCGCCGAGCTGGTGGATGCGGTGCGCGAGATCATCGCGGCGAAGATACCACCGGAGCAGGTCACCGAAGAGACGATCTCCAGCTATCTCTATACGCGCGACCTGCCCGACCCTGACCTGATCGTCCGTACCGGCGGCGAGATGCGCCTGAGCAATTATCTGATCTGGCAGGCCGCCTATGCGGAGTATTATTCGACCGCGACGCTCTGGCCAGACTTCGGTGAGGCGGACCTTGTCGCCGCGCTCGACGCCTACGCCAGCCGCAAGCGCCGCTTCGGCAAGACGGATGCGCAGATTGCCGCGGAAACCAACGAGGAGAACGGCGGCAACGCTGGTCACGCGGACGACGCTGGCCATACCAAAACGACAACACAGACCGACCAGGCGGGCGCTGCCAGCGCCTCACACAATGGGACGTACCCGCAGCCCGCAAGACACTGATTTCTCAGCCGATACCAGACCCAGGCCCAGGCCCAGCCCGGACCAAGGCGCACGAGCAACGTAGCATAGTGACGCAGGAGCATGGAGATGAGCAAATCCGTGTCGGAGGATTCCCGCGTGACCCCCGCGCCACAGCCACAGAGCCAGGCGGGCTGGCTCGCCGGATTGAAGCAGCGATTGCTTTCGGCTGGTGTGCTGATCCCGATTGTGATCGCGCTGGTCTGGTTCGGCGGCTGGATAGCCTTCGCGGGCGCGGTGGTGGCGCTGGCGCTGGGTATGTGGGAAATCCGCACGATGTTCGCCGCCCATCGCAAGTGGTATCCCCTCGTCATCTTCAGCGGCGCGTTCGGCGTTGATTTGCTCGTCGCCGCGATGCTTCCAAACGTCCGGCTGACCCTGATTTCCCTTGGTGTCAGCGCGCTGGTCATCGTCTCGTTTACCTGGGTGATGATTACCCGCCCCACCATCGAGCGCACGGTGATCGACTGGGCGCTGACGATTGCCGTCGCTTTCTACCTCGGCTGGCCAATGGCGCTCTTCCTGGTGCTGCGTGGCAGTGTCGCGGGCTACGGCTCGCAGCAGTTCTGGTGGGTGCTGGGCCTCTTCTGTATGGTCTGGGCGAACGATACCGCCGCCTTCGTCACGGGCCACTTCCTCGGCCGCCGCAAGCTCGCGCTGCACATCAGCCCCGCCAAGACGTGGGAGGGCTTCGCCGGGGGGCTTGTCTGGTCGGTGATCGCGGCGTTCGTCCTGCTGTCGCTGTCGCCCGTTCAGTTGGCGTGGTATCACGCGCTGGCGCTGGGCATTCTGGTGGCGGTGGCGTCTACGCTCGGCGACCTGGCGGAGTCGCTGCTGAAGCGGGTGGCGGATGTGAAGGACAGCGGTACCATCGTTCCCGGCCACGGTGGCATCCTCGACCGGATGGATAGCCTGCTTTTCGCGGTGGCGGTCGTCTTCTTCTACGCCGCCTTTCTCCATCCCGCCATTCTCGGGGGCTAAGAACGCCTCACAGAACCGTCATGCCCCAGTGGTACTGATGGGAGTGGGCCAGCTTCGCGGCATAGAATGCCGCGGCTAAGAATGCGGTTTTGCCAGGAACTCTAAGACGTTGCATTCAGGCGGGCCTCAGGCAATATCGGCTCGAAAAGCTCGATGGGGTTTCCTGATGGGTCTTCGAGCAGGATTTGCTTGCCGCCAATGCCAGTGACGATGTCATTGCGGAAGTGCGCGCCTGCCTTACGCAGCGTTTCAACCGTGGCGGCGAGATCGTCAACCTCAATCGAGAACCGGTTCCATCCTCCGGGTGCGGGCATCGTGCCGTCCGGCATCACCTGGCCGCCTCCGCCCGCGGTATTCGGCGCGCTCAACGCGAGCCGGAGATCGCCACGCGCAAGCATCGCAAAGGCGGGCGCGGGATGCATGACTTCCCGAAAGCCGAGATGCTGGCAATAGAACGCGATTGCGGCGTCAACGTCGTTGACGATATAGCGTACCTGAACCGTAGCCATGGGGGGTCCACCTTCCTCTGTGCCTGTAGATATGCCACCATCCACATTATAGCGAACCGCAATGCTCTACCCTCTCTCCCTAACCCTTCCCCGGCGCAGGGAGAGTAACAAGTGAGGCACATGCCGCCTCCAACCGCAGTGGCAACAGTGCGGTTTGCCGCCGAGTATATCGCCGATCTGAAAACAACACCTGGGATAATAGTCAATCTTATCTGATACCGAAGCAACATCGATGCTAGTCAAGGAGGCGAATATGATGTACACTGCCGATAGTGGCCGCCTGTGACAATTTGCGGTCCGCTGTCTGAAGAGAGAATTGCTATGGCTGATGACGCTTCTCCGCACACGCATGTAATGCTCAATCTTCCTCGCTTCCTTAACATCTCCCCACGTATCACGCTCTTGCATAGCCTCGTTGACAGTGCATTCGCTGCCCGCCTAGCGCGTGCCTTGCTTGGCATGTATGGCACTGCTTCAATTCGGCTCACAGATGGCGCCGATGCGTCATCCGATGCGTCATTTGATGGCGCCAATCCGGAGTCTGACACACGCGAGATCACGCTTGCTGTGTTATCGCCTGAAGCCTTAGCCACACCAGACTATACAGAATTGCTCCGCAAGGCGAGCCCGCGTTTTGCCTCCGCTCCAAATGGACACACAGCAATTGGGGTGATTGTCCGCGGATTCATACCACCTCCAGAACTTACCGGGTGGCGTCTGATCTCGTTCGAAGAGGACTGGCGCTATGAACTAGCACTGGCTGAACTTCTCGATGGCATCCGAAGCGCTATAGCGGTAGAGGTTGCTGTGCCAACTGTCGGCGAGCAGGCTCCTGTCCCAGATGCCTTCGTCCCAAGGGTTTTTGTCAGTCATAGCAGCGCTGACAATGCCTTCGGCCTCGATTTGGAGCGCCAACTCCAGGAAGCTCTCGGTGATCCTGAGGCCGTTTTCTATGACCGTGATGGTGGGCTTATCGGCGGGGATGAGTGGATGGGTCGGCTACAGCACAAGATCTCTGACAGCAATGTCTTCGTCCTGCTCCTGTCGCCACAGGCGTTCGATTCGCCCTGGGTACAGAAGGAACTGCGCATGGCCTTACGTGCGGCGGTCTCGTCTGAGGGCAAGGTTATCATCCCTGTGCTGCACCGAGAAACTCCGGTTTGGCCGTTCCTGGAAGATTATCAGTTCGTGCGCTATGCCTGGCCACGCCCACCTGACGAGGCCTTTGTGGAACTGCTGGCAACTGTGAAACTAGGTCGTTCTCGCATGGATGAGGTGAGCCGGATGCGTCTAGGCCGACCTGGGCCACCGTTCGACATTGACCTGTTGCCATTGCCTGGACGCTTCGTTGGTCGCGGCGCGGATATCGAATGGGTGCTGGGCCGTCTCGACCCCGAGACGCCACAACTGGTAGATCCAGGCGCTATTGCAAGCATAGCCGCTGCCAATGGGCTACCAGGCATCGGCAAGAGTGCGCTTGCTGGCTATGTAGCGCACATTCTCTATGCTACCAACCAATTTCCTGATGGCATCGCCGTGGTACTCTGCAATGGATTGAACGATCCTGCCGATGTGCTGAGCCAGGCGCTGGCCCGATTCGACTCGCAGGGACGCAAACCGACGGAACACGATATGCAGGCGCTACGCGACCTGGCACGGCGGACATTCGCCGGGCGGCAGGCGCTCGTAGTGCTGGATAATGTAGAGCCTGAGTGGCCGATATGGCAGGTCGTGGCGCCTCTACGCGTAGCGGGAGCGGCGGTTTTGCTCACCTCACGTGTCCGCCTGCCTGCGCGCGCTGTTCCACCGGAGGCAAGTCGTATGCTGGAACTGCTTTCGCCTGAGGAGGCGCTCGATCTCTTTGCTGAATACTATGGCCGGGGTAGGAAGTTGGATCTGACGCTTGCCGAGCAGAAGCAGGTGGCGCGCATCGTAAAGGCGCTCGGCTATCACACGCTCGCCGTCAAGCTTGCTGCTGCCCGTGCCCAGGGCAGAGACCTTGAGGGGCTTGCCCGTGCCTATGAGACTGATCCGCGCCTTGGCGTGCATCTAAAAGATGGCGCCGAGGCGGTCGCAGTGGTGCTGGCTTCGAGTGTGGCTGAGCTCCCTGAGCATGCACGAAGGCTCTTCGCGGCATTAGGAGCTTTTGCGACTGGCGATATTGGCCGCGGCGCACTGCTTGCCATAGCAGAAGGGCTTGACGATTCTGAGCCTGAAACCAGCGTGGATGCCATCGTTGACTTGCGCCTGGTTGATGCCTATGTGGCTTCTGAACTTCCGCACAAGGCGGATCGTGAGCGCATCCGACTCCATCCCCTTATTCAGGCGTTCGCCCGCGAAAAGTTCGCCATCTGGAAGGAAGACACCCGAGACAAGGTGCAAAGAGCTGTAGCTGCGTGGTACGCGACTTACACGCGCTCAACCCCTGATCTTGCTCTCGCAACCGACGAAGAAAACATCGTTGCTGCGCTGGTTTATCTTCAAGAACGTCACGCGGGAGCACCCGACGAAGATATCCATATCGCTGACATCTGCTACGGGACATTTATCTTCTGGCGTGATACAGGACGAATTCGAGCTGGACTGACGTACTTACCATGGGGACGAGCTGCAGCTGAGCGTGTAGCTGAACGCACCTCGGCTCGCGGAGATCACATACGTGTCGCGGACATTGCAGTCGTTTATGGCGACATTTTGTTCGATATCGGGCGGATAGACGAGGCGGAACAAGCCTTTCAACACGACCTGAAGATTCGGCGGCAATTGAATGATCGTCGGGGCGAAGCAGCGACTCTGTCCCGTATGGGTAACTTGGCACGTCTGCATGATCAACTGGAGCAGGCGCAGAGCTATTTCGAACAGGCATTGGCTCTCCGGCGCGAAGTCCAGGATCGAGCAAACGAGGCGGTTGACTTAGGATACTTAGGCGACGTGGCGGGGGCGCGCAATCAACTGGAGCAGGCGCAGAGCTATTACGAGCAGGCGTTGGCTATCACCCGTGACGTGCATGATCGGCAAGGTGAGGGTGTGAACCTCAAGACGCTAGGCGATGTGGCGTTTCGACGCGGCCACCTAGAAGTGGCCGAGAGCTATTATGAGCAGGCGCTCGCTATTGCCAATGAGATACAGGATCGTAAGGGCGAGGGCGCTGCTCGCACCGCATTAGGAAATGTAGCTCGGCAGCGAGGCGACCTAGAAGCAGCAGAGAGCTATTATGAGCAGGCGCTCGCTATTGCCAATGAGATACAGGATCTCATTGGCGAGAGTGCTGCTCGCACTGCATTAGGAAATGTGGCGTTTCGACGCGGCCACCTAGAAGTGGCCGAGAGCTATTATGAGCAGGCGCTCATGATCGATCGTGAGGTGCGAGATCGCAAGAGCGAGAGTTTCGACCTGACCAAACTGGGCGATGTGGCGAGACAACGAGGCGAATTGGAGAAGGCGCAAGGCTACTACGAGCAAGCGCTCACGGTTGACCAAGAACTGCGGGATCGCAGAGAGGAAGGAATTGATCTTACTAGGCTCGGTGATGTGGCACGAGATAGAGGTGAGTTGGAGGAGGCGATGGGCTACTATGAGCAAGCATTGACGATTGATCGTGAGCTCCAGAATCGGTCCGCGGAGGGCGACGCTCTCTCTCGCTTGGCACAGATCGCGCAGACTCGCGGACGTGTCGAGGAGGCCGAAGAGTTCCTGCAAGACAGCCTAATCATTCGCCGCGAGCTAAACAACCGAGCGGGAGAGGCATTTGACCTGACCCGGCTGGGTTATCTCGAGGTATCTCGCAACCAGCTAGAGAAAGCAGAAACGTATTATGAGCAGGCGCTCGCGATTCAACGTGAGTTGGGAGATAGTGCAGCTACAGGCAATATATTGATTACTCTGGCGCAAATCGCGCAGATTCGTGGCCAACCCGAAGCTGCGGAGCATGCCTATCAGCAAGCGCTCACCATTGCTACCGAGCTTGACGACAATGGTGCAATGGCCTCGATTCTGGTCGAGCTTGGCAATCTCTTTTACGCGAATGATCGGAAAAGTGAGGCCTTGAGTGCTTACGAGCGTGCGATCTCACTTGAAGCAGGCAATGCTGCTGCCTGGTCTGGCCTGGGTAATGCTCTCGACGACCTGGAACGTCATGAGGAAGCCGTAGAAGCGTATGATCGTTCGCTAGCCTTAGCCCCCGAAGAAGCGATAGTCTGGCGTAATAAGGCCGGTGTCCTTCTCGAAAACCTGAAGCAGTATGATGAAGCGCTGGCTGCTGCTGAGCATGCGCTGGCGCTTGAGTCAACTTCTATCCGTGGCTGGATGCTCAAGGGACTTGCTCTGCAAGGCCTGAGTCGCGACGATGAGGCACATGCTGCCCTGGAGCATGCAGTAGCGATTGAGCCAGATTCTGATGTCGGCTGGACATCGCGAGGGCGTGCGCTCGCTGCGCTTGCCAGGTCCGATGAGGCGCTTGTGGCCTATGATGAGGCGCTGAAGTTTGACCCCGAGGATAAAGATGTATGGGAGTTGAAAGCCGAATCTCTACGAGCTCTTGGTCGTGAGAACGAGGCGCAGAAAGCCGACGCTCATGCACACCCCCCCGACGCCTGAGTTGCTGCTTGCAGCATAGTGATATGAGACCGATTTACAGGTCAAGCTCTTGCCGACTGGTCGCTGTTAGCGTCACGGGATCCGCCATCTAACGCCCAACTAACGGTACTCCGCGATTTCCGCCCGCAATTCTGCTATATGTTACGGAGCGCCAAACGCCTGGCTAACACGCGCACTGCTATCCTCTGCACATGCGTGTAACGCTACGTGGAAGTCTATGGTTAGTAGCATAGTATGCAGGACACGGATCAGGATAAGGCAGAACCAGCGATGGACATGAGTGAGCGACCTTTCAATCGGAGAGGTATTATTGGGCGACCTTTTCATCGGGCGGGCGCCGTGCGCGACGCCCGTTCGGTGCGATTAGCCGACGGCGCTAGCGTGCTTCTACGCGCCGTCAACAGTGGTGGCCGGGATGACGACGCTTTCCAGCGTCTGTTCTACACGTTGAGCGACACCACCCGCTACCTGTATTTCTGCGCGGGCATCCCCGCCACGCCGCTATGGGCCGAGCGTTTCGGCGCCCTCAGCCGCACGGATAACGAGCGCTCATATGTGCTGGTGGCGGCAGTGGGAGATGAGCTGGTCGGTTTTGCGCGCTTTAGCCAGGGTCCGCACGCGGAGCCGCACGAGCGCGCCGCCGACCTGGGCGTCTTGCTCACCGACAGCTGGCAGGGACGCAGGCTGGGCGGATATATGCTCTGCCGCCTCGCTACGGAGGCGCTGGCGCGTGGACTGACGACCCTCACAGCGGTCACGATGTGGGAGAATCGCCGCATGCTGAGATTGGCGCGGCGTATCTTCCCTGATGTGCATATCACCTTTGCGTCAGGGACGTGCGAGTTGACCGTTGATCTGGAGTCGTGGTGGGCGAAACAGGATGAGCAGCTGTGCGGGTAGACCTCACCCACGGACCTCACCCCCTGCCCCTCTCCTTGTAGGAGAGGGGAGACAGAACCGCCCTTACCGGCTGGTGCGCGCTCTGACGGCATAGGGTGGCCTGCTGGATGGCGCGGGGGGAATGAACGGAGCCTTGACGGGGACGGCGTCGAGCAGAATTTGTAATGTCTGGTGCTCTTCGGCGTGTTGCAGCGCCACCAGCGCCCGCTGAAACTCGCGCAGCGGGAAGCGGTGCGTCACGAGCCGGTCCGGGGTGAGCCGCCGGTCGCGCATGAGGCTGGCCGCCAGCGCAAAGGATGAGATGCGCCCGTTGCCGCGGCCCGCCTCGGTCTGCCAGTGCTCCACCCCCGGCGCGAACGTCCCATAGAGTGTCACCTCGGCGTGCCAGACGGGCGTCAGGTCGAGACTCATGGGCGTCGCCTGCTGCCCCACCAGGACGACGGCTCCATCCGGGCGCGTCCAGCGCAGGGCGGACTGCAGCGACTGTTCGGAGCCGATGGTATCGTAGACGACGTCGAAACCGCCGATGAACAGCTCGGCGCCGTGCGCGTTGCTCAATCGCTTCGAGCCGGTGATCCGCGCGATGCCGTCTGGAATCTCATCGGCGCGGAGCGTCTGTGACGCGCCCATGCGCGCCGCCATCTCCGCGTGATACGGCGCATCCAGCAGCGCGGCGATATCCGCGTTCGGCGCGAACGCCCGCAGCGCCTGAATCAGTAGCAGCCCCTCGACATCCGTGCCAATCACCAGCGCCTGCTCGCCCGGCTGTGGCTGGCGGCGCAACGCGGCATGCACGGCGTTGGCGGCGGATTCGAGCAGCGCGGCCTGCTCGTCGGGCAGGGCGTCGGGCACCAGGAAGAGCTGGCGCTCGTGGACGACCATCTCTTCGCTCCAGCCGCCACCCGTCGGCGCGGGGCTGGCGGGTATCGCGCGGTGGATGCAGAGGGCGTAGTTTCCGGAGGCGCAGGCGTGGCACGGCGGCTCGATGCCCCGCGTTGGGCAACAGGGATCGCACTGCCAGACAACTCGGTCGCCGGGCCGGAGCAGCTGCGCATGCGGGCCGACCTCGATCACCTCGCCGACGACCTGGTGGCCGAGATAGATGCGCCGGGGATGGCGCATGGCGGCCAGCGAGACGGCTGGGTTGGCGAGCAGCTGGATCGTGGCGAGGTCGCGCTGTGAGACGCCCGCGATGTGGTTGCGGACGCGCACCCATTGCGTGCCGGGCAGCGGGGGAACGGCGATACGCTGCATCCGTAGCGGCGCGAGCGATCCGTAGAACGCCCGGCGTGAGAACCGCCCCAGCGTGCGCGTTAAACCCGTACGTGTGGACGACGTTTTGAGAAACACGCCCCACATCATCGCGTTGCCCATAGGTCGAAGACGCCCCCATCGTAAGTAAATCAAGAATCGGCTAGCTGGCACTATTAGTAGCAAGTAGTGGGCCAAACCGCCAACCAGTGTAGCACGCTCGTCTCTGCCCGCGCAATCTGCCTGGTACTGTGTAACAAGGGCTCCTAGACGCAAACGCACCTCACCGATTACCTGAATATCACGTTAAACATCGTAAAGGCCTGGGTGGCGCAGGGATGACGTGCAACGGCTTCGGCAACTTCTTGGGACCGCAAGCGCCTCATGCGGTATAATCCTGAGGCGTAGCAGTGGCATCAACGGATATCATCTACCCGCCAATACTGGGTTCCTTGCGGACAGCAATAGAGGTGTTATGCTCAGTCTCCCACCGGCCCTGTTTCTCGTCATGCTCGAACTGACCGTCGGGTCGTTCGTCAGCCTCTATTTTCTGGACGTGCGCGGCGATACCAGCCGCGGATTCGTCCTCTTTCAGGGCGTGCTCTATTTCATCTTTGCCGTGCTGACGCTGCTCGCCATGAACGCCTTCGCCTCGCCCGCCGTCGTGCATGGGCGCGGACTCGACGAGCCGTGGCTCGACGCGCAGGGGCCGTTGATGGTCGCCTTCCTGCTGCTGATGATTCCGTGGAACGTGTTGCTCTGGCTCGACCGTCAGCCACGTCCGGCACGCGGCAAGGCCGCCCGCGAGGCGGCGCCAGCGCGTCCGACACGCCTGCGGCTGGCACGATTCGCGACCGGCGGGCTCACCGCACTGACCGGGGCGGCAACGCTCTTCGTCGTCGGCATGGCCTATCGCACACTCGCCTCCAGTCGGCTGGATGGCGCGTTCGTCGTCGCGACTTTCCTGCTGGGCGGCATCGCCCTCGGCGGCGTCATGACCGCGATGCTGCTGGGCCACTGGTATCTCAACACCCCCACCGCATCGGGCAAGCCACTGGAGTTCGCCACCATCATCACGGTGGCCGCGCTGGCGCTGGAGTTGCTCTTCACGCTGGTCATCGGGCCAAGCACCGCGCATACCACGCTGAAGACAGTTACCGTCTCGCCCGGCACGCAGATTACCACTGGCCAGAACGGCGTCGTCATCAGCACGCCGACCGTTGCGCCGGGGCAGACCGCGCCGACTACCGCGCAGGTACGCGAGGCGCCTCTGAGTACTGGCGCGATGTTCGGGTTGCAGTTCATCATGGGCTTCCTCGCGCCGCTGGTGCTTGGTGGGGTCGCGCTCTGGCTGGCGCGCGGGCGCTCGTTCCAGTCGGCCACTGGCATGTTATATCTGTGCGTCTCGTTCATCTTCATCGGCGAGATATTGGGGCGGGGGCTACTGCTGCTGCCCGTGTTCTAGCGGTCGCGTGTGGAGGGGCGCTGGCGGCTGAAGCCGCGCCTATGGGCCTTCTGGCGAAGGCCGCAATGCCCGCCTGCGCGGGCTCCCAGACGCATAACGTGTAGCGCGGTCATTATCTGATGAACGAGTAAAACGACATCAAGGCTGAGACAGTCCACGGTAAATCGTAAACGTGCGTTACAGCAGAGAGGGGTCATCTGATATGGCGGGAGAACAGGCGATCAACCCCAAGATATTCGGCGCCTATGATGTACGCGGCATCTATCCTGAGACGCTCGACGAAGACGCAGCCTATCGCATCGGGCGAGCCTTCGTGCAGTATCTCGGCGCGTCGGCGGTTGCGGTTGGACGCGATATGCGCGTCTCCTCGCCAGCGCTGGCGGGCGCGGTCATTCGCGGCATCACCGACCAGGGCGCCGACGCGATTGACCTGGGCATGACCACCACCGACGAGCTCTATTTCGCCGTCGGCAAATTCGGCTATCCCGCTGGCGTCATGGTGACGGCCTCGCACAATCCCAAGCAATATAACGGGCTGAAGATGTGCCGCGAGGAGGCCATCGCCATCAGCTCGGAGACGGGCGGCAACGCGATTCGCGATCTGGCGCTGGCGGGCAATCCGCCTGAACCAGCGCGTAAGGGCCAGGTGATTCAGCGCGACGTGACCGACGACTACGTGCGCCATGTCCTCTCGTTCATCGATGTGGCGAAGGTGCGCCCGCTCAAAATCGCGGTGGACGCGGGCAACGGCATGGCGGGGATGATCGTGCCGAAGGTTTTCGAGCAGCTGCCCTGCGAGCTGATTCCGCTCTATTTCGAGCTGGATGGCACATTCCCCAACCATCCCGCCAGCCCGATCGAGCCGGAGAATACGGCGGTGCTGCGCGCGCTCGTGCCGGAGCGGCACTGCGATATGGGGGTCGCCTTCGACGGCGACGCCGACCGGATGTTTCTGGTGGATGAGCAGGGGAAGCTGCTCGGCGGCGACATGGTGACGGCGCTGGTGGCGCAGAGTCTGCTGCGCAAGCATCCGGGTGCGACGATTCTCTACAACCTGATCAGCTCGCGATCCGTACCAGAATTGATCGAGCGCGACGGTGGCCGTGCGGTGCGCACGCGAGTCGGGCATTCGTTCATCAAGGCACAGATGCGCCAGGAGAACGCCATCTTCGGCGGCGAGCATTCCGGCCACTTTTACTTCCGCGATAACTGGTACGCCGACTCTGGCCTGATCGCGTTTCTGGTCGTGCTAGAGTTGATCAGCGAGAGTGGCAAGACGGTCTCGGACCTGGTGCGGGCGGTGGACCATCGCTTTCGCAGCGGCGAGATCAACACGGAGGTCGCGGACCAGGAGGGGCGCATGCGGGCCATCGAGGCACACTACGTCGCCGAGGGCGGGCAGGTAGACTTCCTGGATGGCATTACGGTTTCGTTCCCAACCTGGTGGTTCAACGTGCGCCCGTCGAATACCGAGCCGCTGCTGCGCCTGAATCTGGAGGCGGATACCGCTGATGAGATGGCGAAACGGCGCGATGAAGTGTTACAGTTGATTCGACAGTGACACGTGCCATCAGGCACTCAGCGCATCGTGAGGAAGTTGTCAGGCAACGTTCCCTCCTGAAGGAGGTTTGGCGGTGGGCGTATTCTCCCGATTCACAAACTACATCAAGACGGTGATGAGCTCTTTCCTGGATCGCGCGGAAGATCCGGGCCAGACGCTCGACTATTCCTACGAGAAGCAGCTCGAGCAGCTCCAAAATCTGCGCCGGAGCATCGCGGACGTGGTGACGAATGAGAAGCGGCTCGAATTGCAGCAGGCGCAGCTGAACCAGCAGATTGATAAGCTGGATGGTCAGGCCCGCCAGGCGCTCTCGCTGGGCAAAGAAGATCTGGCGCGCCAGGCGTTGGAGCGCAAGCAGGGCTTGCAGGTGCAGATTGGCCAGTTTGGCACGCAGATCGAG
>Ga0070684_100000363_pt1 | contig 31171 bp, 30 predicted proteins | sample KBSC723LmetaG_FD_65653 | JGI IMG/M metagenome (GOLD analysis project Ga0070684, IMG submission 65653) | Corn rhizosphere microbial communities from Kellogg Biological Station, Michigan, USA - KBS C7.2-3L metaG | ecosystem: Host-associated > Plants > Roots > Rhizosphere ...
GTGCAGCACGGAACGTTTCTTCGGGCTCTCATCGATCACGAAGCACAGGCCGACGATCCGCGCCTGAGTGATCTGTGCGCGCGTCATATTCCGCACATGCAGGATCACCAGCGCATGCTGGAGGAGTTTCAGTCGCAGCTCGGCGGCGCCGAGGGCCTTGCGGACCGTGCCGTCGGTGCAGCGATCGGCGTCGCGCGAGATCTCGCTGATGCGGCGCGCGACAGCGATTACGAGCGGCTAATCGCCGACCTCGTGATGGCCCGCCAGTCCGAGGACACTTTCAAGACGTTTCGTGAAGCGGGCAAAATGATGGGCAATCGCACGCTACAGGAAATCGGGGACATCGGCGAGCGCCACCACGATGCCTACGTCAGGGAAGCGAACCGTTTGCTTCAGCACATGTTCGTCGAGCACGCGCAGGGTGTCGATGGTGTCGCGCGTCAATCGGCGTTCACCCAGGTCACCGCTGCGAGCTGAGGGTTTCACTCTCCGGCGGCGGTCGCCAATGACTGACACCGCCCCACGTGCGGCGCTAACTTCCGCGCATGACTGATGTCGTGTCGCTGGCCGCCGAGCTACTGGCGATTCAATCGACGACGGGCTCCGAGGGGAGTGTCGTTGATTTTGTCTCGCGCTGGCTGGTAGCGCGTGGCTGGAATGTGACACTGCAGGAAGTGACCCGCGGGCGATCCAACATTTGGGCCTCGCGTTCCGGCGGCGGCGTCGCGTTCTCGACCCATCTCGATACGGTTCCACCGTTCGTCCCGCCGCGCCTCGAGGGGAGCAGACTGTTTGGTCGTGGGTCGGCGGATGCCAAGGGAATCGCCGCGGCGATGCTCGTCGCCGCCCAGCGATTGATCGACGATGGCGAGAAGCGGGTCGATCTACTTTTCGTGGTTGGCGAGGAGAAAGGCTCCGATGGCGCGCGCGCGGCAAACAATCTTCGCACCACCAGCCGGTTTCTCATCAACGGCGAGCCGACCGAGAGCAAGCTCGCCAGCGGAGCAAAAGGCTCGTTGCGCGCCACAATTCGTACTCGCGGCCGCGAAGCTCACTCCGCCTACCCGCAGCTCGGTCGCTCGGCGATCGAGCCGATGCTCGATCTTCTCCCGACTCTGCGAAAGCTGCCTCTCCCATCCGACCCGGTGCTCGGTGAGACGACCGTGAACATTGGAACGATCAAGGGTGGCACCGAGGCGAACATCATTCCCGCGCACGCCGAGGCTGAGATCATGTTCCGGCTGGTCGGGGACGTCGACCCAATCAAGAAAATGGTGCTCGACTGGGCGCGCGGTCACGCCGACGTCGAATTCGGATCTCACATCCCGGCGCAGCGCTTTGCGACCGTGCCAGGCCTCGAAACAGTCCCGGTTGCCTACACCTCCGACATTCCCCTCCTGTCCAGCTGGGGGGAGCCGCTGCTCTTTGGTCCCGGATCGATTCACGTTGCACATACACCGGACGAGTACATCGATGTCGAGGAGCTGAGAGCCAGCGTCGACACCTACGAGAAGCTCGCCAAAACCCTGCTTGCACGATGACGTCTTCGCCGATTCCAGGAAAACGCAAAACGAAGTGGCCGGTCGCGGTGCTGGGCGCCACCGGCGCGGTCGGGCAGATGTTCGTGCGGCTGCTTGCGGATCATCCCTGGTTCGAGATCGCCGAGCTCGCCGCATCCGAGCGTTCGGCGGGCCACAAGTACGGTGAAGTGACGCGCTGGCTCGAGGGTAGTCCTCCACCCGCCCGGGTGCAGTCGATGCGGGTAATCGCCTGCGACCCCGGTGTGGTCAAAGCGCCGATCGTTTTCTCAGCGCTTGACGCGACCGCCGCCGGCGAAGTGGAGATGGCGTTCGCGAAGGCCGACAGATTCGTGCTGAGCAACGCCAAGAACTACCGCATGGAGCCAGACGTCCCGCTCGTCATCCCCGAGGTGAACGGCGATCATCTGGGCCTCATCGATTGCCAGCGGCAACGGCGCGGATGGAATGGGGCCATCGTTACGAACGCAAATTGCTCGGCGACCGTCGCGGCCGTGGCGCTCGCGCCGCTGCACCAGAAATTCGGCATCAAGCAACTTTTTCTGTCGACGATGCAGGCGGTCTCGGGCGCCGGTTACCCCGGCGTGCCATCGCTCGACATTCTTGGCAACGTCATCCCGTATATCGCCGACGAAGAGCCCAAGCTCGAGCGCGAAATGCTGAAGCTGCTTGGTCGCTACGAGGATGGTGAGATAGCGAGTGCCGGATTCAAGGTCAGCGCCCACACCAACCGCGTGCCGGTCGAGCACGGTCACACGATCTGCATGACGATTGGCTTCGACGATGTTCCCACCCCCGAGGCCGCGATCGAGACCATGCGCGGTTGGCAAGGCTACGCTGCTACCAAGGGTCTTCCGACCCGACCGGCGCAGCCCATTGTCGTCACGGATGCGCCCGATCGCCCGCAGGCCAAGCGCGATGTGAACGCCGGCAACGGAATGACCGTGACAGTCGGACGAGTGCGTCGCGACGCGATCCTCGACCTTCGCATGGTCGCCCTCGGCCACAACACCGTGCGAGGAGCCGCCGGCGGGTCGGTGCTGAACGCCGAGCTGCTTGCCAGCACCGGCGCTTTCGACTCCGTGTGATCGTCGTCAAGTTCGGCGGAACTTCCGTGGGCGACGCCGACGCGATCGAGCGCGCCGCCGCGATCGTCAAGGGCCGCTTGGACAGGCAGCCCGCGGTGGTCGTCTCCGCGCTTGGCGGCGCGACGAATTCGCTGCTCGCAATCGGTGAACAGTCCGCGAAAGGGCATTTGATCGGTGCGCTGCGCGGCGTGGAGTCACTACGAGACCGCCACTTTCAGCAGTGCGAGAAACTGCTCGGCACTTCCGCCGAGGCGGCCGAGGTCGCCGCAGAGATGAGCGCGACCTTCGACGAGCTCGCGAGTCTGGCCGAGGCGTTGTCGGTGCTCGGACATGCCACGCCGCGCAGCTTCGATGCAATCGCGGCATTCGGTGAACAGCTCTCGTCCCACCTCGTGGCGGCGTTCTTCGCGCTGAGAGGGATCCCGGCGGAACACATTGACGCGCGCGATGTTTTCGTCACCGATGACAGCTTCATGGCTGCGGAGCCGCAGGTCGACGCGATCGCCGAGCGCGCGCGCGAAGTCGTACAGCCGCTGTTCGGCGCGGGGAAGGTGCCGGTGATGGGTGGCTTCATCGGCCGAACGTCCAACGGCGTCACAACCACTCTCGGCCGCGGCGGCTCCGACTACAGCGCGTCGCTGCTTGGTGCGGCGCTCCATGCGGATGCGATCGAGATCTGGACCGACGTCGACGGCATGCTGACCGCGGATCCGCGCGTCGTCAAAGGCTCGAAGCTCATTTCGCAGATCCGCTTTGACGAAGCTTCGGAGCTCGCGTCCTTCGGCGCCAAGGTGCTGCACCCGAACACGATCGCGCCCGCCGTGCGGCTAGGCATCCCCGTCTTCATCTACAATTCGCGGAACCCAAGCGGCGGCGGCACGCGCATCACCTTCGACGCGCCGCGGCGCGCAGTCAGCGCCATCGCCGGCAAGTCGGGCATTACGCTCGTGAAGGTTGCGGCCGCGAAGATGCTGTTCGCGCGCGGATTTCTGCGTCGGGTATTCGAGATCTTCGAAAAAAACGGGATCTCGGTCGATGTGGTCGCGACCTCAGAGATCTCGGTCTCGGTGACCGTCGATGATCCGTCCGGCCTCGAATCCCTGGTCGTCGAGCTTTCCCAGCTCGGGGATGTATCGGTCGAGCGCGATCGGGCAATCGTGGCCGTCGTTGGGGCTGCGATCAGTGACGATAGCGCGGCGATGGGAAGAGCGATCGGGGCGCTCGACGGCATCAAGGTGCACATGATGTCGCTGAGCGCGACCGGGATCAATCTCACCGTGATAGTCGACGGAGATCAGCTCAACGTTGCGATGGAGCGGCTGCACCAGACGTTCTTCAGCGGAGCCCCACGATGACCGCGCGACGCCTTGCAATCATCGGCGATGGCAAAATGGGACAGACGATTCGATCCCTGGCGCTCGAGAAAGGCTGGCAGGTTACGGCGATGATTGGAGAGCGCGAGAGCGCGAGGGGATCGGGAATCACGGCCGCGTCGCTCGGGAATCCGCAGGTAGCGGTGGAGTTCAGTCAACCCGACGCCGCGGTCGGCAACATCACTGCGAGCATGCGGTCGGGTATCCCGGTGGTCGTTGGGACGACGGGCTGGTACGAGTCGTTAGCCGATGTGACCCGCGTCGCTTCCGAGACCGGCTCGGCCATTCTATGGTCGCCGAACTTTTCCCTTGGCGTCAACGTGATGATCGAGCTTGCGCGATACGCCGGCACTCTGATGCGAGCTCTCGATGACTTCGACGCCCACATCGTCGAAACCCATCACACCCAGAAGAAGGACGCGCCTTCCGGTACCGCACTCGCCATCGGCAAGGCGGCCAGCGATGCGCTGGACCGGCCGATTCCAATCACGAGCGTGCGGGCGGGAGCCGTGCCTGGCACCCACGAGCTGCTCTTCGACGGACTGTTCGAGCAAATCTCGCTGACCCATCTTGCGCGCGACCGCCGCGTCTTCGCCGAGGGCGCCCTCAAGGCCGCCGACTGGCTGGTGGGCCGCAAAGGCGTCTTTACGATGCGAGACGTGCTCGAGCTTCCGCCTCGCCGATAGCTTCGCTCTGCTTCCGGCGCCGCATACATTTACAGAATGAGTCGAGAGCGTCTCGCCGGATGTGGTACCGCGCTCGCCACGCCGTTTACACCGGCTGGGGAAATCGACGAGCGCTCGCTTCGCTCATTTGTGGATTGGCAGATCGCGAGCGGCGTGCACTTCGTCGTTCCATGCGGCTCGACGGGTGAAGCCGCGACGATGAGCACCGCCGAGCACCTGCGGGTCGTCGAGATCACCGTGGAGCAGACAGCCGGGCGCGTTCCAGTAGTCGCCGGCGCTGCATCCAACGACACCAGGAAGGCGATTGCCCTTTCTCGTGAGGTGGAAGCGGCGGGAGCGACGCACCTGCTTCACTCGTCGCCGATGTACAACAAGCCGCCGCAGCGCGGCATTGTCGCGCATTTCCGCGCCATCGCCGACGCCGTCGGGATACCGACGGTCGTTTACAACGTGCCGGGGCGTACCGCCAGCAACATCGAGGCGGCGACAACCCTGGAGCTCGCCGAGCATCCGAACATCGTCGCGGTCAAGGAGGCCTCCGGCAATCTGGCGCAGGTCGACGAGATCATCCGCCATCGACCGGCGAGCTTTTCGGTCCTGTCGGGCGACGACCCCTTGACGCTGCAAATGATGGCCGATGGCGCCGACGGGGTCGTGTCGGTGACATCGAACATCGCTCCCGCTCTCGTCGCCAAGCTCACCGAGCTGTGCGCAAAGGGCGATTTCGCCGCCGCTCGCGAGATCAACCACCAGCTCGCGGAGCTCACCATCGCGGCGTTTGTCGAGTCAAACCCGATCCCCGTCAAGGCGGCACTCGCGATGATGGGCCGAATGGCAAACTCGCTGCGGCTGCCGCTGGTGCCGCTTGCGGCGAAGTTCGAGCCGACGGTACGAGCGGCGCTGATCTCCGTTGGAGCGCTGGCTGCGTGAGCGCAACCGGCATCGCCGAAATCAAGAGAAGCATCGAAAGCCTTTCGTCCACGTCGTCTGCGGCGTTGCCGGAGGAAGTGCGCGGAGTGGTGAGGCGGCTCCTCGATGCGCTCGAGGCTGGAGATGTTCGCGCCGCCGAGAAGGATCCGCAGTCCGGGGAATGGAACGCGGTTGCCTGGGTGAAGCGCGGAATTCTGCTCGGCTTCAAGGTCGGCGAAATCGTCGACATGTCGATGGAGTCGGGCGGCAGGGTTACGCTCTCGTTCTTTGACAAGGACACCTACCCCCCGCGCCAGCTCGGCCTGGCCGATGGGGTGCGAGTGGTGCCGGGCGGATCGAGCATCCGGCGCGGAGCCTATGTGGCGAGCGGCGTGGTTTGCATGCCTCCCATGTACATCAATGTTGGCGCGCGAGTGGAGACCGGCTCGATGATCGATTCACACGCACTCGTCGGATCATGCGCGCAGGTAGGCGAGCGGGTTCATCTGAGTGCGGCCGCGCAGCTGGGTGGGGTGTTGGAGCCCGTCAACGCTTCGCCGGTCGTGGTCGAGGACGACGTGGTTGTCGGCGGTAACTGCGGGATCTACGAGGGGACAGTTGTGCGTAAAGGCGCCGTCATCGGCGCCGGTGTCGTGCTGACGCGCGGCACGCCGGTCTTCGACCTTCCGCGCGAGACCGTGCACCGCGCCGCGGACGGCAAGCCGCTTGTGATTCCCGAGGGTGCGGTGGTGGTTCCGGGAGCGCGGGCAGTAAAGGGCGAATGGGGCCAGGCGCAGGGTATCTCGCTGCAGACTCCAGTAATTGTGAAGTACCGGGATGAAAAAACCGACGCTGCCACGGCGCTCGAGTCGTGGCTGCGTTGAAGGTCGCGGGCACCGTTCGGGTGCCTGGTGACAAATCGATCTCGCACCGCTCGCTGATACTTGGCGCGCTGGCGATCGGGGAATCGCGCATCCGCGGCATTCTCGACTCCGAGGATGTCCGCTCCACTGCGGGGGTGCTTCGCGCGCTCGGCGCTCCGGTCGGCGAAATTGCGAGCGACATGCGGCTCGAAGGCGTTGGTCTGCGCGGACTCAAGCAGTCGCAAGGCTCGCTCGATTGCGGTAACAGTGGGACCACGACCCGCCTCATGGCCGGAGTTGCGGCCGCGCATCCTTTCGCATCGCGCTTCGAGGGCGACGCCAGTCTGAGTCGGCGCCCGATGAAGCGGATCGCCGAGCCGCTCAGCAACATGGGTGCGCGCTTCGAGTTCGCGCGCGGCGACGGGCTGCCGATGACGGTGCGTGGCGGTGATCTCAGGACTATCGATTGGAACACTCGAGCAGCGAGCGCGCAGGTGAAGAGCGCAATCCTGCTGGCGGGTCTGGTCGCCGGCGTCGAGGTCCGTGTGACCGAAAAGTCGCCGTCCCGCGATCATACGGAGCGGATGCTGCGCGCAACTGGTGTCGACGTCGAGAATGATGGAAATCAGGTTTGTCTGCGTCCCGCGAAACGACTTACCTCGATCCAGGTGGACGTTCCCGCGGACCCGTCATCGGCAGCGTTCTTCGTTGCGCTCGCCGCGCTGGCTTCCGATGGCGAGCTGCTACTGACCGACGTCTGCCTCAACCCAACGCGCACCGGGTTCCTCGAGGTGATGAAGAGGATGGGGGCGCGCATCGATGTCCTGGAGACAACTGAGACGGGAGGTGAAACGGTCGGTACCGTCCGCGTCTTGCCGTCGCAGTTGAGGCGCGTGAGCGTCGGCGCCGCCGAAGTGCCCTCGCTCATCGACGAGCTTCCGTTACTGGCCTGCACGGCCGCTGCTGCGGGTACCGATCTCGAGATCAGGGGCGCCGAAGAGTTGCGCGTCAAGGAGAGCGATCGGATCGCCACCGTGGTGCACAATCTCCGCGTCGTCGGAGTCGAAGTGGAGGAGCTCCCGGATGGAATGCGAGTGATTGGGCGAAAACGCGACCTCGACGGCGTAATCGATCCGCGTGGGGATCACCGGATCGCGATGGCCTTTGGGGTTCTGTCTGCGGCATCGGGAAATCGGATCAGGATCATGAATCCGGAATGCGTTGCGGTATCCTATCCGGGGTTCTGGGATGACCTTCGGCGGGTTACTGCATGAACCACCGTACTCGAGTCATTGCGATCGATGGACCGGCGGCCTCAGGTAAGTCGTCGACGGCGCAGATGGTGGCCGAGAAGCTCGGGTTTCTGCACGTCGATTCGGGCTCGCTGTACCGGGCAGCGACAGCGGCGATTCTCCGGACCGAGAGCGATGTCGCGAAATGGACCGAAGACTCGGTGCTTAACGCGTCACGACAGGTCGAACTGCGCGCCGCGCGCACCTCATTCTATCCAGTACTCGATGGGAGGGCGATCGAGGATGAGATTCGAGGCGCGGACGTCACTCGCAACGTTTCGCGAGTCGCGCAAATGCCTCGGGTCAGGGAATGGGTCAACGAGAAAGTCCGCTCCGCCGCGGTCTCGCACGACGTCGTGGTCGATGGGCGCGACATGGGCACCGTGGTATTCCCCGACGCCGATCTGAAAATCTTTCTCGTCGCTGATTCCCGCGAACGCGCAGCGCGTCGCCTTCGGCAGCGGGGCACGCCGACGTCACAGCGGCTACTGGACGACGAGACGATCCGGATCAGGGAGCGGGACGCCCTCGACGCCAGGCAAACTGTCCCCGCTGCTGACGCCGTCGTCATAGACACGACCGGGCTGACTCAGCAGGAGCAAGTGGAACAGATTGTGACTCTATCCGAACAGCGCTCCGGCTGATACCGGCCGTCGCCTGGTACGCGCTCCTTTTGAGGGGACATTCGGAGGTAGTCATTAATGCGTCGCTTTACAGATCGGGCCGGCCTCGATTGGAGTGCGTTCGAAGGCACTCGCCCGGGCGGACAACCGGACAGACGGATCAAGCCGGCGAGCGTGACGGTCGCATTCAGGTGTGACGACGGCAGCGAGGTCGCAATGGATCTGCCCGTTGGCGCGCTCGAAGGGCTGTCCGACGAAGAGCTGATCCTGCTTCTCGCCAAGGGACTGAAGTAGCTCCGCTGGCCTCGACCAGTCTCCATAGGCTCGAAGTTGACCGGCAGGGGCGGTCGGTCTACATTTAAAGGCTTGATGCGAACGTATTCAACCCTTTAACCAGCAACATGATAGACTCGCCCAACCAAACAACCCAAACCGGCACGACGCTGACCGCGCGCGAGAAGCGCGATCTGCAGAAGGCGCAGCTGCGTCCGCTTGCCAACCTGCGGCCCGAGCTCTACGACGAAGACGATTATTCGCAGGACGAGCTCGAGACAATGATGGAGATGTACAACGGGACGATGGCCTCGATCGAAGAAGGCGAGATCGTCAAGTCCCGTGTGCTCGATATCCGCGACAACATGGTCGTCCTCGACATCGGCTTTAAGTCCGAAGGGACGATTCCGCTCGAAGAGTTCAAGGATCTCCCCGACCTCAAGCCGGGTGACGAAGTCGAAGTTCTGCTCGAGCACCTCGAGGACCAGGAAGGTTCCGTCGTGCTGTCGAAGAAGAAAGCCGACTTCATGCGCGTGTGGGAGCGCATTCGCGTCGCTTACGAGAACGACGAGCCGGTGCGCGGCACCTTGATCAAGAAGATCAAGGGCGGCGTCGTCGTCGATCTCATGGGAGTCGATGCATTCCTCCCCGGCTCACAAATCGCGCTGCGGCGCGTTCCGAATGTCGACGAGCTGCTCGGCCAGACCTTCGATTTCAAGATCATCAAGCTCAACAAGCGCCGCCGCAACATCGTCGTCTCACGCCGGGTGATCCTCGAGCAGGAGAGGGCGGGCAAGCGCGAGAAGCTGATGAAGGAGCTGCAGAAGGACCAGGTCCGCAAAGGCGTGGTCAAGAACATCACCGACTTCGGCGCATTCATCGATCTCGGTGGCGTCGACGGCCTGCTCCATATCACCGACATGTCGTACGGGCGCATTCAGCATCCGTCAGAGATGGTTCATATCGGTCAGGAGCTGGAAGTCAAAGTCCTCGACATCGATTGGGACCGCGAGCGTATCTCGCTCGGCCTCAAGCAGCTTCAGAGCTACCCGTGGAAGGACGTCGCCGAGAAGTATCCGGTCGGCACGCGCGTTAGTGGAAAGGTGGTCTCGATCACCAACTACGGCGCATTCATCGAGCTGGAGCCGGGAATCGAGGGCCTCGTTCACATCAGCGAGATGAGCTGGACGCGCAACGTGCGTCACCCGTCGAAGCTGGTGTCGATAGGTGAAGCGATCGAAGCAGTAGTGCTCAAGGTCGATCCGAACGAAGAGAAGATCTCGCTCGGCATGAAGCAGACGGAGCAGGATCCGTGGATGATGCTGCCCGAGAAGTACCCTATCGGGACCCGTCTCAACGGCAAGGTGCGGAACCTTACGAGCTTCGGCGCTTTCGTGGAGATCGAGCCGGGTATCGATGGACTGATTCACATCTCCGACATGTCCTGGACGAAGCGCGTTCAGCACCCGTCGGAAGTGGTGAAGAAAGGCGACTCGGTTGACGTCGTGATCTTGAACGTCGATGCCGAGAACAAGAGAATCTCGCTTGGACTCAAGCAGGCGACCGAGGATCCGTGGCTCAGAATCGGCGAGACCTATCCGGTCGGCACCGAGCTGCGCGGAAAAGTTGTCCGTTTGATGGACAAGGGCGTAGTCGTCGATATTGGCAACGACATCGAGGGCTTCGTTCCGGTGAGCCAGCTCAATTTCGGCCAGCCGGTGAACAGCCCGGCGGACATCGTCTACGAGACGATGAACCTCGATCTCAGAGTGCTCGAGGTGGATCCGATCCACCGCCGCATCGTACTGGCCGTGACGGCGATCCCCGAGGAGCAGCCGCCGCGTCCGGAGACGCCGTCGAAGGTGATTCCGATGGAGTCCGACGATTACAACATGTCGGATCCGATCCCGACGCCGCCCGACAGCTACATAGAAGAGCCGGCGTAATTTCGCGCTCGGAGGGAAAAAGGGCCGCCAGGGATGGCGGCCCTTTTTTGTCTGGCCCAGGACGCGACCAACCCGCCTCTCCTTTCGAGTCGTCGCAACCCCCGGTTTGCAGGTGCGGTAGTGCTGGGTCGGGCGGAAAGCACTCGAACGCTCGCACCTCCCGTTCTCCTGCCTATTACTTCGCACCCTCCACCTCACTCTTTTCGCCGTTGGTTTTTGGTCGCACCGTCGCCGGCCTCGCGCGATACGATGCCCCTCCAAAGTCGTCATAAAGGGAGACGGTTAGACCCTAACGATGTGCGATGACTAGTTCCGCAGCTTCCGGCGAAGCGCTGCTCGTGCTCGACCCCGAGCTGAACGTGCGCGCCGCCAACAAAGCCTTTTATGCGATGTTCCGCCTCGCGCCAAGCGAGTGCGTCGGCCACAAGGTCTACGAGCTTGGCGGCCGCGCGTGGGACGAGAAGCTGAGGCCAATGCTCGAGCGCGTGCTCGACGGTGAGCCCCAGTCCGATCACTTCGAGCTGATTCATGACGAGAAGGAAGGCGGACGGGGCGTTCTCTGGCTCAGTGCGCGACTCGTGCCCTCGGCAGAAAAGGCTGATACCACAATTCTTCTCGCGATCGAGGATCTGAGCGCGGGCCGGTCGGCCGAGGAAACTCTTGCCGTCAAGACCCAGGAGTTGCAAACCTTTGCAGATCTCGCTGGGCGGGGCGCGCACGAGCTGAACAATCTTTTGACCGTCATCCGCATGAACTCGGATCTGATCGAGGGCATGCTCGGCGACAATCGCCTCTCAACCCAGGAGGCCGCGGACATCCGCGCATCGGTCGAACGGGCGGTCGCAATCACCCAGAATCTCCTGCTTACGAGCCGTCGAGTACTGCCACAACCGACCGGGCTCGATCGCGGGACCGGCAACCTGCCTTTGCCCGGATCGCCGCTCAAGGAATCTCCGGAAGATCGCGTCGCGCGCGAAGCGGCCGAGGCCGAGGCATCGCAGGTCCGGCGTCTCAAGCACGGCGAGCATACCGGACGCGAGACGATTCTTCTGGTCGACGACGAGAAGGCGCTCCGAAAACTCGGGAAGCGCATCCTTTCCGAGGCGGGTTACCGGGTACTCGAAGCATCCGACGGCGCCATGGCTCTGCGTGTCGCTGCCGAGGAAGTGGGCGAGATCGATCTCGTTCTGACGGATGTCGAAATGCCGACCCTCGGCGGTCGCGGCATGGTCGACGAGCTCCACGAGCTGAGCCCCGGACTGCGTGTACTGTTCATGTCCGGCTACACGGACAACGAGATCCTGCGGCGCGGCATTCAGGCGGCGGAGACGGACTTCCTGCAGAAGCCGTTCACCGCCGAGAGTCTGCGCAACGCAGTACGCGCGGTGCTGAGCAAGCCATCAACGGCGGCCTGAGAAACCAGTGATAGACAGCCAGCGTCGCGACAAGTCGGGACGGATACTCATCGTCGATGACCAGGAGCAGAACATCCGACTCCTGACGCGAATACTCGCCAAGGCAGGCTATGACGATGTCGCATCGACCACCAATTCCGACGAAGCGCTGGCGCTTTACATCCAGTTCAAGCCAGACCTGGTGCTTCTCGATCTGCACATGAATGGCAAGGACGGATTCCAGGTGCTCGAGGAGGTCATGCTGCAAAGCGGCGACGGGTATCTGCCAGTTCTGATGATCACCGCGGACGACAGCGCCGAGGTCAAGCGTCACGCACTCGCGCTCGGAGCCAAGGATTTCGTCGGCAAGCCGTTCGACTCGGCCGAAGTGCTGCTGCGCATCAACAACCTTCTCGAGACCCACTTCCTGTACAAGCGACTGCGCGGACAAAACGTGGAGCTGGAGCGAAAGGTGGCGGAGAGGACGCGCGAGCTCGAGCAGTCGCAGCTCGAGGTTTTGGAGCGTCTCGCGGCAGCGGTCGAATTCCGGGATGACGACACCGGGAACCACACGCGCCGTGTCGCGCACGTTTCGGCGCTTCTCGCCGCGGAAGTGGGACTGGATCCGTTGACCACCGAGCTGATTCGACGCGCGGCGCCGCTTCACGACATCGGAAAGGTAGGAATTCCCGACAGCATTTTGTTAAAGGCCGGACCGTTGACCGCGGAAGAATTCGAGATGATGAAAACACATACCGTCATCGGGTCGCGGATGCTGTCCAAGGGACGTTCCGAGCTGGTTCGGGTGTCGCAGCGAATTGCCCGCAGCCACCACGAATGGTGGGACGGCTCCGGATATCCGGACCGGGTGTCGGGACAGAGCATCCCGCTGGAGGCACGCATCGTCGCGGTCGCCGACTTCCTCGACGCGCTGACCCATGAGCGGCCGTACCGCCCAGCCCACGGAATAGACGAGACCCTCGCCGAGATCAAGCGGCGGGCTGGCACCCATTTCGACCCGACCATCGCAAAAGCTCTGCTGGGTATCGATTGGCGGGGGAACGCCGTACTGGTCGCCTGATCGCGGCGGGATTTTTGCCCTAGTCAGCTCTGGAGTTAAGACAAACTTCCGGAGGAAGGCCAATGCGATGGACACCAGGCGGACGTAGTCCCAACCTCGAGGATCGCCGTTCAATGGGCGGCTTGGGTGGCGGGATGGGTCGCGGATTGGGAATTGGCGGCACCGTCGTGGTACTCGCCCTCAGTCTGCTTTTCGGGCGCAATCTCTTTAGTGATCTGGGCGTCGAACCCGGGATCGCGGCAACGAACGCTCCGCTCTCGGCCGCCGATTCGGCGGCGCAGGAAGAGCAAGTCCAGTTCGTCTCGTTCGTACTGGACGACGTCCAGAACACCTGGGCCAAGATCCTGCCCAATTACGGCGCTCAGTTCCATCCGGCGCGCCTGGTTCTCTTTCGCAACTCGACCAGCTCGGGATGCGGGGGTGCACAATCGGCGATGGGACCATTCTACTGTCCCGAGGACGAGCGGGTCTATCTTGACCTCGGCTTCTTCGACGAGCTTCAGCAGAAGTTCGGCGCCTCCGGCGATTTCGCCCGTGCGTACGTGATCGCCCACGAGCTCGGACACCATGTTCAGCACCTGCTGGGTACCGACGCGCGCGTGCGCCAGCAGCAGGAAGCGAATCCATCGGCAGCGAATGAGCTCTCGGTGCGCCTCGAGCTGCAGGCCGACTGCTATGCCGGAGTCTGGGCTCACTCGACGGATCAGCGACAGATGCTGCAGACGGGAGATGTCGACGAGGCATTGAACGCCGCGGCTTCGGTCGGCGACGACCGCATCCAGCAGGCGACGACGGGCCGCATCAACGTCGATTCATTTACTCACGGCTCTGCCGCGCAAAGGTCAGCGTCGTTCAAGCGCGGATTCGAGTCAGGCGATCCGAGGAACTGCAACACGCTTTGATTCGTGGAGCGGCCGCGGCGCGAATGTAGGTTCGCCGTCGCGGCACCCTCGAGTTCAGTTGGTCGATCGCCGCACGTCTAAAGGTAGCGGGCCGAGAGAATCGCCCGGTGGTGCAGCTCGTGCCCCGCGATGATGTAGGCGAGGGCGCGCACCGACACTTCGGCGTTGTTCGCGATGCCGCGGCGCTTCCAGGCAGCGTCGTCCATGTGCCTGAACAGAAACACGGTCGACTGCCGCACTGCCTCGAGCTCGGACGCCAGATCCGCCAGCGGATACCCATCGAAGTTGGCGTTTCGGACGTAGTCGTCCTGCTCGAAGCCTGGAACTGGCGACGCGTCGTTGCGGGCGAACCGAAGCGCGCGGAAAGCGAACTGGCGCTCGCTGTCGATCAAGTGACCGACCACCTCGTTGACGCTCCACTTGTCCGGCGCGTACCGGTAGGTCGCCACCGACGCCGGCAGACTGCGCAGCAGCTCCTGAGTCTCGTTCATCTGGGTGACGAGGTTTGCGACTACGTCTCCCTCCGGGACGAGCGCGATGTAGCGCTCGTAGTAGGGAAGGAACTCCGATTTCTCCGGTCTCGTCGCGCTGGCTGTCGTCAAAGTTGCGGTGCTCACTTTCGCCTCCGGGAGACGGCTCGACCCTGCAGTTTAATAAAATGGAGCGCGCGATGATGCGCTACCGGTGCTGATTGCCCGACGCGCTCGTGCTGGGTATCATCCGGCTTCCCGTTTCCGCCTGAGGAATGGCCGAGCGACACGACCCGTACATATCGCTGCGCATCTCGAGTTTTCGGTGGTACGTTGCCAGCCTGGTGGTGTTTACGCTCGGAACCCAGATCCAGGCCACAGTCGTGGCGTGGCAGGTTTACGCGCTGACCAAGGACCCTCTTTCGCTAGGCCTGGTCGGACTCGCCGAGGCGTTGCCCTTCATCACCGCCGCGCTGTACGCAGGGCACATCGCCGACCGCCACGACCGGAAGCTGTTGGCGCTGCTGGCGATCGGCGTACAGCTCCTTTGCGGCGGTGCGTTGCTCGTACTCACGACCTACCCGCGGCGATTCCTGGTGGGCACGGTGACGCCGATCTATGCCGTCGTATGTGTCAGCGGGCTCGCGCGGAGCTTCCTCCAACCCGCGCGGACGGCGCTGGGTGCCGAGATCGTTCCACGAGAGGTGTACACCAACGCCATCACGTGGCGGTCTTCGCTCTGGGAATTTGCAGCGGTCGTTGGACCGGCGACGGGCGGAATGCTGTACGCTTTCTCGGGTGCGCATCTCGCTTACACCGTGGAAGTGGTGTTATGCGCGCTCGCGCTGGGACTGTTTGCGCAGATCGGCTACGTTCGGCAGCCACCGGAATTGAGCGATGCGACCATCGCCCAGAACCTGACAGTTGGAATTCGATTTCTCCTCACCCAGCCGGAGCTGCTCGGCGCGCAGCTGCTGGACCTGTTCTCGGTGTTGTTCGGCGGCGCGCCGGCCCTGCTGCCCATCTTCACGTCGGATATCCTGCACACGGGTCCCGAGGCGCTCGGCGTCCTGCGCGCGGCGCCGGCGGCGGGGGCCGTTTTGATTTCCGTGCTACTCGTTCATCGCAAGCTTCGTAACGCCGGTCCCACACTCTTCGCTTGCGTCGCCGCATTCGGGTTGTGCTGGATCTTCTTCGCGCTCTCGCGCTGGTTCTGGTTGTCACTCGCGCTACTGGTGATCAGCGGCATGGTGGACAACGTCAGCGTAGTGATTCGCTCTACGCTGCTGCAGTTGCGCACTCCTCCTCACCTGCTGGGCAGGGTATCGGCGGCCAACCAGATCTTCATCGGCTCATCGAACGAGATTGGCTCGTTCGAGTCCGGAGTGGCGGCCCGTCTTCTCGGCACGGTGAGATCGGTCATCCTGGGCGGCTGCGTCACCCTTGGCGTCGTTGGTGTGACGGCGGCCACCATACCGAGCCTGCGGTCGCTCGACGAGTTGAAATGAGCCGCTATCGCCAAACACAACTTTCTTCTGTTCCTTCACCGCGCCGGATGCGACATTAGGACGGCGAGCGCGCGGTAGCGCGCGACCGCGTTCAGGGGCCGACTCGCACGACGGAGCTGTGATGGCGCGTCTAACGACTTCAGGCGATACCACAATGCTCACGCCCTCCGACGCGGTTCCCGGTTGGACGGCCGAGTACGCCGTGCCACTTGGTGGCCCCGGCCATTTGCTGCTGGCCACCTTCGAGCAGGCCGCCATTGGCATTGCCCACCTGACACTGGGTGAAGAGTGGATCTCCGTGAACCAGCGGTACTGCGACATCACGGGCTACTCGCGCGAAGAGATCCTCCAGTTCAAGGTCGAGCAGCTCACCCATCCTGACGATGTGCCGGCGAGCCTCGAGTTCATCCGCCGCATTCGTGACGGCGAGCTGCCCGAATACCGGATGGAGAAGCGCTACATTCGAAAAGACGGCCGCGTCATCTGGGTGAATCTCACAGTGTCGATCGTCCGGTCGGTCGACGGGCAGCCGCTATACCTCGTCGGATTCATCGAGGACATCACCCAACGTCGCGAGGCAGAAGCCGAGGCCAGTCGGTCGCTTTCGTTGCTGCGTGCGACGCTGGAATCCACCGCCGACGGGATACTGGTGGTCGATTTGAGCGGCAAGATCCTGAGCTTCAACCAGAAGATGGCGGACATGTGGGAGATACCCGCTGAAATCTTCGCGTGCGGTGACGACCAGCGCGCAATCGACGCGGCGCTCGACAAGCTCATTCGCCCCGAAGAGTTCATGTCAAAAGTGATGGAGCTCTATCGGAATCCAGACGAAGCCAGCTACGACGTGCTCGAGCTCAAGGATGGCCGCACCTTCGAGCGTTACTCACAGCCTCAGCGCATCAACGACCTGCCGGTCGGGAGGGTGTGGAGCTTCCGCGATGTCACCGCGCGGCGGCGCGCCGAGGAGCACGCGAGGGCATTGGCGCGCGAGCAGGCGGCGCGCGCCGAGGCGGAACACTCGCAGAAGCGCGCGGCTCTTTTGGCGGAAGCGAGCAGAGTGCTCAGCGCATCCTTCGATTATCAGACCACCCTGGCCGCCCTGGTGCGGCTCGCGGTGCCGGCGCTTGCGGACTACTGCGCCCTGGACATTGTCGAGGCCGAGGATCGGTTTGAGCGCATCGGCGAGGCGCACGTCGATCCGGCGAAATCGCAGCTGTTGCGCGAGGTGGCGACGTTCCCGAAGAATGCGCTCACCGAACGGCATCCACTCATTCGAGTGATGAACACCGGCGCGCCGGTGCTCGAGGCGGACATAACGCCTGCCTTCATCCGCGCGTCGTTTGCAGAGCAGGGCCAGCGAAGGATCGTCGAGGCGCTTGGGCCGCGGTCGCTCATCTGCGTCCCGCTCGTCACCTCGGGGAAGCCGATTGGCGCGCTGACGCTCGTCACATCGGGTTCGGGTCGCAGGTTCGAGGTCGCGGACTTATCTCTCGCCGCCGACCTGGCCCGCCGCGCCGCCGTAGTCGTCGAGCACGCGCGCCTTTTTCACGAGGCGCAGCAGGCGACGCGTGCGCGCGACGACGTCCTCGCTGTCGTCGCGCACGACCTGCGGAATCCGTTGAACACGGTCACGATGGCGGTCAGTTTGATGCTCGAGACCACGCCGCCGGAGCGCGTTCAGGAACGCCGGCAGGCAGAGATCGTGCGACGCGCGGCCGATCGCATGAACCGGATGATTCAGGATCTGCTCGATGTGAAGCGCATGGAATCCGGCCGACTGACCGTCGATTCGCGACCCGAGCAACCGGACGTACTCATCAACGACACGGTGGACATGCTTCGTCCGCTCGCGGCTGGCAGCATTATCCGGATGGAAACGAACATCGAGGACAACCTGCCGCCCGTAATCGCAGATGCGGCGAGAATTCAGCAGGTGCTGTCGAATCTGGTCGGCAATGCAGTCAAGTTCACGCCGCGCGCGGGTACGATAAGCGTCTGCGCCGAGCGTGGTGACGGTGAGGTGAGATTCTCGGTGATCGACACCGGACCGGGAATTCCCGCCGAACAGCTGCCGCACATCTTTGGCCGCTTCTGGCAGGCGAAGACATCCGATCGCCGCGGGATCGGCCTTGGCCTCGCGATCGCGAAGGGGATCGTCGAAGCCCACAACGGCCGCATCTGGGTCGAGAGCAGCGTTGGGCTTGGCAGCACATTTTACTTCACACTGCCCACGGCGAACGGCGTCAGCTAGGGCGACTGCGTCAGGTTGCTGACGGTGATAGTGTAGCCCGCGTCAGGGATGTTCGAGTCCGACGTTATGCTCTCGGGAAACCCCAGTGCCGCGTTGTACTGGACCCGGATTCCGTTGTCCGGGTGCGCGATGAGTGATGACACGCGCGCAAAAAGAGAATCGACCGTCGGGTTCCCCGCGTTTGGGAATACATCGCCCGTTACGCGGTCGGTCACCTGATTGACCGTGTCCGCCCTAACCACGATGTGCAGCGGCCGCGTCTGAATCATTGCCGCGACGTCGTAGTCGAACGAGTAGTCGCGGATTGCCTCGCTCTGCCATTTCTCGCGATTCACGGTGAGCTGCAGCAGCGCGGTGTCGGTTGCGCTGTCATTGATGCTGGTGCACGCACCGCTGACGACCAGCAGAAAAGCGCTGACTAAAAGTGTCTTCATGTGGTTGTCCCTCCGGCGAAACGTCGGCGATTGGACCTCGGAATCGGGGCCGACTGACCGAAAACTAGGTTGGGGACGTGAGTCGCGGCACCGATGCGCGGGGGCAGCGCGCGAGGTGAATGCCGGGTGGGTTTCGGGGTTTCCGCCACGCCGATGCGCGTTAGGTGGGTTCGACGCCCTCGAAGGACGCGGCTACGTTGCCGCCGCGCACTCCTCTCGTCCATATCGCGACGCCCCGCCTCAGCAGTAGCGGCAGGCGTGATCAGAGTGCGCGCAGTTTGGGAGGGTTTTCTGGGCCAGTCAGTCTCACGTGAATATATGGGGTCCGCGGTCGCCGCCGGCCTCAGATACGTTACCGATGCGATGCCGGGAATCCGCCGTCACCGCCACGGTCGCGGCTTCACGTACATCGGGCCCGACGGTGCCGTGATCCGGTCGAGCGAATCGCTGAAACGGTTCCGATCACTCGTGATTCCCCCCGCATGGACAGAGGTCTGGATTTGCCCGCACGAGGACGGGCATCTCCAGGTGACCGCACGCGATGCGCGGGGAAGGAAACAGTACCGCTACCATCCGCAATTCAGGCAGCACCGCGACGGTACCAAGTTCGAGCGTATGTTCGAGCTGAGCGATGTCCTGTGGAAGATTCGCGAGCGGGTGGAGTCCGACATTGCGCTGCCGGGTCTCGCGCGCGACAAGATCATGGCAACGGTGGTGTGGCTCCTCGAGACGACGCTGATCCGCATTGGCTCGGACGAGTACCGGAAAGCCAACAAGTCGTTCGGCCTCACGACCCTGCGCCGCCGGCACGTCGCAGTCGTCGGATCAGAGCTACGCTTCGAGTTCCGCGGCAAGAGCGGAATTCAGCACGCTGTATCGGTGACCGACAAGCGCATCGCCAGGATCGTGCAGCGCTGCCAGGAGCTTCGCGGGGAGGAGCTGTTCAAGTATCTCGACGACGATGGCAAGCGACAGGAAGTCGATGCCGAAGACGTCAATGCCTACCTCCAGGAAATCACTGGCCGGGACATCACCGCCAAGGACTTCCGGACGTGGGCCGGAACAATGCTCGCTGCCGAAGCGCTGCGCGCGATGGGTCCCGCGAAAACCAAGCGCGAGGCGGACCGAAACATTGTCGCCGCCGTCGACATGACCGCGAAGAGACTGGGGAACACCCGCAGCGTGTGCCGCAAATACTACATCCATCCGGCGTTGATCGAGGGTTATCTGGAGGGATCGGTGCTGCCCCCGCTGCCCGAGCGCCGCTGGAACAAGCGCAAGTCGAAGGGACCGACACTGCGTCAGCACGAGATGGATGTGCTGTCATTCATCAAGGCGCGCCTCAAGGGTAAATCCCGGCGCACTGCCGCACCGCGACCGGTGAAGCTGGTTGAAGCCGCCGCTCCTGCCGACGCCCCGCAATCTGCGCAGTCACCCGCCGAGCGCGTTCCAGCCGCACCCGGGGAAGGCGAGACCGGGAGCTAGTCCAGGTAGGGGTAGTCGGGGTCGGCGAGGCGTGCCGCGCGCGCCGCGGCCTCCGGGCCGGCAATCTCTCGCGCGAGGTCCAGCAGCATCGGGCTCAAATGCCCCCCATACCGCAGCAGGCTCGCCGCGCGCGCCCGTCGCGCCAGCAGAAAGGCCAGGAACGGCTGGTCTGCCTTGAGCGCATTGCATGCGGGACACGCGAGCACGAGGTTGTCGCGGCGGTCGTAGGCGGTTTTGCCCTTCCGCGGAGTGACGTGGTCCATGGTGATCGCCTTCGCGCTGACCCGGCGCTCGCAATAGGCGCAAACGGGTCCGTGCCGATCGAGTAGCCACTGGCGCGTTTCCATGTACGCGTTGCGACTCGTCGGAAGCGAGGTATGCTGGTGGCTGGGCCTGCGCCGGGCGGTTTTTTTCGCCTTAGCGGGCCTTCTTCTTCTTCGTGATGGACTCAAGGTGGACGGGTTTACTCAATGCTATCCCTCAGACGGTCGGGACAGCAATGTGTCTTCATAACTTAGTTTGGCCGGGCAATCAGCGACACTGAACGGCTAGATGCGGATTCCGCGGGCGGTTAGCTTTTCGCATCAATGACGATGCGAGAGAAGCTCGAGCTGCTCGAGCGGCGGCGAGCCGAATCGGAGCTGGGCGGCGGTGAAGCCCGGCTCCACGCGCAGCATGAAAAAGGAAAGCTGTCGGCGCGCGAACGACTCGAGCTGCTGCTCGACGAAGGTTCGTTTGTCGAGCTCGATCGATTCGTAGTACACCGTTCCACCGATTTCGGTCTCGAGTCCCAGAAGTTCTACGGCGACGGCGTGATCACGGGCCACGGCAAGATCGACGGCCGCCTCGTGTACGTGTTTTCCCAGGACTTCACCGTCTTCGGCGGCTCGCTCTCCGAGGCGTTCGCCGAAAAAATCGTCAAGATCATGGACCTCGCGATGCGGAACGGTGCCCCAGTCATCGGGCTCAACGATTCCGGCGGGGCCCGGATTCAGGAGGGAGTGGTTTCCCTCGGCGGGTACGCAGAGATCTTCCTGCGCAACACCCTCGCATCCGGGGTGGTGCCGCAGATATCGGCGATCATGGGGCCCTGCGCGGGAGGTGCGGTCTACTCTCCGGCGATCACCGATTTCACCTACATGGTGCGCGGCACATCGTACATGTTTGTCACCGGTCCCAACGTCGTGAAGACCGTGACCCACGAGGACGTGACGATGGAGGAGCTTGGCGGTGCCGACACCCACGCCGCGAAGTCGGGAGTGGCGCACTTCGCCACCGACTCCGAGCCAGAATGCCTGCAGCAGATCAGGGATCTCTTTCGCTTCATCCCGTCCAACAACCTTGGCGACCCGCCGCGTGGCGCCGGGACTGATTCGCGGGACCGCCGAGACGAATCACTGCTCGACATCGTTCCCGACAACGCCAACAAGCCGTACGACATGCACGAGGTCATCAGGCGCGTCATCGACGATGGTGAGTTCTATGAGGTACAGAGCGATTACGCGATGAACATCCTCTGCGGCTTCGCGCACCTCGGTGGCTACAGCGTCGGCATCGTTGCCAACCAGCCGGCGGTGCTCGCCGGAGTGCTGGACATCAACGCGTCTCTAAAGGCGGCGCGCTTCATTCGATTCTGCGACGCGTTCAACATTCCGCTGGTCACGTTCGAGGACGTGCCAGGATTTCTCCCCGGGGTGACTCAGGAACACGGCGGCATCATCAAGCACGGTGCGAAGCTGCTGTTCGCCTACTGCGAGGCTACGGTTCCGAAGCTGACGGTGATCACGCGCAAGGCGTATGGCGGCGCGTACGACGTCATGAGCTCGAAGCACATTCGGGGCGACTTCAACGTCGCGTGGCCGACCGCGGAGATCGCGGTCATGGGGCCGAAGGGTGCGGTAGAGATCCTGTTCCGGAAGGAGATCTCCGAGAGCAGCGACCAGGCGGCAGCAACGGATGCAAAGATCGAGGAGTACCGAGACAAGTTCGCGCACCCCTACATCGCCGCGGGGCGTGGCTACGTCGACGACATCATCGATCCACGCGATACCAGACCGTCGTTGATCAGCGCGCTCGAGACGCTCCAGACCAAGCGCGACAAGAACCCGCCCAAGAAACACGGCAACATCCCGCTCTAGCCGGCCGTGTTCAGAAAAGTTCTGATTGCAAACCGCGGCGAGATTGCTCTGCGCGTCATCCGCGCGTGCAACGAGCTCGGTGTAAAGACGGTCGCGGTGTACAGCGAGGCGGATGTGCGCGCGCCCCACGTGCGCGAGGCAGACGAAGCGGTGCTGATCGGGCCACCGCCGTCGACCGAGAGTTACCTGCGCGGCGACCGAATCATCGAGGCGGCACGCGCGACCGGCGCTGATGCCATTCACCCCGGCTACGGCTTTCTTTCCGAGCGCGAATGGTTCGCGCGCGCCGTTCGTGACGCGGGCATCGTGTGGATCGGTCCACCCGCGGAAGCGATCGCAGCGATGGGAAGCAAGACCGCCGCGCGCACGTTGGCGGTTGCAAACAACGTCCCGGTCGTACCCGGCACGACCGAGCCACTCGCTGATGCGTCGGCCGCGGCAAAGGTTGCACAAAGATTCGGATATCCGGTTTTGCTCAAGGCCGCGGCCGGCGGCGGCGGCAAAGGCATGCGCGTGGTGTCGGACCCGAAGGATCTCGAGAACGCTTTCGGTGCGGCGCAGCGCGAGGCGAAAGCCGCTTTTGGGGACGACGCGATCTATCTGGAGAAGTTCATCGCGAAGCCGCGTCACGTCGAGATTCAGGTGCTCGCCGACGCGCACGGCAACGTTCTCTCGCTCGGCGAGCGCGAATGCTCGGTGCAGCGACGACACCAGAAGATGATCGAGGAATCTCCCAGCGTCGCGGTCGATCCCGATCTGCGACGTAGGATGGGTGAGACCGCGGTCCGCGCCGCGAGCGCCGCGGGTTATGTGAACGCGGGGACCTGCGAATTCCTTCTCGACCAGAGCGGGGAATTCTATTTCCTCGAGATGAACACACGCCTGCAGGTCGAGCATCCGGTGACCGAGCTGGTGACGGGCATCGACCTTGTTCAGTGGCAGCTACGAATCGCCTCGGGCGAGAAGCTTCCGTTCACCCAGGCCGAGATCGGGCCACGCGGTTGGGCGATGGAGTGCCGGATCACCAGTGAGGACGCGTCGAACAATTTCCTGCCGTCCACCGGTCACATCGATCACCTGCATTTGCCGAGTGGTCCCGGGGTCCGCTGGGATGGCGGCATCGAGGAAGGGAGCGACGTCGGCCTTTATTACGATCCGATGCTGGCGAAGCTGATCGTCTGGGGCGGCGATCGGGAGCAGGCCGTCACGCGAATGCGGCGCTCGCTCGTCGATCTGATCATTCAGGGAGTGGAGACATCGCGCGACTTCCACATCCGGCTGATGGACGACGAGGATTTTCGTCGCGGCGCGATCGACATCCAGTGGCTGGAGCGCAATTTGGCGTCGATTCTCGATCGGAAGCCGCCGGCTGATTCAGTGCGGGTTGCCGCGATCGCGGCGGCGATGCTCGGTGATCGCGATCGACGCCTTCGTGCGGTATCAGCCGCACCAGCGGCCGGCAGTGGTGGTACGGCCGCCGAAACCGTCGGCACTAATGCGTGGAAGCAGGCCGCGCGGATCGAAGGACTGACGAACTGATGGCCGTCGTCAGCATATCCATCGACTCGATCGCCGTTGGCGGTGACGGGGTTGGACGAAGCAATGGCCTGGTCGTCTTCGTGCCGCGGACGGCGCCCGGCGACGTCGTCACGGCACAGATCGCGAGCAAGGGCCAGTTTGCGCGCGGCAAGCTCGCCGACATCGTCAGTCCCGCAGTGGTGCGCATCGACCCTCCGTGCCCACACTACACCCGCGACAAATGCGGCGGCTGTCAGCTTCAGCACATGACCTACGATGCGCAGCTTTCTGCAAAGCAGCTGATCATCCGCGATTCCATCCAGAGAATTGGCAAGCGAATCGTGGATGCGCCGCCCGTGGATCGGAGCCCGAAGGACTGGCGGTATCGTACCAAGCTGACCCTCGCCATGCGGCGGCGCGGTGCGCGGTGGATTGCGGGTTTGCATCCGTACGATGATCCGGCGCGGGTGTTCGCGCTTGCCGATTGTCCGATCACCGATCGCCGGGTAGTCGCTGCGTGGCGCGAGATCATGGAGGCCGATGCGCATTTCCCCGACGCGAGGGAGCTGCGCGGCAGCGTCCGCATTACCAGCGGTGGCCCGACCTTCGTCATGATCGGAGGTGCGAAGTGGAGCGCGAGCGAAGAGTTCGCTCGCGCCGTTCCATCCATCTCGGCTATTTGGTGGCAGCCGGGCGGCGACATGCCGCGGCGACTCCTCGTCGACAAGCGGGAGGATCGGTCGCCAAGCGCGTCGTTTGCGCAGGTGAACGCGGAGATGGCGGAAGTGATGCGCGCTTACGTTTTGGAGCGCGTGATGTCGTGTGAGCCGCAATCGGTGATCGATGCGTATTCGGGCGCCGGGCATACCGCTATCGCGCTTGACGGCCTGGGAATCCGCGTCACGGCGATAGAGCTCGACGCCGAAGCCTCGGCGTGGGCCGCTACACGCCTGGGAGCGTCCTCGCGCGCGATCAACGCTCGAGTGGAGGATGCGCTCCCGGGGGTTCTCCCCGCCGATGTCGTGCTGCTAAACCCCCCGCGCGCCGGAGTCGATAAGCGAGTGACGGAGACTCTGGAGGCTGAAGCGGACCACCTGCGCGGGGTCGTCTACGTCAGCTGCAATCCGGCGACTCTGGCGCGGGATCTGGCCCGACTCCCGAGCTACAGAATCGAGTCGCTGCGTGGCTTCGACATGTTTCCGCAGACGGCACACGTCGAGACTGTCTGCGAGCTGAGGCCGGACCGGGGGCCGGCGTGAAGTACATCGTCGAGCTCGACGCAGCGCGCTATCAGGTAGCGCTCGAAGGCGATTCTGTCCAATTCGAAGATGAAGCGCCCGTGCACGCCGAGCTCGCCGAGAACGAGGGGAGTCCGGTTCGGACAGTGAAGCTCGGCAGTCACGTTTATCGAGTGGTCGTCCGCAAGCAGCCGGGGAAGGGTCGGTACACGCTGTGGGTCGACGGGCACCGCTTCGAGACAGAGGCGCTCGACGAGCGCACGCGCGCGATCCGGGACATCTCGGCGGCGAACGCCGCGCCCGCGGGACCAGCGCCGATTCTGGCACCGATGCCGGGTCTCGTCATAAGGATCACCGTCAGCCCGGGCGATCGGGTGGAGGCAGGCGACGGCGTAGTGGTGATGGAAGCGATGAAGATGGAAAACGAGCTCCGCGCGACCAGCTCAGGAACTGTGAAAGCCGTCAAAGTCTCTCCCGGAACGGCGGTGGAAAGGGGAGCTTTGCTGGTAGAAATGGAGTAAGTCGGCACGGTACCTCCGCGGTTGACACGACTGCTCGTGCCGGATACCTTAAAAGGCTGTCGCAAAACCACTTAGTCGCAATTAACCGCTTGGACCCTACTCGAACGAAAGGGGGCCGGCACTTTCATACGTTCCGCTTCACATGAAGACATACTCCGCGACCCCGCGGGATATCGAGCACCAATGGTATATCGTCGACGCTGAGGGCATGGTTCTCGGCCGTCTGGCGACCGAGGTCGCCAAGATCATCCGTGGCAAGCACAAGCCGATGTACACGCCCCACATGGACACGGGCGACAACGTCATCGTGATCAACGCCGCCAAGGTTCGCGTCACGGGCCGAAAAGCAGAGCAGAAGCGCTACTTCAGACACACGGGCTACATGGGTCACGAGCGCTTCATGCCGTTCGAGACGATGCTGGAGAAGCACCCCGAGCGCGTGATTGAGAAAGCCGTCTATGGCATGCTGCCCAAGACCGCCCTCGGCCGCCAGAAGCTTCGCAACAAGCTCCGCGTCTTCGCCGACGCTAAGCACACCCATGCCGCGCAGCAGCCGAAAGTGCTCGACCTCAACAAGAAGAGTGAGAAGTAATGGCGTCTGACAACACCCACACCATCGGCCGGCGCAAGGAAGCCGTCTGCCGTCTCTACATCAAGCCGGGCTCGGGCAAGTGGTCGGTCAACGGCCGCACCCTTGGCGATTATTTCCCACGTCCAGCGCACGTCTCGGCGATCCAGCAGCCGTTTACCATCACGGATACGCTTGGGCGCTATGATGTGAAAGCGAAGGTCGAAGGCGGTGGGCTCACCGGACAGGCAGGCGCGCTGCGTCTCGCCGTTGCCCGCGCCCTCGTCAAGATCGATGAAGCGCACCGTCGGAAGCTGCGCGATCTGCAGCTCCTGACCCGCGATGCACGCGCTGTCGAGCGCAAGAAGCCCGGCCGTCCGAAGGCAAGAAAGAAATTCCAGTTCTCGAAGCGTTAACCGAAGGAATCACTACTTAATGGCTCAGCCAAACCTGGAGCAGCTACTCGAAGCCGGTGTCCACTTCGGACACCAGACCCGCCGCTGGAATCCGAAGATGCGTCGTTTCATCTTCGCCGAGCGGAACGGCATTCACATCATCGATCTGCAGAAGACGCTGCGGCAGCTGGAGCTGGCGCAGAAGCTCGCGCGCGAAGTCATCCTGCGCGGCGACAATGTCCTCTTCGTCTGCACCAAGCGGCAGCTCGTCAACATCGTGAAGAGCGAGGCCGAGCGCTGCGGGGCGATGTACGTGACCGAGAGATGGCTGGGCGGACTGCTCACCAACTTCCAGACGGTGAAGAAGCAGGTTCGCCGCCTGAAGGAGCTAGAGGCGGGCAGCGAAGCCGGCGGTGATTTCGAGAACTACACCAAGAAAGAGCAGCTGATGATGTCCCGTCAGCGCGACAAGCTTTCCAAGAACCTTGCTGGCATCAAGAACCTTACGAGACTGCCCGGGCTCATGTTCGTGATCGACTCCAAGAAGGAGCGCATCGCGGTCAACGAGGCCAACAAGCTGAACATCCCGATCATCGCGCTGGTCGACACGAACGCTGATCCCGATCTGATCACCGTTCCGATCGCCGGCAACGATGACGCGATCCGTTCCGTCGAGCTCATGACGAAGGCGATTGCCGATGCCATCGTCGAGGCTCGCAGAGAGGCACCGGTGCGCGAGGAAGTCGAGGAGACCGAATCGTACACCTACAGCTCTGACCGCGGCGCCGAGCCGGAGGGTGAGGGCGACAAAAAGAGAAAGAGACGGCCACGCAGGCGACGGGCGAAACCCGAAGCAATTGCCGCGCGGCTCAAGACAGGCGGCGACGAAGGTGGCGGAGCAGAGGAAGCCACCGAGACCGAGCAGGAAGGTTAACTTTCACGCCGCCGGAAAAACTCCGGCGGCGTTTTAACGAGATACGATATATGACAATGACCAAAGAGAAGTTCACAGCGAAAGACGTCCAGTCATTGCGCCAGAAGACCGGCGCGGGGATGATGGAGTGCAAGAAGGCGCTCGAGGAGACCGGCGGCGACATGGAGAAGGCCGTCGAGTACCTGCGCGCCAAGGGAATCGCCAAGGCGGAGAAGCGCGTCGGCAAGCAGACCAGCGAGGGGGCGATCGGGAGCTACATCCACCACAACGGCAAGGTCGGCGTGATGGTGGAAGTGAACTGCGAGACTGACTTCGTGGCGCGCACGGACGACTTCAAGCAGCTGGTGAAGTACATCGCCGAGCACATCGCGGCGGCTGCTCCGGTTGCCGTCGACAAGGATCAGGTTCCGGCCGACAAGGTCGAGAAGGAGAAGCGCATCTTCGTCGAGCAGGTCAAGGAGAGCGGCAAGCCGGACCATCTGATCGAGAAGATCGTCGCCGGAAAGATCGAGGCGTACTACAAGGATGTCGCGCTCGTGCACCAGGCCTGGATCCGGGAGCCGAAGAAGACCATCGGCGATCTGATCAAGGAGGCGTCGGCCAAGGTTGGAGAGAACATCCAAGTGAGAAGGTTCGTCAGGTTTCAGATGGGGGAAGAGTAGATCCCGTCTCGGCCATTTAAAGATTCGTAACTGCAACGGAACGGGTGCCAGAGGCCAGAGGCATAGAATTTCAGTTATTCGTTCACGACGTCGGGACGTCACGAGGACGATTCGCGCTACAAGCAAAAGCCTGTGCCGTAAGTCGAGTAGTGGAGTCCCGGCGTCGTTAACTAAGAACGAGCAACTACGCTACTGACGTCTGGCACCCGTTCCGTTGCAGTGTTCAGCGCACCGTTCCGTTGCATTTTGATCTGTAGACATCCACTCGACCCCAGACCATTGGCCGACCTCAAGTACAACCGCGTCCTCCTCAAGATTTCCGGCGAAGCACTCGCCGGAAAGAAGGGGACCGGTTTCGACTTCGAGATCCTGAAACGGCTCGCCACCGAGATCAGTGACATCTCGAAGATGGGCGCGAGTGTGGGGCTGGTAATTGGCGGCGGCAACATCGTCCGCGGCGTGCAGCTGTCGAAGATGGGAATGGAGCGCGCGGGCGCCGACTACATGGGCATGCTCGGCACCGTCATCAACGCGCTGGCGCTCCAGGATGTGCTCGAGAAGGCGGAGCTCGAGACCCGCGTCATGACCGCGATCGCGATGGAGTCGATCGCCGAACCGTTCATCAGGCGGCGCGCGATGCGGCATTTCGAGAAGGGGCGGGTCGTCATCTTCGCCGCCGGAACCGGCAACCCATATTTCTCCACCGACACCGCTGCCGCGTTGCGCGCGATCCAGATCCACGCCGACGTCATCATCAAGGCAACGAGCGTCGACGGAGTCTACAGCGCCGATCCCAAGCGCGACCCGGACGCGACGCGCTACACCGAGATCAGCTACCGGGATGTCATGGTCAACGAGCTTGGCGTGATGGACCAGACGGCCATCACTCTCTGCAAGGAGAACAAGCTCCCGATCATCGTACTCAACATTCACCGTCACGGAGAGGTTGCGAAGGCGCTGCTGGGCGAGCGCGTCGGAACGATCGTACAATGACGACAATTCCTCAGATCACCAAGGACTGCCGGACCGCGATGGAGAAATCATTCGAGTCGTCGAAGCGCGAGCTGGCGTCGATTCGGACTGGCAAGGCTACCGTCAATCTGCTCGACACCATCCGAGTCGATGCCTACGGGCAGCAAATGCCGATCAACCAGGTGGCGAGCGTTTCAGCGCCGGAGCCGCGACTTCTCACGGTGACGCCGTGGGACAAAGGCCTCACCCATGCGATCGAAAAGGCGCTCCGCGAGTCCGACCTCGGCCTCAATCCCCAGACCCAGTCGGGTGTGATCCGGGTTCCGTTGCCGGCTTTGAACGAGCAGCGGCGCAAGGAGCTGGTGAAGGTCGTCCACAAGCTGGCAGAGGAAGCCCGCATTGGAATCCGGCACGCCAGAACGGGTGCGCGCGACCAGCTCAAGAAACTCGAGAAGACTTCCGAGGACGAGCAGAAACGCGCTGAGAAAGAGCTTCAGAAACTCCACGACGACTACATCGCGAAGATCGATGAGTTGCTGAAGGGGAAAGAAGCAGAAATCATGGAAGTCTGATCCGTGTCCGAGCTGACACGGCGCACCTTGTTCGCGGTTGTCGCCGCGCCGATTGCGATTGCGATCGTCTATTTCGGGGACTGGGCGCTGGCGATCCTGCTCTCGGTTCTCGCCGCGCTTGCGGCGTGGGAGCTGTTTCGCATGGCGCGTGAGTCCGGCGTTATGGCGCTCGAGCCGGCAGGAATAGCGCTCGCGGCACTTCTGCCGATTGCGGTGCACGCGCAGCGATTGGGGGTGTACACACTCTCGCTCACGGTGATCGTCGCGATGGCGCTGCTGCTCTTTGCCAGCACGATCTGGCTTCGCGGGCCGGCGGGGAAGCCGCTGTCCTCGGTTGCCATCACGATCTTCGGCGTGATGTACGCTGGACTCTTCTCGTACATCTATGCGCTGCGTTACCACAACTACGCTGTGGGAGCCGCGGCCGGCACGGCGCTGGTGCTGCTGCCGGTGCTGCTTACCTGGGCGACGGATATCGGGGCGTACATGTTCGGTCGGACTTTCGGACACAAGAAGCTGATGCCATCCATCAGTCCAGGAAAAACCGTCGAGGGGGCAGTGGGCGGGCTTGGGCTCGCGATCGTGATCTGCCTGCTCTACGTGCGCTTCATCCTGATGCCGTACGCGCAGCTCGGCCTCACCATCCAGGGCGCGGTGTTGTTCGCGATCGTGGTCAGCGTTGCCGCGCAGACCGGAGATCTCGCCGAATCACTGCTGAAACGCGAGGCCGGCATCAAAGACAGTTCGCGGATCATTCCCGGCCACGGCGGGATCCTCGATCGCTTCGACAGCCTGCTGTTCGTCATGCCGGTCGCGTTCCTGCTGCTGGGGCGGCTGCTGCTGCCCGTCCCGCGATGACGGTTGTCGCCGCGCACCCTAAAGGGGTGGCGGTGCTGGGATCGACGGGGTCGATCGGAACGACAGCGCTGCGTGTTCTCGACCGGCAGCGCCAGCGCTTCAGTGTGCGCGCCCTCACCGCCAACAGCAATGGCGCGCTGCTGCGGGAGCAGGCACGCCAGTTCTCACCGGCGTTTGTCGGGATGGTCGAGTCGCAGCCCGACGCCGATGGTGCGTGGAAGAGCGGGACCGAAGCTCTGATCACCGCTGCCACGCGTGACGACGTCGACATCGTGCTGAACGCAATTGTCGGTGCGGCCGGGCTCGATGCGACGCTCGCGGCGCTCGAAGGCGGGAAACGGGTCGCGCTGGCGAACAAAGAGACGCTCGTCATCGCCGGCGATCTGGTGCGCAAGGCTTGTGGGACCGGCACAGGCGAAGTCGTGCCTGTCGACAGCGAGCACAGCGCCATCCTTCAGTGCATCACCGGCCACCCGACGGCGCAGGTGCGGCGAGTGGTGCTCACCGCATCCGGTGGGCCGTTCCGCGACTGGAGCGATGAGCGGTTGGCCTCGGCAACGGTCGAAGACGCACTGCGCCATCCAACCTGGCGGATGGGAAAGAAGATCACCATCGACAGCGCGACCCTCGCCAACAAGGCCCTCGAGGTGATAGAGGCCCACTTTCTGTTTGGACTCCC
>Ga0070684_100000364_pt1 | contig 31137 bp, 40 predicted proteins | sample KBSC723LmetaG_FD_65653 | JGI IMG/M metagenome (GOLD analysis project Ga0070684, IMG submission 65653) | Corn rhizosphere microbial communities from Kellogg Biological Station, Michigan, USA - KBS C7.2-3L metaG | ecosystem: Host-associated > Plants > Roots > Rhizosphere ...
GGGGGGGGGGGTGTGTTGTGGAAGCCCAGTCCCCGCCAGGGGTCGTCACCAACGGGGACCGGGCAGCTTATGGGGCTTCGACGGGCAAGGAGGCGATGAACGCACGCAGGTCTTCGTCGCGGACAAGCCGCTGACCGCCGAGCTTGATGCTCGGCAGGTCTCCGGAACGGATCAGCGCCGTGATTTTCGTTAGGCCGCACTTGAGGATCCGTGAGTCAGCGAGCTCGTGGCGTGTCCACAGCAGACGGTCCGGCACTACGACACCACCTCGACGATCTCGAAGAGGTTGTCCCACCGCACCCTTTGGTCTTCTGGGTGACTGGCCAGCACGGCAGCGATGAAGTCTTTGCCCGGCGCCGTCACGCCGTTCACGACTCGGGACCAGTTCGATGGGCGGACACCAAAGAACGCGGCACGCTCCGCCTCGGTTGTGAGGCCTTCGCGTGCCGCGATCTTGTCTACTGCGTCGAGCTTGAACCGGACCTGCAAGGTGCGCTCGCGCCCCTTGAGATTGTTGCTTGCTCGCATGCACGGACCATAGCACAGTGGTTGCGTGCGAGCACGTCATCCGTATGGACCATATAGAGAACCGGTTCCACCCACCCAATTGGGGTTGCGTGCGTGCAGGCAATCGACTAACACTGATTGCGTGCTCGCAATACCGCTGGTCGACGATGCTCGATCACAGCCCATCGCCCTGGCTAGCGTCATCGACGTGACGCCACCAACCGCACGATCAACCACGGACTTCGGGACCTATCTGCACCGGCTGATGTCAGATAACGGTTTCGAGAAGGCCGCAGACCTCGCCCGGGCGGCGAAGGTACCCGCGTCCAGCCTGTCGCGATGGAGCGACGGCAGCAGCATGCCAACCGTTGAGGCGCTGCGGGCTGTCGCACCGCACCTCGGTGTGCGCCTCGGTGATCTCATGGTGGTCGCAGGCCTGGCCACCAAGGCAGAGCTCGGCATGGTCGGCGCACCGCCGGCGCCAAGGGCACCGCTACCCCCGGGCGTCCAAAAGGCGATGTCCAGGTTCCTCAGTCCCAAGTACACCCAGGCAGCGAAGGCGACCCTCGACACTGCCATCGCCCGCACAGTGGACCTATGGGAAGAGCTGCTCGACGTACCGCGCGAACCCCAAATGCGCAAGAGGACGGCGCCAAATGCCAAGAGGTAAGAGAGCCCGCCCAGTGGCGGCCGAGATCATCCCGTCGGCCGGTCGCTGGCATGGGTTCGTTCAGACCGGTATCGACGCGAATGGTGATCCGATACGCACCCACAGGTCCGTGACCTTCTGTGTCGACTGCAAGGCGGAGCCATCGCAGGATTGCAAGGCCAAGTGCTACAAGCGCTGCGAGGCCAAGGTCCGTCAGGTGGAGGAAGCCCTCTCGGCTGGCAGGCCCATCGACAAGCAGGACAGGAATCCCGGCGCCGTCCAATGCTTGACCGCCTACCTCGATCTCTGCCAGGAACGTGTCGACGCCGGCACGATGGCCTACCACACCGCCCGGTCGTACCGGCTCCAGCTCGACCGGGTGATTCCCCACGTACACAACCTGCGGATCCGAGGGCTCGATCGCGACACAATCCGTGCCATCCTGCGTGAGGTCCAGCGAACGGTCAGCGCCGATGCCGCCCGGAAGGTCCTGACCGTTCTACGGATCGCGCTCACGTGGGCCCGCAGGGAGGGCTACGTCGACCGCAACGAGGCCGAGCTGGTCGACATGCCCACCATCGGCAAGGCCAAGGCGAAGATCGAGCCACTGTCCGAAGAGGAGTTCGCCGCGGTCATCCCGGTCATCTGGCGCCGGGAACAGCGGCGGGCCCGGTGGTTGCTCGCGCTGATCCACGGTCCGCGCCAGAGCGAATGTCTCGGCCTGGCGCTGCGCCGACCGGACCAGCCGCGGGTCCCAAGCGATGTCAACATGCGCAGGGGCACCCTCACGTACCGGGAGAAGACCGAGCGCCGGTTCTGGGAGCACGGCTGCGCTGACCCGTACGCGTGCGGTGCCACCCCACGGCCGCACCCGGAGCGTCCCGGCATCATGCTCCCGCCGCTGCATCGGACCAAGCCGTGCCCACCACGGTGGAAGCACGGTTGCGGCGACCCGCAGGCGTGCACCAAGAACCGCACCGACCGGTGCCCGAAGCGCCGACCGCTGGCCGGGTGCCGCGACCACCCCGGCAAGCACGGCTGCCCGCCTCCGTGCGCGCCGAACTGCACCGGCCACGCGGCGTCCTGCCCCGACCGCAAGGGCGGCGGGCTCGTCAGCGCCGACACGAAGACCGAAGCGACCAAGCACACGATCGTGCTCGACCCGCTCGTGGCGAAGGCGTTCGAACTGGACCTCGCGGACCGCGAGGCGTGGAAGGAACGCGCCGGATCCAAGTGGGTCGACAGCGGCATGGTCTTCGTCACCCGGTTCGGCCGGCGGGTCGACCCGCACGACGACTGGGAGGAGTGGCAGGACATCCTGACCGAGGCCGGGCTGCCCCGTACGCGAATCCACGACCTGCGCCACACTGCGGTCACCAACATGTTCGCGGCCGGGCTGGGCAAGCACGCGGTTCAGCAGATGATCGGGTGGTCCCAGGACATGTCCGGGGTCTACGCCCACGTCGTGGAAGCCGTGACCCGCGGCCAGACCGCTCAGTACGGCGCTTGGCTGCGTGGATCTGGCGTCCTCGTGGAGCCGGCGCCCATTCGGACGGATTCTGCTACCGGACTGCTACCGGATGATCTAGGCAACGTGATCCCGTTCCGCCGCAAGGTCGTCTGACCTGCTAAAACGGCCCGGATTCCTTGATGTGCAAGGAATCCGGGCCGTTTTGCCTGCTTGGGATGCGTGCGCCGCCAGGGACTCGAACCCCGAACCCGCGGATTAAGAGTCCGCTGCCGAATAGATCGGACCCGATCGGCGCGAATCGCATCAGGTCAATGACCTGCGGGAACGACTCACGCCGACCGGATGCGACTTCCCGCGATCGGATCCGTTCTGCTACCGCATTGCTACCGGATGATCATATGTGAATGTCCCCGGAGGGGCCTTCAATCTCGCCCTGGGGCTGAGCGAGCAACCCGCGGATCTCGGCGTCCATCATCCGCTGAGCGGCGGATCTGGAGGTTCCGCGTCGTCCCCGCTGGCGCCGCCGCTGATGTCCTGACTCACCCTCCGGCCTCACGGAAACGATGGTCGCGATGCCGCGCACCGTCTCGCCACCACTGGCAGCGAGTCTCGGGAGGAGCTGCGTCGGCTCAGCCGCGACGTGCCGCTCGAACTCATCTCGGAGACCCCTCAAGTCGCTACGGAAGCTGGCCAGCACACCCACGAGCTGGCTCGGTAGCGCGACCTGGCCGATGCGCACCTCGACCGCCAACCGTGTCATGTGGACACCAACGATCGCGACCATGAGACCCACGATCACGGCGCCCGGAACGATCGGTGGCAGATGGATGTCGCCAGCCGCGAGCAAAGGGAAGTAGAAGGAGCTGAACGCAACAAGTGCCACGACAAGAAGCCAGAACGCCCACCGGGAGCACGCCTGTGTTCGCAGGAGACGGTTGTCGGCAAGCAAGGTAGAAACCTCCGATCAGGACGAGGGGGTAACCAGGCGCGCCCCGGCACGCGCCCAGCGTCAACGTTGAGGTGCATACACAGCACGCGCACCGCTGGACGTTCATACATCGACCTGGGCGAGCGTTGCGTGGTGTGGCCTTGTGTCTACTCCGATCCCGGAGCGTGTGCAGCCCCCCACTTTGAGCAGCATTCGTGCATCCTGCGAGCGCCCGCTCCACATCAACTGAACGGCCGATTGTGTCGAGTGCATCGCCTTGCCGTAGGGTGGCGGCCCGCACCATCGATCCCGGTCACTAGAACCTTGACCTGCCGATTTAAGAGGCGCCTAAGCTGCAAGTTGCATACAAAGGCCGTTCGACCGAGGTCAGTCCACCCAAGTCGGTGGGCGGGCAATTGGCCGATCAGTACCTAGAAGTTTGGCCATTCGGCAGACCTGAGTGGCGGCTCAGGTGACCAGTCGGAGTAGCGTCGTCTATGGCGGGCGTTGGTTGTAGCGGCCAGCAGCCCGCCGCCCCTGACCGCTACCAGGGAGGGCACCACGATGGCACGTCGTACCGTGCCGGCAGACCCGGCGCTCGACCAAGACCCGGGGATCGGCGCACGTCTCCGCTACTGGCGCAAGCGCCGAGGCAGGAGCCAGCGCGTCCTCGCCGGCCTGGCCGGGATCAGCCAGCCCTACCTGAGCCAGATCGAATCCGGGGACCGGCCCATCGAACGGCGCAGCACTCTCGTCGCACTCGCCAACGCGCTGGAGGTGAGTGTCCCCGAACTCACCGGGCGCGTTGGCGACCCGACCAGCCCCGGAAAGGCATCGGTCACGGCGCACGTCCCGGCGGTACGCGAGGCGCTCATCATGCGCGAGGCCGGGGAGCAGCTGCCTAACAGCCCCGTCGGCGATGTCGACGCGGCACTCGCCGCACGCGGTAGATGGGACTTTGCCACGGCGGCCCCAATGTTGCCCGGCCTGCTCGCCAGCGCTACCGGCGCCGAAATGGTCCAGGTCGCCTCGGTCGCTGCGGGAGTGCTGTCCTACGCCGGTTATGAAGATCTCGCGCGCGAGGCCACGAGGTTGGGTGTCCGCGCGGCCCAAGATACCGGCGATCCGGCGTGGCAAGGAACCGCCGACCTGAACTACCTTTGGGCGCTGCCGGTCGAGACGCGGGTGACACCGATGCTCGCCGCCCGAGCCGCCGACGCCATCCAGCCGTACATCGGCGAGCCCCGCACCCGCCGGGCATACGGGATGCTGCACCTGCAGACCGCCCTGAGCTCAGCGGTGGCCAAGATGTCCGATGCCGCCCTCGCGCACCTCGACGAAGCCGACGAGGCGGCCCGGTCTCTCGGCGAGCCCGAGGACTGGGACGACCTGGCGCAGTCCTGCTTCGGGCCGACCAACGTAGGCATCTTCCGCCTCGCCGTCCTGCTCGAACTGGGCGACACCGGCCGGGCCATCGAGGAGTCTGCCGCCATCGCCCCGAACCGGATCCCACTGCTCTTCAAGCAGGTCTTCTTCCATTTGGACATGATGGCGCTGCTGGCCGGCGCCGGGCGGGACAACGAAGCGGTGACCGCGTTCTTGAACGCCGAGGCTGTCTGCCCCCAGTTCGTCCGGCTACGCCCAACGGCGCGTGACACGGTCGCCGTGATCCTCAACCGCACGCGCAGGCGATCGGTCACCGGGCCGCTGCGCCGAGCCGCTGAAGCCGTCGGCTTGCACGACCTGCTTGAGGCATAGCTACCTGCAATATCCACATCAATTGCAGCGAGCAATCAACCCACCGTGTGAGTGTGCCTACCATCTGTCGCCAGATCGCCGATGCTTCGAGACCCTGCTCCGAGGTGCCGGCTGAGACGAGGTGTGCGGCAGCCCCCCGGCGCGTCGCACCCTCCCGGGGGCGCGACCCGTTCGAATCACACCGGGCCGCGCCCCCACCCCCCATCGGGAGGACGGCATGACGGTCTATGTGAGCGCCACCGTGGCAGACGATGACCAACGGGTCATCGACAGCCACCCGATATCCAGCGGAGACGGCCAGTGCATCACCTGCGGGGTTGAGGGACCGTGCGCCCCCCGGTACGCCGCACTGCACCGGCTGGCGAGAAGGCGCCGACTGCCCCGGCGGCAACCGGGCGCCACCAGGCCCGAACTCATCGGCGCCCGCCGGGTGCGGGTCCATGGCTGACTACCCGCTCACCGGCGACCGCGACGAGGAAGAGTTCCGCCGCGACGAGCGTGTGATCTTGGCAGCGCGGCTCATGGATCCAGCCAATCGTATGCCGCCATTCCCGGCGAGTGCTGGCCTACCGCCTGCCATTCGTCGCCGACTCCGCCATGAACGTGATCACGACGACCGTGACTAGGTCAGGCATCAACGCCGCCGGCCCGCAGGATCCGGCGTACCGCCTCCCGGGTCACTCCCGCCGCCTGGACGATATCGACCTGCCGAACTCCGGCTCGGCCAGCGTCGACCATCCTGGCATGCAGCGCAGCGCGGGCAGTTCGCTCGCGCTCCCGGGCCTCCGCGACGAGCGCCCGGGCACGTTCCTTCGCGTCGCCGATAGCAGCCTTCGCGGCCGCCAGGTCCTCTGCGGCCTTGGCTACCGGCGCGAGCGGATCACGGGGCACGGCGATGACATTCGCACCCCGAGGCGGATGGCCTACCAGACTCCCAGCAAAGTAGGCCTATCAGGGTATAGCGCAGTAGGCATATGCCGGCTACCGTCGCGCACAGATGACCCAATAGCAGCCCCGGGCAGCGCGGACACGCTGACACCGGGGCCTAGATCAGGACGGAGCCCTGACCATGCCCGCAATTGAACCGCACTCGCTTGCGGCGCCACCCCATGCAGTGTGGTGTGCAGAGAACCACGGCCCAAACGGACGCTGCCGTCGCGTAATCGGCAAGGTCGGTCCACTCAGCGTCGGCTTGATCGTCGGCCGCGCTGGTGACGTCAGGCTCAGGTTGCTCGACCCGACCAGGCAGACGGCCCTGGACATCAACGCCGGCGACAGCGCGGTCCTGGTCGAGGCCATCGGTCTGGCCCAAAGGCTGCTCGGCGCGGGAACCGGAAGCGATACAGCTGGCATGCACTTCCTCAACGACGGTTACGACCATGACCCGCTCGTGCTCACCGCGGTCCGGTCCATCCGCCAGTTCTCGGGTTTTGATGTCGACCACCAGAGCACCGCCAACGAGGTGATTGTGTTTTCCGGTGTCCGCGACGAAATCGACGATGAGCAACTCGAGGCTGTGCTCGCCAGATTCCCACAAAATGAACGGCCGTCTTCTGATGGAGCCACATTGGAGTCCGGACGATGAGCGGCTTCACCGAGGCACAGCACCAAATCTATGCGGCGGTCAAGGACTATCAGCTGTTGGATCAGCGGCTCATCGCGCTGCTGGAGCTGCAGCGCAACGGTGCCAATCCCGATGACGTCGCCGTTGTGCGGCGTTGGATCAACGACCAAGCTGCTCGGGCGATCGCACGATGAACGCCAAGACGAGTGCAGTATTGAGCGCCGCCGGCTGGGACCTATACAACTGCGTCGTGGCCCGAGCAGATGACGTGGAGCTACAGCTGAAATTGGTCCAACCGTTGGCCCGCAGCGTACGTGCGTCCACCAAGGACATTGACGACGTTCGGGCGTTCTTGACGCGAGGTCGCAGCCCGAAGGGATAAACGTTTCTGGAGGGACGGGCCCTGCCGCCGTCCCCTTCTCCGGCCCGCCCCGCTTGTGTGCGTGGAACAGCCTAGGCCCGGTTGCGACCCGCACCCGTAACGGGCAAGCCGGAATTGACCCCCGGGCGGGGCATGCGTGTGCCCCGCCCGGGGGCGCATCTCCACCTTGACAAATGCCTTAGGGTTCCGCCTATGGGCGTGATTCGACCGTGGCACATTGTCGTATTCCTCTCGATTCTCGGCATAGCCGGAGCACTGACTGCCATCATTGTCGGCGTCACGCTGCTCCTGCGTCGGAAGTCCTGACACCGACGTACATCACCAATCGGACGTATTAGCCTCTCCGATGCAGGTTGACGCCGCGGCCAGGGCGGGCACTCATCACCCTGTCCAGCATGGCCGCGAGGTAGAGCGGCGTCCGGTTGTCGAGCATGGCGGCCGGGTCGAGGCCTGCACGTTTGATGATCTGCCGCATCGTCGCCAACTCGACGCCGTAGCGATCGGCCGCTTGGGCCGTCGTAAGGGCAAGCTTGCCGTCGCACGTGATGCGGATACCGGTCACGGCATCAGTGTCGCACCCGGTCAAGGCACACCGTTGTCACGCTAGTGTGACCAATGTCACCGTCAATTGAGCTCCTTGGGCTTGTCCTGGTCACGCTAGCGTGACATTCTTGGATCACAACTCCAGAGGACCGAGCCACTCCGAACCGGAGCAACGCAAGGGAAAGCACGGGAAGCGGGCACACCAAGGGCCCAAGGCCAGCAAACGGAACCCGACGCGAAATCCCCCCAAGAAGCCGGAACCGAGAAACCTAGATCGGGCCAACGGAATACACAGCAAAGCCCGAGTACGACCAGCCGGCGAGATACCGGCAGTAGCCCAGGCAGCGCGTCGAGCGTCCCGCTCCGCAGCGCCGGGCCCGCACCGTGCCGCCGCGGGGGCGTCGCACGGTGCGATGCTGACTTAGACCCTGGAGGGGTCATGCAGGACAAGCTGAAGGCCGCCGCGGCGGCGAAGCGCACGATGGTCGCCGGCATCATCTCCGGCGCGCTGATCGCTCTGTACGGGCTCTGGATCTCCCGGAGCCACATCACCCACATCGGGTACGCGCTGGGCCTGGGCAAGTTGGAGGCCGAGACGCTGTTCGTGTTCATCGACTTCATCGCGATCTACGGCAAGGTTCTGACGAGTAAGCGGCTCGCCGCCAAGACTCGCCGGATCGGCTACCGGTTCCTGATGTTCGGTGGCGCGGCCAGCCTCGTCTGCAACGTTGCTTCCGGTGTTCTCAGCGGGTCGTTCGGTGCGGCAATCTACGGAGCGTTCATCGTCGGGATCGTTGCGGCGCTTGAGTACGCAATCGCCAACACGAAGGCCAAAGCAACGGCAACGGCGACGCGGGCACCGCGTGAGCCGGAGCCAACCGCCCGCCAGCTGGCCGCCCGCAAGGGCGCTGCCACCCGGGCGCGCAACGCCGCCATGCCGGTGAGCCCCGGCGTTGGCCCGGTCGGCGCCTACGCCGGCCCGAAGGCGTGATCACCGAACCAAACAGCGTGACCGACCGGTCCCGCTAGCCGGTACGGTGGGGTTGGGCCAGGCACTCTAGCGGGGTGCCTGGCCCTTCCCGTCCGCATCGACAGTCAAAAATGGCCCCGGCCACCAAGCTCGCGCGAGCTTGGTAGCCGGGGCCATTTTTTGTTTTGGGCACGGTGCTTTCGATCCGGTCGGTACGGTCGACAAAGTGCCTGTGGAGGACCTCGCCGGCGCGCTGGCCGACCGGCCGGGCTGGACGGTGGCGCTGCGTGTCGCGACCTACGCGCCGGCGGAGGGCGGCTGGAGCGCCGCCATCCATCAGCTGGTCGTGACGACCCGCCGATACGACCGGTGGCATGTGGCGGTGCGGGATCCGGCCGGGCGAGTGGTGTACGCAACCCCTACGTCAACGCTGCCGGAGGCGATCCGGGTCGCCGAGGGTCAGGTCCGGGCGCGGTCCACCGAGGCGCCAGGATCGACGTAGACGGGTTGCTTGGTCATGCCCAGCATCAGCACCTTGGCGGCCGCCCGGGCCAGCCGTGCCCGCAAGCTGTCGCCCTGCCGGGTTTCCAGCCACCGGACGAGGGCGGTGTATGCCGCAATGCCGCCGCCGACCAGGAGGACCTGAACGAGCCACTCCTGTTGGTCGACGGGCACGTTGATGCCGTGCGACGCGAGCCAGGTGACGAGGTACCCCACGAGTGCCTGGGCGGCCGTGCGCAAGATCGAGGTCAGCATGCGCTGTTCACTCCTTTGATGGGAGCGCGGCACGGACGAAGCAGTCCTTCGCCTCGAGCAACTTGCGCAGCCCGGCCGTGAGCTCTGGTCCGTCCGATAGCGCAGCGATCATCGCTTCGGCCAGGTCGTGGCAGGGTTTGCTCACCGACGCGAGCTCAGGTCGGAGATGCTCGTAGGCGAAGTGCTGCGCGAGCTGGGTTGTGCCGGGGTGCCGGCCGACGAGCTGCATCAGGAGGTCTCCTGCTCGTCCGCCGTGGTCGGTTCGGCAGCCTCGTTGGGTTCATCGAGGACCAGGCTGATCGATCGAACGTTGATGGTGAGGTTGGCACCGTAGGCGTCATGATGGCCGGATGCCTCGACGACGACCCCGTTTGTGGGCACCTGGTCGAGGACCTGGCTGATGAATGCCTTCGCGGCCTCGCCCTGGGCCTGGTCGCCGTGGATGGTGGTGTCTGCCACCTTGCGGCGTACCGCGCCCTTCGTACCAGTGGCGGTGATGTTCCAGCTCATGCTGGCGGACTCCCTTCGAACGGTCGTACGATGACTGGATGAGGGGTGGTGTTGACCGGGCGGGTGTGGCAGCAGCCCGGTTGTCCGGGCTGGCCATGGCCTGCGTGCAGGTGCGGCGCCTCGACCAGGACCAGGCCCTCGCGGAGATGGCGCAGATCGTGGCCGGACTTCCCCCGCGATGTGCGGCAGGATGCGCTGGATCGGGCGGCCGCGGGTTTCCTCGAGCCAGGGCCGTTGGCTCCGTTCCACACGCCGGCCGCTGCGCTGCTCGCCCGGGCCGGGGCAAACCTCGACCACGCCAGACAGCTGCAGACCCGGACCGGGCAGAGCTTCGTCGTCCGCGAAGGCCCGGCCTAGGTGTGCTGGGCGAGCTCGGCCCGGAGGCGACCGACCTCGGTGCGCAACATCGATACTTCCATTTCGGCCGCGCTGGCCCTCGCCTCGGCCGCAGACGCCCTGGCCTCGGCCGCACTGGCCCGGGCCTCCGTGGTGCGCAACTGGTCGTAGAGTCCGCGTACCTGGTCGCCGAGTGCGGCGACCGTGCCTGCGAGCGACTCGGCGGCGTCGGCTTCATCCTTTTGCGCCTTCGCCACACGTCCCCTTCGCCCCGCCGCAACTCCAATGACACCGGTGGCGATGCTGGCGATGGCGCCGATTGCCGCGATCCAGCCGCCGCCCATGGCGCTACTGCGCCAGACGGTTGTGCTCTTCGTCGACCACGGCCACCGCGAGCTTGTGCAGGGCGGCATCGCTCAGATCGACAACAACGCCGCTGCCGCCCGGCGGCACGAGTGCGGCGATGGCCGCCATCTGCTCGGCCGTCAACGTCACGTGCTCTGGCTCGTCGGTTACCGGCTTGCCGCAAGCCTTGGCGAGCTCGGCCGCGTTCGCGAACACGATGTGCTTTGCCCCGGCCGACGCGAGCGCCTGTAGCTCTTTCATGTCGATGATCGGCCGGTAATTGAATCCATCGGAAAGCCAGCACGCCGGGTTGCCGGCAACCTGAGCGGTGAACATTGTCGTGATCTCCGTTTCCTGCTTCGGTTGTCCGCTGAACAAGGCCCGGAGCTGCTCGACCGTGCCCTGGAAAGCGTTGAAATCCACCCGGGCACCGTTGAACGGATGGGCATCCGACCACTGCCAGATCGCAGGTGTGACGCCGCCGTAGGGACGCCAACCGACGCCGGTCTCGCTGTAGCCCGCGGCGGGGTACGCCGACGACACGAGCGCCAGGCCGAGCTGGGCGAGCGGGCGTAGGTCGGGTGAGCCGAGGTGGTCTTGCCACCACCAGTGCGGCAGGTACACGAGCCGCGGGTTGCCGCCCAGCGCCCGGTACCGCTGGGTCAGCTCGACGAGGCGAGGCACGGTGGCCCCGGCGCCTTCGGCGTCCCACATGCACGCGACGCCGCCCATCACCCGCCAGGCGAGCGCGGCCTGGGCGTCGAGGTCGTCCGTCGTGACCCAGTGGTAGCCGGCGAACGGGATCCCGCGCGCGTCCGCATCGCGCTTGTACGCGGCATAGGTGGGGTCCACAAAGGACATCCCTTGGGTCGCCTTGGTAATGAGGGCGAGCGCGCCGTCCAGCGACACGCTCTTGAAGTGCGACAGGTCCGGGAAGTGGATCGTCATTGGAGGTCGCCCACGCTCGCCGGACTGGCGGCCGCCGACGTCGATGCGTTCACCACGGTGACCGGCGAAGCACCCGGATAGTCCCGGCCGCAGAACCCTACGTCGTCGCCACCCCACCAGGCCGCTACGACAATCCCGGGCCGGGATAGGATGTCGTCCGCCTCGAGGTGATGCACGCCGGCGTCGACCAGATGCTGGCGGGCCTGGGCTAGCACGTCGGCGCGTGCGGTGTCGTGGCCGTCGAGGATCAAACCATGGCCGAGGATTTCTCGCATTTACGCCGCCTCATACAGGAAGAGCCACCGCAGCTGATCGGACGTCGCCCAGGTGAACGGGACAGTGGCGGCGACCTCGCCGCCGTCGGAGTTGAACTCGATGTGGCTGGTATCCGCGTACCACGCCGTGCACGGCTTGCGGTTACCGCCGGTGTCGGCGTCGTAGACGATGCCCGCTCCACAGATCGTTGAGACGCTGCCCGACGCGACAGGCGCCACCGGGAGGTCGACGAGCCATTTACCAGTTCCGAACGTAGTGGTTGAGCCCATGCTGATGCGGCCGGTGTAGACCACGAGCTTCCCGGCGCGCAGGTAGAACGCCGATTTGCTGCCGTTACCCAGTGACGGGTTCACCGACGCGGCGGTCCAGGTGAGGGTGAAGCTCGACCATGCATCCGTCAGTCCATGTAGCGCGCCGGTTATCTTGTCAAAGTCATCGGCGTCGGCGATCAGCGCGGCCAGCAGATCCGGCAGTGTGTCGTTCCAAGCGGTCACGCCTATCTGCCTCCTCTCTCCGTCAAAGTGCGATGACCGGTGGTCGCCACAGCTGCACAGCCGATCCGGACGGCAAGGTCTTCGCCACACCGTGAAGGCCGCGGGTCACGGTGAAGGTCTGGGTCAGGCCCGTACCGGTGATGGCGGTGCACCGCATGACCTCGCCGGCGATCTCAATGTCGATCGGGAACATGGACGGGTACGTGGCTGAGTCGATCCACCGTTTGACCGCTGAGGTCACTGACAGCGACGCGTCGTCTTCGTCATACGTTGCGTCTATTGTGGACACTCCGGCGGGGACGCGGCTGCGGTTGCCATCGCCCGTTTCGATCTCGAAGACCTCGTATGGCCGGTACGGCATCAGGTATAAGTCGACGTACCATTCGGCCGCGTCGATCGTCTCCTGGTAGCCCTCGATGATGAGATCCAGGGGCGCGGGCCCGGTATGGTCCTCGGGCGGGTTGGTCACCTGGATGCGGCTGCCGATGTCACTGGCCAGCCAGTCGTCGACGAGCTCAGGATGGGCGAGCAGATCCACCCTGGCTTGATACCGGGGCTCGTCGACCGTGCCCTTGTTCACGAGCCAGGTGGCATGTTGCAGCGCATCATCGTCGGACTGCAGGCTGCGGTTGACCCCATCCTGATAGGCGCCGACGCCGGTGTCCGGATCAGTGCCGAGCGGACCGTCTGTGCGTTCCCACGTCGCGCTGGCCCCGCCCACTCTGGTGACTGTCACCCGGTTGACCAGATCCCGGTCGTCATCACCCGGCACAAGATCGGTTACGTGACCTTGTTCGTAGTCCAGGGTCATAGTCACATCGATGTTGTACCGAGAGACGCGCGGATCGAAGCCGAGCTCGCCCGTGACCCGCTCCGGCATGACAGCCTCGTCGGCTGCTTCGCACTCGCGCAGAAGATCCAGGTCCGTGCCGGGCAGCTGAGGACCCATCGGCTGAGAATCGCCCGCCGTGACGTCATATGCCAGGCCCAGCTGCGTGCACAGCCGCGCGAACCGGTCAGCCGCCAACTCTCCATCGTGGCCGCCCATAGCCTCGGTCTGCTCGCCCGCGACAATCGCGGGCGTGTCCGCCACATAGACGACTAGGTTGTCCCACGACAGGGTGACTGGAACGTTGGTGTTGCCAACCTCGGCCCGGTCGAGGAGCCCGATATTCGTCCCGGACGTCAGGCTAGGTGCGAGCTCCGAATAGGTGAGCAGCCAGGTGCTGGGGTCGGATTCGGCGGCTGGGATCCATGCTCGGGCCGAAAGGGTAATCCCACCAGAGGTTCCCACAGCGCCCGAGAACCTGACCCGGTAGACGGTATCTGCCACATAGGTCGAGTCGACGGTCACCGTGGACGTCAGAGCGGTGAATGTCCCAGCCACACGCTTGGCTAGCAACATGACGACTGCACCTGCGGAGTTCAGATCTAACCGACAAACGTAGTAATTGTTGTTATTGGCGTAGCGGCCGCAGATCCAGCGGGTAATAGTAGCGCCAGTTGCTGCGTTCACCGGCCAGGACAGATCGACGTAGTAGTCCCACTCCGTCGACCCTATATCCACAAACGACTCTTTGATGGATCCGGCCGCTGAATGCAGGTGCTTGCCCTGGCCCGACGCCACGGAGAAGTCCGACGCTGCACCGCCCGCACGTGACCAGATTTCTCCCGTATCGGCAGTGCCCCAACCATTGGCAACGGTGCGGGTGAATGTATCCTGCAGTCCCAGTACTGGTGCGATCGCGTCGTCATAGATGGCCCAGTGACCCACCGACACATTCGCCGCGGTAGCGGTGATCGCGAATTCGTCGAGGACGGGTGACACTGTGAGGTCACCAATACCTGTGGCTCCGTTCGTACCGGCCCGGGTGTCCGTGTTCACCAACACCCCGTCGAAATACATGGTGCTGACTATGTTGCCGCCCGATTGCTCCGACCAGATCAGAACGTGATGGAAGACGTCCCGAGTGATATCGGCGGAATCACCTGAGCCGAGGATGGTGAACTCAGTTCCGAACGAGTCGAACGCGTCGAGGCTGATACCGAAGCCTTCACCGAAGAACGTCGCGAGGCGGAACCGTGCGAACAGCGAGTGACCCGGCACGGTCCATGAGGCGATCGCCCCGAGAATCGCCTCGTCTGGGTAATTGTCGGGAGGGAAGGACACAATAAAGCTGAGGCCCCAGGAGGTTGATGCGGATCCGGTACCGGCGCCGGTGAGCTCTCCGCCCAGATCTAGCAGATTTGAGGGCAGCGGCAGGGAACCGGGCGGCCCCTCAGCGGTGGCAAAGTCGACCGTTCCGCTAATTGAAAGTGGCTTACCTCCAGAGACCGCTGATCCGGCGATGCCCGCCTCTGTGCCATCCTCCATAGGCCAGTAGTTGACCGGACCATGAAAGACGATCATCCGCCGCAGCGCGCTGCGTACGTCCTGACCAGCGCCCAGCCGGCGCAGAATACCGCCGGCTTCGAGCTCCAACCGATCGTCAATGTCGGGACCGGTCCAGCGTGGTGGCCATTCAGGCACATATGCGATCCCGCGGGTCACCATCCCCGTACCTGGATCCAACCGCACCTGCAGCGGCGTCTGACGGCGCAGGCGTCCGTAATAGGGGCCGGCGATGTTGCGGGGGGAAAAGATGCCTTCAGGGTTGCGCAGCCTCGTGCCGATGAGCGTCGGTCCGGTCTGCACCGCATCACCGACCCGGCCACGGGCGATGACCACCCGCGGCCGTGTGTAGTCAGAGATGTCCGTATAATCCAATGTGGACAGACTATCTGACAGGTTGGCGCCGAACGCGGCGCGTACCTGCAGGGCGGTTGGATCGTCCGGGAAACCCATCGGCTAACGCCTACCTCGGGGCCCGAGGTGGGTCTGCACGTTGCCGCCCGACTTGGTGCGGACGTCGAAGCGAAGACCCTCGGTGATGGCCGACATCACCTTGGCGTCTGAACCGGGCGCAGCCGTGATGACCAGTTCGAGGGATCCTGCGCCGGCGCCTCCCCAGCCGCCGCCGTACCAGCCGTCGCGGGGCACCACGTCTGCGTTGTACCAGCCGGCCGCCGCGGACAGGATCGACATCGACCGTCCGTAGTTCCCGCGCTTGGGCACGAAGGCCTCGCCCATTGTGGATGGTTCCGCGAAGGCGTACACAGCCGGCTGGCGGGTACGGAAGACGGCCGCCTGTGACAAGAGACCGGCCTGAGCGTGCTCCACGATGCCGCCTGCGTCGAAGTCCAGGTGCCCCAGCTTCTGGTTAAGGTTGCCTGTCACATGGAGCGTGACGGTGATGTCCTTGGCCTGCGGTAGGTTGAACAGCTCGTTGGCCAGGTTGTGCACCTCCTGCTTGGCCTTGCCGGTGGCGCCGGTCGCCTTCTCGGCGGCCTCCTGGAAGTCGTGCATGATCTTCTTGGCGCCTTCGACGTCGCCCGTCATGGCCAGGTAGGTCTCCGCCGCGCTCGCGGCCTGCCGTGCCGCGTTCTCCAAGGCGATCCGGTTCTCCAGCGCCTTCTCGGTGTTGCCCTGCAGCGCCTGACCGTTCTTGTTGAACGCCTCGGCGACCTCGTCGACCGCGCGCTTCGCGTCGAGCATGGCCTCATCGGCCGACTTCACCGTGCCGTGCATCCGGTCCCACAAGTCAACCAGCGTTTCGCCTTCATCGACCGCGAACCCGGTGGCCCTGGCCAAGGCCATCGTTTGCTCGGCAAGCTTTTTGGTCGCCTGGGCCTGGCTATCGGCGCTGTGGGCGGCCTGAGACTGGGCGGCGGCATAGGCGGGAAGGCCAGCCTTCAGATCGTCAAGGCTGATGCCGACGTCGGAGCCGTAATGGGCGAGTTGGTCAAAGGCGCGGGCCGCTTCATCGGCGCGTCCTGATTGGACGAGCTCGGCGAGCGCCTGGTCGATGGCGGTAATGCGGTCTTTCGCCTTGGCGAGGTTTTGGCTGCCGGGGCCTTCTCCGCCGATCGCTTCCATGATCGAGGCGAAGCCTTGGCCGACCTGGTCCCAGAAGCCGCTTCCGAGCGTCCCGAGGTCGTATTTGAGATCTTCCATGTCACCGCCGAACAGGCGGGCTGCCTCGCTGGCAGCGTTGCCGCTCTTGCCGAAGTCGGCGAGGTTGTCGGCGAGCTGGGTCACCTGAGGGTTGACCTCGGAGCCGAGGCTGGAGATCAGGCGGCCGCCGACGCCTACTGCTGTGAGCGCGAGACCGGCGCGTCCCGCCCAGGTGGCCACGGCCTCCAGGCCGTGCGCCGCCTTCGCACCGGCCGGCCCGGTCTTGGAGAGTTCGTCAACGATCTCGCCGAGGGTTTTCTTCAACTTGAGACCGGCGGCCGCGGCGAGCAGCGTCGCGCCGCCGGCGCCGGCGACGACCACTGCGGCGGTCTGGACCGGGCCGGGCAGGTTGCCGAACATGTTGACCAGATCGGTCCCGGCGTGGACCAGGGTACGGAGACCGCTGTTGGCGCCCTCGCCGGATTTGATGAACAGCGTCTCGAGGGATCCGGTCAGCTGCTCGACGTCGCCGGACAGGTTGTCCAGCTTCGCCGCCGCCACCCGGGACGCTGCGCCCTGGTCGTCGACAGCGTCGATGTAGTCCTGAATCCCGGCAGCGCCTTCGGAGTAGAGCACGTTGGCCGCGCGGATCGCGTCCGAGCCGAAGATGGTCTGCAGGGCGGCGTTGCGCTGTGCCGGGGTAAGGTCCTTGAGTCCTTGCTCGAGTTGGCCCGCAATGGTCACCGCGTCAACCATGTTGCCGTTCGAGTCGTACAGGCTGATGCCCAGCGCCTTGAGCGTATCGGCGGCCTGGTCGGTGGGGGCGGCCAGCCGCTGCAGCGCGGTCTTCAGCGACGTGGCACCGTCGCTACCTTTCAGACCGCGGTCGGCCATGGCGGCGAGCAGCGCCACAGTCTCCTCGAAGGAGAACCCGGCCTGGTTGGCGACCAGGCCGACTTGCTGCAGCCCGAGGCCCAGGTCGTCGACGCCGGCGGCGGACTTGTTCGCCGCGGCCGCGAGGACGTCCGCGACGTGGGACACGTCGGAACCTTTCAGCCCGAACGTGTTCATGGCCGCGGCGGCGATGGTGGCCGAGTCGGCCAGGTCCAGCTGCCCGGCCGAGGCCAAATCGAGCGAGCCGGTCAACGCGCCACCGAGAATGTCCGCTGTGGACACACCGGCCTTGGCGAGCTCGGCCTCGGCCTCGGCCGCGTCGGTGGCCGAGAACACGGTGGCCTGGCCGGCCTCGATCGCCGCGTCGCGCAACTGATTCAGCTCGTCGGCGTTGGCGTTGGCGACCGCGCCGACCTCGGACATCTGCTTGTCGAACGTCGCCGCGGCGTGTACGGCGGCGCCGGCGGCGGCGAGCAGCGCCGCGCCGGCGACGCCCGCGCCGGTGGCTATCTTGTCCAGGTCGGCCTTCGACTTCGCCCCGGCCTTGTGGATCTTCTCGGACAGCTGGTCGGTGGACTTGCCGGCATCGTCGGTATCGCGTTTGTAGTCACCCGTCAGCAGGCGCAGGCGTACCCCGATGGTGCGTAGCGTCGCCATTCAGGTCACCTCCCCCTTTCGCCTTGCGTCGTCGGGTTTTCGGCTGCGGCCGCGGCACCTTCACCACCCGGTGGATCATGCCTTCGCGGTGTGGATGCTTCGTGTACTGGCGGCGGTCGTCGGCCAAGGCGAGGCAGCGCAGGCACACCAGTGGCGGCTGCGGCTGCCACTTCCAGCCGTAGTCGAGGGTCTCGTGGAGGTCGCCGCCGCAGCGGCGGCATTCGGAGTCCTCGCGCAAGGCGAGGCCGAGCATCCAGGCCCGCTCGTCGGCGTCCCATTCCGCCTCGCGGGTGATGATCGTCCGAAGTAGACGCCCATCGGGGCCGTATTCGTGCTCGTGGATTTCGCGGGGTTCCCAGCCGTCGAAGCGGCGCAGCGACAGGCCGAGCTGCCGGGCGGTTGTTACCCGCCGGCGGAGCTCGGCGTCGTCGAGCGCGGCTGCCGCAAAGGGACGGCATCATCCCCACGACACGTCGACACCGCGGCGAGGAACAGCTTGTCGGCCTGCCAGTCGCTGACCCAGCCGACGAGCCAGTCCAACTGGCCCTCGGCCCAGTCGACCAGCGTCTCGCCGCTGCGGTGCCCGATCGCGGTCGCCCGGATGAGCGGCTCGCGGCCCTCGGCGGTGTTGAACTGCCACAGGGTGTCCGCCTTGATCCCATCGCGGGGCGGGTACTGGGCTTTGAACGCCTGCCACGGCGTGCCCGCCAGACCCTCCACCACAACGTGCAACGTGACCTGCTCAGCCTCGTCGTAGAGCAGGTCGAGCTCGGCGTCGAGCTCGGCCAGCCGCGCCGGTAGTGGTGCCGATGGCCGGGTGGCGAGCCGCCGGTCCGGCTCAGCCAATGTGCCCGCTGATTCCGTCTGCAGCTGCTCCTGCTCGACCAGGAGCTCCTCGATGCGCTGACGCAGGTCACCGTTGAGGACGATGGGCACCGTGCGACGCGGCCGCGTCGCACGGTCCATCAATGCCTGCAGTTCCTCCGGGGTCATCAGGACGAGGCCACCGCGACCCGGAACTGCCGCCCGGGCGGCTGCAGGTAGGCCATCTGGTTGATGGTCAGCGGCGTGTTCGCCGTCGGCTTGGCCTCCACCTGCACACCGAGCTTGGCCGGGTACACGGTCACCAGGTCACCAACGGCCAGGGCGGTTTCAACGTCGACGCCGCGCCGCTCGACCAGGAACCCGGTGCTGCGTTCCACCAGCGTGGTCGCGGCCTCGTCGTTGGTCGGGTCGTCCGGGTTGGTCACATAGATGAGCGGGATCTGGGTCGCCTTACGCCCGGGCTGGGCGAAGTCCTCGGTCGAGCACAACCGCGGGTCCGCGGCCGAGGCCTCGGTGATCTGCGGATCCCAACCCTGGTCTGTCAGGTAGCAGGACAGGTCGAGCACCGACGGTGCGGTCAGCTCCGACAGACCCGGCTGGTCCGGGTCGCCGAGCTCGGGCACCCACAGCACCAGCACCATCCCGTCGGACATGACGGATGCCGGCAGCGTCTGCGTCATCGCTTACTCCTTCAACTCAGCCGGCCTGATGGCGCGGGTATTACCTTCGGGTGGGCACGCTGCGCCGACCGGCCAGGTCGACGAAGCGTTTCGAGGGGCGAGGATTGATCGCGCGGATGCGGCGGCCCGGTATCTCCGCCACCGCGCCGGCGGCGAGCAGACGGTCCAGGGTCTGCAACGCCACGTCATAGCGATGCCCGGTGGCCAGGTCACGCACCCAGCACCACACCGTGTGCTGGCTCATGACCCGGTCGATCCAGGGTCGGACTCGAGGCGGTACACGTCGGTGATCGTGACCACGCTTTCCCCGGTCGACTCGTCCGGGCGGGGATCTCGTCCCGGCTCGGACCGGATCGGCGCGCACGCCCGCCCGGCGATGTCGGGCCGCACGTCCAGCAACGCGCCGGCGACCAGATCGGAAACCGCCCGGGCGGCGATGTCGTCGGCGCCGACGCAATGGCAGTAGATCCGGGTACGCATCCGGCTTGACCGGTGCGTGAGCCGGCCACCCAGCGGCCGGTCGGCCACGAGGTGGACCGACACGTACGGTGGCTGCGCACCGGTCGGCACGACGGTCGCGCCGCCGCCGGCGGCCGGGTACACAGTCAGCCCGTCGATGGCGCGCAGCAGGGCCAGGACCGCGTCAGCGTCGTCCTGCAGCCGTCCGTAGTCGCTCACCCGTACCGCTCCACCAAACGGCCGGCAAGGTCCTCACAGGCGCCGTAGAAGCGTGGCTCCTCCAAGTCGAGGGCAGGCTCATGGTGCGGATGCGGCGCGTTGTGCGGGCCGCCGTACTCGAGCAGGTTTCCCAGCCCCCGCTGGGCCCGGCCCTCCACCGGCCCGATCTCACCGATGACCTCGCCGCCCGGGTCAACGAACACGTCGTACGAGATCGACTCCGCGTAGTGGGTCAGATGCGGACCGGTCGGCGCGAGCCGCCGTGCGTCGGTCTTGATGTTCAGGCTGCCCTTGGCCACGATCTGCTTGCCCTCGTCGAGAGCGTCAGCGCCGGCGGCGCGCAACACATCAGCCCAGGCGTCCAGCTGGCCGGTGTCCACAGTGTCCATCAGCCGGTGATCTCCTCAACGCCGACGCGTCGCACGGTCGACTCCGTCTTTCCGGACTGGTCGCGCACCACCAGCCGGGCACCGACCATGTCCGGGTCGTGCGCGCAGCCCGTCATCGTCACCTCGTCACCCACCCGCACGTCAAGGCTGGTCGTGACCGGCAGCTGCAGCACCCGGTAACGGGCCAGCTGCGACTGATCCGGGGCCGGGGTCACGTCACGCGAGAAGCCGAAGATCTCCTGCAGCCGGCACACTCCGGTGTAGACGGTCGCAGTCTCTGGGGTCCGGGCACCGGTGTCGCGGTTGGTTGTCGATCCGGTCACCCGGGTGATGGTGCAGGCGTCGACCAGGCCGGCCGCCGCGGCCGCGCGGCCCATCGCCAGCACCGAGTCGCGCGACACGTCACACCGCCCCGACCGGGGCGGCCTCGGCGATCAACGCGGTCATCGTGCGCGGCGAGGCCTTCGCCGCCATGTACCGGCGTAGCAGCGCCGCCGACGCGGACGAGCCGTACATGCGGGACTGGCGCGGCTGCGGGGCATGCCAGAGGTGCCACATGTCGTCGGTGCCGCGCCACTCCCGCCCGGCCAGCAGCCGCAGCGCCACCGCCCACGCGTTGTCCTCCTGGCCCCAGCCCGCGAACCGGGGATCGATCGGCGCCCGCCGGTACACCTGGCGGGTCAGCACCACCATGCCCCCGCCCGGATGGCCGACGTAGGGCCGCTCCGCATAGGTGAACGTCGTGCGCACCGTCGGCCACGCCCCGGTTGCCAGCACCTCGTCGGTCGCCGATGCGGTCAGCCGGCGCAGCAGGTGATGCGGCACGGCCCACCCGGCCTGGCCTTGCGCCACCGCGGCTGCGGCGGCGGCCACACCGTCACACCACACGTCGGCATCGGCCACAACGATGACGTCGTGTGAGGCGCGGGCAATCCCGTCGGCCACCGCGACGCCCTTACGCCACGGCCCGTCGTCCGGGCAGCACGCCTCCAGCACCTCCCAGTCCGGGAACGCGGCCGCCCACCGCTGGGAAAGGAACTCCCACAGCCGGGTCCGGTCCGGTGTCGGCCGCCACGGAACCACCACCGTCGCGGACACCAGGTCGGGCATTGGGTCAGCCTTTCTGCGCTTGGGCGGCATCGGTGTTCCTCCATCGCAGGTACGGGGCGGGGTCGCGGACCAGACCCGCATCGGTGGGGGACAGGTACCAGAAGTGTTCCCGGAACACGTCGGCAAGCCGGTCTGGGCCTTCCCGTTCGGCGATCTCCCCGTAGGCCCGCCAATGTGCTCCGTCCTGTTCGGACAGACCCGCGGCGGCGCGATAGGCCGCGGCACCGTTGAGCGCTTTTCGGGTGAACTGCTGCGCGGACCGGTAAGGGAAGTGCCGTACCTGCAGGCACTCAACCCGGCTCGTCCCGCCCGGCAGGTGCACGTCGTGATTGCCCTGCGCGATCACCGCACCGGGCTCCCACCGGAACGCCACCTTGCGCAGCGGCGCCGGGTCACGCTGCCGCCACACCATCGAGACGAACGGATCCGGGTCGTCGAGGTCGATCGCGGTGCGCAGGTGGTTGGTCAGCTCCGCCGCGGCGACCGGATGCTCAAGCTCGGCCAGGACCTCCCGCACCCGGCCGAACCGGCTCAACCACAGTTCGTCCGCGTCGAACGGCACAACCCAGGTGGCGCCGGCGGCCGCGGCACGGTCGGCGAGCGCGGACATCTTGAAGGACTGGTAGTAACCCGGCACCTGGTCGTCGACGAGCGTGAGCGGCAGTTGCCGGGCCAGGTCGGCTAGGAGGTCGCGGGTGCCGTCGGTACTGAGGTTGTCGGCAACGATCAGGTGGTCGACCTCGTCGGCCATATGCTGCAACGTGCCGGCGATCACGTCTGCCTCGTCGCGGACCATCGAGATACCGAACGTGGCCATCAGTAGCCGCTCCCTGCCCGCTGCGCGCCGATGTGCTCCACCCACTCGCCCGAATCGCGCGAGCCCCAGAACCCGAACCGCACGTCCGCCGGGGCAGCCTCGGGCGTACCGGTCGCGAGCAGACCCAGACCGAAATGGCCCTCCGACTCCCGACCGTCCGGCCAGCCACGTTCACACAGCGACGACCGGTACAAGCTCGGGTTGGTGGTGAAGAACTGCCGGTGCTCCAACCACACCCGACCATCGAAGTCGGCATGCTCCTCATACGCCTGCGGGTTCTGCTCGACAATGCCGCCGGCGGCCCGCTCCGCTTCGTTCCACGGCTGCCGGCGCAACGCCAGCTGAGCCAGCCCTGGTCGCGTGTCAAGGACCGCGGCGAGGTCGGCCAGCTCGACCGAGCGGCGGAACACGAAGTCGTCCTCGAGGTGGAACACCATCCGGTCCAGGTCGGCATCGTCCGGGGAGCCGGCGGTCAGATACCGCCACGCGAACGCGATGGCGCCGCCGAAGCCGCGGCGCCGGCCCGACGAGACCACCTCGTAGCCGGGGTAGGTCGTCGACAACCATGCGCCGTAGCCATGGTCGGCAGAGTCGTCATGGATGATCCGCCGCGTCACCGGCCCGGTCACCATCTCGGCGAAGCTCGCCAGCGTGCGGGTGATGCAGTCGCGGCGGCCGTCCGTCATGACGAGCAGCGTGATCACACCCGTGCCCTTTCCCCCAGCACGGATCGGACGATGTCGTGGTGCACCCGATTGCGTTCGGCCATCGGCAGCGACCGGTTCCGGGAGTCGCGGCGCACATGTGCCCGGTACACCGCGGCCGGCACGGCCTCGAAGGACGCGCCGGCTAGGTAACAGCGCAGCCACAGCGACCAGTCCTCATAGACCGGCTCCGGCCACCAGCCACCGACGGCGCGGACCATCTCGGTACGCACGGCGGACCCGACCACCAGCCAGTTCCCGTCAGGCAGACATGCCGCCTGACAGGCGTGGCTGTGCCCGGCCACGCGCGGCATGCCAGCCGAGGCCGGCCGGCCCAGGTGCACGTACCGCACCGCCGGCGCCCGCACATCCGCCGCGGCGGCCGCCATCGCCTCGACATACCCGGGCTCGAGCTCGTCATCCGCGTCGAGGTGGATGACCCACTCGGAATCGACCAACGCGACCGCGGCGTTGCGGGCCTCGTGCAGCGTCGGGGCATGAATGTGGACCGCGCGCAGCCCGAGCGTCTCGGCCGACGGCAATGCCCGCCGGTGAGCCAGATCGACCCAGCTGTCCGCGCCGAACGTGGCCACCGCCACGGTCACGTCCACAGTCGCCTCCGCTGCTGGTAAAGGGGCGCCCCGGCACGCATCCGGGCCCGCTGCTGGGCGTACACCGGATCCGAGCGGGCCTTGCCCCAGTTCGGATGCAGATGCTCGACCCGGGCGTCGGCGGCAAACGCCCAGGCGCCTCGGTGCTTCGCGGTGCCGACGAGCTCGTCGTCCACGTACTCGTGCGGGTAGCCCTCGTGCAGCACCAAGCCGGGCTCGTCGATGGTGCCGAACTCGTCCACATAGGACCTTGTGACGAGTGAGTGGGTGGCGTGCTGGCCGGCCATCACCCGCGGTGAGCCGAGGTCGTTCGTGCCGACGACGCCGATCCCGGGCCCGAGCTGGGCCACCGCGGCGTCCAACCAGCCCGGATGGAACAGCAGATCGTCAGCGGCCAGGAACAGCTGCGCCTCGGTGGTGTGCCGATACCCTGCGTTGATCTTTCTGGCGTAGTCGCCGTTGGGCAGCTTCGCCACGGTGAGCCGTTCGCAGCCCGCCCGGTCCACGGCGGCGTGTACGGTCACGTCGCCTGGCGAGACGAGGAAGAGCACCCGGGCGTCGCAGGTGGCGCGGATCGAGTCGAGCAGCGGGCGCACCCGGTGGGCCCGGCCCAGCATCGGGACCAGGACGACGAGGTCTGACAACGTCAGCCGATCCGGACCAGGCCGGCCCGGTCTCCGTAGATGTAACGCATCGACGCGGCCAGCCTGGGCGCGGCCTCGGCGGCCGCGGTCACGGCGGCGGCGAACTCGACCCGGTAGTCGTCGATCGCTTCCGAGCGGACCCCGGACACGTTCGGGTACGCCGCCTTCGCCAGCGCCAGCACACCGGCCCGGGCCGGTTGCAGCTTCTGCGAGCCGACCGGGTAGCCGTGGCTGTAGATGCCGGCAACGAGCGACGGGACGTGAGGGCAGGTGGCCCAGCCACAATGGCGGTGCAGCCGGGCCGAGCCGCGCGGGCGCCGGTAGTCCGTACCGGCCACCAGCTCGTTGCCGCCGTCGATGGTCAGCGACGAGATGTCGCTGACCGGCCGTTCGGGCAGGGTCAGCCACGAGTCTGTCGTGGCGAAGATTTCGAACTCGTCGTCGAGCACCTCGACCAGGCGCTGACGGGCCATGCCCTGCACCTCGCCGGTGCACAGCTCAAGCAGCAGCGTCGCCGAGTCCTCGTCCAAACCGGTGGCGCGCATGAGGGAGGCGAGCTCGTCGGCCGTGGCCAACAGGTCAGCAGTCATCGTGCCCTCCTCCCTCTCGCGTCGAGCCGGTTCCGGATCAGGACCCGGTGGTGTTCAGATCGGTGATCTTGCCGTGGTGGGTTTCCACCCCGTACTCGAGGCCGATCTCGCCGTAGATCTGGGACTTATCCGCCGAGCCGGTCTTCGCGAGGTCCTCGACAAACAGGAACCCCTTGCCTGGCACCAGCGCGAACCGCGGCGCGCACTCCTCGAGGGAGACCACCTCGACCACATCGGTTGGCATGTACCGGTTGAGCATGATGTTGCACTTCCCGAAGTCGGTCTCGATCACGCTGACAGCGACACCGGCGACGTTACGGGACGTCTCGATGTAGCCCTTCTGCGTGATGAAGATCTCGGTCAGCTTGCGCTTCTGGCTGGCCCCGCACATCAGCGTGCGAGTCTCCGACTCGGCAATGCCGCCGGCCTCCCAGACCATCTGCATCAGGTCGAGCAGCATGTCCTCGGTCAGCGGCGCGTTGTTGGCCGACACCACGTTGGTCTCGGTGGCCTCGAGGATGCCGCGGGTCCGGCGTGCGGAAGCGTTGGTGGCCGGGTTGTTGAACGTCCCCTTGATGAAGCTGGCCTCCACGTCCCGGGCGATCTGCTTGAGCGCCTGGGTCGTCTGCCACGCCTTCTCGTCCGTCACCGGGTTCGAGCCGGACACGCCGACCGATCCCGGGTGGGCCGAGCCGGTCGAGTTGAACTGGCCGGTGAAGGACTGCTTCGAGTACGACACCTCGATCGCCTCGTGATGGATTTCCAGCACGTTGTACACGAAGTTCCGCACGCGGTTTTCCGGGTCCGGAGCGTCGGCGCCTTCGAGCGCCTGCCGGTCTTCTTCGGCGTCGCGCAGATCGTAGGTCTGCCAGCCGAACAGTGACGCGTCGGCCTGCCGGCCGCCGGTCAAACCGCCGATGGCGGACAGGAATGGCGTGTCCTCCGGCGAGATCGAGAAGAGCTCACCGACGAAGTTGGGCAGGTTGAAGGTCGTGCCCTGACCTGTGATGCCCGGCATGGGTCATCCCTCCACTGTGGTCGATGGCCACCCGCCGGGCGGCCGCTACTTGTTGGTCTGGTGCGCGATCAGCGTCTTGAGGCGGATCGCTTCTTTCGTATCGCCCTTCTCCTGCGCCGCCTTGAGCGCCGCGGTGAGCTCGTTGGCTCCGCCGCGGGCACCCTGAGAAGGGTCCGGCGCCGGCGTACCGGGCTGGCCCGTGCCGCCGCCGCCCTGCTGGCCGCCGCCGCCCGGGAACAGTGTCTTGAGCGCGTCGGCGTCCGCGGCCAACTCGTCGCGGGTCTTGCCGACCAGGCGAGCACCCTGCGCTGGAGTCAGACCCTTCTCGGCGGCCACCTCCAGACGCATCCGCTCCAGCCGCTCGGCGGCCAGCTCGTCACGCATCTGGCCGACCGTCGCGGTGAGCGTCTCGACGTCGGTCTTGCCCTTGTCGGGCTGCACGCCGAGCGCTGAGGCGAGCTTGCTGAGTGGTTCAAGCGCCGCAAGCCGCTTCTCCAACGCCTGGCGTGCGTCGCGTTCCTTGGCCAGGTCCGACAGGATCTGGTCCTTGCCGCCGGCCGGGCCTTTGCCGTCGGTGTCCTTCGGCGGGTCCTGCTTGGACGGTTCACCCGTCGTCCCGGCCGGGTTGGCCGGGTTGGCCGGTGGGTTGACCGGTGGATCGGTTGCTGGCTGCCCCATCTCGGGTCACGCCTTTCGACAGGCGTACGGCCTCACGCCGCACGCGCAAAACATCCGCCGTGGCCTCACGCCTGGCGGCGGGTGGATACTGGGGGGGTGAGTGAGCCAGTGGGGTCGCCATTCCCGCCCGGAACGACCGAGCAGGTGATCTGGCAGGATTCTGCCGGGCAGCCACTGCCCGATCGCGTCGGTGCCGCCGGCGGGGAGATCGTGGTGACCTACCCGGATGGCCGGCAAGAGCACATCATGTTCACCTCCGGGCCGGACTGACCGCTCCCGCTTACCTGATCTTGGCTCTCCGGACTGCGTCCAGGACAAGGACGTGGGCCTTGAAGAGCTGGATCACCTCCCCGTCCGGCATCACGATCGTGGTGCCGCGCCGAATCACCCGCACGGCTGCACCCGGCGTAGGGATGGTGCCGAGGGCCTCGTGCACTGCGGGGTCGAACTTGACCGTCCTTCCGGCGGCGCCCACAGGCGTGAGGCCCGCCTTCCTTGACAGTCGGGTGACCGCGGCCCGCAGCTTGGCCGGGTCACCCGAGTCCAGCGCCCGACGCAGGACGGGCAGCACGGCTGGATCGGCGTTGGCGAACAGCTGCTCCGGCTCCAGTAGAGCTGGGTCGAGCCGTTCACGGATGATCGCCGCGTCCGCTTTCTTGGCGAGCAGTTCATCGACCTCTGCGAGCAGCCTGGCGGTCCCTTCGGCGCGGGCGATCTGCCGCTGCCGCTCCCGCGCCGCCGCCCGGATTGCCGCGTTGCCGGTCGGCGGAGCCAGAGCCGCCCGGATGGCCTCGACGATTTCGGGCCTGCGGGCCCGGCTCGGGATCAAGACGCCCCGTTCTCTCGCCAACGCCCGCAGCTTGGGGACGGTCAGCTTGGCCAGGTCGGGGCCGCGAGCGGCGGCGATCTGGGCCCGCTGCGTCGCCGCCAGATCTGGGAATAGCTCGTCAAGGATGGCGGCCCGGTTCGGGTAGATGTCTCGGAAGTACAGGTCGACGATCTCTCCACCACCCGGGCCCAGCCGGCCTTTGGCGATGGGTCCGAGCTGGTACAGCATCACCGATTCGGCCCAGTCCTCGCCGGCCGATGACCTGCCGTAGTCGGTCACACCGGCGGGGAAACCTCGGCCGGCACCGGACACAAACGTCCGGTCGAAGTTCAAACTTGTGAATTCGATTCCGTTGGCCACGGCGACGTCGGCGTGAGCGGCCCGACCCCACGCGAGAGATTCGGAGCCGGCGCTGCGCCGCCCGACCAGGTCGTCAAGGTTGTGGCCGGTCTCGTGGCGCAGCAGCCTGACGCTAACAACGCTCCTGTTCGGCGTGAAGTCGTAGATCGTCACGTGCCCGCCGCCGGCCGTCATGGCGCTGCGGTGACTGGGGTTGTTGAACCTGCGCGCCCAGTACGAGTTGGCCTTCGACGGACCCTGCAGCACCGCGTAGGACTTGTTGGCCCGTGCTGCCGCCGGAATTGTGTCGTGCGCAGCCCTCAAGTCAGCGAGGGCTCGCGAGACCCATGGTGCAGCGAATTCATCCGGGCCATGCTCGATCAGGTAGGAGACACCATTGAACCGCCACGCGGTGCCGTGGGCGACCACGTAGTTGTCGAAGCTGCCATCGGCGGCGCCCAGGACGACCCGCAGGTCGCTGACACGGAAACCTTCCGCTGGTGTGTCCGCGACGGGCCCCAGCGGACCGAACCTGAACTCGTCCGACCAGTCGTTGAGCCGCGAACCGGTCAGCACAGGCGAGCCGGCGGCGGGCACGCCGAGCCGCGGCACGGCCGCTCTCTGGATCGGTGGTGGCTTCCACTCAGGCAGACCGGGGATCTTGACCCGGTAGACGCTCTCCCAGTTGCGCAGGTTCGCCACGATGTCCGCCTTGCGGGTCGCCCCGAACAGCGGCACATTTGCGTCTCGCGCCACCTGCTTGAGGCGCGCCACGGTCATACTGCCAGCCGGGTCCACCGCGGCGGCCGCCGCCGGAGAGGGCACAGATGACGAGGCCGCCACGCGCTGCTGCAGGTAGCGGTGCCGCTGCAGCAGCCGGATCGCCTCGGCCCGGTTCGCCCCGGCCTCCACATAGATCTGGTCGACCGACAGCCGAGGTGTCTTCCCGGCGCCGACCCGGGTGAACTTGCGCCCGCCGGCGGTGGTCAGTCCTCGGCGGGCGTTGACTACCTGGTTGAGGTCGGCCCCTTCGGCCAGGGCGAGCTGATCGGCTCTGGAAAAACCTGCACGCAATCGTTCCACTGTGGACATTGAGGCGTAGGCGTCCTGGGGTGAGGGGATCCGCAGCGCGGTGCGGCTGCCGGCCGGCACGTGTATGCAGTCACAGCGTGGGTGGCGCTGGAACCCGGTGTTCCACTGGTAGTGCTTGCCGGACAAGATCAGGCACCGCGAGCAGGAGTTGCCCACCGCCATGCGGATGTAGCCGGTCGCGGCCGGACGGGCGGTGATCGCCGTCTGGTCGGCCAGGCGGCCAGCATCGGCGACCTGCGTACGCACCAGCAGATCGAGATTGGCCCGACCCGCGGCCAGTGCCCGCGCGACGTCCATGCCGTCCTGAATGGACGTCAGCGTGACGAACACCGGGTTGGTCAGCAGCGAAGCCAGCCCGCGGGCGTCGCTGGCCTGCCCGGCGAAACCACGCGGGTCGACCTCGGCTATGCCGGCGGCGTCCAGCCCGTCGGCCTCGAGCACGTCGGTGACATACGGGTCGGCCCGGCGGGCCACGCCGAGCTGAGCACCGGACACCACCGCGGTCAGCTCCGGGATCTGAGACGACCACGAATCGACAATCTTGGCCGGATTCACGGCACCCCACATCTGCCCCGCCACCTGCGCGGTTGCGTCCACAAAGGACTGACGGTCGGAGTAGTGATCCAGCGCCAGATCAACCGGCGTTGGCATCTGCCGATCCCGGCGCCGGCGTCACGCTGTTGTCGGCCAGGCCGCGCACGAGGGCCGCGGTCGGCGAGCGCTGCGCCTCGACCTCGTCCTCCTGCTCCATGGCCTCGATCTCGGGCTCGTCGTAGCCGAGGCCCTCGCGGGTCTGCTTCTTGGGGATGACGCCGGCCTGGAACAGCTTGACCGCGGCGTCGGCCATGGCCGAGATCGTTGGCGTGCGGACGTTGCGCCAATCGGGCTTGATGAGGGCGAGGTCGGGATCCCACTCGCCGGTCTGGAACCGACGCACCAGTCGCGCGATCCGGATCGCCGACACCCCAAAGGAGTCCTGCTTGCGTTCGGCCCGGGTGGCCAGGCGAGCCTCGGAACCGGCGATCGCCTCGGCCGAGGCCGGGTTGTCCGACGATTGGCCAAGGTAATGCGGCGGCAGTCCCGATACCGACGCCACCAACTGGGCCAGGAAGCCGATCGCCGTGGTGAAGTTCTGCAGCTGCGCCGCGGCGAACTCAAACGCCTTCACGGCCTCGTCGGGAATGGTCAGCATCCGGCCCATCAGCGCCTGCAACACGGACACCGGGTTGCCCTGCTCGTCCTTGAACGAGTCGGGCCCTACCCCGAACAACGCCCGCAGCGGGATCGCCACGAACTCGCCGGCCACCACCATGTCAGTGGCGAGCTTGTTCGCCGCGTCCGACAGGGGGACGATCGCGTCCAGGTCCGAGCGGCCCATCCGCTCGACGGTCATGTTGCGGGGCGTCTTGGTCGACCCGCGCAGCCGCGGCCGGTTCACCAACGGTACGACCGGAACGACGCCCAGGCCGTGGCGGTCGCGGCCGTCCTCGACCCAGCTACCGGCCCAGTGACACCAGATCGTCTCGTTCGGCCGGTACAGGGTGGCGTAGCGGGCCACGATCGCGCCGGCCGGGTCGACGTCGTTGACGCGGCGCAGCGCGTCACGTACGCGCCGGGTGCGTGGGTCGACGTCGGTGTACACCTCGAGCGGAGACTCCGGCGTCACCAGTGGCGTGTCCGGGTCGTCTTCGTTGGTGCCGACGCAGACGAATGAGCGGCGCATCACCAGCGAGTCCACAGTGGCCATCCGGAAGCCGATCTGCATCTCGTTGGCCAGCCACACCCGCCAGAGCTCCCTGTCGAGCCCGGTATCGCCGGTCTTGAAGCCCTCCAGCCGAAGCCGCTCCTCAACGGAGTCGACGGCCATCTGCGGCCAGAAGATGATCACGGGGGCGATGCGGTCCTCGACCTCGCGGAGCACCTCGGGGTGCATGTAGGTCAGCGGCTGGGTGCCCTCGTAGTACCGGTCGAGGTTCTCCAGCTCGGGGATCTCGGCATCGTGGCGCTGGGACAGCCGAGTGATGGTGGAGACCTCGTCGTCGGTGAGCGCCACGGCGAGCCCCTCCTTCCCTCAGCGGCGATGCACGGTCACGGTCCGGTTACGTTTCTGCCAGCCGCCCTTGGCGAGGGCGTCCAGTCGGGCCTGCCAGG
>Ga0070684_100000367_pt1 | contig 31065 bp, 23 predicted proteins | sample KBSC723LmetaG_FD_65653 | JGI IMG/M metagenome (GOLD analysis project Ga0070684, IMG submission 65653) | Corn rhizosphere microbial communities from Kellogg Biological Station, Michigan, USA - KBS C7.2-3L metaG | ecosystem: Host-associated > Plants > Roots > Rhizosphere ...
ATCATTTACGTGGACCACTATCAGCGACATCACGACAACTTCCACTGATTTAACAGAACTCACGGCAGGCACATCATACGACTTCCAGGTTCAAACTGTCTGTTCGGCCGGATCAAGTTCATACAGCAATGCAACATCATTTTCTACTACGGCTAGCTGTGACTCACCGACAGGTTTAAGTTCTTCAAGCATTACCAATACAAGTGCTACAGTTAGCTGGAGCGTTGTTCCTGGTGCGGTGACTTATAATCTCAAATGGAAGGCTTCATCATCATTTACGTGGACCACCATCAGCGACATCGCAACAACTTCCACTGATTTAGCAGAACTGACGGCAGGCACATCATATGACTTCCAGGTTCAAACTGTTTGTTCATCCGGATCAAGTTCATACAGTACTGCTGTATCATTTACAACAACGGCTAGTTGCGGAACACCGGCGGGTTTAACCTCTTCAGGCATTACTGGTACAAGTGCGATAGCAAGCTGGACAGATGTTCCAGGTGCCGTAACTTATAATCTGCAATGGAAGCCTATATCCTCATCCGCATGGACTACGGTCAGCGGCATCGCAACAAATTCCAGTAGTATAGCAGGACTCACTGCAAGCACAAAATACCAATTCCAGGTTCAAACTGTTTGTTCATTCGGATCAAGTTCCTACAGTAATGCCACATCTTTTACTACTGCTGATGTAATAAGCGCGACTGGAAGCACTTATTATTTCTCTTCATCCACGGGTTATGACTCGAGATCAAGCACCGAAGCTCAAAATTCTTCTACACCATGGAGAACAATCAGCAAACTCAATTCATTTATGAGCAACTTGAACCCCGGGGACAATGTACTTTTCAAATCGGGAGATACTTTTTATGGCTCTATCTCTTTCAGTAAATCAGGATCATCATCCGGAGCGATATTCTTCGGAGCGTACGGCACAGGTAACAAACCAATCATCACAGGGCTTGCTGATGCATCCGGATGGAAGACAATCGGAACCAATTTGTGGGAAAGTGATGCCATTACTGATGGGCAATCTACTGCCATGGTCGTAACTATAAATGGAATATCGTATCCAATGGGTCGATGGCCGAATGCTACAGACAACACATGGGGCGGATTCCGGACAATATCGTCGACCAACGGTACTAGCCGCATTACTGATGGCACCCTGCCAAGTTCACCCAACTGGACGGGAGCAACTATTGTAATGAGGAAAAACCAATTTGTCCTCGAAAAAGGAACAGTTACCAGTCAATCCGGTACCACGCTGAATTATTCGTCAACATGGAATCAATATAGCGCGACAAGCGGGTACGGTTATTTTATTGAGAACAGCATTAATACCCTCGACGTGCAAAATGAGTGGTACTATAATCCATCGACAAAAAAACTGGATGTCTATTCTTCGTCCACACCAGCAAACGTAAAAATTTCCACTGTCAACGTTCTGTTCGATCTGACCTCAAAAAGTTATTTGTCATTCGACAACCTTGATATCAGGGGATCTGTCGGACGATTGATCGTTGCTTCGGCCTCATCTCATATTACTGTTACGAACTGCGATTTAAGCAATGCAGGCAGCGATGCCGTATTCGGAGCGAGCGATGCGAGTTACTTTGACATTGAGAATTGTACCATCAACAATTCAAATCACACAGCCATAACTTTCGACAACGGAGTAAACAACGCGACAATTAGAAATAATAGCATAAACAATTCAGCAATGAATCCGGGGATGCTTGACAATTATTGGTTGACCGCGGCAGTATACCTGACTGGCAATAATAACACGATCGAAAAAAATTCTATACAGAATTCCGGGTATTGTGCCATCGCCTTCGCAAAAGGAAACAATTTTAACATCAAGAATAATTTTGTCAACAATTTCGAATCTGTATTGGATGAAGGAGGTGGCATCTACACCTATCGCGGAACCGATATTAATACTTATTCTAATAATGTCGTTGACGGGAATATAGTCATAAACGGTATAGGTGCTTTAGGTGGTAAAACCAATACAAAGGGAACTGCTGAAGGAATTTACCTTGACGGTAATACACAAGGCGTCACAGTGATGAATAATAGTGTTGCTAATGTTTCCGTTTATGGAATATTCCTCGGGGATGCACACGAGATAAATGTCTTGAATAATACAGTTTATAATTGCGGCAGTGGAGCTTTCGCAATGATACACAGCTCAGCTAACAACCCAATAAGAAACGTAAAGGTCAGGAATAATAAACTTGTGATGACGGTCTCTACCACAATAGGCAGTTGGAGTTATCAAACAGGATCAAATGATCTTCTTCAATTCGGAACTTCCGATAGCAATATCGTTGCGACGCCTACGCTAAACGATGCAAACGCATTTTATACATACGACGGTACCAACTTTAGACATCAAACAGTCGCACAATGGCAAGCATTTAGTGGGCAGGATATGCACTCCAAGGCATCTCCAAAAACAGTGTCAAACATCAGTAGCCTACGGTTTGAATACAATGCAACATCTTCCGATAAAACTGTCAACCTTGGCGCGGCCTACATTGATATAACGGGAGCATCGTTCCCAAGTTCAATTACACTTGCTCCTTACACTTCTGCCATATTGATCTTAGAGTCTGCAAGCACTACACAGTCAGTGGCTACACCGGAAGTCACTGAGGAAAATAATTTGATTGAGAAACCATCATTTACAATTTACCCAAACCCTATCCGGGACAATTTTGTTCTTCAGCTCAACAACAGTCACATGGGTAAAATGAAAGTGGAAATTGTTAACCAGGCCGGGTCGATTATCCGCTCCTATCTTTTCAACAAAGACCAGGTAGCAGACCAGGTTACCTTACCTGCCAATGATCTTTCTGCCGGCGTTTATTTTATTCAAGTAGAGATCGGCACCTGGAGCGATAGAAGAAAAATAGTGAAATTATGATTCTAACACCGTAATGAGTCGCATTGACCTATCTTCTGAAAGGAGATAGGTCGATTTATTTAGGGAACAGCTAACAGTTGTCAGTATTGATATTTCTGGGATCAAACTTGCCTCATATTATAAAGAATCGCTTCGACCTGGGTCCCACCTGTAACATTCCTTCACATTGCATCGTATAGCATATGAAGAAGGAGATGTCTTCATTTAGCATTTTCTTAATATTAATAAAAATAAATGTTGCGTTTATTGGTGAATCCAACCAACAACATGTCGAAAACCAACCTGCAGCAACAGATCACTGTTCATGCTTTGCCAAGCAAGGTATGGAAGGTGCTTACAGGCTCTGATTACGTCAACCAATATTTTTTCGAAGGGAATATAGATTCTGAGTGGACAGAGGGAAGTTCTATCTTTCTCGCCGAGGGCGATACGGGGCCCATCAATATTGGGCAAGTGTTGCAATCTGTTCCGGGCATGCTGTTACAGTTTGGTTGTCGTGAAGAAAATACATCGGTCTACCTCATCACAACTTATGAATTGATCCTTGCCGGCGAAGGGGTAGAACTAAAAATGAGGTGCGAGGGATTTAATGCCAGCCACCAGGAATATCTTATAAGAGTACAACAATCGCATCTTGTCCTGCAAAAAATAAAATGGCTTTCCGAGTATAGCTGACGTGGTGAATGGTGAATTGTGATTGGTGAATAAGACACCGGGGGTTGGACATAACTTGAGTATGTCCTTCGCGAAATTTTGCAGTAACCTGGCGATCTCCTTGATCAATTGAAGAATTATTCAGTAACTTTTCTCATCCAAAACAACTGTATGAGAAAATTTTTTTACTTCTTTATTTTTATTTCTTCCATCTCAAATGCACAAAAAACTTCGGGCTTCAATGGATTAAACATGAGTCCCGGGAATCTTTTTCTTCTAAGTAATGCAAAAACGCGATCTATCAGTCCCGAAAACCTGACCGGCGAACCTGGCAAGGGGGGAACAGCGACTCTTGAAAATGGCAGCGCACATTATGCTGCACGCGAATTAGGACAGGGATGGAAAGTAAATCCCTTTGTGACCATTAAATCCAAAGAAACATTTACAATGGCAGAGATCACTGGCTCAGGCGCAATACAGCATATCTGGATGACACCGACCGGGAATTGGAGATATTCTATTCTTCGTTTCTATTGGGATGATGAAGCGGAGCCTTCGGTAGAGGTGCCGGTGGGTGCTTTTTTTGGTGCCGGCTGGAGTTCGTATGCGCATCTCAATTCACTCATGGTAACTGTGAATCCAGGAAGCGCTTTTAATTGTTACTGGACAATGCCATTCAGGAAAAAATGCAAAATAACAATGACCAATATTAATACGGAAAGCATGACCTTGTACTATCAAATTGACTATACTCTTACGAATGTTCCTGATGACGCAGCTTATTTTCATGCACAATTCAGAAGGAGTAACCCGGTCAAGAATGGCGTGTGTACTTTGGTAGACAGCATCCAGGGTGCGGGTCAATATGTTGGGACCTATCTTGCATGGGGAGTTCACAACAATGGATGGTGGGGCGAAGGCGAGATAAAGTTTTATATGGATGGAGATACTCAATTCCCCACGATCAATGGCACAGGCACGGAAGATTATTTTTGCGGTTCGTATGATTTTGATACACGAAAGAAAAATGATGCAGGTGGCGAGACAGTTAATTACACGGAATTTTCTACGGCATACACAGGGTTACCACAAGTGATCCGGGGCGATGGACATTATAACGTCATGCAGCGTTTTGGTTTGTATCGCTGGCACATCATGGACCCTATCCGCTTTGAAAAAAATTTAAAAGTTACTATACAGGATCTCGGATGGAGAAGCGGCGGCCGCTATCTTGTTCAGCAATCGGATATTAGTTCTGTCGTATACTGGTACCAGGCAGAACCTCATCACATTTTTCCTAAACTTCCGTCAAAAGATGAGCTTGAGGAAAATTGAGCTCATTCCTAATTTACAGCAAATGAAATTTTTTATTATAATTTTTCTCATGGTAGTATCAGCAACGAGTTTTTCGCAGCAAAAGAAACAAAGAGCAAGAGATATAGGTATCCCGTTTGATGGAACTGCCGGAAAATATAATGCGATCACAGACGTTGCCGGTGTTGAAGTCGGGCACACTACGTTGATTGAAGGCAGCGGAAAATTAGAAAAAGGAAAGGGCCCGGTACGAACAGGTGTTACCGCCATTTTTCCGGCCGGAAAAAAGTATGCTCCTGTTTTTGCGAACTGGCATATGTTGAACGGAAATGGAGATATGACGGGTACACACTGGATCACTGAATCCGGTTTTTTGGAAACACCCATTTTAATTACAAACACAAGTAGTGTGGGAACCGTTCGTGACGCAGCATTGAAATGGATGGACGAACACAAATATTATGATACATCGCAGGGGCTATTTTGGTACTCCTACCCCGTTGTCGCAGAAACGTGGGACGGAGTGTTGAATGACATCAATGGCTTTCATGTAAAACCCGACCATGTATGGCAGGCGATGGAAAAAGCATCTTCCGGTTTTGTTGAGGAGGGAGCAGTTGGCGGAGGAACGGGAATGGTCTGTCTCGGTTTCAAAGGAGGTATCGGTACATCCTCAAGAGTGATCGATAAAAATTTGGGAGGATATACCATAGGGGTGCTGGTGCAATCCAATTTTGGAGTTAAATCACAACTTACTATTGCAGGTGTACCCGTAGGAAAAGAACTGGCGGATACATTGAACATAAAAATTTATGACGTGCCTTCTGCCGAAAGCAATCCCGATGGCTATCCGGAAAAAAATGAATGGTCAGACCAGGGTTCCATCATTGTTGTTGTCGCGACAGACGCACCATTGCTTCCACACCAGTTAAAGCGGATAGCACAAAGAGTTTCTCTTGGTATTGGAAAAGTTGGAGGCATTGGCGGCAATGGATCAGGTGATATTTTTATTGCGTTTTCGACGGCAAACAAAAATGTGTTCAGTCGTACAAACGAAACAACTGCCACCATGTTTTCCAATGATCAAATGGGCGCATTGTTCAATGCCACCATACAAGCAACTGAAGAGGCGATCATCAACGCATTAGTGGCGGGAACTACAACAAAGGGGATCAATGATAACACCGTCTATGGTTTGCCGCATGATGCAGTGATGAAAATTTTGAAAAAGTATAACAGGGTGAAATGATTTTTTAGATAGATGGATAAACGTTTACATTATGAGAAACTTTAAATACCGCATGAATCGGTTCTCCGGATTAAAAATCTTCTTGCTCGCATTTGCATTTGCGACCACAAAATGTGAAGCACAGAGTCGCGGATTGATACTTGCACTTTCAAAAGCTGATCATACTTTGGCAATCGTAGATCCTGGTACATTGAATATTGTTGCCAAGGTTCCTGTCGGCAGTGATCCGCACGAAGTGATCGCCTCTGCGGATGGAAAGACTGCCTATGTTTCTATTTATGGTGGTGGAAGTTTGCACGAGTTGAATGTAATTGACCTGGTTAGTAAAAAAGCTTTAACTAATATTGATACAAGGCCATTGTTTGGCCCTCATGGGTTGATGTTTGCCAATGGAAAAGTTTGGTTCTCTGCAGAAGGATCGAAAGCGGTTGGTAGTTATGATCCTGCCACCGGAAAACTCGATTGGAGCATGGGCACGGGCCAGGACAGGACTCACATGATCTATGTTACCGACGACGCAAAAAAAATATACACTACAAATATTAACTCAGGGACTGTCAGCATTCTTGTTGATACATTGATCCAGCCAGGGCCAGGTGCACCAGCCAATGCCAGGCCGCGTGAAGATTGGAAACAAACCCTTGTTCCCGTTAGCCGCGGATCTGAAGGATTTGATGTATCGCCAAATGGTACCGAACTGTGGACCGCATCAGCAGAGGATGGAACGATCGCTATTGTCGATCTTAATGCAAAAAAGTTAACATCAAAAATTGACGCAAAAGTATTTGGCGCTAATCGTCTGAAGTTTACAGCAGAAGGCAAATTGGTTTTCATTGCCAGTCTTCGATCAGGTGAACTGACAATTATTGATGCACAGTCCCATAAAGAAATTAAGCGGTTGAAACCTGGTCACGGTGCAGCAGGAATTCTTATGGATCCGGATGGTTCACGTGCCTTTGTTGCCTGCTCGCCTGATAACTATGTCGCCATTGTTGATCTCAAAACTTTGGAAGTCACCGGTCATCTTGATGTTGGTGGTGTACCCGATGGCCTTGCATGGGCAGTACAACGTTAAGGATCTTGAACGCTGCTGGTATTATTAAGATACTCCATAGTAATTGTAAAAGACGGAATACAAATTCGGTCAAAACAATTTCCCTTTACAAACCCAGTTGAATACAGGCATAGAACTTCTGCAAAAACAAAGTATTAATTATTCAACAAAGAGCAACCACCCACTTCAATTCAGCGATGACTAGGGGTCAAACAAGGTTATGGCAATTAGTACGCTGGAAAAGGTAATGATCAACGCTTCGGAGCAATGGATACTTGTTCGCGGTAAAAGTAAAGACGCGCCACTTATCATTCATGTACAAGCAGGACCTGGCTTTCCCATGATCCCGGAGGCCCGTGCGATTGAAAAAAAATTACATCTTGAAAACGATTATTTGGTCGCCTACTGGGACCCACGGGCCTGTGGTAAATCTTTCAATAAAAAAATAGATCCAAAAACGATCAATTTTTCGCAGCTGACTGATGATGTTTTGTCTTGTACTGAGTACTTGCTAAGGAAATGCAAAAAGGACAAGGCGATCATTGTTGGATATTCTCAGGGAGCGACCCTGGCACTAATGGCTGCAGCAAAAGACAAAACTCTTTTTGATCGCCTGTTTTTAGTTGGTTTGGATATTGACCTGCCAACTGCCAATAAGTACGCCATCGATTTCGCGTTATCCAAAGCCACTGAAAAGAACAAAGGGTCATTAATGAAGCAAGCTATTGAATTGCATAAAAATCCAGTCAACAATGCCAGGCAATTTCAGAAACGTGCAAAACTGCTCACCAATTTGGGAGGAATAAAAAGAGATACGAGTTACAATCAATTGCTGATAGCGACTACTTTGAACATGATCTTTAGCAAAGCATACCGGTTAAGCGATATACCCAGGATGATAAAAGGAATGGAGTTTTGCCAGGATGCTCTGCTTCCGGAATTCAATACTCTTAACCTGTTTCAAAGGATCGACAGCGTTAACGTTCCTGCCCATTTTGTTCATGGTAAGCTTGATGCTATCTCTCCTTACCAAACAGCCATAAAGTATTACGAATACCTGCGAGCTAAAAAGACGTTTTCCAGTTTTGACCATTCCGCACACATGCCTCATTATGACGAACCCGAAAAATTCGGAAAACTTTTACGGGACACGATAAATGGACCTTGGCAGTAAACTATATGGACCTATGTCGCTAATGTGCCTATGTTGTGAATAAAACTACATGTGTTTCGTCACCACCTAAACATCTATCGAATCATATACAACCACTTTTTTCCAAAGCATAGAACATTCTTCGACAAACTTCAAATGAATGGGATCATTTTGATAACTATCCTGGTCAGCGGGATTATCGAAAAATAAAAGCCAGGAAACGGAGTAAGATCTTTCAATCACATCGCGGTTAGTAGCAGCAGGCAGACCGATATAAAATTTTTTAATGGTCTCCGCCTTCGAAAGTTTTTTTAATCCTTCTATCAGCTTCGCCTTGTCGTCTTCGTTACCTTCATTCTTTAGCCAGAAATAAACGTGATGGATGAACATGATTGTATTTTTATTTAGTTATTCCCCGATCGTGAAACGTCAAACGTGAGACGTGAAAAATTTCACCTTTCACTTTTCACGTCTCACGGTAATATAGTTTGTTTTTTCAATTGGGCTATTTCTCTTGTCCTTCCACATTGAACATGTCATTGCTTTCTTCCTTCTTACGAATACCAAAATTGTATCGGATATTAATGCCAACACGCCGCGTATCAGATCTGCGATTACCATACGCGTTCACACTTCCCTGGTTTATGGTAAAATCATTTTGGTTGGTGTAGAAAATATCATTCATGCTAATCGTAACGACCAACTTTTGGTTCATGAATTGCCGGTTGATACTTGTATTTAATGATCCGAATGTACTCAATTCATAAAACTGTTGCTGTCCATTAAAGCGCACAAACCCATTCAGGGTGATCTGTGAACGCTTGTCCAGCTTGAATTGATGATAGGTGAAAAACGTCCAGCTACCCCTTTTGTACAAAAGTGGTTTGCTTTCATACAAGCCATCATAGAAATTATGATTGTATTGTGCACCCAAAACAAAAAAATATCTTTTTCCGGGAGGTATCACTCCGAGGCCACGCAAATAAATTTCCTTATTGGAACCAAGATTATCATAGGTCCTGTATGCAACGCTGCTACTGCTATCAGCCTGGTAAATTACGTTTGTGAAAATGTCTTTTGTCTTGTTATAACCAATTGCTAGCAGGGGCCGTTCGTCGACGCTGATATTAGCCTCATAATTTGTAGTGAACTGCGGGCGCAATGCAGGGTTGCCAACCTCTGAAAGATATTGATCAACATACCTTGGAAAAGGGTTCAATTGATCATAGGCAGGCCTAGTAATGGTGCGACGATAAACCAGGTACGAGCGAAGTTCATAACCGGCAATGCTCATCACTTTTTTACTTAGGTAGATATAGGGAAAAAGATCAGTGCGATGAATAGAAAAATTTGTATCGGCAGGGATCATTTGGTGGCCGTCCATATTCGTGTTCTCGACCCTCATACCCAATTTCGCGATAAAGTTTTTTCCCAATGTTTTGGACCCCTGCGCATACAAGGCGTTAATATTTTCTTTGTAATGAAAGGTATTGGTGCGGCTGAGGTCTTTTGCTCTCACTCCAGCTTGCTGATTAAAATATTCCGCCACATTTTTAAAATCAAGTAACGAAGTTTTTACCCCTGACTCTAATACGAGTCTTTTTTTCATTTTTAATTTCAGATCAGACCTTATCGCAAAATAATTCCTGTCGCTAACTCCATTGCCATCCCCATCGTTTGAAAAAGGAAATGGAAAATAATAAATGCTGGAATATACCTGGTCCGAATTATTACGGGTATAATTATAAGAAAAGTCATTATCCCATTGCGATCCGATGGTATCGATCTTTTTGGTCAGCGTAATACTTGCACGGGCATTTAATGTGTACCCTTTATTATTTACCCTGTTCAGATTATTTGACAAGGTATCCGACGTACTGATCTCCTTAATGCTACTGAGATTGTCAGTTTTATTATCGAAATTATTGTAGCTGATGCTACTATTAAGATCAATGTTCCAGTTCCTGTTCCATGTTTTGGTGAGGCCATAGCTGCCAAAATAAGAGTTCCCGGGATAAACTGTGTAGGCCTCCTGTGAAAGCAACGAATCAGGAGCAAAAATGCGATTGGTTACTATTTGATCAAAATTGTTGCGTCGGCTATAATTAAGATTAATGAATGAACTTTTTCTGCCATCATTATTGTTGAGATTAAACGATAAAAACTGGTTGCCATAATCGCCCTGCTGCATGCCCCATGTTATACTTCCGGTCATGCCGAGTTTCACTCCTTTTTTTAAAACAATATTGATGATCCCTCCGGTAGTCCCGGACGCATCATACTTGGCTGAAGGTGTTCGAAGGATCTCAATTTTCGAAACGGCATTGGGCGGAAGATTTTTCAGCATGGTAGCGATATCGGCGGTACTCATTTTCATTTCACGGCCATTGATGTAAACGGCAGCTGGCGTCATGCTACTGAGATAAACATTTCCGTCCTGGTCAACAAAGATGCCCGGAGTCTTTTCAAGAATCTCATAGGCGTTTGTAGAGGCGGCAGCCAGAGGCTCAGGATCAACGATGGTTTTCTCGTCTTCCTGTTTTATCAACGGGGCCTTCGATGTTACTGTCACTCCCTTTAGTGACGTTGCTGACGACTCAAGGGTAAATGAAAAAAAATGTTGAGTTGAAGTAATTGTAATTCCCTTTTCCAGTAACTGGTAGTCTGTAGATGTTACCGTAACAACATACTGGCCCTTTAGCATGGAAAACTTAACAAGCCCACTGCTGTCTGCAACTTTATTTTGTGTGTGTATGGTATCTCCCTTTTTGGCAACTGCGACGGATGCATAAGGTATGGCTTCCTTTTTACCATTAATTATTTTAAAACTTACATTGAATTGTTGGGCAAATGCCGATAAGGAAATAATGATCGTAAGAAGGATAAGGAAAAAGCGAGTCATGATTTTACGAATCCCCGCAATAGATTTTTTCATGGCGGAGAGCAAAATTAACCATAGTATGCGACTTGAAAGAACCTATAGCGCGAATCGTGAATAGAAGCTCATGCTCTTCGAAACAGGACTCACGACTCACGATTGACGATTCATGAATAAACCGGAACTTTGGGAATAACGAAAAAACAATGTCTTCATTAGTTCAAAATATTTCTGATACCGCAAGATGGGTTGCTATCTTCAGAGCGGAGGAGAGTGACAGGCCAGATGCCGTTTTCCATGACCCTTTTGCGAGAAAATTGGCTGGGGAAAAGGGCGAGCAGATCGCGAATGCGATCGGATTTGGCAGGGACAATAGCTGGTCATTTGTAGCAAGAACATTTTTATTTGACGAGTTTATTATGCAACATGTGAGAGCAGGTTACGGCATGATCCTTAATCTTGCCGCTGGCCTTGATGCCCGACCTTACAGAATGGATCTGCCTTCGTCACTGCAATGGATAGAAGTTGACCTTCCCGGAATTCTTGAGGAAAAAGAAAAAGTTTTGCATGACGAGACGCCGAGGTGCCGTTTAACAAGAATTAAGTTGGACCTGGCTGATCAAAAAGCACGAGTGGAGTTGTTCAAAAAATTGAACAGCAAATCGGGTAAGGCACTGGTCATGACGGAAGGATTGATCATTTATCTTACGAGCCCGCAAGTCGCTTCCTTTGCGAGTGATCTGTCATCGCAAAAAAACTTCAGGAGATGGGTGTTTGACATGGTTTCCCCTGCGTTGTTAAAAATGATCCGGGAAAGAATGGGACCGGCGCTTGGCGGCAGTGGTGCAGAATTTCAATTTGCACCAGATGAAGGCGAAGAATTCTTTCTGCCCTATGGATGGAAAAGCGTTGAATCAAGATCAGGGTTAAAAACAGCCGCTTCATTGAACAGGTTGAATGAACAAATGATGCAGGTTGCTTTTCTTCCTGAACCCGAAGGACGAAAGGATTTCCCGTGGACAGGAGTCTGCCTTTTCGAGAACATCAACGAATAAGGATTTTTTCTATCATCATCCGGGGCAACTTTTGTCTTCTTAAGTTGTTGTTAAACCACCAGTAACCGTAATAAAAATTGTAAATTGCTTTATAGTCAACTATGATTGGACATCATTTTAATAAATTCGACCCCAATGAGCAGGGCAAAACAAAATTTCAGCAGTTACTGGATGTGTTTATGCAATTGCTTACTTATACCAGTGGAGATGTTTCTGAAGCTTTGCAATGGTTGAACCAACTGGACCGTGAATACGACATGACAGACGATGAATACGGAATTGGAGATTTTATTGACGAGCTAAAGGAAAAAGGATATATCACCGAAGAACAGCAAACAGGCCAGATAAAGATTACTCCAAAAACAGAGCAGGGTATCCGTAAAAGAAGCCTTGAAGAAATATTCGGAAAGCTTAAGAAAACAAAACAAGGCGACCATCATACTTTCAAACCGGGCCAGGGAGATGAAGTAAATCCGGAAACAAGGCAGTTCCAGTTTGGTGACATGCTGGAACAAATTGATTTCACTGAATCCATCCGCAATGCGCAGATCAACCATGGCATCGAAAGTTTTAATATGCAGGAAGATGACCTGGCGATCAGGGAAACTGATTTTAAATCACAGACCTCAACTGTGCTGATGATCGATATTTCTCACTCGATGATATTGTACGGAGAAGACAGGATCACGCCTGCAAAGAAAGTGGCCATGGCGTTGAGCGAGCTGATCACAACAAAATATCCAAAAGATACTTTGGATATTGTAGTATTTGGAAACGACGCATGGCCGGTGGAAATAAAGGATCTTCCCTACCTGCAGGTTGGACCTTATCACACAAACACTGTTGCCGGTTTGGAATTAGCCATGGATATCTTACGCAGAAGAAAAAATCCCAACAAACAAATTTTTATGGTGACAGACGGAAAGCCGACTTGTTTGAAAATGGGAAAGAGGTATTATAAAAATAGTTTTGGACTGGACAGGAAGATAACGAGTCGTTGTTTGAATTTGGCTGCGCAATGCAAGCGGTTGAAAATTCCGATCACAACATTTATGATCGCAACGGATCCTTATTTGCAGCGGTTTGTGCAGGAGTTTACTGAAACAAATAATGGCAAGGCCTTCTTTGCCTCATTGGATAAATTGGGCGCATTTATTTTCAAAGATTTTGAAAGCGGCAAACGAAAGACGGTATACTAACATTTTTTTGTCATGCCGAGCGAGGCGAGGCATCCCATAGCGTACAGGTTTGAGATCCTTCGCTTCGCTCAAGGATGACATGCTGAATAGAATTACAAGACGTACAAGTGTGCGACGCAACAGAAGCTAAATAGAAATTCAAAGCTGACAACAAAATGAAAATAAGGAACATAAAAACACTCGGAGAATTAAGGGCAAGTGGCTATAAAAGCAAAAGCATTAAAGAAGAGCTTCGCCAAAATCTTATCCGTAAACTAAAAGACAACGAGATAACTTTTCCTGGAATCATCGGCTATGAAGACAGTGTGATCCCCGATGTGGAAAGAGCATTGCTGAGCAAGCATAATATCTTGTTCCTGGGATTACGGGGGCAGGCAAAGACAAGGATGGCAAGACAAATGATCGAGCTGCTCGACGAGTATATTCCGATGATCGCAGGCAGCGAGATCAACGATGATCCTTTGAAGCCTATTTCAAAATATTCCCTTGATCAGATGGCGGCTCATGGTGATGAAACTCCGATTCATTGGGTACACCGGAGCGAACGCTATGCAGAAAAGCTGGCAACACCCGATGTAAGTGTAGCTGACCTGATCGGTGATGTGGATCCCATTAAGGCAGCTAATTTAAAATTGAGTTTTGCCGACGAACGGGTGATACACTATGGCATCATTCCAAAAAGCAACCGCGGAATTTTTGTGATCAATGAATTGCCCGACCTGCAGGCAAGAATACAGGTAGCACTGTTCAATATTCTTGAAGAAGGTGACGTGCAAATAAGAGGGTTTAAGCTGCGATTGCCGCTCGATATATTATTTGTGTTCACAGCCAATCCCGAAGACTATACCAATCGTGGTGCGATCGTGACACCATTGAAAGATCGCATCGAGAGCCAGATATTGACGCATTATCCAAAGGATCTCGATACAGCGCTTGCCATTACAGAACAGGAAGCTGAAGTCGACGATGAACAAAAAGCAGTCGTGAAAGTAAGTGATCTTGTTAAACGCTTAATAGAACAAGTTGCATTTGAAGCAAGAGGAAGTGAATTCGTGGATAAGAAAAGTGGTGTAAGTGCAAGGCTCACGATTTCTGCTTTTGAAAATGCGATAAGCGCTGCAGAGAGAAGAGCGATTGTCAATAATGAAAAACAAACACAGGTTTGGATCAGTGATCTTGTTGGGATCATACCTTCTATAACCGGAAAAATAGAATTGGTATATGAAGGGGAACAGGAAGGTCCTTACCAGGTAGCAATGAACCTTGTTGATAAATCCATCCGCTCACAGTTCGTTCAATATTTTCCGAATCCGGATCAGTTAAAAAAGCGGAAACCAGAAGCAAAAGATGAAAATCCTTATCGGCCCATCATCGCCTGGTTTGACAAAGGCAATCATGTGAACCTTTTCTTCAACATAAAGGATGAGGAAAAACTTTTGAATTTCTACAAAGTTGATGGCCTGCAAGCGCTGGTTAAAAAACATTTCAAAGGAGCAAATGACAAAGAAGCTGCGTTGCTCATGGAATTTGTATTGCACGGTTTGGCTGCTTATTCATTGATCAGTAAAAAAGTGATCGAAGGAAAGATCGAATTCAAAGACCTGATGGGCTCCATGCTAAACCTCGGGCGTAATTACGAAGAAGAGTTTGACGAAGAAGCGTAAAGAACCAGGATTTTCAGGATTGATAAGGATTAAAAGGAAAATAAGAAGCCTCCTAATATTTCATCTATGCTTAAATCAAACGTCTCTTGGCGTCTCAGTTTGAAATTTAAATGTTCCGGATGCCTGCCATAATACCTGAAACTATAATTGTGGACTTTAACAACGCTGATAGTCTTGGACGTGTTAGATTAACTACAGCAGGAGCATTGCAGAGCATTAACGAGAAAAGGATCGAATTAATCGAAGGAAAGCAGGTGAAATTGGATAATGATGACGGTCTGACAAACACGGAATGCTAAAGTTTTCAAAAGAAGAAAATATTTGGGTTGCAGAAATCGACTGGAATAATTTCACCCACTACTGAATATCTCAACTAGCCAATAGGTGTCCAAAATTTCCTGTGTATCCATCAAAATCCTGTAAATCCTGGTTCTATTTTATTAACCATCCCACTTTAAGACCAAAGGTCAGGGAAAAACCAGGGCTAACGCCTGCTCTTGCATTTGCATAATTAAATGCAGCTGTGCCGTCATACTCGCCATAGTAGCCAGTTCCGGGATCGTATTGATAAGCGTCTTTTTTATTATCGGCGCCATAGCCAAAGCCCCAATAAAGATCAAGTAAAAATTTATCGCTAAACACCCATTGATGTCCAAGTTCAATTTGCAGGGCCCCGAATGTTACATTCTGCTTCCCAACCTCATAAGTACTGTTGCCCTTTTCGACAACCTGGTTCTCTTTATAATGACCAAAATATAAAATGGGTTTCGCATAAGTGCCCTGCATCAGATGTGTCATTTTTGTTTTTCCAAAAATGATAAAGTCAGGAAGCTTGCCGAATTTGTAACCGCCGGAGATGAACACACCCGCCTGACCTCTTTTTACAGTTTCTAATTGAGTCGTGTAATATTCAAGCTGTTCGGATTTCCCAAGACCAATAATTCCGAGGGAAAGTTCAAATCCCTTCCCCACTGCAGTACTTTTTTCAAAACCGATCTCCGTATAACCATATAGAGGCGACAAGAAATTTAGTTTGATGGCTTTATTCAATTGTCCTGCATAGCGCTCAGGGTCTTTAAGATTATCATTAAACTGCTGAGAAGTGCCGTTTGCGAAGACGATCTTCTTGATCTTATCGGTCTCCAAAATGTAAATGGGTCCGTCGGGATTGTTAAACTCTTTGTATTTGATCTCACCACTGCCGATCTCAAGGATCTTCGCTTCGACAACTTTGCCGTTGTTTCTGTAGATCTTATCCTGCGACCAGGATGAAGAAACGATAAGAGTAAGAACGATAAGAAATAATGTTGGCTTCATAATGCAAGTTTTAAGGTTTAACTATTTCCGTAAATGACAACAGTCTTAAAAAAATTGTTGCATTGACGATGCTATAAATATTATCTAAAATTAAAACCGGTAACCCACACTCCCACCACCCCAAAACTTAACAGGAAAATCTTTCTGGAACAAAGGGGAAACAAATAACCGGTAAGTCATCCCTTTTTTATGTAAAGGTTGATACCTGTATCCGACCGTTGTAAACCAATAGCTTTCCGTTTCTTCACTGAAAAAATTTTTCTCTATGGGCAGGCAAAGGCGTTTCGTCCCTGACATAAACAAAAAAACCTCACCTCCCGCTACCTCAAATAAATGCTCCCCCTTGCCGACAAGATAATTTATCCCGACCGGGAAGCTGTTCAATGAACCACTATTGCATGCATCTCTTAGCCACCCAAGTGGAGTGATCCCAATTCCTGCTCTAAAACCGATCCCGTTATCTCTTTTCCCCAACCTTGAATCTATATTAAAACTGAAAGAACACCCGGGTCCTAAAACTTCAAGTTGAAGTTGAAATGCATGAGAAGTGGCCCTTGGTTGAGAATGGATATTTTCTGCAGCAATAAAAAGTAAAATGATTATTGAAAGCATCATCCTCATAAGCATGGCATTTATTCCAACTCTTTACCTAACGATGTTCACCTCGCGTTCCAATTCCACACCGAATTTTTTGAATACAGACTCCCTGATCTCTTCACTCAAGTCATAGATCTCGCCTCCTGTTGCGTTTCCATAATTCACCAGAACGAGTGCCTGCTTCTCGTAACAACCGGCGTCTCCTTTACGAAAACCTTTCCAACCGCATTGTTCGATTAACCAACCTGCCGCAAGTTTAATTGTTCCATCAGAATTTTCATGACCAACAATATTTTGGAATTCTGTCCCTAGCGTTTCAAATTTTTCTTTTGATATAGAGGGGTTCTTAAAAAAACTGCCTGCATTGCCGATCACCGACGGGTCGGGTAGTTTAGATGTGCGAATATTAATAATAGCCTGGGATATGGCAGCAATGCCGAGATCAGTCACCTTCATCCGCTCCAACTCTTTTTCCACTGCGCCATAACTCGTATTGTACCTGGGATTTTTGTTGAGTCGGTATGTTACATCGAGAATAACAAACTGATCTTTATATTGCCGCTTGAACACACTGTCGCGGTATCCAAATTGGCAGTCAGCCAGGTTAAATTTTTGATTATGTTTTTCATGAAGATGAAAAGCGTTTAATTCAAGAAACACTTCCCTGATCTCTGCGCCGTACGCGCCTATATTTTGCATGGGGGACGCCCCGACGTTTCCCGGTATCAATGAAAGGTTTTCAATTCCCTGCCAATTATTTTCAATGCAAAACAAAACAAATTGATGCCAGTTTTCGCCTGCTCCTGCTTTTACATACACATATTCATCGTCCTCATTTATTTTTGCAATTCCCCTGATATTATTTTTCAAAACATACCCGTCGAAATCTTTTGTAAATAAAATATTGCTGCCACCGCCGAGAATGAAGGTCGTTAGTCGTGAGTCATCAGTCGTGAGTTCTTTGAGTTGGTCAATATCGGAAAAGGTAGAAAAGTATTTTGCTTTAGCGTCAATGCCAAAACTATTATAAGGTCTAAGAGAAAAATTTGGTTGAACTTGCATATCGCAACAAAATAACATTAAAATCATGAGTGGAAAAACAGCAACGTTGATCGGAGCTACGGGTTTGATCGGGGGTGAGTTGCTGAGTCTTCTACTGGACGATGATTATTTCGATAAAGTAAGGATCCTGATACGAAGACCATTTTTGATGAATCATCCAAAACTCGAAAGAAAACTCGTTGACTTCAGCGATCCCGATTCATTACTGGTCGATCTCGATGAAAGTGACGCGGTTTTTTGCGCCATTGGCACCACCATGAAAAAAGTAAAAGGGAATAAACAAGTTTACAGGAAGATCGACTACGACATCCCCGTCAATATCGCCCGCTATTGCAAAATAATGAACTGCAAAAATTATGTGCTTGTGTCTTCAGTTGGCGCTGATAGTAAGAGCAGAAATTTTTATCTGAAAATGAAAGGCGAAATGGAAGACATTGTCAGGAAAGTTGGTCTTGAAAGCACCTATATCATGCGTCCTTCAATATTGTTGGGAAAAAGAAACGAATTCAGGTTTGGGGAAAGAATAACGATCCCTTTGATGAAAAAAATTTCGTTTTTACTGCCTTCAAAATATAAACCTATAGAGGCAAGGGATGTTGCCAAAGCCATGCTGGCGGCCTCGAAAAGACATGAACGGGGTTTTTTTGTCTGCGAGTATAAGGGGATGAAAGGCCTCGGCAGGGAAATTAAAACTGTCCATAGCAAATGGTAAAGCGTGTCCTTTATGTGAATCCCAACGGTTGACAATCTCTTTTAGGAATCGATTAAGTATTTACCTCTATTTTCATTATTCCCCAAAAAATTTACTTCTCAATCATTTTTTAACTATTTTGGTCTTGCCGCTTAAACGTTAACCACCATGTATAAACCGACCCTCCTGCTCGCGTTTTTGATGGATACTCGCTAAAAAATCTGGATGATCTTAATTTGAATCAAGCTACACAGAGAACGGGAACGTCATCATGGGCTTTACTTCCCATTTTACACAGGATGGGAAAAGATCAAGGTCACGATCCGCGAGGATTATCCCAATGTTTATTATCCTGTCGAGCAATATGAAAATTTTAAAAAAGTGATCAACGCCTCGGCGGACTTTAATAAAGTAGTTTTAGTGTTAGAGAAAAGCTGAGCTACACCACATCCACATCCGGTACGATCACTACGCTTTTAAAACTTCTTTCATTGTGCAATACGGCAATTTGATGAAGAATATCCTGCTTACACCCTGCAATCAATTTTGTGTCTCTTGGCAATTTCAAAAGCAACTCCATTAAATATAAGTTACGGATCTTATTGATCACCGGTTCTGCAGGGCCCACAATATAATTTCCGTACTTAGTTCTTAAACTGTCTGCAAACTGATGGGCTCCCCTTTCAACTACATCTTTCATTTTATGTTTAAAGGTCAGGTGAATAAGCCTGGAGAAGGGAGGATAAAAAAATTGTTTGCGACTCACGATCTCCGTGTCATACATGGCCTTATAGTCGTGCCGTTTTATCACCTGTAAAAGCGGATGTTGTGGCTGCATTGTTTGCAACATTACTTTTCCTGTGCTATCGCGCCGCCCGGCCCGACCACTCACCTGCTCCATCAATTGAAAAGCCCGTTCATTCACCCTAAAATCTGCAAAATGCAATAGCCCATCTGCATCTAAAATCCCAACCAGGTCTACGTTGTCAAAATCAAGGCCTTTTACCACCATTTGCGTTCCTACCAAAACATCGATCTTTCGTTGCTCAAATTGTTGTATCAACACATCGTGTGCATTCTTTCCACGCACTGTATCCACATCCATGCGTGCAATTTTGTAGTCCGGGAATTCTTCGAGCAATTGCTCTTCGATTTTTTCCGTTCCAAAGTTCCGCTGGATGAAATTATGATTACCGCAAGCCGGGCATATTGTAATGGGAGGATAGGTCGTCCCGCAATAATGACAAATGAGTTTGTTAGAAAATTTATGATAGGTCAGTGATACATCACAATATTTACATTGAGGGATCCATCCGCAAACCTGGCAAACCTGGTAGGGAGAATAGCCCCGACGATTTTGGAAAAGAATGACTTGCTTATCTCTTGCGACGGTCTTATTGATCTCTTCAACCAGTTGTGGCGAAAGCATCACCTTCGATCGATCCTTCTGAATTATTTTTTTTGTATCGATAATTTCTATTGAGGGCAACTGCACGTCACCGTAACGCTGCATCAGTTCAACCACCCCGTATTTCCCAGTTTTTGCATTATAATAACTTTCAAGTGAGGGCGTGGCGCTACCCAACAAAACGTTTCCCTTGAACAATGAAGCAAAGTAGATCGCCGCATCGCGGCCGTTGTACCTCGGTGCGGGATCCTGCTGTTTAAATGAAGTATCATATTCTTCATCACAAATAATAAAACCTAAATTATTATATGGAAGAAAAATGGATGATCTTGCGCCTAAGACAATCTTCAATTCACCGCTTTTCACCTTGTTCCATATCTCCACGCGTTCATTCTGATTGAACTTGGAATGATATATCCCGATGTAGCCACCAAAATGTTTTTGAAGACGCCTGATGATCTGGGAAGTCAATGCAATTTCCGGCAGCATGTATAAAACCTGCTTGCCTTGTAAAACACATTGCTCAATGAGTTTAATATATAACTGCGTTTTACCACTCGAGGTAACTCCATGCAAAAGGCAAACTGGTTTTTCCAGGAATGAGTTTTTGATCTGCTCAAGTGCTTCCTGCTGAAGTGTTGACAGTTCAAAGTCGATCTGAATGTTTTTCGGCAGGTATTGCAAGCGGTCCACGCTCCTTTTTTGGACAAACAAAATATCCTTGTCAACCAGTCCTTTCAACTGCTCATCGGTGGCTCCTGATTTTTTCAGTAATTCAGGTTTAGTGACCTCACCGGTCGTCTTTACCAGGTGCAGATAAGCCAAAAGCAATTCCATTTGTTTCGGTGCTCTTGACCAGTTATTGAGCAGGTCTGAAAGCTTTTCCTCGTTATTGTATTTGGGGTTTAATAAGACATAATTTTCCTTTTTTGGAGAATAACCTTGTTTCAAAGCTTCCCACACATAACAAACTTTTTTCTGTATTAATTTGTTAATAACCGGGTAAACATGTGACGAATCCAGCACCTGTTGAACCTCGCTAAGTTTCAATTCTTTTTTTATCAACAATGCCTCTGCAACCAGGTACTCGTCGTGATCAAGAGCAGAAAAATCATCACCATACTCTTCGTTAAAAACTACGATGGTTTCACTTGATAATTTAAAATGAGAAGGAAGTGCGGCTGCCATCACCTCACCTTCGCTACACATGTAATAAGATGCCATCCATTCCCATAATTGTAATTGCTCTTCGTAAACGACGGGTTCGGCATCGAGGATATTGAGGATCTCCTTAGGCTCAAAAAGTTCCGGCTTCTGCTCGTGCAGTCGTTTCACAATACCAGCGTACTTTTTATTCTTGCCCAGATTTACTTCTACACGACAACCCGGTCTTATCTCATCCTTAAAGTTTGCCGGAACAAGCCAGGTGTAATTTTTTGGAAGTGCAAGTGGTATGATGATCTCTGCATACATCGTGAGTCGTGAGTCGTGAATGGTCAATTGTCAATCATGAATTGTGAATAAACCCTGCAATTTAATTAAAACCACTCACGTCTGACGACTCACTCACCACTCGTTTTTGACGCCGTGAGATCTTTCCTATATTCCTGCAGTTTCCTTTCCATGACCTGATAAACCTTCCATTTTAAGTCTTCGGTGTCACTGAGGCCAAGCCCTGCCACGGGAATCTCGTCAAGGAAGACAATCCTGCATTTGCCGGGGTTTAATGAAAAAATATTTTGATGATGCATCCTGTCATAAGCGTCAAGGAACAAAACCGGTTTGATCGGTGTTTGTGTCTCAATCGCTACCCGAAATGCACCATTATAAAAATCTTTTAAGGGCAACTTTGTTTCATTATATGTTCCTTCCGGAAAGATCAAAACGGATATTCCTTTACCAATGATCGATTTTAAAATTCGAATACTTTGAGCCCGGTTCCTGGCATCGTTGCGGTCAACAGAAACGATCGCCTTCCGGTAAATAAATCCAAAAACAGGTATCTTACTCATCTCAACCTTTCCAAGCGGGCGCACACGTTGACGAAACGCTTTTGGAAGCAGGGCAGCGTCAAGCAGGGAGCTATGGTTGATCACAAAAATGTACGACTTCGATTTATGGTGTGGCATCTCGAAAGAACGCTTTGGAAAAATAAATATTAAGGGGAACCAGGTATCGGCCCACACTCTGCAAATTTTAAATATCGTATTCCCGCCGCGGATCCTTCCAAAAAATGAGGCGATGATAACAAACGGAAACAAGATCAGCATGATGGTGACGAACAGAATAAACGCATAAACACAATAGATCCATTGAAGGAACTTTGCAATGACATTCATTAATTCTTGTTTTTATACTTGTCATCGTCACCAGGACACTCGCATGTCCACTCCGTATCAAGGTCAATTACAGTTACAACTTCAGTATAATTGTCGCATTGGGCAAAAACTATACGGACATGTTGTCCATCTTGCGTTCGATCTTCTATCGCATATCGCGGGCAGCGGGCGTTTTGAATATCGCTTTTACGATAATTTATGTTCCCATCACGCATCGTTTCTTGTACTTCACTTTCCGTGATATGCCTGCATTCCATTCTGCATCGCGCATGATTACTGTATTGTAAATAAGAGACACGCCTATCAAAACCGCGGTCGCGATTTACTTCTGCCGGCGTTGAACCAGTCGTGGTTTTGGGTTTTGACAGAGAAGAGCTACCCGGGCTGCATCTCTTTATGAAAAACAAAGCAACTGCAAGTATCACCAATAGAGTTAAAGGAAGTGCTTTTTTCATGAAGTTTGATATTGCCGGTAAGACGGCAAGGCGGTAAGAAAACATTCATCTTTCCGTCTTATCGTCTTCCCGGCTATTTTAAATCCAACCATAAAATATTTTCGAAAAACGACTTTAATAATACACCTCACTCCAGTATCTTGAAAACCTGGTTCCCCATTTAACTTGCAACTCCTCATCGGTGATTGGCAAATTCAATTCCTGTTTTATCGCAAGCACAGGCAAATTGATACCAGCGCCAAGGCCCGCAACAATGGTGCCCTGCACCCTTGGATTGATCTCAATGATCAAAGCTTTTCCTTCCAAAGATCGTTTTACCTGGATGCCGATGTTCCCGTGCAACTGAAGTTCCCTTATGATCTCCGTGCAATATGTGATGATATCTTTGTCATTTACAAATTCACCTTCAACAGAAATTCCGTTTATCATTTTGGTACGCAATCGCGGAATGACCAATTTGACGTCTCCATGATTAGCCACGCAATCCACCGAATATTCCTCACCAGGTAAGTATTCCGTTACCAGCAGTTCCGGGAATGGCTTTGAAGAAAGAATGCGCATCGCATCCCAGAATGAAATATAAGTCGAATTTGGTTTTGCATTAAACAGGAGGTCGTGCTCATCGATGTCGTTTGCAATAATCCGAAATCCCCTGCTTCCGTTGGCAACAGATGGCTTGAAGCAAATACGTTTTTGCAAACTGCTTAATTCTTCGACTGCCAATTCAAATTGATCTATATTTTCTACAACCCTGTACTTTGGCACATCAATGCCCCTCCATTCCAGGAATTGGTACAGACGGCTTTTGTTATTGGCGATCTCGAGAGAATCAATCTTGCTAACCAAAATTCTTGTTTCCTGTTCTTCAAATTTTCTTTTATTCTGCGCCAGCGGAATGAGCTCTTTGGTTACGAGCGGCAAAACAACATGAATGATCCTCCTTTCACAAATCGAAAGAAGCTGTTCGATAAAATTTTCGTCGTGCGCGAAAGGGATCTTCTCAAATTCTGCGTTTAACCATCGCCCGGTTGCATTTGGGTCTGCGTCGGCTGCAATAACCTTTATTTCCGGACTTGAATGCAAACATTTGAGAATGCCCGCGGCACCGGGAGCGCCGGCACCAGTCATCAGAACATTGAAGCCCCCTGTCCCCCTGAAGGGTGAACTTAGATCGGAATTTTCTTTATTTGCAACCATTAACTGAATTCGAAGTAAAAATAATTTTGTCAAAATGACTGTACGGAAGCTTCCTGCCCATACAGTTGGTCCTTAAATTTCAATGAAGGCGAGGAAATAAATTTTCCAATTCCCAACTCATTCCATTTTTCGTCTACTGCCTTTATAGTTGCATCATCAGCGACAATGATGTTAGGCCAGTCACGGTGAAAATCATCAAACTCTTTTGTTTTTCTAGTGCCGTCGAAACCCATGCACGCAAAAGGTTTGAGGTTTGAGGTTTGAGGTTTAAGGTTATTACCTTCCGCCTTAAGCCCTATACCTTTCACCTCGGAGAGCATGTGGTCTCTCTTCGGATCAAGATTGTTGCAACATCTCCATAGTGCAATTGGCAGATCATTGGCATCAACAGTATGCTCGACGTACAGGATCATTTTGATTCCTTCGATCCCCGGTAGCTCGCAAATTTGTTCATGTAGTTGCCTGATATGCCCCTTCCTGTTTTTTTCAACTGAAATGATCAAACATGGAATTTCTTTTTTAAGTAGTGAAGAGTTTATCTTGTGAATCTCTGGAAATTTATTTCTGATATAACGTTCATCGACCTCATAACTCATAACTCTTACCTCATAACTCTCCTCTCTCTCTTCCTCAAACTTCATCGTTCCATCAATACACATCTTTCCTCCGAAACCCAATTTGCTGCAGCTATGATCCAGTACATCCATAGGCCCTTGCGAAAAATAAATATCAGTGGCGGGATTTAGATTTTTGAAAACTTCTCGTGCAACACTTTCATAATCTCTCAAATCAAGTGAGTCACGGAAAGCCCCTCCCCCGGGGGGGTTTGGGGAGGCTAACACCAATATTTTATTGAACATCATTTGTCCCGCACCCCACATCGCATTCATTACTTTTTGCCCCTGGCCCGCGTAGTCTTTTTTGATCTTTACAATTACCAAATTATGAAACACACCCTCTACGGGCATATCCATGTCAATGATCTCGGGGACCATTGTCATTTTTATTGGCGCTAAGAAAATTCTTTCGGTTGCTTTACCCAACCATGCATCTTCCTGTGGAGGAATACCGACGATGGTCGCTGGATAAACGGGATCTTTTTTGTGTGTAATAGCTGTGATATGAAACCGCGGATACCAGTCGGGCAGTGAATAATAACCAGTGTGATCACCGAACGGACCTTCCCAGATCATTTCGTCATTTGGATCAATATAACCTTCAATAATAAAATCGGCATCAGCCGGAACTTCGACTTCGGGTTGCGTGATGCATTTTACCAATTCTACTTTTTTCTTTCTTAAAAAACCAGCGAGCATGTATTCATCCACATTTTCCGGAAGAGGAGCTGTTGCTGAATATGCGTACACAGGATCACCACCCAGTGAAACAGCGACCGGCATTCGTTTATTCAACTTTTTATATTCATTAAAATGCTTAGCAGAGACTTTATGTTTATGCCAGTGCATGGCGGTAAGTGTTGGACCAAACACCTGCATGCGATACATGCCCACATTACGTGTTCCTGTACTGGGATCTTTTGTATGAATGACCGGAAGTGTTACAAATGGTCCTCCATCCTTTGGCCAACATGTGATAACGGGAAGCTTCGTAACATCAGGCCCGCCCAAACTGCCAACTGCCGGCTGCCGACTGCCAACTGCCGACTGCGAACTGCTCGTCATCACAACCTCCTGGCACTCCCCTCTCCCACTCTTTACCTTCGGCATCCATGAAGCAAACTGGTTGAGTTTGGGAAGTAGTTTTAATTTATCAATGATGCCTTCTTTTGGTGAAGCCAGTAACTTAAAAAGTTCTTCGATTTGTTTTGCAACATCGTCCAGGTGCTCAACACCAAGAGCCATGCACATTCTTTTTTCACTGCCATAAGCATTCATGAGTACCGGGAACTCATAACCTGAATTTTCAAACAACAATGCTTTGCCGCCGCCAGGTTGTTTGCTTATCCTGTCGGTGATTTCTGCCATTTCCAGTTTGGGATCGACATAAGATTTTATACGAATTAATTCTCCTGCCTTTTCTAATGCTTCAATGAATTGTTGCTGGTTCTTGTATGCCATGATGGACAAAGGTAGGTTACAAAATTTTTTTATTTAAAGGGATTCGCTCAGCAAATTTGGATATTGAATATTTGGATATTGTAATCGATGCAAGATTTTTGCTTTTTCGGGTTTACAACAGGCGGGCCAGGTTGTATTGCAACGAATGACATGAACAAAGGATGGGATGGAACATACAGGAATAAAAGCTTGACCAGGGTGTTTACATTTACATGGTTGATTATTCCTCTAAAGAAAACAAAATTCTTCGGCCAAAAGGAATAGTGACGTTGCTGAGATAAAAATCAAAGTCATCTTCCTTTATGCCCGGGGTCTGTCTTTCATTTTTTTTGATAGAAAGCGTGTGTGGTTATTCTGCAAGACCCCAGGCGGACTGAATTTGATTTTTTTCACCACATAGATTTACGCATGGTTCCTCCTACTCCTGACTGTCTAATTGCATCAAACCGACGCGCCACCAATTCGGAAAATAAAAAGCAGAATAGAATTACGGGACGATGAACGCCTGCCGGTCAGGCAGGGATTGCGACGCAACAGGTGATGCCATGAAAAGTGAAAGCAGGTATACGGATCCTTCGCTGCACTCAGGATGACAAATTGATGTAGCAGGATGACAATAATGTACAAGATCAATGAACAGAAGGACACCCATACCCTTTCTTCTTTCCTCCGAAGAAATTACCTCCGCCAAAAACACCGCTCCTGTTGCTGTTGTCACCGGTACCGAGCCTGTAGGTAAGATGTAGGCCCAGCATATAATAACTATCCTTATGTTTTACCCCACCGCGCTGTGCTCCCTTCGCCGGATAATTGGGGTTTCCGCCGGGCACCTCATCACCGCGATAAGACATGTCAACAGCCAACTGTCCTTTAGCCGCTAACAGATCTGCAGGATCAACGTAGCTGGCACTTACGTCGTCGACATAATCGGTAAACAGTTTCCGCAGTCCTAATTCCAGGCCGAGACGGAGCCTGTCATTAAATGCATATTTTACGCCTGCACCAAATGGCAATGCCAATTGAGTAAGTTTATAAGGCTTGCGATCGGGATAAGCTGAAAGTCCCTCACCTTCTGTACTCAATGGTTTTAGAAATACCTTATCGGTTGAATTTTGGTAAGCATAAGGATTAAAATGAAAAAAAGCAAGGCCACCGAAAACATAGGGAGAAAATGGCTTTTCGTCGAGGTTAAAAAAATAATATTCCCCAATCAGGCTAAATTCACTGATATGGGTTTCGAAAGAAAGATTACGTGCACGCAATGTTGAATCATCACTATTACGATCGGCACCGCCCACCACGGTATAGGTATATCCAAGGCGAGCCATGATCTGTGGTGTCAGCTCGTAATTGAGAGTAACGCCAAGGGCTCCATTGGTCACTTTTTTGGGAAATATCTTTTTTGTAAGGTCGCCCGAGTAAGCAGCAAGCCCGCCGAAAATACCCACGTGGATATTTTGAGAAAATGAGGAAAGCCCCATCAAAAGCAAGCAAGCCAGTAATCGAATTTTTAGCATAAACTCAAGGTTTAGATTTCCACGCAAAATTAAAGCCGGGTAAACACCTTTTAACAACGAAAAAATAGGAAAATAAGTATCTGACCCGGTCGAAAATGATGCTCAAGGCCCAGGGAACAAGGAACAAGGGTCAAGGCTCAAGGTTCAAGGTTCAAGGCTACAACATGCGCGAAATTTCTTTCCTTGTACCTTGAATCTTGTGCCTTCCAGATATATCAATTTATTCGGGCAATAGTCCCGATTTAATTATTTTTATCACTATTTAAACCCAATAATATGCGATCACTCGTTTTCGTATTTGCCGCGGTTGTGCTTGTGGCAACTCTTTCCTGCAATACAAAAGTGGAAAACACATCTGCAAAAAAAGATTTTTTAGCATCCAATCTTGATACCACGACGTCGCCCGCTCAAGACTTTTTTCAATATGCGAATGGAGGTTGGATAAAGAACAACCCAATACCGGGTGACCAGGCTGCATGGGGAATTGGAAACCTGGTAAATGAAGAGAACCTGAATCGGTTGAAAGCCATCAATGAAAAGGCTGCCGGTGCAAATGCTGCAAAGGGAACGGCTGATCAAAAGATCGGTGATTTCTGGAAAACGGCGATGGATAGTGCAAAGATCGAGCAGCTTGGTTTGAAGCCATTACAACCCTGGTTTGACAAGATCAATTCGATCACTGATGTAAAATCGCTGATCACAACTGTAGCTGAATTAAAAAAAATAGGGTCGTCAACATTGTTCACAGATTATGTTTCGCAGGATGAAAAGAATAGTGAAGTGATGGCTTACAAACTCGCGCAGGGCGGCATCGGTTTGCCTGAAAGAGACTATTATTTTAATGCTGACCCCTCTGTTGCAAACATTCGCAATGAGTATGTAAAATACATTGGAAAACTATTGACGATGGCCGGCGATGACAGTGTAACCGCCGCCGCAACAGCGAAAAATATTATGACCCTGGAAACAAGATTGGCCAAATCATCCCGCAAACTGGAAGACCTGAGGGATGATTACAGAAACTATAATAAAATGGCACTGACTGATCTGCCAAAGCTTTCAGCCAATATTGACTGGACAAATTATTTTGGGATCTCCGATGTAAAGAATGTCGATTCGGTGATCGTGGGCCAACCGGAATTTTTTACTGCACTGAACCAGGAATTGAATTCAACCCCTATTGGTGTTTGGAAAAGTTATGTACGATTTAATCTCATCAATGATTTTGCGGCAACATTGCCTGATAAATTTGGGATAGAAGCTTTCAATTTTAATAAATTATTCAGCGGTGCCAAAGAGAGAAGACCAAGATGGAAAAGAGTTTTGCAAAATGAGAATAACCTAATGGGAGAATTACTGGGCCAGTTATATGTGAAAGAATTTTTTAGCGAAACTGCAAAGAAGAGGTATGAAGACATGGTAGAGGCTATTCGCGACGCTTTGAAAAATCATATCAGTGAATTGACCTGGATGAGTGACAGCACCAAACAAAAAGCTTTTGCCAAGTTAGCGGCCATGAAGAAAAAAGTTGGTTATCCCGATAAGTGGAAAGATTTTTCTGCGATGGAGATCGGTACTGAAAGTTATGTACAAAATGTCATCAACGCGAACAAATGGTGGCATAATTACAACTACAACAAATTGGGAAAGCCTGTCAATCGTGATGAATGGGGTATGAGCCCTCAAACATATAATGCTTATTATAATCCTTCCAATAATGAAATTGTTTTACCGGCGGGAATATTTACAGTGCCGGGATACATGGACGATGAACTCGACGATGCCCTAGTTTATGGATATGCTGCGGCTTCAACGATAGGTCACGAGATCACCCATGGTTTCGATGACCAGGGAAGAAAGTATGATGCCAAAGGAAATCTTTCGAAATGGTGGACGGACAAAGACTCCATTGAATTTACAAATAGAGCCCAGATGATCATTAACCAATTCGGCGAGTTTGAGCCGGTGAAGGGGTTTCACATCAATGGAAGTGCAACGCAAGGCGAAAACATTGCTGACCTCGGAGGCATTGTTTTAGGTCTTGATGCCTTCAAAAAAACAGAACAATATAAAAAAGGAGAAAAGATCAACGGGCTTACACCTGTGCAGAGATATTTCCTTGGTTACGCATTGGGTTGGTTGGGGCACGAGCGTGAAGAAATATTGCGCAACCAGGTGATGACCGATGTGCATTCGCCAGCCAAATACAGAGTGAATGGGCCTTTTGCTGACGTGGATGAGTTTTATACGGCATTTAATATAAAGCCGGGAGATAAAATGTACAGGACGGATAGCTTGAGAGTGCGGATATGGTGATACGAATGTTTTTTTAACACGAATTAAAACGAATTACACGAACGAAGGCTCTCCTGCTTTGGGAGCATTTCACGGATATAATTTTTATGTCACTGAACACTGAGCAAAGAAATTTTTCTGTGCTTCTGTGATTCCCTGCCTACGGGCAGGCAGGTGCGGCAATGAAATGATTTATCATGACAACTCCTTCCAATACGCTCAAAGATCAGATCCAGGGAACATGGTGGTTATTGTCGCGAGAGGATTACACAAAGGATGGGCAGAAAAGAATTGATCCAATTTTGGGTTCGGATCCAGTTGCTATCCTTGTGTATGCAAATAATCACTTCGCAGCGCAGTTCATGAAAAGAGACAGAAGTGTAGATACAATGATGAACGCTACTGGAGCGGGACAAAATAATACTTCGGCCATTGGAGGATACGATGCCTACTTCGGAACTTACGAAGTGAATGATGAAACAAGACAGGTTGGACATACACTTGTTGGTTCAATAAACCCCACAAATATTGGGATCACGGTTTATAGAACTCTGACGGTAGAGGAGGATAACTTAATTATTCAACTTGACACAACGACGCAGGAAGGAGAAGCCGTGACACGAACGCTGACCTGGAAACGGATCGGATAAAAATCAGTGTAGTTATCGAGATCATTTCAGCCAACAATTCTTAAGAAACACAGAAGGTATACAGTAAGCAGTCCTTATCTTTAACCAATAAGGACAAATCATGCATCAAATCCGGCAATGCTTTCTTCTAATTGTAGTCATCATGTTATCTGCAGGCGTATCGGCACAAACGGTGCATCAAAATACAGGCTGGTTTGCCTGGTTTAATTCTTATAAATTGTCACGCCATTGGCGTTTGCATTTTGACGGGCAGCTGCGGTCTGCCGATAACTGGGATTATGTACGAACTGTACTTGTTCGT
>Ga0070684_100000368_pt1 | contig 31049 bp, 31 predicted proteins | sample KBSC723LmetaG_FD_65653 | JGI IMG/M metagenome (GOLD analysis project Ga0070684, IMG submission 65653) | Corn rhizosphere microbial communities from Kellogg Biological Station, Michigan, USA - KBS C7.2-3L metaG | ecosystem: Host-associated > Plants > Roots > Rhizosphere ...
GCCCTCGGCCAGCCCGGCCTGCACCGTGGCCCGCGCAGGCAGCCCGTGCGGCCCGATCCGCTCCAGGTAGACGGCGTTGTAGGCCGGGAAGTCAGCCATGTCGGTCAGGAACACCTGCACGCTGACCAGCGTGTCCAGGCCCGCGCCGGCGGCCTCGAGCGCCTGCTCGACGTTGTCGATGGCCACGTGCACCTGCTCGCTGATGTCGTCCGGGATGCTGCCGTCGGCGCGCATGGCGACCTGACCCGACACCCAGACGACGCTGCCGTAGGCGACGGCGGGTGAGAACCAGGCGGGCGGCTGCTTTCCGGGGATGGTGACCAGCTGGCGCGGCATCTCGGCTCCTCTCGACGGTTTGACGTCCAGACCCTATGGCAGATCGGGCGTGGGCCGCGCGGCAGGGTCTAGTGCAGGCCGGCCATCACGTCGCGGTACGCCCACGCCCGGTGGCACTCGCCCATCTCCGACAGCCAGAATGCGAGCACGATGGCCTCATCTTCGGCCACGTCCAGGCCCAGGTCACGGGCCAGGTTCGCGAACCCCGGCCCGGGCCGGCTCTCGCCGTGCTCCTGCACGACGATCGCGCTGATCATCGGCAGCCCCTGCTGCAGCTCGAGCAGATCCAGCTGTCGCAGCATGTCCGCCATCTCCTCGCCATGAGGGTCGAGGTAGGGGTGTCCCCTGGCGTCGGCGTCCGCGGCCAGCTCGGCGTATGTGTAGCGCCCCCGTTCGCGGGCGCGGGTGCGGAGCAGGATCCGCATCTCGCGGCGGAGGGCCTTCCATGTGACCGCGCCCATTCGCCACGAGGCGTCGAGCACCCCCGGCCGCCGGAGGCCGACAGCGGCCGCATCCTTTCGCTGCTGAGGCGTCAGCGGATCTCGCGGCGTGGCCCGTTCCGAACGTCTGATCAGCGGCATCGCCCCAGTCTAGGAGAGGTCTACCAGACCTCTCCCGGGCGCCAATCGCAGACCAGACGCCCGCTCAGCTCCGTGGCGGGCGTCGTAGCGGTCAGCCGGACGAAGACGTTGCCGTCCTCCTCCGGGGTGGCATGCACGCCGGCCGCCGTCCGCACGGCGGTGGTGCCGGTCGCAGGTGGGGATCCGAACGACCGGCACGCAGGGTCAATCCCAGGGGGCGGCGGTGTGTGCGTCGATGTCGCCGCGCACCAGGGCATAGACGACCGCGTCGGCGCTGCGCCCATCGATCTGGAGGTAGCAGCGGAGGTGGCCCTCCCAGTGGAACCCGGCCCGCTCGGCCACACGATGCGATGCAAGGTTGTCCGGCTCGGTCAGCGCCTCGATCCGCTCGACGCCGGCGTCCCTGATCGCCCAGCGTGAGAGCACGGTGACCGCGGTCGATGCCAGTCCGCGGCGGCGAGCGGATTCGATCACCCAGTATCCGATGCCGACGTTGCCCGGCTGGAGCTTGAAGACCAGGCCGGGCCGGTCGGCGGCCGCCTCGCGGCGGACGACCCCCGATTCGAGCTGTGGCCGGAACAGCAGCCCGACGTACCCGAGGGCATCATCCGTCCCATCGTCCACGATCGCCAGCGACAGCCCCTCGCCCGCCGCGGAGCGCTGCTGCTGGCGGTCGATCCATTCCCGGGCCTGCTGCTCCGAACAGGCCCTGGCCTCGACGGCGCAGGCGGCATCACGCTGCTCCCACGGGCGAAGGCGGACCCCATCCTCCGCCAACGGCGGGTCGGGATAGGGGAGTGTGGTCGCGGGAGACACCCCCGAGACTACGCCTGTCCCGCGGCCCGCAGGCTAGGAGCGGCGGGAGTCGCCGACGCCCTGCAGCGCTCCCACCACCTGCTCGCTGGTCATCGGTTGCGAGAACATCGGGTAGTCCTGGCTGACCGCGGCCCGCTGCTCCTCGGAGCTGGTGGCTGCCGTGCAGTCGGTCAGGGTGATCACGTCGTAGCCCTTCTCGTAGGCCGTGCGCATGGTCGATTCCACGCAGCAGTTTGTCAGGAAGCCGCCGAGGACGACGGTATCGACGTCGCGGCTGCGCAGGATGAAGTCGAGGTTGGTGGTCGCGAACGTGTCCAGCCCGCGCTTTCCCTCGACGATGATGTCGGCCTCGGCCGGCGCCATCTGCTCGCAGATCTCGGCGCCCCAGGTGCCCTTCACGAACGCGTTCGAGTCGATCACGCCCTTTAGGATCCCGTACACCTTGTCGGGATCACCGAGCTCGCCGTAGCCGGGCGCGAACGAGATCGGTGCGTGGACGATGGTGGCACCCGCCTCGCGGGCCTCGTCGACCAGCCGCCGGGTGTTCTCGAGCATGCCGGTCTCGTCCATCACTCCCTTGACCGCTCCGTGCAGCGCGCCGCCGTCGCTGGTGAAGTCGTTCTGGTACTCGACGAGCACCACAGCCGTCCTGGCGGGATCGATGTCCATGACGCCCCCCTTGCCCCTCGTGGCCTGCGTAACGATCGCTCGCGGACACCCTAACCGGTGGCGCCGGTCACTGCACGCGGCGCTAGTGATGCATGCGGGCGCGCCCGTACTCGGTGTCGGGGGCCTGCTTGGCCGGCGTCGTCCGCGTTGGCTCGGTGGGTGCGGCGGCCTCCGGGCCGGGGGCAGCTGGAACCTCGACCTCGATGCTGGTGGTCGTTAGGTGCGGCTGGCGGCGGAACTCGCCGCGGCTGCGCGCGATCTCGGATGCCGTGGCGTCGCGGCCTGGCGTCGCGCGAAGCACGATCAGCTTCTCGGTTGAGTCGGACATCTGGCCTCCCTGGCCCGGGGATGGAGAATGCTCCCCGGTCATCGGCCGTCGCGGCCCCGGCCTTTACTCCTCGATGCGGGTGCGAGGCCGCACGGCCGACATGCCGTAGCGGGCGAACCGCACCAGCAGGATCAGCGCCCCGATCAGGGCCGTGGCCGCGCCGACGGCGAAGAAGGCGACGCCCAGCGCGATCGCCTGGGCCGGTGTCGTGGAGTCGCGCAGGAAGTAGACGAACACCGCCTCGCGGACGCCGATCCCGTTCAGCGACACCGGCAGGATCAGGGCCGCAAACAGCACCGGCGCCGTGGCGAAGATGGAGCTGGTGGTGACGTCGTCGAGGCCGAGCGCCTTGACCAGCATGACGATGACGAAGATCCGCGTCACCTGGACGACGACCGCCAGCGCGAACACGGCGCCCAGCGTCGCGCGGTGCTCCCGGTAAGCATGCAGCGCGTCGTAGAACCGCTCGCCGGCAGCCAGCCGGCGGCCATCGACCCGCGGCTCCAACCAGCGGGCGGCGAACCCGCGCAGCCGGGACGAGAAGAGCAGTGCCAGCACCACCGCGGCCGCGATCCCGAACACCGCCTCGGCGATCAGCACCTCGACGCCGCCGGCCGAGTGGCCGCCGGCCGCGTAGGCGACCACCGCCAGGCCGACCAGCGAGACCACCCCCACCAGCCGGTCGATCAGCACCGAGGCCACGGCCTCGGGCGCATCATGGGTGCGGCGTCCCAGCTCCACGGCGCGCACGGCGTCGCCGCCGATCGCCGCCGGCAGGAACTGGCCGGCGAACAGGGCGACGAAATAGGTGCGAGTGAGCCAGGCCGTGCTCACGTCGTCGATGCCCTTGGCCGACAGCAGCAGCTTCCAGCGGAACGCCATCAGCGGCACGGTCAGCGTGTTCACCACGATCGCTCCCAACACCCACGAACCGTCCGCGCCGCTCAGCGTGTCCCAGATCTTGCGCGGGTCGCTCAACCACAGCAGGGCGGCCAGGATGACCGCAGAGGCGACCGCCTCGGCCGCAACCCGCGTCCGCCGGCTCACCGCGTGAACGCGGCGTGGAGCTTGGTCAGCGCCGCCAGCGCATCGTCGATGTCGCGGTCGGAGTGCCCGGCCGCCAGCGGCAGCGAGAGCACCTGTGCCCCCGCCAGCTCGGTCTCGGGCAGCGACACGCCCGGGAACCGGTCGCGGTACCAGGTCAAGGTGTGGACGGGCAGGAAGTGCAGCCCGGTGGAGATGTTCTCGGCCATCAGCGCCGAGGCGTAGCGGTCGCGGTCGGCGCCGGCCAGCTCCGGGTCGATCCGCACGACGTAGAGATGGTAGGCGTGGTCGCCGAGCTGCGGGCGCCCGATCGGCTCGATGCCGGCCAGCGTGGCGACGCCGCGGTCGTAGCGGTCGACCAGTGCCTCGCGGCGGGCGCGCAGCTCGCCTACCCGGTCGATCTTGGGCAGCGCCACCGCGGCCTGCAGGTCGGCCAGGTTGGCCTTGAAGCCGGGCCGCAGCACGTCGTAATGGCCGAGCGTCCGGGTCTGCTGGCGCAGCCAGGGGTCGCGGGTGATGCCGTGTGCGCGGAGCAGCCGCAAAGCGCCGTCGAACTCGTCCGAGGCGGTGGTGACGACGCCGCCCTCCCCGCCGGCCAGGCTCTTGGTGGCGTACAGCGAGAAGCAGGCGAAGTCGCCGATCGCGCCCACCTTGCGGTCGCCCACTGTCGTCTCGACTGCGTGCGCAGCGTCCTGAACCACGGTCACCCCATGGTCGGCGGCGATGCTGCCGATGGCGGCCATGTCGCAGGGCCCACCGGCGAAGTGCACGGGCACCACCGCCCGGGTGCGTTCCGTGACGGCGGCCTCGAAGGCGGCCGGATCGAGGTTCAGGGAATCCCGGTCGATGTCGACGAACACCGGCGTGGCGCCCGTGTGCACGATCGCGTTGGTGGTCGCCGGCCAGGTGAACGAGCTGGTCACCACCTCGTCGCCCGGGCCGACGCCGGTGGCGACCAGCGACAGGTGGATGCCGGTTGTGCACGAGGACGTGGCGATGGCGTGCGGTGCGCCTGTGTATTCGGCGAACCGCGCCTCCAGCTCCCTCACCCGCGGCCCCGACGTCAACCAACCGGAGCGCAGGGTTGCCACCACCGCCTCGATCTCCTCCTCGCCCAGTAGCGGCGGGGCGAACTCGAGCAGCGTGTCACGGACGGGCGTGCCGCCGTCGATCGCAGGCCGTGTCTCTGAGATGCTGCTCATCGAACCTCGAATGTCACCGCCTCGGTGGCGGTTCTCGCTCGCTCGAGCGCCTCCTGCAGGGTGGGCGCGGTCTCAAGCACGTAGCCGGCGCGGTCAGTGGCGACGCGAAGCGGCCCGTACACGTGCCCGGGGGAATGATAGAACGTCACTGCGGAAGGCCCGTCCGCCGAGGCCAGCGTCCCCTCGGGGGCGCGCAGGAAGCGGATCACCCCGGCGGCCGCCCGCTGCGGGCGAAGGGCGGCCGGTTCGACCACCATCCCCATGGCCGCCCGCACCGCGGCTCCGGCCAGGTCGACGCCCGTCACCCTCCGCGCCAGCTCCGAGTCGTGGCCCCCGCCCAGCCGGGCGGCCACCTCCATCACCACCGGACCGTCCGGCCCCAGCACGAGCTGCACGTAGGTGGGCCCGGCCTCGACACCCAGCGCCGCCACGGCCGTGGCGGCCACGCGGGCGGCCGCCTCGGCGCCCTCGCCGGCAGGGAACACGTGCATCTCGCAGACACCGGGAGCATCGGCGAAGTGCACGCGGTCGGTGATCATCACGGCGGCCGGGCCGTCGGCTGTGACAAAGCCGTTGACGGTCACCTCCGGCCCGGGCACCCAGGCTTCGTAGAGCACCGTGCCCGATCGTGACGCCGCCCGCGCCCGGGCCTCGGCCTCGGCCAGGCCGCCGGGGTCGCCGACGATCGAGAGCCCTCGCTGCCCCTGGCGGTCGACCGGCTTGACGGCCGCCGGATACGACGGCGGGCCGGTCAGCGACCAGGCCGGCTGAGCGACGCCGGCCTCATGCAGGAACCTGCGCTGCAGCAGCTTGTCGGTCACCCGCTCGGCCACGATCGGCGACAGCGGGTGCGCCACCCCGGCCTCGGCCGCGGCCTCGGCGGCGATCCGCACCGGCCAGTCCGTGCCGGGTGCGATCAGGCCGTCGGCGGCATGTCGGCGGGCCACATCGACGACCCCAACCAGATCCTCGCTCGAGACGGCGACGTCGGCGCGCGCGGGATTCGAGTCGCAGACGACGGTGCGGACGCCGAGCGCGTGCGCCGCGTCGATCGCGTGCCGCTGCGACGGCCCGCCGCCCAGCACGATCAGGGTCGGGGTCAGACCGCCTGGGTGGCCGTCTCGCCCGCCAGGACCGCCTGCCACCACTGGGGGTTCTCCCGGTACCACTCGATGGTGCGCCGCAGACCGTCCTCGAAGCCGATGCTCGACCGCCAGCCGAGCAGCTCGGCCGCCTTGTCGGTCGAGCCGATGTGGCGGTCGACCTGCCCCGGACGGTCCTCCGTGTGCTGCTTCAGGCTCGCCGGCTTGCTCAGCTCGGCCAGGATCATGTCGGCGATCTGCTCGACCGACTCGTCGACGCCGGTGGCCACGTTGATCGTCTCGCCGACGATCCGCTCCAGCGGCACCTCGCAGGCGGCCGTGATCGCCTCGGCGGTGTCCGAGACGTGCAGCCAGTCGCGGCTGGCATGCCCGTCGCCGTGCACGGTCAGTGGCTGGTCGGTCAGCGCCTGGATGATGAAGCGCGGGATCAGCTTCTCCGGGTGCTGGTAGGGCCCGTAGTTGTTGAACGGCCGGATCACCGTGATCGGCATGTCGTAGGTGCACCAGTACGAGTAGGCCAGCCGGTCGCCGCCGGCCTTCGTCCCGGCGTACGGTGAGCGCGGGTTGAGCGGGTGGTTCTCGTCCATCGGGTCGGTCTCGGCGGTGCCGTAGACCTCGGAGGAGCTGATCAGGATGAACCGCTCCACCGGGTGCTCGCGCATGGCGTCGAGCAGCACCTGTGTGCCGACCACGTTCGTGGTCACGAACTCGGCGCCGCCCTGCTCGATCGACTTCGAGACGTGCGACTCGGCGGCCGCGTTGACGATCACGTCGATCCGGTCGAGGGCCTCGGTGACGTCGCGCAGGTCGCGGATGTCGCCCTTGATGAACCGCAGCCGCTCATGACCCATCACGTCTTCCAGGTTGGCCAGGTTGCCCGCGTAGGTCAGCGAGTCCATCGTGACCACCTCGTGGTCTGTGGCGGCGAGCAGGTAGCGGATCATGTTCGAGGAGATGAACCCGGCGCCGCCGGTGACCAGAATGCGCTTCAACGAAACTCCGCTCCTTCAGTCCAGCTCGCGGTCGATGTAGTAGATCGGGCGGCGCTCCACGTCGCGCTGGATCCGCTGGAGATGCTCGCCGAGCACCGCCATCAGGAACCCCTGGAGGCCGAGAACGAACAGCACCAGCCCGCCGAGCAGAAGCGGGCCGGGAAAGTTGCCGTGCCGGATCCAGTAGATCATCCCCCAGAAGCCGACCACGGACGCGGTCAGGATACCGCCGATCGCCAGCACGGCCCCCACCCACTGCACCATCTGGGGCCAGAAGCCGGTCAGCACATGCAGCGCAAGCTTGACCAGCTTGGTCACCCCGTAGCGGCTGGAATCGGCCCGCGCCTGGTGGCTGAGGTCGACCTCGACCACCTTCGCGCCGGTGCTGCAGACCAGCGCCTTGGTGAACTTCTGACGACCGATCCGGTGCAGCACGGGCTCCAGCGCATCACGGCGATAGGCGTTGAACGCGCAGCCGAAGTCCGAGATCGGCGCGCCGGTCAGCCGCGACAGCATGCCGTTGATCAGCTTCGACGGCAGCTTCCTGATCACGAGCGCGTCCCGCCGGGTGACACGGCGGCCGCTGGCCACATCGGCGCCACCGTCGATGGCGGCGACCAGCTTGGCGACGTCGGCGGGGTCGTTCTGGAGATCGCCGTCCATCGTCACTACGATCGAGCCGCGGGCGCGGGTGATGCCGGCATGCATGGCCGGGTGCTGGCCGAAGTTGCGCTTGAACGAGATCACCCGCACGCGATCGTCGCGATCGTGGAAGCTCGACAGGATCTCGAAGGTGCGGTCGGTGGAGCCGTCGTCGACGAAGATCATCTCGGCCGCCAGGCCCGCCTCGTCGATCGCCCGCACCAGCCCCGCGTAGAGCGGCTCGAGCGTCCGCTCCTCGTTCAGCAGCGGTACGACAACGCTGACCCTGGGCTGTGCCGCCGGCAGACGCGCCGGCTGTGCCGCGGCTTCGATCTCCACCGGCCAAGCGTACCGGTTCGTGCGGATCTGCACGGCCGGTCCCGCGGGTGAACAGGAGTGTCAGACACCCGTGTTCACCCGGACCGGTGGAGGGGGGACACGCGCGCTTGACAGGTCGCGCCGGGCGGCGCACCGGCATACTTCTCCGTCATGCGCGCCTTCGTGTCGGCCCGCTGGCCGCTGTTCGTGGCGGCAGCGGCAACGCTCGCCTACGCCGTCTGCGTGCTGGGCTTCGGCTTGGTCTTCCGGCCGCTCCACAACGACGAGGGTGTGACCCTGGGGGTGGCGTCCAGCAAGTCGGTGCGCGGCGTGCTCGACTTGGCGATCAACTACCGGCACGGGCCGCCGCTCCACTACGTGCTGGTGCACATGTCGCTGCTGTGGCGCGACGACGTGCTCGGGCTGCGATTCCCGTCAGCGCTACTGGGAATCATCTCGGTGCCGCTGGCCTACGGCTACGGCCGTGAGCTGCTTGGCCGTGCCGGCGGCGCCATCGTGGCGGTTGTGGTCGCCCTGTCGCCGGTGGTCGTCAACCTGGGACAGTTCTCGCGCGGCTACACGGCGATGCTGGCCGCCACCTTCGCCAGCCTGTGGCTGCTGCTGGTGCTGACCCGCACCCGGCGGGCGCGCTGGATCCTGCCCTACGCGGTGGTGGCCACGCTGCTCGCGGCATCCCACCCGTTCGGCCTGTTCGCGCTGTTCTCGGAGCTGATCCTGCTGGTGCTGCTGGGCTTCCTGCCCATGCTGCGCCACCGCGAGCGGCGTGACCGCAGGGCGATGGCGGTGGTGGGCGGGGCCGCGCTCCTGGGAGCGGCCGCGTTCCTGGCCCTCCGCCACGCCTACGCGCCGCTGCAGGAGAAGTACCACGTGGGCGAGGGCAGCAGCGTCGTCGACCCGCTGTCGTCAGCGTTCTGGGGCGATCTGGCCAAGGCCGTCACCGGGCACTCCAGCACCGTCTTGTGGATGCTCCTGATCGCGATCGTGCTGGCCGGCCTGGCCGTGCTGCTGGCGCGCGATCGGCGGGCAGCCCTGGTCTGTGCAGTGTGGCTGGGACAGCCCCTGATCAGCCTCACGATCCTGACCGCAACGTCGAGCGATTTTGCCCCAGAGCGGCACCTCTCGTTCCTGCTGCCCGGCTACGCGGCGGCGGTGGCGGCCGTGGTAGCGGAGTTGGCCCGGCGCATCCCCCGCCACGGCGCCCTGGTGGCCGCGGCGCTGCTGACCCTGTTCCTGACCCCGGGGATGGTGGCCATCGTCAACGACGTCGGCAACTTCACGCCCGGTCTGCGCGACGCCAGCCTGGGCATGGCGGAACGGTTCGGCCCCGACGACGTGCTGCTGACCACCGCCGGTGGGTCGGAGCCAGGCGTGGCATCACGGCTGTACGGCGCCTACGCGGTGCTCGAGGCGCCTGACAGCTCGCCTCTCAGCAGCTGGGAGCACGTCGGCGATGCAACGCAGTGCGTGCTGATCGACCGGCTCTCCCAGCGGCCGGCGCCGGAGGCGGTGTGGCTTCTCCTCCGGCCGCCCGACCCGCCCGCCGTTGAGGAGCAGCTGACCCTGCTGGGAGCCGACCCGGTGTCGGTGAACGGCGAGTTCGTCACGGCGCGGATCCCGCTTCGCCGACACACCACCTACCGAGCGCTTCGGGCCGGCGCCCGCGCCTTCCGCGCGACGGCGGGCGTCAGCCAGCCGATCAGAGATTTCTCGACCGTGGCCGGCATCTACCGTGTGGCGGCCGCCGAGGCTCGCGCCGGCGCCTGCCTCTGAGCACCGCTCAGGACAGCTGTTCATGCAGCTGCTGTGTGAGCACGCCGAACTCGAGCCGCTGGCCGGTCACCTCCCGCAGCAGCCGTTCGACGTCAAGCGACTGGCCCAGCTCCCACAGCTCGCGCAGCAGGGAGCCGGCGGCCCGCCGCCTGAACCAGTCGGCCCCGAACTCGGCCCGCAGGAACTCCACAAGCTGCGCCTCGAACGCCCAGGCCCGCAGGTAGCAGGTGGAGTAGAAGCCGGGGTCGACGTCGTCGAGGTGGTCGCCCGGCGGGTGAGGCACGAGCAGCGCCGCCTCCAGCAGCTCGGCGTAGCGGGCCGGCATGCGGTCGAGCGGCGCGCCGCCGTGCAGCTCGGTCTCATAGCGCAGCTTGGCGGCATAGCGGCGGATGATCGTCAGCTTGGCCAACGCCGTGAAGCGGACGTACTCGTCCGGGCGCGGCACGTCGAGCCGGGCCGACAGCCAGGCGGGGTCGCTGACCAGGTGCTCGAGCAGAAACGCCCAGCCCTCGGTGACCCCGTTGTCGCCCAGCAGCCGGTGCTCGGCCGGCAGCGCCCGGGAGGCGTGCGCGAAGTGCTCCATGTGTCCGGCCTCGTGGAACAGCGCCCGGTAGTCGTCGTGTCCGCCCTGAGGCAGCACCACCAGCACCACACGGTCGGGCACGCGCACGGGGGCGCAGAATGCGCGCGGCCGCTTGCCCGGCCTGGCATCGACGTCCAGCTCGATGTTGCGCTGGCGGTCGAGGTCGATGCCCATGCCGCCCAGCGTCGCCCGCAGCGCGTGCAGCGCCCGTTCGGCCGGAAACGTGCCGTCGTACTCCGGCGCCCGCCAAAGCCGCGAAAGATCCTGCGGCCCCGCACTCTCAAGCGGCAGCCCGACCCGGCGGCGGAGGGCGTGGTCGATCTCGTCGCGGTAGAGCGCCTCTGTGCCGTCCAGGAACGCGTCCGTCTGGTCGGCCAGCTCGATCGGCCGGTAGCCGAACCGGTGGTACAGCTCGAGCATGCTGGTGGCGCCGACGTCGGGCAGCAGGTCGCGCTCACGCTGGCCCTTCTCCCACAGCAGCGGGTTCAGCTCGCGGGCGGTGGTCTCCGCCCGGGCGGCGTGAAGCGCCGCCCGCCGCTCGGCGTCGGGCTCGTTGAGGATCCGCGGCCGTACCGCCAGATAGGGCACCTGCTCGCCGGAGGCGTGGACGGTCAGCGAGGCCTCCAGATTGCCGATGGCGTCGCTCAGCTCCTTGACGGCGTCGCCCAGATAGGCCTCGGCGGCAAACCGCTGCAGCTCCAGTGGTGCGTTCTCCTCGCGGAGCTCGGCCACCCTGTCCAGCGACACCATGTCCGGGTAGCGGGCATACACGCGGGACAGGTCAAGCGTGCGCTTGCGGCCTGACCCGTGCAGCTGGTGCTCCTCCTCGAGCTCCGCCGTCATCGCCTCCAGCTGGTCGCGGTAGGGCTCGATCATGGACACCGCAGCAGGGTACCTGCGACCCTTCGCCGGCGCATGGGCGGCCGGCGGGCGCGTCGTACACTGCGCCGGATGCCCCCTCTGACCCGCGGCCAGGAGCTCGAGCTGACCATCGACAGCCTGGCCTACGGCGGGCGCGGGGTGGCCCGCCACGATGACATCGTCGTGTTCGTCGCCCGCGCGCTGCCCGGCGACCGGGTGCGGGCCAGGGTGACCAAGTGGAAGCGGCGCTACGCCGAGGCCAGCACGGTGGAGATGCTGCACCCCGGACCGGGCCGGGTGCAGGCGCGCTGCCCGCACTTCGGCACCTGTGGCGGATGCTCCTGGCAGGACCTGGGCTACGAGCACCAGCTGGCGCACAAACAGGAGCAGGTGGTCGACGCGCTCAGGCGGCTGGGCGGCCTCGAGGGCTACGTGCTGGAGCCGATCGAGGGCGCGCGCGACATCTACGGCTACCGCAACAAGCTGGAGTTCTCATGGTCGTCGGGGCCTGACGGCCCCTCGCTGGGCTTCCACGTGGCCGGTCGCTGGGACCGGCTGCTCGCCATCGACTGGTGCCACATTGCCTCGCAGCGGGCCAACGAGCTGCGACAGGCCTTCGAGGGCTGGGCCCGGGGAGCGGGGCTGACCGCTCACGACGGCCGCAGCGGGGAGGGCTACCTTCGCCACCTGGTCGTACGTGAGGGACGCCGCACCGGCGACCTGCTGGCGATCCTCGTCACCGTGCCCGGCGAGGTGCCGGAGCCGCAGCGGCTGATCGACGGCCTGCCGGAGGGCGTCACCGGCGTGCTGCACGCGGTCAACGACGGCGTGGCCGAGGTCACCGCCGGCCTGGAGACAACGGTGCTGCACGGCCGCGACGGCTTCCGCGAGCGGATCCTTGGGCTGGAGCTGGAGCTGTCTGCGGGCGCCTTCATGCAGACCAACACCGAGATGTGCGACGTGTTGTACGGGCATGCCCTGGAGTACGCCGAGCTCCGCTCCGACGACATGGCCTGGGATCTCTACTGCGGGGCTGGGGCGATCGGGCTGCTGGCGGCGCCCAGCGTGCGCAGTCTGGTCGGGATCGAGATCGCTGAGGAGTCGGTGCGAAGCGCCCGGGCGAATGCTGCTCGAAACGGGATCGAGAACGCCGAGTTCATCGCCGGGGACGTGTCCCGGGAGCTGAAGCGGCTACTCGGGCTGGCGGAGCGCCCGACGGTGGCCTTCGTCGACCCGCCAAGGTCGGGGCTGGCGCCCAAGGCGGTGAGGCGCTTGATCGAGCTGGCGCCGCGGCGGATCGTCTACGTCTCCTGCAACCCCACCACCCTGGCGCCGAACGGGCGCCAGCTGGCCGATGCCGGCTACACGCTCGAGCGTGTCCGCCCAGTGGACATGTTCCCGCACACCCACCACATCGAGGCGGTGGCCAGCTTCAGGCGCGGATGACCCGCCGGCTCAGCGTGCGGTCGCCTCCGCCATCCGGATCTCGGGCAGGCCGGGATCCTCGACGGCGTCGGCGTGGAAGAGGTGGGCCAGCTGGGCCACGCCCTCGGCCAGCCGGGGAGCGGGGCGAGCGTAGTAGGCGTTGGCATCGACCGCCACCGCCGGCGCCGGCAGGTCGAGACCGGCGGCCTCACGTGCCGTGCGCTGGGCGTCGAACCCGCACGGCGCCAGCACCAGCAGCTCGGGCTCGGCCGCCCGCACATCGTCCCAGCCGATCTGCCGCGACGGCTGGCCGGCGCGACCCAGCAGCTCCTGACCTCCGGCCAGCTCGACCATCTCGGGCAGCCAGTGCCCGCTGGCGAACGGCGGGTCGAGCCACTCCAGGACGACCACCCGCCGCGGCGGAACGGCGTCGACGGCGGACGCGGCCGCCCAGATCGTGCGGCGCATGCGGGCGACCACCGCTTCGGCACCGCCGCATGTGCCCAGCCGGTTGCCGATCTGCCAGATCGAGAGCTCCACTTCGCCCACGGTTCGCGGGTCGAGGGACAGCACGTCGCACTCCAGCCGCTGCATCCGCCGGACGTCGTCCCCCGACACGGCGCACACCGGGCACAGGTCCTGCGTGATCACCAGGTCGGGACGCAGCTCGGCCACCAGCTGCTCGTCCAGCGCGTAGAGCGATCCGCCCCCGGCCAGGGCGTCACGCACCACCCGGTCGATGTCGGCCCCCGCCAGCTCGGCGCTGTCGATCCTGGCCGCGGTCACGGCGGGCAGGCCGCGCACCTCGGGCGGCCAGTCGCACTCCTCGGACCGGCCGACCAGGTGGCCGCCGAGTCCCAGCGCGGCAACGATCTCGGTCGCGCTGGGAAGCAGCGAGACGATGCGCATCGGGTATTCCTAGCGCAGGGCGGCGATCAGCGCGGGCGCCCACGGGCTGCCGATGCCGGTCACGTCGTCCCAGCCGCCGTGCGTGGCCAGCGAGCTGTCGTGATCGAGGGAGCGCAGCCGGGTGACGATATGGCCGCCGGCGTCCAGGCCGTTTCGCAGCACCGCCAGAGTGCCGTCGCTGGGCACGATGTCCCGGAAGGCGACGGAGCGGAGGCGGTAGAGGTCGCCGTTCAGGAACCCGTGCGAGCGGCCGGCGGCCTGGTTGGCGAGGCTCGCCATCGCCGCCATGATCGGCGTGGCCAGGCTGGTGCCACCGATCCAGGAGTCCTTGACCACGGTGCCACCGCTGGGCGTGCTCCAGCTCTGCGTGAACACGACGCCGGTCTGGGGGTCGGCGACCAGCGCCACGTCGGGCTCAACCCGCCGGTAGCTGCCCTTCCAGGAGCCGTAGCCGTCGGGCACCACGCCGCTCTGGTAGGCGGGCCGGTCGTAGATGTGACTGACGCCGCCGCCGGCCCCGTAGAGAAAGTCGCCGAAGGGCGTTTGCCCCATCCATTGGCTGCCGCTCCAGGTCTGCTCGCCACTGCCCCAGCCAGTCTCGAACAGCCGCTGGCCGGAGTCGCCGATCGCCAGGCTGGTGCCGCCGACCGAGGTCACCAGCGGGCTGGAGTCCGGAAAGCCGGCCGAGAGCTTGCCCGTCGCCGCCACGTTGTCGCCGTCGTCGCCGGAGGCGAACAGCACGGCGATGCCTTGCGCCTTGGCCTGCTGGAACACCGCGTTCAGCGCCTTGATCTCGCCGCCGGAGGCATAGCTCTCGGGCATCCCCCAGCTGTTCGAGATGACGTCGGCAAGCCGGTTGTCGACCGTGTGGTTGAGCGCCAGGTCGAGGCCGCGGCTGTCGTTGGCGGCTCCGACGTAGACGATGTCGGCGCGGGGGGCGATGGCATGCGCCCACTCGACGTCGAGGGCCTGCTCGATGTACCAGTCCTGCATCACCGACGGGTCGTGGGGAAAGCGGTTGGTGCCTGGTGCGACCACCTGGCGGTAGCGGCTCTTCAGCTTGGGCAGCCCCTGTCGGTTCGAGAACGCCTCGATGTCAGTGCGGATGGTGGGCGAGAAGAAGGCCCCGGTGATCGCGATGGTGCGGCCGCGGCCGTCGATCCCCGCCGCATGCAGCTGATCGACGCCGTAGGCGGAGGAGATCTGGCGGGGCGTGTACCCGCAGATGATCCATGGCAGCGGGCGGCCCGGCGCCAGCGGATTGGGGAACGCCGTGCTCGTCTTCTCGCCCCAGTAGCTCGAGCAGGGGCCGACCGACCGGCCCACAGGCGGCGGCGGGGCTGGCGTCGACCGCGGCTCGGCGAGCGCCATCGCGCCGTCGAGCCCGGTGATCGCCTGCACGTCGCCGGCCAGGGCGCCGGGGATCCGTGGCTCGGCGTCCGGTCCACGCACCAGATGGCCGTCGAGCTGGTACAGGCTCTCGTTGACCTGGAAGGCCTGCTCGACCTGCCCGACCGTGCCGCTGGCGGTCACGAACAGCCTGTTGTGAGGCACTGACAGCAGGTCGAAGCCCTCGGCCTGCAGCCATCCGGAGACGTCCCGCACGCTGGACTGAGCCGGGGCGAACCGGCCTCGAAACTGCTCGGGGGTGAGCCACGCCTGGTAGCGCGCGCTGGACGGATCCTGCTGTTCGGCCAGTAGGCGCGAGAGGCTCGCCTGGTTGCGCCACCCCAGCCACACCGAGAACACCACCTTGACGCCGTTTCGCTCGTTTCCGGCCCGGTTGCCTGGCACCGCCCAACCCGGCACCGTGCCGGCAACCTTCGTCGTCGAGGCCGCTCGGGCCTCGGTCGCGGCGCTCGCGGCCAGGGCCGCGCATGCGACGAGCGCAATCAGGCAGCGCGAGACAAGGGTCGGAGCCATCGATCAAGCATCGGCCGCCGTGCGGCGACGGCTCAGTCCCGTTCGGGGGAACCGGCACTCCCCCCGACGCGGGCCGCCAGCAGGTCGGCGTTCGCGCCCAGGAAGGCCAGTGACAGCAGCGGAAGAGCCGGCAGCGCGGCGTCCAGGGCGTAGGACAGCGCCATCGTCGCACCGAAGGAGAGCGTCATCGCCGTCCAGGTCAGCGGCATCCGCAGCTGCAGCCGCTCCGACGATGCCAGGAAGAGGGCGAAGAAGATGAAGTCGCTGGCGCCGATCTGGGCGATGCCGCTGCTGCCCAGCGGATGGAAGGTCAGCGTGAACGCGTTCAGCACGTTCTCGTGCTGCTCGACGATCACCTTGGTCGGGCCGGCGGCGACGCTGTAGATGTCGACGGCGGCGATCAGGAGCGCGATCGCCACGACCTCAGCGGTGGTCTGCAGCAGCGAGGCCAGGGCATAGCCGATGAAGGTCGCGGCCACCAGCTTGGTCAGCGTGGCCGGCGTCTCTTCCAGGCCGATGGCGATCAGAAACGCGGTGGCGACGATCGCAACCACCGCGCCGACGAGCAGCTGGCCGCCGAGCGGCCGCAGCGGCAGCAGCTCGCGGACGACCGCCGTCGCCAGCGGCAGCGACACGGCCGCCAGCACCACCACCTGCAGCCATGTGGCGACGCCGGGACCGTGCGGGGCGAACAGGTCGAAGACGGCGAAGCCGGTGAGCGCGCCGCCCAGGCGGACGGCGTCGGGGCGCGGAATGTCAGTAGGGCGGAAGATTCTCGTACCACTCACCGAGCACCTTGAAGGCCTGCCAGAAGGCCTGCTTCGCGTCGGTCTCGTTGAGCGAGGCGTCGATGTCGGGCGTGGCCAGCAGTTCCACGGTCGGCGTGAAGCGCTGGAGCTCCCCGGGCCGGTACTCGACCGGCTCGGCCAGTGGGAAGCGGAGCGTGTTGATGAACTCCACCGTCTCGGGCCCCATGGCCACCACCACCGCCGGCTGGACGATGTGCAGCTCGCGGGTCAGCCAGTCCCGGGCCCGGGCCAGATCGTCGTCGTCGGCCTGCACCTGCAGCTTCAAGCACACGGTGCCATACAACTTCAGGGGGTCGATCCGCAGCCGCTCCAGGCTCTTCAGCACCGCCTGTCCGGCACGGCCGAAGAAGGCCACGCCCTCGTTCGCCTCGGCCGGCTGCGGCCGGTACTTGACCATCATGATGTCGGCCAGCGGATGCCCGGTGCCGATCACCGGCGCCGTGGCCGGATGATGCTCGCTGACCCATTGAGCGATCTCGTGCCCGAGCGCGTTCGTCTCCTCGATCGCCCGCGCCTGGTACTTCTCATAGATCTGGTCGTCGGCCGCGCTCACCTACGCAGTATTCCCCGGACCGGCGTGCTTTTCCTACTGCCGTACGTTCCGGACGCCACCGGCCGGGGTGGTGGCGACCACCTGATGCCGCTCCAGCAAACGGATCTCCTGTGCGCTCGAATCCGCCCGGCCGGGCTGGTGAACGGCGCGAGATCAGCCGTCGTGGCCGGCGCGGATCAGATATCCACCGAGATGCCTGGCGGCGATCTTGCCGCCCGGCCACCACAGCGGCTGGTCGCTGACCTCGGCGGTCTCGCCGCGGCCGCCCGCCGGCTCGGCCACCAAATACCGCGGCCGCCCCGCCGTCAGCAAAAGGCCGCGCAGCGCCGGCCTGTGCGGCGCCGGGTCGTCAAGCGGCGCGCCGGCCTGCCGGGCCAGCAGCTGTGCCACCACATCGGCCTGCTGCGCGGCCACCCCGCCCTGCTTGATCGGGTGGTTGGTGATGTCGCCGACTGCGTAGATTCCGGCCGCGCCCGCAACCCTGCCGTACAGATCGGTGGGCAGGAACCCGTCCTGGTCGCTGGGCAGGCCGGGAATCGGGATCCCCCGCGCCGCGGGCATGCAGACGACCCGGTCGGCCGCGATCGTCTGCGGTGGCATCAGCATCAGGCTCGACCCGTACACGCCGACCGGATAGGTGCCGGTGTGCAGGACGATGCCGCTGTCCTCCAGCAGCCCCGCCACTGCGGTGCTGACCTCTCCGCCGAACTGGGCCAGCGGGCGGTCCTCCGGTGTGACCAGCGCCAGCTCCAGGCCGTGAGGCCGATCGGCCGTCACCGTCCCTGCCGTCATCAGCGCCAGCTCGTACAGAGGCAGCGACCACGACGCTCCCCGGGGCAGAGCGAAGACGACGCTCGAGAAGCGGCCGTTGCGCAGATCGGCAACCAGCTGTCGCATGGCCGGCACGTCTTCCTCGCCGCGGAAGGGGATCGCCCCCTTCAGCACCGGCAGGCGGCGCGCGCCGACGGCGAACACGGCGGCGTCGTAGTCCAGCGACTCGCCGCTCCCCAGGGTGGCACGGTGAGCCGCGGTGTCCACCGCCGCGATCACGTCGCGCCGCCAGTCGGCGCCCACCTCGGCAGCGATGTCGCCGATCGGGAACCGATACACCTCGCCCCGATCGAACGGCACGGCGACCGAGGCCGGGCGGTAGCGGAACTCGTCGTCGGGGCAGACCAGCGTCAGATCAACCCGCTCCTCGGCCAGCTTTCGCAACGCCAGCACGGCCTCGAGCGCGCCCACCCCGCCGCCGGCAATGAGGATCTTGATCGGTGATCCAGACATTTCCCGGATTGTCGGCCGGCCGCCGGCGGCGGCCGTCGGGGAATCCCCCTACCGGGCCTGCGCATTTGCCGCGCATCCGGTGGGTGGGCGGCCGGTCAACGCTCGTCGAGCGCCCGTAGGCCCAGCAGCGCTCCGAAGAGCACCAGACCGGCGCCGGCGCACAGGTCGACCGCTCGCAGCAGCCTGTCGCCGATCCGCCGCCGGGCCACGGCAACCCCGCAGGCCAGGATCGTGAACCAGCAGATGCTGCCGGCGCCGATGCCGGCCACTAGTGCGATCGTGCCCGGCGTCGTGCTGGCGGCGTCGGCCGTCGATGCTGCGGCGAAGATGGCCGCCCAGGACACGATAGTGAAGGGGTTCGACGCCGTCGCGGCGAGGGAGGTCGCAAAGGCGCGCCGGGGGGTCGCCACCTCGTCGGCCATCTCGCCCCCCAGCCGCACCCGCATCGCGCTCCACAGCGTGCGGACGCCGAGCACGACGAGCACCGCGGCGCCCAGGATGCCCAGCCCGATGCGGATCGCGTCGACCGCCACCAGTGGTGCCGCACCGGCCACGCCCAGACAGGCATAGAGCGTGTCGACAACGGCCGCGCCGGCACCGATGGCGAGCCCCGCGGCCAGCGCGCCGCGCATCACCGAGCGGATCAGCAGCAACGAGATCGGCCCCAGCTGGGCCGCGACCAGGAATCCCAGGCCGAAACCAACAGCAAGCGACGAATGGGTCATCCGGTCTTCTGCACCTGCTGCATCCACTTCAGCCCCTGCAGGTAGATCAGGCTCTTTGGGCGGCGGATGATCTCGTTGTGGCGCATCGAGACCAGGAACTCCTCGGGTCCCTCGAACTCGGGGATCCGGTTGATGGCCGTGCCGATGCCCTGCAGCACATGGGCGTCCGAGCCGGCCGACTGCACCAGGTTGTACTTGGCGGCGAAGCGCTGGGCGTCATCGTTGAACGACTCGAACATCAGCCGCGAGTTGTAGATCTCGAAGATGTCGATCCGGTCGAGCAGCCGGTGCAGCGTGGCGCCGTCGGGGATCGTGTGAAGCCGGTCGAAGGGGTGGGGCATCAACACCAGGCCGCCCTGGCGGTGGATCTCGTCGATCGTCTCGGTCATCGTCATGTCCCGCTCGATCTTCTCGTTCAGGAACAGGCCGATCACCTCGCCCTGGGAGGTCATCACCTCCTCGCCGGCGATCACCGCGATCGGCTTCGACTTCTCGCGGGCGATCCGCTGGGCCTCGAAGGCGCCCGAGATCTCGTTGTGGTCGGTGATGGCGATCGCGCCGAAGCCCTCGGAGACGCAGTGGTCGAGCAGCCCTTCGACGTCGGTCGCGCAGTCGTAGGAGTGCGAGGTATGCATGTGCAGGTCGACGTCGATCAGCCGGCGTGTCGGCTTCGGCCGGCGGTCGGTGCGCCGCCGTGCCAGCAGGTCGCGGTAGGTGGCTTCCAGCCGCCCCGCGATTGCTTCCGCCCGCCGCTCGGACACCGCGGCCATGCTCTCCGCGACCAGCCGTTCGCGGAGGCCGCCGTCGTCGAGCAGGCGTCCGGCGGCAGCCGCCGAGAGCGCCGGCTGGTCGACCGCGTAGGCGAGGCCGTGCAGCCCGTCGGGCGACACCACGACGGCTCCGGCGGCGCGGGCCTCCCACGACCGGGCACTGTCACCGCCGCGCGGGCTGACCATCACGTCGGCAGATGCCAGCAGAGCCGCGCGGTCGTCGACGCCGGCCGTGCCAAGGACGTGCACGCGGCCGCGCGCCTCGGCCGGGATCGAGGGCCGCATCGGCCGCCGGCCGCCGCGGTCCCACATCACGGTCAGCGTTGTGGAGGGAGATCGTGCGACCAGCCTGACGAGTGACCGCACCACCGGGCGGGCGTCCCCGTTCCAGTGCAGCACGATCGATCCGCCCCCCTTGTGGCCGGGCTGGAAGGTCTCGTCGACGGCGCGGGGCAGCAGCTGGTAGTCGCCGGGGTAGATGGCCGCCGCCAGCTCCGCCGCCCGCGAGCTGGTGGCGATCAGGGCGTCGATCCGGGCCCGGTAGCGCTCCCGCCGCGACTCCCGGATCGGCCCCACGAAGGTGCGTTCGGTGGTGGTGTGGAACGTGGCGACGGTCAGCCCGACCGCGTGCTTGATCGCCGCCACGCCGATGCCGGGCACGTGGGGCTCGTGGGCGTCGACGATGTCGAAGCCGCCCTCCCTCACCGCCAGGGCGACGTTGGCGTTGGCGGCGACGGGGAGAGCGACCCCCCGGCCGTGCCGCCGCTGCCCGATCTGCACCGCGGGTCCGACGGCGACCGCCAGCGTCTCCCCCGGCGGTGGCAGCAGGGCCTCGGCGTCGCCGTCGGCCAAGGCGCGAAGCCGCCGCCGGCCGCTGCGCAGCGCCCGCGTGGACGCGCTGGGCGCGAGCACCGTCACACGGTGCCCGCGCGCGGCCAGCGCGGTCGCGGTCTCCCGCACGTGCTCGGCCACGGCGTGCGGGCCGTTGAGCGCGTACGGGCAGACCAGACAGATCGCGAGAGGGTCGTTCACGACGACTTGGCGGCCGCCTTCTCCTTCTTGGCCGGCTTGGCAGGGCGGCCGTGGGTGGCGATGAACCGCTCCACCTCGTCACGGCACTCGTCGTCGGGGTGCTGCACCGGCGGCGACTTCATGAAGTACGCGGACGGCCATTCGAGCGCGCCCCCGATGCCGTTGTCGATCCCCAGCTTCGCGCAGCGCACAGCGTCGATGACGATGCCGGCCGAGTTGGGCGAGTCGACCACCTCGAGCTTCAGCTCGATGTTCAGGGGCACGTCGCCGAACGAGCGGCCCTCCAGCCGGATGTAGGCCCACTTGCGGTCCTCCAACCACTCCACGTAGTCGGACGGGCCGATGTGCACGTTCTTCTTGCCCATGTCGTAGTCGAGCTGCGACGTGACGGCGTTCGTCTTGGAGATCTTCTTCGACTCCAGGCGCTCGCGTTCGAGCATGTTCAGGAAGTCGGTATTGCCACCGACGTTCAGCTGATGCGTGCGCTCGAGCTTGACGCCGCGCTCCTGGAACAGACGGGCCAGCTTGCGGTGCACGATGGTCGCCCCCACCTGCGACTTGATGTCGTCGCCGACGATGGGCAGGCCCTTTTCCTCGAACCGGCGCCGCCAGTACGCCTCGCGGGCGATGAACACCGGCACGCAGTTGACGAAACCGCAGCCGGCGGCCAGCACCTGTTCCACGTACCACTTGGTCGCCTCCTCGGAGCCGACCGGAAGATAGGAGACCACGACGTCGGTCTTCGTCTCCTGCAGGATCCGGACGACGTCGGCGGTCTCACCCGGCGCCTTGGTGATCACCTGGGACAGGTACTTGCCGATCCCGTCGTGGGTCATCCCCCGATGCACCGGCACGCCCAACGAGGGCACGTCGGAGAACTTGGGCGTGTTGTTCTGGCCGCTGAAGACGGCCTCGCTCAGGTCCTTGCCGACCTTGTCGGCGTCGACGTCGAACGCGGCCGAGAACTCGATGTCCGAGATGTGGTAGCCGCCGAGATCGACGTGCATCAACCCGGGGACGGTGTCGCCCGACTTGGCGTCGTTGTAGTACTGGACTCCTTGCACGAACGACGACGCGCAGTTGCCAACGCCGACGATTGCGACGCGCACCTTGCCGGTCGAGGTTCGGTGCCCGTTCTGCGAGGCCGATTCGGCCATATCTATCCCTCCACTTTCTGAGTGAGTTGCCGGTGGACGAAGAGCACGCGCTGCACGACGGTGAACGCCGTCAGCCCGGCGAGCAGGTACACGGCGTAGGGGAGCGAGCCGTAGCCGCCGAACGGGATCGCCACCGCCAGCAACACGATTCGCTCCAGCCGGGCCATCAGCCCGACATCGCCGCGCAGGCCGAGCGCCTCGGCCTTGGCCCGCGTGTAGCTGATCAGGAATGAGCCGACCAGCGCCACGAACACGCAGCCCAGGGCGAGCATGTCGCCGTCCTCGGCCAGCACCAGCGCGATGGCGCCGAGGATGATGCCGTCCGACACGCGGTCGAGCGTCGAGTCCAGGAACCCGCCGAACGGCGTTCCCTTTCCGTGCGCCCTGGCCAGAGCGCCGTCGAGGGCGTCGAGCACGCTGCCCACGACGAAGGCGATCGCGGCCAGCACGTATTGCCGCTCGTAGAGGAGCACTCCGGACACGGCGGTGATGGCGAAGCCGAACACTGTCAACTGGTTGGGGGTGATCGGGATCGCCCCGGCGCCGGCCATCAACCGCTGGGCTGCACCGCGCCCGCCGTTGGTGTAGCCGCTCTTCAGCCGCTCGAGAGAAGTTGCCATCCCGCGGACTATACCACGCGCGCTATCTCGTGCACATCCCCTACGCGGGGAGGGCGCCGCGCGGAGCCGGGGGGAGGTGCAGGCGCCTGCGCGATGGCCCGGGCAGTGTCGGCCGGAAGCGCTCGACCAGCCAGGCGACGCCGAGGGCCAGCACGGCCACGCCGGCGCCCAGGATGGCGTCGGCCCAGAAGTGGTTGGCGGTGGCCACGATCGAGAACGTGATCAGCCCGGGGTAGAGCAGCCAGGCCACCGCGATCGGCCGCCGGCGCACCAGCAGATAGCACGAGATGCCGACGATCAAGGAGAAGCAGGCATGCACGCTGGGCACGGCCGCGAACGGGTTCGACAGGCTCGCGATCGGCCCGGAGTCGTGGCTGACCGATGCGAACTTCTCGAGCGTGTCGGTGAAGCCGAGATCGGTCAGCATCCGCGGTGGGGCCGTGGGGTAGCTGAGGTAGCCGATCAGCGCGATGGCCATCGCCGAGTAGACGATGTTGCGGATGAAGTAGTAGTGCTCGTTGCGGCGCAGGTACAGCCAGAACATGAACGCCGTGGTGACGCCGAAGTGGGCGTGGAAATACGTCCAGTTGGCGACGTCGAGCGCCCAGCCGTGGTGCAGCGTCCATTCCTGGACGTTCACCTCGTTGAAGATGCCGAACGCGCGCTCGATGCTGACCACGTTGCGGGCGTGGATGAAGGCGGCGGCCACGTCGCCCTTGGCGAACGTCCGCGACGCCTCGTACGCCAGGTCGACCGCGGCGAACAGCAGCAGTTGGAGCAGGAAGTCGGGCCAGCCCTTGGGCAGCACCCGGCCGCCGCGGTTCGCGGCCCTGGACCGTGACTGTGCTGCCAAAGTGGCCATGCCCGGATCGTACCCCACACCGTGGCCGGGGGGTCAGCCCCCGATGTGCGACATCTCGACCTTGGGCCTCGCCGTCGTGGCCGCGCTTCGGATCTCCGAGTAGCGGTCGTCGCGCCGCCGCCACAGGCCGCCCAGCAGGCGTTCCAGGTCGGCGTCGGTCGCGCCCGACCGCAGCGGCTCCCGCAGGTCGGTGCCGCGCTCGGCGAACAGGCAGGTGTAGAGGCTGCCCTCGGCAGACAGCCGGGCGCGCGTGCAGCCGGTACAGAACGGCCTGGTCACCGAGGCGATGACGCCGATCTCGCCCGCCCCGTCCAGGTAGCGGCGGCGGGACGCCACCTCCCCTGGGTAGTTCGGTGCGACCGGCTCCAGCGGCCAGGCCGTCGCGATGGTGGAGATGATCTCGTCGGCGGGCACCACGTCGTCCAGCCGCCAGCCGTTGGTGGTGCCGACGTCCATGAACTCGATGAATCGGAGCACGTGGCCGGTGCCCCGGAAGCGCTCCGCCATCGGCAGGATCGAGTGCTCGTTGGCTCCCCGCTTGACCACCATGTTGACCTTGACCGGGAATCCCGCCTCGGCTGCCGCATCGATGCCGTCGAGCACCTTGGCGACCGGGAAGCGGACGTCGTTCATCGCCTGGAACACCCCGTCGTCGAGCGAGTCGAGGCTGACCGTGACGCGGTCGAGCCCGGCCGCTCGAAGCGCCGGCGCCTTGGCCCGAAGCAGCGACCCGTTGGTGGTCAGCGTCAGGTCGGACAGACCGTCGGCTCGCAGCTCGGCCAGCATCGCCACCAGGTCTTCGACCCCCCGCCGAAGCAGCGGCTCGCCACCGGTGATCCGGATCTTCTCGACGCCCAAGGCGACCGCCAGCCGCGACAGCCGGACAATCTCCTCGAACGTCAGCAGCTGATCACGGCGCAGGAACTGGAAGTCGTGTCCGAACACCTCGCGCGGCATGCAGTAGGTGCAGCGGAAGTTGCAGCGGTCGGTGACGGAGATCCGCAGGTCACGCATCGGCCGTGCAAGAGTGTCGGTGGGCGTGGACGCCATCCCAGACAGAGTACCTGCGGCAGGAATCCTGGCAGTGCTGGACGCCCTGGAATCGGCGTACGGGCCGCGCGTCCGGCACCACAGGCTGTCGGCGATCGACGAGCTGGTGGCGACGATCCTCTCCCAGAACACCAGCGACGTGAACACCGACCGGGCGTTCGCCGGGCTCCGCTCGCGGTTCGCCGGCTGGGACGAGGTGGCCGCGGCGCCGGTCGAGGAGGTGGTGGAGGCGATCCGCGTCGGCGGCCTGGCGAACCAGAAGGGGCCGCGAATCCGGGCGGTGCTTCGCGAGCTGGCCGCCCGGCCTGAAGGCTACGCGCTGGAGGGGTTGGCCCGGCTGCCGGTGGACGAGGCGATGGCGCGCCTGACGTCGCTGCCCGGGGTGGGCAAGAAGACGGCCAGCTGCGTGCTCCTGTTCTCGCTCGACATGCCAGTGATGCCGGTCGACACCCACGTGCTGCGAGTGTCGCGACGGCTGGGATGGGCGGGGGCGGGGGCCACCGCAGACCAGGTGCACGAGATCCTCACGGCCGCCGTCCCGCCGCACCGCATGCTCTCCGCGCACCTGCTCCTGATCGAGCACGGCCGCCGTACGTGCAAGGCTCTTCGGCCGCGCTGCGGCGAGTGCGCCTTGGCCGAGCGGTGCCCGTCGGCGTTTCAGCTCGGCTGAAGTCGCGCCGGAGTGAGAGGATGGGGCATGGAGATCGTTCGGGCAGGATCGCGTTCCAGCCGCCTGGCTCCGGCGGAGTGGTTTACCGGAACCGTGCTGATCGACCCGATCGTCGAGGCCCCGCCCCCCGCGCGCGTCCAGGCCGTGCGGGTCACCTTCGAGCCCGGAGCGCGGACGGCGTGGCACCGCCATCCGCTCGGGCAGACCCTGTTCGTGACCGCCGGCGTGGCCCTGATCGGCCGTGACGACGGCATCGTCGAACGCGCCGGTCCGGGCGACACCGTGTGGTTCGCGCCCGGCGAGCGCCACTGGCACGGCGCCACAGGGGAGGCGCTGATGACCCACATCGCCATCCAGGAGGCGCTCGAGGGCAGCGCGGCGGCCTGGGAGGAGCACGTCACAGACGAGGAGTACGGCCGCGGCTGAGCCCGCGATCGAGCCCTGCGACGACGATGCCGTCCGCCGATTCCTGAGCGACAGCATCGACCGGTTCAACATGGACGTCACCGGCATCCGCGACTACCGGCCGGTCACTCTGGTCATCCGCGGCGCCGGCGGCGAGCCGGTGGCCGGCGTCGACGGCGGCTGCTGGGGCGGCACCTGTCACATCCGCGCGCTGTGGGTGGACGAGCGCCACCGCCGCCAGGGGCTGGGCAGCCGCCTGCTGGCCGCCGCCGAGTCAGCCGCCCGCGCCCACGGCTGCGTTCAGGTCGCGCTGGAGACGCACTCCTTCCAGGCGCCGGACTTCTACACGCGCCATGGCTACGAGCAGGTCGGTCAGCTCGACGGCTACCCCGCCGGCGGCGCGATGCACTATCTGCGAAAGCTGCTCACCTGACGGCAACGGCCGCGGACCGCGGGAGCCGGCCAGGTGCCACGGTGTCGGGCTCGGCGGTCTCCCACTTGGCGGTGCCAGCGAATGTCAGTTGGTGGTTGCAGTTCTGCCTGAAAATCCCCCTGATCGCCGTGTCACGGCGAATCGGGAGGTGTCACGGCGGCTGCTGCGCTCGCCGTGACCCACCGGGCGGTCGTCGCTATGCCACGCGGGCGCGCCGGCGGCGGGGCCTGCGCGGCACCCAGCCGGCGACGGCGACGAGGTATCCCAGCGCCAGCGCGACGGCGCCGAGGCTGAAGTTGAGGCGCACCTCGGCGGCGTGGTCGGAGGCGCAGGCGCCGAGCGTGCGGCCCGAGCAGCCGGCCGTCTCGTAGCCGTGGCGGATGCCCTGCTGATAGCCGTTCAGCAGATCGCCGGTCGGGCCGGCTCCGAGCAGGGTCATGGCGGCGGTCGCACCGACGAGCATGACGAGCGGCATGGCGAGCCGGGCGCCGAGTGGCCGGTGGGCCAGGACGAGGATGCAGGACGCGGTCGCGAGCAGCGCGCTGGGGGCGAGCACGAGCGCCGCCCAGCGGGTGCTCTGGCCGACGTGGTGGTTCAGCGCGATCAGCTCGGCCGCCATCGGCAGGGAGAACAGCATGGCCAGCAGCATCGCCGCCGCCGCCAGCCGGTCGCGCTCCTCCCACAGCCGGTCGCGGCGCCGCGGCGTGAAGGCGCTGGCCACGGCCGCCGGGTCGCCCATCCGCCGCAGCGCCTCGCTCTCACCGTGGAGCTCCGCCGACTCGTGGAGGTGGGCGGCCAGCTCATCCAGCACCCGGCCGCGGCGCCGGGGATGCACGCGGAGCACGGCGGCCACCTGGCCGAGGTAGCGGTCGACGCCGTCAGGCAATGCCGACCCCCGCCACCCGGCCGACGGCCGCCGCGAACCCGCGCCACTCGGCGCGCCGCTCGGCCAGCGCGGCCCGCCCGCGGGCGGTCAGGTCGTAGACCCGCCGCCGCCGGGCGGACCCCTCGTCCCAGCTGCTGGCCAGCAGCCCGGCTCGTTCCAGCCGGTGAAGGGCCGGGTACACCGTCCCCTCCGGCAGGTCGAACGAGCCGCCGCTGGCCCGTCGCAGCCGGTCGATGACCAGGTACCCGTGGGCGGGGCTGTCCGCCAGCACGGCCAGCAGCAGCAGGTCGAGATGGCCCTTCAGCAGGTCGGCTTTCATACCTCGTGATGCTAGGTATACCGCGCGTGAATGTCAAGCCCAGAAAGCGCTGGCACCGGATTCAGAAACCTGCTACAACTCGACTAAGGTTTTCTGCGCCACATGGATCCAACAAGGAGGAACACCCCCTGATGAGCAAGGTTATCGGCATCGATCTCGGCACCACGAACTCGTGTATGGCCGTGATGGAGGGCGGAGAGCCCACCGTCATCCCCAACGCGGAGGGCGGCCGCACCACGCCGTCCGTCGTCGCGTTCACCAAGGACGGCCAGCGGCTGGTCGGCACGCCGGCCAAGCGGCAGGCGGTCACCAACCCCAAGAATACGGTCTTCTCGATCAAGCGCTTCATGGGCCGCAAGGCCGCCGAGGTAAGCGAGGAGCAGACGATCGTGCCCTACGAGGTCGTCTCGGGGCCCAACGGCGACGCCCGCGTTCAGGCCGGCGACAAGGTGTATCCGCCGCAGGAGATCTCGGCCATGATCCTGCAGAAGCTGAAGGCGGACGCGGAGTCGTACCTGGGCGAGCCGGTCACCGAGGCGGTGATCACGGTTCCCGCGTACTTCAACGACGCGCAGCGCAACGCCACCAAGGACGCCGGCAAGATCGCCGGTCTCGACGTGCTGCGGATCATCAACGAGCCGACTGCCGCCTCGCTGGCCTACGGCCTGGACAAGGAGAGCGACCAGACGATTCTGGTCTTCGACCTGGGCGGCGGCACCTTCGACGTGTCGGTGCTCGAGCTGGGCGACGGCGTCTTCGAGGTCAAGTCGACCGCCGGTGACAACCACCTGGGCGGAGACAACTTCGACAAGGCCGTGGTCGACTGGCTGGTCGCCGAGTTCAAGCGCGACCAGGGCATCGACCTGTCAAAGGATCCGATGGCGCTGCAGCGGTTGTACGAGGCCGCCGAGAAGGCCAAGATCGAGCTGTCGACGACCCAGTCGACCAACATCAACCTGCCATTCATCACGGCCGACGCCGACGGCCCCAAGCACCTCGACACCACGCTGACCCGGGCCAAGCTGTCCGAGCTGACGCACGACCTGGTCGAGCGGACGGTGGCCCCGACGAAGCAGGCCCTGTCCGACGCCGGCCTGTCCGCCTCGCAGATCGAGCAGGTGATCCTGGTCGGCGGCATGACCCGGATGCCGGCCGTGCAGGACAAGGTCAAGGAGCTGATCGGCAAGGAGCCGCACCGCGGCGTCAACCCCGACGAAGTGGTCGCAATCGGCGCCGCCATCCAGGCCGGCGTGCTCAAGGGCGAGGTCAAGGACGTGTTGCTGCTGGATGTCACCCCGCTGTCGCTGGGCATCGAGACCAAGGGCGGCGTGATGACCCGCCTGATCGACCGCAACACCACCATCCCCACCCGCAAGTCGGAGATCTTCTCCACCGCGGAGGACGGGCAGCCGTCGGTCGAGATCCACGTGCTGCAGGGTGAGCGGGAGATGGCCGCGTACAACAAGACGCTGGGCAAGTTCCAGCTGGTCGGCATCGCGCCGGCGCCCCGCGGCGTGCCTCAGATCGAGGTCGCGTTCGACATCGATGCCAACGGCATCATCCACGTGTCGGCCAAGGACATGGGCACGGGCAACGAGCAGAAGATCCAGATCCAGGGAGGCTCGGGCCTGTCCGACGACGAGGTCAGCCGGATGGTCCGCGACGCCGAGTCGCACGCCGACGATGACCGCCGGCTGAAGGAGCTGGCGGAGGCCCGGAACACGGCCGAGCAGGTGATCTATTCGACCGAGAAGTCCCTGTCCGAGCATTCCGACAAGCTGGACGAGGAGACCCGCTCCGATATCCAGTCCAAGATCGACGCCGTCAAGCAGGCCCTCGAGGGCGACGACGCGGCCGAGATCCGCAGCCGGCTGGAGGCGCTGCGCGAGGCCTCGTTCAAGCTCGGCGAGCTGGTCTACCAGGCGGCCCAGGCCCAGGCCCAGCCGCAGGGACAGCCGGACGGTGACGGCGATGCCGCGCCTGCGGGCGACGAGGAGATCGTCGACGCCGAGGTCGTGGACGAGGCCGGAGACCGCGCGTGAGCGAGCAGCCGCGAACCACCCCCTCGGGGCCCGAGCCGGCAGGCGCGGGCCCCGAGGAGGGGGCTGTCGAGGCGGAGCCCGCCGAGGGTCTCGAGGCCGAGCTGGCCGAGGCTCGGCGGCATGCCGAGGAGTACCTGTCCGACCTCCGCCGGCTGGCGGCCGACTTCGACAACTACCGCAAGCGGGTGGCTCGCGACGCCGAGATGCAGTCGGCCCGCGCCGGCGAATCGCTGGTCGGCGAGCTGCTGCCCGTGCTCGACAACCTGGAGCGGGCGCTCGACGCGTCCGAGCATCACGAGGAGGCCAAGGTGGCGGAGGGCGTGCAGCTCGTCCGCCAGCAGCTGGTCGGCCTGCTCGAGCGCCGCGGCCTGTCCCAGATCGAGGCCGAGCCCGGGGCCACGTTCGACCCGCACGTGCACGAGGCGATCTCGCACCAGCCCTCCGACCAGCCTGAGGGCGCCATCTCGGCCGTCTGGCAGCGCGGCTACCGGCTGGGCGACCGCGTTGTCCGCGCCGCCCGCGTGGTGGTCTCGAGCGGGCCTCCGGAGCACGACTAGTGGCCGCTAGGAGCCATTACGAGACGCTGGGCGTCGGCAAAGGGGCGTCCGACGACGAGATCAAGAAGGCGTACCGCAAGCTGGCCCGCCAGTTCCACCCTGACCGCAACCCCGGCGACAACGCCGCGGAGACACGGTTCAAGGAGGCGACCGAGGCTTACGACGTGCTGTCCGATCCCGACAAGCGCAAGCAGTACGACACCTTCGGCCAGACGTTCCGGCCCGGCCAGGCGCCCGGCGACGGCTTTCAGGGCGGCTTCGACTTCCGCGACGCAGCCGGATTCGACCTCGGCGACCTGTTCGGCGGCCTGTTCAACCGCGGTGCCGGCGGCCGGCCGCGCGAGCAGCGGCCGCCCCGAGGCAGCGATGTCGAGGTGCAGGTGCGGGTGTCGTTCGCCGATGCCCTCCGCGGGGTGACCCTGAAGGTGCCCGTGGTCAAGGCCAACGCTTGCGATGCCTGCCACGGCACCGGCGCGGCGCCGGGCACGTCGCCCACCATCTGCCCGGACTGTAAGGGCCGAGGCGTGACCTCCGACAGCCAGGGCCTGTTCTCGCTCAGCCACACCTGCCGCCGTTGCGGCGGCGCCGGCACCGTGATCGAGAACGCATGCGGTGTCTGCGGCGGCAGCGGCCGCGTCCGCTCGACCAGCACCTACAAGGTGCGGATCCCCGCCGGCGTCCGCAACGGCACCCGGATCAAGGTTCGCGGCAAGGGCGAGGCGGCTCCCCGGGGCGGCGATCCCGGCGACCTGTACGTGGTCACGCAGGTGGACGAGAGCCCGGTCTTCAAGTGGCGCGGCGACGACATGATCGTCGACGTGCCGGTGACCTTCTCCGAGGCTTCGATGGGCAGCGAGATCGAGATCCCAACGCCGGACGGGCAGCGGGTCAAGGTCAAGGTGCCCGCCGGCTCCACCGACGGCAAGCTGCTGCGGCTGAAGGGCCACGGCGCGCCGCGGTTGAAGGGCACGGGCTCCGGCGACCTGCTGGTTCGGCTGCGGATCGCGGTGCCGTCCAAGATCTCCAAGCAGGAGCGGGAGGCGCTGGAGCGGCTCGACGAGCTGCAGCGCGATCGCCACGGCGATCCCCGTGAGCAGCTGTTTGCCGGGACGGCGGGGGCATGATGGACCAGCGCCCCCGCTACACGATCTCCGTCGCCGCCGAGCTGATCGGCATGCACCCCCAGACGCTGCGTATGTACGAGACCAGGGGCCTGCTGCGGCCCGGCCGCACGCCCGGCGGCACCCGCCGGTACTCCGAGGCCGACCTGGTGCGCCTGCGGCGGATCGCCGAGCTGACCACGGAGCTGGGGCTGAACCTCTCCGGTGCGGCCCGTGTGCTCGAGATGGAGG
>Ga0070684_100000369_pt1 | contig 31024 bp, 25 predicted proteins | sample KBSC723LmetaG_FD_65653 | JGI IMG/M metagenome (GOLD analysis project Ga0070684, IMG submission 65653) | Corn rhizosphere microbial communities from Kellogg Biological Station, Michigan, USA - KBS C7.2-3L metaG | ecosystem: Host-associated > Plants > Roots > Rhizosphere ...
TCATCCTGGGCGGCACGCTCCTCGCGGGCGCCTGCAGTTCTTCCCCCGGCACGCCGACGGGCTCGGCGGGACGCGGCGGCAGCACCACGACCGGCACGGCGGGAACGGGCGGCGGCACGGCGGGAACGGGCGCGGGCACGGGCGGCGCGGCCGGCGACACCGGTGGCACGGGCGGTGAGGCGACCGGCACGGCCGGCACCGGTGGATCGGCCGCTGGCACGGGTGGCGCGACGGGCGGTTCGGGTGGCGCGACTGGTGGCTCGGGCGGCGGGACGGGCGGAACGGGTGGCGGCGCCGCGGATCCCTGCGCCGGCAAGACCGCGCAGCAGTGCAATGACCTGCTGATCAACGCGACGACGACCGGGGGCGTGAACGTCACCCGCACAGCGCCGACGATCAGCTATCCGGCCTGCCAATAGTAGATGGACGAGTCATCGCAGCGAGGCACTCGGCCTCACACGCGACGGCTCGGCAAGGGTTCAGCGTGGGTGATAGTGGCGGCACTGTCGGCGGCGACGCCGGCAGTGGCGCAGCAGGGGGGAACCTCGCCGGCCGCCGCAAAGAAGGACGCGGCACCGGCGGGTCCGGTCGAGGCGGGAAAGCCCTGGCCACCAGCCGACGAGGCCGCCGAGGCGGCCGCCGCGGCGGAGGCCAAGGCGCGCGCTGAACACGAAGCCGAGGCCGCGCGCGAACGTGCCGAGACGCAGGCCCAGATCTCGGCGTTGCGCGCCGGGCTGGAGTCGGAGCGTGCGGCACGCGTCGCCGCCGAGCAGGCGCTTTCGACGCGCGTCGAGGCGATCAGCACGAAGGCGTCCGAAGCGCCGCCGTCGGTATCGACCGCGCGCCTGGGCGTGGGCCTGACCGGCTTCGCGCAAGCAGACTACGTTCTGCGGCAATCGTCGTCCGATCAACTGAACCCGTCGGGCGTGCCGCTGAACCAGGACCTCTTCCTGATCCGGCGCGCGCGGCTGCGCGCGACGATCGAGCGCTGGTGGGTCGCGGGCGCGATCGAGTTCGACGGCAACACGGTGAACGGACCGCAGGCACGCATCATCGGCGCCGAGGCGTCGCTGAAGTGGCCGGCCGAGCGCGGCACCATGCCGCTCGTGATGGGGACGATGGGCCTCTTCAAGATCCCGTTCGGCTTCGAGATCGGCCAGAGCGATCGCGAGCGCCTGTTCATCGACCGCTCGGTCGCCGAGCGCGCGATGTTCCCCGGCGAGTACGACGTGGGCGCCCGGCTGATAGGCGGCTGGCGCTTCGTCCGCTACGCGGTCGCCGTCCAGAACGGAAATCCGATCGGCGATCGCAGCTTCCCGCTGCGCGATCCGAACTCGGCGAAGGACGTGACCGGCCGGGTCGGTGTCGACGTGCCGGTGGGTTCGGGCGTCTGGATCGCCGGCGGCTTCTCGGGCCTTCACGGCACCGGCTTCCACTCTGGCTCGCCCGCGACCAAGGCGACCGTGCAGTGGAACGACCTCAACGGAAACGGCGTCGCTGACAACGGCGAGATCACGGTCATTCCGGGCAGCGCCGCGCTCCCGTCGCAGAACTTCCCGCGCTTCGCGTACGGCGGCGATCTGCGGTTCGGTTTCACCATCCCGAACCTGGGCGCCACGATGATCTACGGTGAGTTCATCCTCGCGAAGAACCTGGACCGCAACCTGCTTCCGGCGGATCCCGTCACGTTCGCGCGCGACTACCGCGAGTTCGGCATCTACGGCGCCATCACGCAGGAGATCGGGCCGCACATGATGGTCGGCGCCCGCTACGACTTCTACAACCCGGACGCGGACTCGACGAACCAGGTGATGGGCGCGCAGCTGCCGACGGCGCTCAGCTACCAGACGCTGACGGTGACCGCTGCGTTGCGCGCGCCGTCGGGGCGCTTGATCGCCGAGTTCGATCTGAACCGCAACCACAACGGCCGCGACATGCAGGGCAACCCGGCGAACCTCGCCGACAACGCCTTCTACGTCCGCGGCGAGGTGAGCTTCTGATGCGGATGCGGGCGATCGCCTTCGCGGCCGTCGCGGCCGTCGGCTGCGGCGGGACCAGCGCCGACAGCGGGCTCGACGCGAAGATGCGGCTGACGAACGCCCAGTTCGTCCCGGGCGCGCTGCAGCCGTCGGCGGACGCGACGGGACCGGCCTCCGAAGCCAACATCCTCGTCTCGAAGTTCTACCCGGGCGTTCAGAACATCCCGCTGTCGGGCGCCGTCGACAACGGCACCAGCGTCCTCATGGGACTGGCGGACGACGCCGGCTACTGGATCGTGCCGGCCCCGATCCACGACGCGACCCCGGGCAGCACCAAGTACAACTACTCGACGCGCATGGCGCTGTCGCCCGACACGCCGCTGGGCACGGAGATGCTGATCGTGCGCGGCGTCGATGCGGCCGGGAACGTCGGCCCGTCGCAGATGTACAGCCTGACGGTCGCCTCGCCGCTGCCGATGCCGGCGATGACCATCACGCTCGAGTGGGACACGAACGCCGATCTGGATCTGCATGCGGTCGTCCCGGTCGATCCCAACTTCGAGTTGCCCCCCGGCGTCGAACCGGCCGCGTCGGTCGAGGTGTGGTCGAAGGCGCCGCTCGCGCTGCCGCCCAGCCCGCTCGGCTACGACAAGAACGCCAATCCGGCCGTGGCCGGCGTGGGCCGGCTCGATTTCGACTCGAACGCGAATTGCCTCATCGACGGCCGGCGCAAGGAGAGCATCGTCTTCACTGACCCGCCGCCGTCCGGCCAGTACATCGTGCGCGTCGACGCGTTCTCGATGTGCGGCCAGGCGTCCGCGCAGTGGACGCTCACGGTGACCGACGCGTTCGGCAACGTCGTGAACCCCGCGACGTGGCAAGCGACGGACGCCGACACGCGCGGCGAGCACGGCATCGGCGCGGGCCGGCTGGCGGTGGAATTTGCTCGCTGAGGTGAGCTGAACGGGTCGAGGGCAGCAGCAGGAAAGGCAATGCGGCAATGCGGAAGGAAGGGACGAAATGAACTCCAATGTTGTGATGCAGAAACTGGTTCTGATAGCGCCGCTGGTCGCGCGCACGGTGCTCTACGTGCTGATGGGACTGTCGGTGCTGTCGATCGGTGTGATCATCGAACGCTGGTGGTTCTTCCGGCGGCGGCGCGATGATCTGGAGAAGCTGACCGACGGCGTGCGCAAGGCGCTGGCGCGCGGCGACCTCGCGGAGGCGCGGAAGCTGCTGGCCGCGAGCCCGTCGATCGAGGCGGAGATCGTCGGCGAGAGCCTGGGCTGGTACAACGACGGCGTCGACGCGGTCGAGCAGATCCTCGTCAAGGCGACGCGCGTGCGGCGCAAGAAGTTCGAGGCCGGCCTGCTGTTCCTGGGCACGCTGGGCAACAACGCGCCGTTCATCGGTCTGTTCGGCACGGTGCTCGGCATCGTGACGGCGTTCCGCGAGCTGGGCGGCAACCAGATGGGCGCCGCGATGGGCAACGTCATGTCGGGCATCGCGGAGGCGCTGCTGGCGACCGCGGTCGGCATCCTCGTCGCTCTGCCGGCCGTCATCTACTACAACGTGTTCCAGAAGAAGGGCGCTGACGTCGAGGAGGGCGCGGCCGCGCTCGGCAACGTCATCATCGCGTCGATGAAGGCGGGCGTGAAGCCGAACGGTACGTCGTCGGGCAAGAAGCACGCGCCGATCGAGCCGTCGTCCAACGTCGTCGAGATGGAGGCCTAGTCATGGCCGGCACGATGCCAACGGGCGGCGGCCGCGCCCGGACGATCTCGGCCATCAACGTCACCCCGCTGGTCGACGTCGTGCTGGTGTTGCTTGTCATCCTGATGGTCGCGTCGACGTACATCGTCGCGCAGACGCTGAAGGTGCAGCTGCCGCGCGCGAAGTCCACCGACGGAACCGCGGAGAAGCCAACGAAGATCGAGCTGCTGAAGGGCGGGGCTTACCGCTGGAACGAGGAGCCGATCCTCGAGCCGGCGATCGCCGACAAGATGAAGGCAGCGATCGCGGCGGATCCCGAGATGAGCCTGGTGGTGAGCGCGGACAAGGAGGTGATGCACGGCAACGTCGTTCACATCCTCGACCTCGCAAAGCTCAACGGCATCACCAAGTTCGCCATCAACGTCCAGCAGACGGAGTAAGCCCGTGCGGTGGGCCACCGTCATCGTTTCCGTGGGGCTGCACCTGGGGGTGGCGCTCAGCCTGGTCACGGTCGCCGAGCGGAAGGGCCTCGGCAAGAAGACGATCACCGTCGCCGTCACGCGCGACGAGAAAAAGAAGAAAGAGGAACCCAAGCCGCCGCCGCCCAAGCCGATCGCGAAGCCGGCGGCGCCGAAGCCGGCCGCGCCGACGAAGGCGGAAGCTTCGGCGCCCGCGAGGGCGGCGCCCGTCGCCACGAACCTGGCGATGTCGAACGCGGACCTGGACGTTGGCCCGGGCATCGGCCTGGAAGGCCGCGCGAAGCCGACCGCAGCGGCGGCCGCGCCGGTGAAGGTCGCGTCGAACATCTCGGCGGAGCGCACCCGCCGCGCCAAGGAAGAACTGGGCGCCGGCAGCGAGGACCAGCCCTGCACCGAGGATCCGAGCAAGCCCACGCCGATCTCGCAGACGGCGATCGACTATACGGTCTACCCGCAGGCCCAGGCGGACGGCATCGAGGGCAAGTTCAAGGCGCGCCTGGCCATCGATACGAACGGCGAGGTGATCGGCGTCGACGTCGTCACCAGCATCGATCCGGGATTCGACGCGGCGATCGTCGCCGCCCTGAAGCGCTGGCGGTTCAAGCCGGCGATGGCCTGTGGCAAACCGGTCGCGTCCTCGATGCCGTTCAGCGCGCGGTTCGAGCTCGGCGACTGATTCGAATGAAACGCGCGCTCGCTTTCCTCGTTTTCACGCTGGCGGTCTACGGTTTTCCGACGGCTGTGCTGGGTCAGGCCGAGGGCCCGACCGTCACCAAGGCGCCGAAGCTGGTGAAGTTCGTGCCCGCCGTGTACCCGAAGGACAAGCACGACGCGGGCATCACCGCGTCGGTCGAGCTGTCGATCGAGATCGGCGCCGACGGCCAGGTCGGCGAGGTGGCGGTGACGAAGAACGCGCCCACGCCGGACTTCGACGCGGCGGCGGTGGCGGCGGCCAAGCAGTTCGTCTTCGAGCCCGCCGAGATCGACGGCCAGCCCGCACCCGTCACGATCACCTACCGCTACGACTTCACGATCGTGCAGAAGATGGTGAAGGCGGGGCCGCAGATCAACTTCGACGGCGTCGTGCTGGAGCGCATGAAGAAGCGTCCGCTCTCGAAGGTCTCGATCAAGCTCAAGGAGCTGGACGGCGTCACGGCGCAGACCGACGCCGATGGTCACTTCGCCTTCATGGACGTCCCGCCCGGGAAGTACAAGGTCGAGATCTCGCACCCGAGGCTGATGACGGTGCAGACCGAGGAGACGATCGCGCCCGGCAAGCGGCGCACGGTGAAGTATTTGGTCGAGGAGAAGGACGAGGACGAGGGCATCTCGATCGTCGTTCGCGCGCCGCGCATCAAGAAGGAAGCTGTCGAGACCCGCATCCGCACGGAAGAAGCGCGCCGCGTCCCCGGCACCCAGGGCGACACGCTGAAGGTCGTCCAGAACCTGCCCGGCGTCGCCCGGTCGTCGTTCGGTTCGGGCCAGTTGATCGTCTGGGGGGCGGCGCCCAAGGAGACGCGCGTGAACGTCGACGGCGTCGAGGTCCCGACGCTGTACCACGTGGGCGGGCTGCGCTCGACGATCAACTCGGATCTCGTGCGGTCGATCGACCTGGCGCCCGGCTCGTATGGCGCCGAGTACGGCCGCGGGCTGGGCGGCCTCGTGCGGATCGATCTCGCGTCGCTGCCCAAGGCGGGCGTGCACGGCTACGCCGCGGCCGACTTCATGGACGCGTCGGCCCTGGTGTCGACGGCGGTGACGCCGAAGCTGCGGCTCGCCGTGGCGGGCCGCTACAGCTACCTCGATCGGCTGCTCACCGGGGTGACCTCGGCGGACGTCGGCGACTTCGTCCCGATCCCGCGCTACGACGACTACCAGGCGCGCGCGACGCTGGCGTTGCGCCAGGACGAGGAGGTGTCCGCGACCTTCCTCGCCTCCGACGACCACCTGCGCCGCGCCATCCCGTCGGACGATCCGCAGGAGGTCCGCTCGCAGAACACCGACCTGTCGTGGAAGCGCCTCATCGTCCGCTACACCCGACTGATGCCCGACGGCGCCAGCGTGGTCGTGACGCCGTCGATCGGGTACGACACGACGCTCGACGAGTCGCTGTTCGGCCGCACGCCGATCACCGTCACCGGCAAGTACTGGCAGTACGCGCTGCGCGCCAGCTACCGGCGGAAGGTCGCGGCCACCACCACCCTGGCGCTGGGCCTGGACATGGAAGCGCGGTCGTCCGAGCTGACCCGCCACGGTTCGCTGACGCTGCCCGCCCGCGAGGGCGACATCACCGTGTTCGGCCAGCCGCCGGGCAACGCCATCAATGACGATCACTGGACGCTGCTGACGATCAACACCGCGCCCTACGCCACCGCCGAGATCAACCTCGGGAAGTTGACCCTCACGCCGGGGTTGCGCTTCGACCCGGTGCTGATCGAAGGCAGCCCGGTCCTCCCGCCGTCGCCCGGCACGGCGGCGCGCGGCTATGGGCGCTTCGACATCCCGCAGAACCCCGTCGGCAAGTTCGGCGACAACGACTACGCCGCGGCGACGCGGCAGGCGCTGCGCTGGATGCCGAACCCGCGCCTGATCGCCACCTACCGCGCCAGCAGGCGTCTCGCGTTCATGGCGGGCGGCGGCATCTACGGCCAGCCGCCGGATCCCGAGGACATGAGCCCCATCTTCGGCAACACCGGGATCTCGATGTCGCGCGCGATGCACCTGTCGGCCGGGATCAACGTCAAGCTGCGGCCGACGCTGACCTTCGACGCGGTCGGCTTCTACAAGCGGATGTGGGATCTGGTCGCGCGCACCGAGGACCCGACGCCGCCGCTCGCGCAGTCGCTGACGCAGGACCAGATCGGCCGCGCCTACGGCGCCCAGGCCCTGCTGCGGCAAGAGATGCTGCGCGGCTTCTTCGGCTGGATCAGCTACTCGTACATCGTCAGCGAGCGGCGCGACCACCCCGATCAGGACTGGCGCCTCTTCGATTACGACCAGACGCACGTGCTGGCCGTGCTGGCGAGCTACCAGATCGCCAAAGGCTGGGACGCCGGCGCCCGCTTCCGCTACACGACCGGCTTCCCGCGCACGCCGGTCGTCGGCGCGTACTACGACTCGCCCAACGATTCATACGATCCGATCTTCGGGGCGCACAATTCGATCCGGATCCCGGCGTTCTATCAGCTGGACGTACGCGTCGAGCGCGCCTTCGTGTTCCGCGGCGGCAAGGTCAACCTGTTCCTCGACGTCCAGAACGTCACCAACCGAAAGAACCCCGAAGAGATCATCTACTTCTACAATTTCAGCCAGCGCGCCTACATCACGGGGTTCCCGACCCTGGCGATCCTGGGCGCCCGCGTGGAGTTTTGATGTCGGTGAAAGCACGTCACGTCGATCTCGTCGCCGCTCTCGCGCTCGCGGGCCTGCTCGGCGGCTGCAAACCGGATCTCGGCACGCCGCCGTCGCTGGTGATCGGTCCGCGCGTCCTGGCCGTGCGCGGCACGCCTCCGGAGGCGAAGGCGTTCGGCGACCCGGTCACCTACGACACGCTCCTCGTCGACGTCGACGGGCGCGCGGCGGCGCCCAGCGTCGGCTGGGCGCTGTGCAAGGAGCCCCACCCGCCCGCAGAGAGCAACATCGTCAGCAGCGAATGCCTGCAGATCCCCGACGACTCCAGCGGCGAATCGTTCATGGCGCAGCTCCCCGCCGACGCCTGCATCAACTTCGGTCCCTTGCCGAGCATGCCCGGCGCGCGGCCGGCCGACCCGGACGTCACGGGCGGGTACTACCAGCCGGTGCGCGCCGTGTGGCACGCCGGGGGCGGCGACGAGACGGCCTTCGCGCTGGAGCGCATCTTCTGCAGCATCACGTCCATCGCGCCGACCGACGTCTCGGGCATGTATGCGTCGGACTACAAGCCGAACACCAACCCGGCGATCGCGTCGGTGGTGCTGGATCCGGGGGGCATGAACGTCTCCTTGTTCGAGGCCGGACAGACGACGGCCCCCCCGCCCGCCTCTGTCCCCGCCGGTCAGTTCATCACCTTGCAGGTGACCTGGGCTGACGACACGGCGGAGAGCTTCCTCGTCTATGACATCACGTCGCACGCGCTCGTGACCCAGCGCGAAGCCATGCGGCTCTCCTGGTTCACGGCGGGCGGCGTCCTGGAGCACGACCGCACCGGCCGCAGCGAGATCGAGGTCGAGACGGAGAACTTCACGCAGAACCTCTGGACCGCGCCGACGACGCCCGGACTGGTCCACCTCTGGTTCGTGCTGCGCGACAGCCGCGGCGGCGTCGACTTCGCGGAAGCGCAGATCGACGTCACGCCCTGACGCGCGCCTCAAGCGCTGCGGGCGAGCTGGCGCCAGCTCTGGTACGCCGCTTCGTCGCCGAGGTTGTGCGCGCACAACGACAGCCGTTCGTAGAGCTGCGTCCGCTCGGCCGAGGTCAACGCCGCCTCACAGTTGTCGAGGATGCTCCGCGATACCTCGAGGCAATCGCGCCACTCGTGGCGCGACAGGTGAATCTCGGCGTAGCCGTTCCAAACCCGGTACTGATCGCGCAGCCGCACCCAGAGCGGCGGCAGGCTGAGCTCGACGGGCGTCGAGCGCCGCAGCACCGCGCGGATGCGGAGCAGCAGCTCGGCGGTGCTGAACGGCTTCACGACGTAGTCGTCCGCGCCGGCGGCCAGGCCACGAACGCGATCCTTCTCGCCCGCGCGGGCGGTCAGGAAGACGATCGGAACACGGCTGGTGGCTGGATCGTCGCGAAGGCGCCGGCACACCTCGAGCCCGTCGATGTCCGGCAGCATCTGGTCGAGCAGGACCAGGTCGGGCCTCTGCTGCTTGCACGCCTCGATAGCGCCCGCGCCTGTCGCCGCACCGTTGACCTCGTACCCCGCGATTTTCAAGGCCTCGACGATCGACACCCTGATGTCGGGGTCGTCATCGACCACCAGTACCCGCGCCATGCCACTTTGGATGTTAGCCGCGCGCGATCATGGTCGCGTGTGACTGATTTGTGACGGGTCAGCTACAGGCCGTACTTCTTGACCTTCTCGTACAAGGTCGAGGGGGCGATCCCGAGAATCTTCGCGGCGTGCACCTTGTTGCCGCGCACCTGCTGAAGCGTCTGCCGGATCGCGACGCGCTCGAGCCGCACGAGCGAATGCCCGGCGAGCTGAAGCCGCTCCAGGCCCGCGTCCTCGGAGGGGGGGGACACGAACCGGAGGTGATGCGGCTCGACGACGCCCGACTCGACGAACGCGAGGGCACACGCGAGGACGTTCTTCAGCTCCCGCACGTTGCCCGGCCAGCTGTGGCTGCGCAACGCCTCGAGCGTTGCCTCGGGAACGTGCAGGTCGGCGCGGCCGAGATCCTTCATCAAACGCGGCACGAGCAGCGTCAGGTCTTCCAGGCGGTCGCGCAGCGGCGGCAACTGGACGATGGCAGCCGCGAGGCGGAAGTACAGATCCTGGCGGAACTGCTTCGCCGCCACCAGGGCGCCGAGATCGCGGTTTGTCGCCGCGATGATGCGAACGTCGACGCGCCGTTCTCCGGTGCCACCGACGCGACGGATCGAGTGATCGTCCAGCACGCGCAGCAGCCGGGGCTGCAACTCCAGCGGCAGCTCGCCGATCTCGTCGAGGAACAGGACGCCGCCCTGGGCGCGCTCGAAGGCGCCGAGGTGATCCGCGTGCGCGCCGGTGAACGAGCCGCGCTCGTGACCGAACAGCTCGCTCTCGACGAGGTTTGGCGGCACGGCGCCGCAATCGAAGACAACGAACGGCGCGCGGGCGCGCGGGCTGGCGTTGTGAGCGAGGTGCGCGAGCACGTCCTTGCCCGTGCCGGTTTCGCCCGTCAACGTCAGCGTCACGTCGGTCGTCGCGAGCTGCCGGATCAGCGCATACACCTGCCGCATCACCACCGAAACGGCCGCAAAGTCATCGGTGCCGGGCGGGGCCGCCACCGGCGTCAGCGGAGCAACATGCGGCGTTGCGCGACGGGTTGGACCTACGCGGGATTTGGGAAATCCCAGGCGCAGAGGTCGACTCGAAGAGCCGGTTGTCTCCATTGGCCAGCGCTTATACCAGCGGGCTTCTGGCTCTATGTGACGGTTTGGGTCCGATTGCGTTTCGTCGCGCAGCCGTCGACGCAGACTCGTTTCGCAGGCTTGCGAAGCAGACCGCGGAGAAGTTCCGCGCGGAGAACGCCCCCTGAACCGGCGAGTCGATCGCGGGTGCGTTCTCACGGATTCATGGCCTCGCAAGAGACGAGCCAACTTTGTCATTCAGAAGTTGCCGTGCGGACGCAGAGATGCCGAGCGCGATCCGGAACGTTTCCTCCGGTTACCGGAGAAGCACCTTCGAATTTCGAAAGAGTGCCGCCGCCTACGTCAACGAACGACCCGTCATCAAACTGTTGCGGGGACACGCGTGACCATCATGCGAGAAACGTCGCCGGATACGACCCGTGCGCGCCCGAGCAAAAAATCCACGCGTCGCGTTGCTCGCGCCGGTCGCCGTCTGCGCCTCGCTGCTGGGCGCGGGCGCCTGCGGCCCCGATGACCCACCGGACAACCCGACGTGGGCCGAGGTCGAACCGATCATGCGGGCGCAATGCACGGGCTGCCACGGCGCCAGCGCCACCCAGACCGGCAGCTCGTACCGCTTCGACTTCTACGACATGTCGTCGACCGACACGACGCCGAACCCTTGCGGCGACGCCGCGGCGATCCTCTCTGACGTGACCCTGGCGCGCGGCCAGGCCGACAAGATCGCGCGGGCGATCACGACCACCGATCCGGACGTGCGGCCGGCGATGCCGCCGCTTCCAGCGCCGTATCTGACCGACAACGAATGGCTGACGATCCTGCGCTGGACCGCGAACCCGGTCCGCGGCGACAAGCCGCCGAGCAACCACGCGCCGCAGATCACCGTCGAGGGGACGTCGGTGATCGTCGACGAGACGATGGAGATCAACCTGGTGGTGAGCGATCCGGAGGGCGACCCCGTCGTCGGCGTGATCAAGGTCGGCGATGAGGTCGTTCGTCGGATGGACAGATCGGGCGCCTTCTTCGAACGCTTCGATACATCGGGCTGGCCCGAGGGCACCGTCGGTCTGACCGCCCTCCTCTGCGACGGATGGTCGCTGGTTTCGGCCGACCTGCTGGAGATCTCGATCCACCACTAGCGGGGGCGCGAGGAATGTACTCAAGATCATTTCGAGGCATCGGAGCGCGGGCCGGCGTTTGCGTTCTGCTCGCGCTCGCCGCGTGCAGCCGCGGCAAGGCGCTGCCGAAGGGCGGCTCGTTCTCGCAGCCGCCTTCGACGACACCGGCGACGGTGACCTGCCCAGCCGCGCGATCCTCGGAGGCCCTGGTCCCGCGCGTCGATCTGACCGGCATGAGCGCGTCCAGCGTCGGCGGACAGGACGTCGCGTACACCTCCGATCTGTTCGGCCAGTTCTATTCGTTCTGCGGCGGCTGCCATGTCGACGGCGCGCAAGGCGACCATCACATCGGCAAGAGCGTGGACGCGTTCGTCGCCGGCTTCGACTCGACCTGGCTGGCCGCGGTCATGTCGGACGATCCGAACAAGTGGATGCCGCGTCCGGGAAAGGCGTGGAGCGAGCGCGCGCCCGGCGACCCCGTTTACGACTTCGTCATGCACGCGCAGTCCTGGCTCTCGGCCGGAAAGCCGAAGGGCGTGTACGCCGTCGAGGGCGGCATGACGGGCGGCTCGCACGTCGCGAAGGCGAACTACACGTTCACGCCCGACGTCGCTGCGGCGATGACCAACATCGGCAACTGTGTTCCGACGTCGGCGCTGTTCGCGTCGAGCACGTCGGATGTGATGTCGTCGATGGACGAGTTCTTCCGGACGGCGACCGATCTGCCCAAGACGCTCGCCGAGACGGACCTGACCAGCTTCGACGCGCAGGAGCTGGCGAGGACCGCCGTGATCGCCTACGCGCCGACTTACGCGCTCTGGTCCGCCGGTTCGGGCAAGCTCCGCCACATCCGCGTGCCGCGCGGTCAGAGCGTCAAGTTCGACAAGCAGACGCAGACCTTCGATATCCCGGAGAACACGCGCTTCTACAAAACGTTCCTCCGCAAGGTCGTCGACCGCACCGGGGCGATCGCCTGGCGCAAGATGGAGACGCGCATGATCCTCACGCGCGCCGACGACGTCGATCCAGCGACGGGCGCGACCCGGCAGAACGCGCTCTTCGGGACGTACATCTGGAACGAGGACGAGACCGAGGCGACGTTCGCGTCGCAGCCGTACCGCGATCAGGATCCCAAGGCGTGGAGCGACATCGTCCGCACGTACATCACCGACGAGCTCCTGTACCAGACGATCCTCGACACCAGCACCGGCTCGGTCGACGGCGCCGTGGCGCTGGCGATCAAGAACAACCCGAACGATCCGAGGTATCGCGACCTGCTTCAGCACTACGCGATCCCGGGGAAGCTGCGCTGCGTGCAGTGCCACATGGGCAGCGCGACGAAGGACTTCCAGCTGGGATTCCTCCCGCTGCAGGTCAAGCGCCGGGCGACCGGCACCGGCGGGACCTACGACGTGACGGGCGCCGACGAGCTGACGCAGCTGCAGCGCCTCATCGACGTCGGCGTCATCACCGGCGTCACCTCGCCCGACGACATCAAACCGCTGGAGGAGTCGCAGGGCGCGCGCAAGCCGCGCAAGACCGCCAGCGCCGCGGGCGACGACATGACCGACGACGGCGAGCTGAAGGCGCAGGCGTACATGCTGGGCAACTGCGCCCACTGCCACAACCCGCGCGGCTTCCCCAGCGTCAGCAAGCCCGAGCTGGCGAAGGTGCTGGACTTCCTGCCTGACGGCAAGGAAGGCGGCATCTTCGAATTCCCGTTCGAGCGCTTCAGCCCGATCCGCGCGCGCGGCTCCTCGGGCGACATTCCGATCCCGTACATCACGCCGTCGCTGCGCGACTACCCGGTCGCCGCGGGCTTCTATCGGCTGGACACCGGCCAGCACATCGTCGACGACGGCATCACCTGGACGCCGAAATATCATCCGGTCTACAACCCCGGCGCCGGCGGCGACTGCTCGAACGTCGTCGACGACCCCGAGGTCGCGGCTTACTGCGGCGACAGGAAGACGGGGCCCACGTACGTGTCGGCGCCGTGGCGGTCACTCATCTACCGGAACGTCGACACGCCCGCCGCGTACTTCGACGACTACGTCCCGTTCCCGCACATGCCGATGAACACCGCGGGCTTCGATTGCCGCGCGCCGCGCATCATGGGCGACTGGATGGCCGGCTTGCCGAGCGTCCGCAAGCTGGCGCAGCTGGCGACGTTCCTGGGCGTGGACCCGCCGTCCGAGGACGCGCTGCCGAAGGAGCCGGTGCGCCCGCCGGTCATCGGATCGCTGAAGACCGGTTACGACGACAACCCGCAACCGTACATCGAGGTCCTGCCGGACAGCGCGCAGTACAAGCAGGCGCTCGCCGACGCGCGCGCGCGGCTCGCCGAATACCACGAGGGCGTCCGCTACCAGTACTGCCAGGACGTCATCAGCCCCGACATCTACGACCCGTTCGTGCCGGTCAACGCGCCCGAGTACGTCTACCACCCGGACCCGAACGAATATCAGCTGTCGTACATCGAGTCGCCACCCGACGATCCGCTGCACCCCGGGCGATTCATTCAGCCGCGCATCGGCGTTCCGCTGCACGCCCACTGGATCAACTACGATCCGACCGATCCGCCGCCGCCCTGGACGCCGCGCCGCACGCGCTGGAAGGAGATCCTGGTCGGCGGCCTGCCCGACACCGAGCTGCCGGTCGGGACGATCTCGCCCGATGCGCTCGAGGCGACAGGCATCCCGGAGAAGGTCGCGATCGCGGCGACGTTCCGGCGCGATCGCGCCAACGTCGCGACGGCGCTCGCGCAATCACAGCTGACCGATGCGTTGCGCGCATACGCAACCACCGAGCAGCCCTTCGGCCTCTGGAAGGTGAAGCCCGAGTGCGCCCAGAAGCTCGCGTCGCAGAAGACGGTCGCGCAGATCCCGGCTGATCAGCGGCCGGCCTGGTTCGATCGCGAGAAGCCCGATCCGAACGCGGCCGTCTACATGCTGGCGCCCGGCGCGTCGATCTACCGGCACGTCTGCTTCAACTGCCACGGCCCGAACGCCGACGGCAAAGGGATCCAGGTCGACCTGCTCGCGGCCGCGTCGGAAGGCGAGGCGCGCCCCGCCAACTTCCGGTCGGGCCTATTCGGCCCGCCCGAGATGCCGCTGTCGAACATCCTCGCCACCTTCGACGTCGGCAAGACCGGTGACATGAAGGCCGCCGATCTCTGGGCGTCCCGCTACATGTCCTGGATGGCGCTGGGCGGAACGCTGAAGCGAATTCCGCAGGACATCATCCACCTCGTCGCCGCGACGCCGGTGCTGGGCCACCTGCGCGACAACCTCAGCACGGTGCCGGGCGCGACCGACCCGACGGGCAACATGCTGAATCTCGCGAAGGGCCTGTGCTCGATCGTCCTCCCCGAGCCCACGAGCGGCAGCCTTCCCGGCTTCGTCGAGGTCTTGCCCGCGTTCGACAACTTCTCGACGATCGATAGCCCGTACTACCCGCCCTATAACCACGACGGGTCGCCCTTCGTCTCCAGCACGTACGACCGCGAGATGTGGCTGCACCTGTGCAGCGATTTCAACCCGCAGGTGATTCGCGTCTACGGAGCAGCGTTCGCGGCGCAGCAGGGAAGCGACCAGACGATTCGTCTGCTTCAGATGTATTACGCGTACGATCCGAACGACGCGGGCCGCAACCCGGCAAACCTCGCCAATTTCCCGGCGGGCGCGCCGCTGTGGGATCAGACGAAGACGATCCAGGCCGGATTGAGCCCGAAGAATCTCTATCCGGCGTGCCTCGATCCGAACCTGATCGCGGCCGATCGGCTGCCGAAGATCAGCATGCCGCTTTGCCCACAAAAGTTTCTCGAGAACGCAAAGCCGCTGTGGCGCGATGCGGCCTTGCAGTCGCGTTTCAAGTCCGACGATCAGCTCGCGTTCGCGAACAACGTCAACGTGTGGAAGCTGGGCGGCGCAGTCGCCTCCGGCATGTCCGTGTTCAGCTATCTCGAGAAGCGCGTCACTGATCCGGCGATGGCGAAGATGCCGCCGTACTACGATCAGTGCGAGCTGCTTCCCTGACGCCGCGCGCGGCGCGATTTCCGTCGCCGCCGCTAACGCTGTGCGTGCGGATGATTTGCTATCCGATAATCGGGGGAAACCCTCCGAAGATCGAACGCTCGCACGCGATCGAGCGCTCGTAAAAACAGGTTACAGGCGCGTTTCGTCGAAGATTATCTCACCGAAAGCACGGGTTAATTCAGCCCGTCTCTCGCTCCGTTTTTCCCACCTGTACCTGCTGGAACGGACCTTGCTCGCGAGCATGCGCGCAGGTTGTGGCCGCATGAGGGGACGCATCCTTGCGAGCTTGTCCAAACGGAGGATTCTGATGAGAACGAGAACACTGATCACGGGAGCGGCTTTCGTTGCAGTGAGCGCCGCCGCTGGAACGGCATCGGCCCAGCTGCAGCTCAAAGGTTCCGACACGCTGGAACTGGTGACGAAGGACGTCATCACGGCCTGCGGCCTCGACAGCCAGATCACTTACATCGGCCAGGGCTCGGGCGCCGGCCAGTCGGCGATGACGGCGACGACGCCGACGCAGCACGTGGCGCCGATGTCGCGTCAGCTGAACGGCGGGGCATGCACCACCCCGGCGCGCCAGTTGATGATCGGGCTCGACGGTATCGTGATCGTTGCGAAGAACCCGGCGCACGGTGACCCGTCGACCTGCACCGACGACGTCGGCGGCGGCACGGCCGGCGCGGGCGGCGTGCCTGCTCCGCTCGTCATGACGAACATCCCGACCCAGTTCGTCGTCTGCACGTCGGACACGAACTGTTCGGCCTTCGGGACGACCTGTGACACCGTCCACCAGTACTGCCTCCCCGGCGGCACGCTGGGCCTCTGCAACAACACGCAGGGATGCAGCCCCGACGGCACGTACACGTTCGACAGCGGCACCGCCAGCACGGCGGACGACTGGAAGGACGTGCTCGCGCAGATCTACGGCGGCCAGAACCACACGACGGCGGCCCAGCTGGTCACCGACGCGGCGGAGACGAACGCCGACGGCACGGCCATCTGCACGGGCGGCCGCACCTGCAAGCGCAACCCGGACCGCATCAACTGCGCGAACCCGATCCGTGGCGTGCTCCTCTCGAACTACCAGTCGATCATCCGCACGCCGACGTGCACGGTCGGGACGCCCGAGTGCGTGAAGCTCCGTCACGCGTTCCGCCGCGACGACCTGTCGGGTACGACGGACGCGTTCCAGGCGCTCGTCGGCCTCGTGTCGATCGCGCCGTTCACCACGCTGCGCAGCACCGTCGGCGCCGCCAACGCGCCGGAGATCGCGGACACGGCCGCCGTTGCGAGCCCGTTCTGCAACGCCGGCACCGCGGCCCTCAACAAGGGCTTCACGGACGGCCTCGACCTCGATCCGATCCGCCGCGCGTGCAGCGCCGGCCCGGCCCCGGACCGTCTGGCCCTCGAGTCGGTTTGCCAGGGGTTCGGCCCGCCGACCAACAGCGACGCGGCTTGCTACGTCGCCGGTGGCTCGCCGTCGGTCCTCAGCCCGAACAACTACCCGCAGCGTGACCGCTCTGCGCCGCAGGGCCGCGGGCTGCTGGCTGGTGGCTCGGTCGACACGGTCGCCGCTCTCGCGAACGACTACCTGCTGACCAACGCGACGAAGCCGCGCTGCCTCGGCGTCGTTCTCCCCGTCTCGATCCCGACGGACGTCGTGGGCTCGACCGCGTGGACGACCGACCGCTACCCGGCGGGTGGCAACTGCACCGCCGGCGTCCGCGCGTTCGTGAACCCGCTCCCGGCCCGCGCGATGATGTGCCCCGATGGTTCGCAGAAGGCCGCGGGCGGCACCTGCCGCATGCCGCAGAACACGGCCAACGGCCGCTTCGACTGCATCGTCGACTCGCCCCTGCCGGCGCCGGGCATGAACGACGCCCGCGTGTTCAACCTCGCCCCGGTCAACAGCCTGGGCGGCATGGCGGGCTCGCAGCCGCTGACGGATTCGTACGCGAACCCGAACTTCACGGCCACGCTGCGCCGCTTCGGCCGCCGCTACTTCGGCCTCCACATGGTGCGCCCCGACAGCTCGCAGTCGCCGGCGACGATCGCGACGGCCTGCCTCGCGACGGATGACACCTCGCAGATCGGCTGCCTCGTGAAGGCCAGCCCGTGCAGCATCGGCTACGCCGGCCGCGAGGCCAGCGACAGCGTCGCGCCGTTCAACAACGTGGCGCTGCGCATCGAGGGCACCCAGCCGACGCAGGCGACGATCGAGAATCTGGCCACGGGCGGCGCGCCGGTCTACGGCATGGCGCGCAAGCTGTGGTTCAACTCGGTCCAGGGCACGCTGATCGGGTTCGCGCAGCCGAACCTGACGGACGCCGAGCTGGCGCTGTCGGTCTGCATGGGTCTGCCGCCCGCGTGCACCGACGACACGCAGTGCACGGCCCCGGCGACCTGCAACCTGGCGACCGGCCGCTGCACGGCTGGCGCTATCACGACGGTGGACACTGCCATCCAGAACCACAACTTCGTGAAGGTGCCGGCGGGCGTCCAGCGCTTCACGCTCAATGGCTCGGGCGCCGGCTGCCCGCTGTAGTCCGCGACGCATAGACGGTACGGCTGCCGTACCGTCCTGAAGTACGAGACGGCGCGCTCCCCTTCGGGGGGCGCGCCGTTTTCTTTTTGGGGCAGGGTCAGGGTGAGGGGTCCGTCTTCAGCCCGCGCCCCCTCACCCGCCGAGCCTTCGGCTCGTCGGCCTCTCCCCCTCTCGGGGGCGAGGCGCAGATCGGATCGGTTGCGACGTGCACGTCACCGCGGCCGCTCAAGGGTGAGGGGTCCGTCTTCACCGCGCGCGAGAAACGCGCTTACGGAGCGAGGCGGCGGGTCGCGGTCAGCCGGCGCCGGTAAACGCCCAGCAGCGCCAGCGCCAGCATCAGCGTGGCGGCGCCCACCAGCACCACACCGATCCCCCGCGCGGACAATCCATGCCCCACCATCGACACCTGGCTCATTCGATCGATGTTGGCCTGCGCAACGCCCGCCTTCTGCGCCCTCTCGAGCAGTACGACTGCCTGGTCGCGATCGCCGCGCATCACGGCGAGCGACCACTGGAAGACGATCGTCTTCGGATCGTCGGGCGCCGTCTTCGCGAGCACGGCGGTGCACGCCTCCAGCGCCGCCTGATCTTTCATCTTCACGCCCGCCTCACAGCGCAGGTGCGCGGTTAGGACCGCCATGTCCGCCTGCCCGTCGAGGTGCGCGAACACTGCCTTCAGCTCGTCTCGATCCTCGGGCAGCAGGTCGCCCGGCTTCGCCGTGATCAGCTCGACGTAACGGCGGTAGTCCTTCGCCTGGGCGCCCTTGCGGTCGATCGCGTACTTGCACGCGCGGACGGCGCGGTCACGGTCGCCGGCGTTCTGATACGCCTCGCAGAGACGCCCCCAACCCTGAGCCTCCTCGGGGATCGCCATCGCGACGGCGCGGTAGTACTTGATGATCGCGAGCTGGTTGTGCTGCTTCTCCGCGACCTCGGCGCGCGTCAGCAGATCCTGCAGGTAGTAGCCGAACTCGAGCGGATTCGACGACCGGTCCTTCACGCTGGGGACGTGCGCCTCGGGATTGTCGTCGTCAATCTTGAACAGCGTCGAGAGCTGCTCGGGCACGAGCTTCAGCTTCCCTGCCGCCGCTTGCGGCGCCGCTGCCGGCGCGGGTGGTGGGCTTTGCTCGGCGGCGCGCGCGCCCGCAGACCACGCGGTCGCAGCCGGCACCAACAACATCAATTGCCTCAACGTCGATCCCATCTTCATGCGCGATCGCTACCAGCCCCGACGGCGGCGCTTTATTACGATTTCGTTTCGGGATCGCATCAGCTTTTGTCGACGACCGAAAACCGGAGTCGGCGTTCGAAATCAGGAAGTTGCCGAATGCGAATTCGGTATGTGCGGCTACAGCGAGGCCTCGCTGCGTTTTGCAACTCGCCGGATCAACCGGCGAATTCGAGCGGAGTCATTTGTCACTTGGGTTGGCGCAGACCTTGTAAGGCAGGACGACGTTGCAAGGGGTCGGTGTATGTGCGCGGACCCAGTCTCGAAGGATGTTCCACCCAGGAGGAATTGGACAATGATTCGCAAAGCAGCCTCGAAATTTTTGATTCTGGCAGCCGCCTCGCTCGCGTCGGGCGCAGTGGCCGTCAACTGCTCCAAGGCCGACAAGAAGGACGACATCGGCTCCGTGGGCCTCGCGCTGGTTCTTCCCGGCGGCGGAATCGTCAACACGGTCAACTACACGATCACCGGCAACGGCATCACGCCGATCACCGGCATGATCGACGTCTCGGCTGCCGGCACGACGACGGCCACGGCCCTCGTCAGCGGCCTGCCGCCGGGCATGTACAACGTCGCGATGACGGCCACGTCGAGCGACATGCAGAACTGCACGGGCATGTCGCCGTTCACGGTCGTGGCGAACCAGACCGCGATGGCGAACGTCATCCTGCAGTGCACGCGCACCAGCACGCGCGGCTCGGTCGCGATCAACGGCCGGATCGACCAGTGTCCGCTCATCACGGCGCTCAACGCCAGCTCGCTGCAGGGTCGCGTGGGTGGCCCGGCGATCACCATCGGCGTGGTTGCGTCGGAGCTCGACCCGGGTGACACCGTCTCGTACGCCTGGACTGTTGCTCCGGCCGGCATCGGCACGATCGGCGCGCAGACCGCGAGCACGACGTTCACCTGCACGGCGGCGGGCACGGCCCAGATCTCGATCGCGGTTTCGGACGGCGTCTGCGGAGACAGCCTGATGAACGCGATTCCGATCACCTGCCTCGCGGGCACGGGCGGCACGACGGGCACCGCTGGCACGACCGGCTCGGCCGGCACGACGGGCTCGGCGGGCACGACCGGCTCGGCGGGCACGACCGGCTCGGCGGGCACGACCGGCATGGCCGGCACGACCGGCATGGCCGGCACGACCGGCATGGCCGGCACGACCGGCATGGCGGGCACGACCGGCTCGGCCGGCACGGGCGGCACGGGCGGCGTGGCCTGCCTCGAGACCAACCCCCCGGCGGCCATCCAGGCGGCCTGCACGGCCTGCCTCAACATGAACCTGAACCCGGCGACGGACGGCTGCTGCGGCATCACGGACGCCACGGGCCTCTCGCTCTGCCAGGCTGCTTCGGCCTGCATGCGCTCGGGGAACTGCAACCTGTCGGGTGACACGACGACCTGCTTCTGCGGTACGAACCAGGCGACGTGTGACGCGGCGGGCGCGGCGAACGGTCCGTGCGTTGCTTCGGTGACGGCGGCTGCTGGTCGCAACGTGACGACGCTGGTGACGGACTCGCCGAACGCGGCGCAGGTCCTCGCTCGCCAGGGCGACCCGAACTACGCCCTGGGCCGCGCGACGAACATCCAGGCGATCGCTGGTGCGTTCTGCCCGGCTGAGTGCGGCTTCTAAGAGCGCGCTCGTTCGAGAAGCATGAGTAAAGGGCGGGCGTCGGCCGATGAGGCCGACGCCCGTTTCCTTTTGGGAACCCGTCACAGAGTTGTTTCACATAGGTCATACGAATTTGTTTCGCTTAACGGCAGCTTCTCCCCCGGATGATTCGATCGCGATGACACGCACGACGGCAACACTCGAACGCGAGATGGACGTTTCGCCCCGACCCGGCCCCGCGTGGGCCGTCGCGGCGCTCGTCCTGGTCGCCGCCCTCGGCTGCAACAGGGCGAAGAAGACCTATCCGACGATTTCCTCGCGAAACCCGGACGGTGGCAGCGTCGGCGTGACGGGCACCTACAACCACTGCCCGCAGAACTTCTTCGTCGCCTCCCCTGACCACGTTCGCGTCGGCCAGCCGATCACGCTGACGGCGTCGGCCACGGACGTCGATGACGACGTGCTGACTTACGCGTGGATGGCGAGCTCGGGCACGATCGATAACGCGCACTCGCCGACGGCCGTATTTCAATGCGTCACGCGCGGCCCGATCGTCATCACGCTGACCGTCTCCGACGAGTCGTGCGACAGCACCGCGTCAGGCGAGGTGCTCTGTCAGTCCGAGGACGGCGGCGCGCCGGACGGCGCCGCCGGCACCGGCGGTGCGACAGGCGCTGGCGGCATGGGCGGCAGCATCACCGGTCAGCCGGGGACGGCGGGCACGACGGGCGCCAGCGGCGGCACGACCGGCGCGGCGGGCTCGACGATCAGCGGCGCGGCCGGCTCCGTCGGATCGGGTGGCGTCACGGGGAGCGCCGGCACCGGAAGCAGCGGCACCGGAACGGGTGGCACGGTCTGTATCGAGACCGCCCCGCCCGCCCAGATCGCGACGGCCTGCGCGGACTGCATCACCGCCAACTACAACCCGGCCAATGACGGGTGCTGCAAGATCAAGGACGCGATGGGTTTGCAGCTGTGTCAGGCGGCGTCCGCCTGCATGCGCGCTGGCGGACCGCCGATCGGCGTTTGCAACATGACCGGCGACGTCCTCACGTGCTTCTGCGGCACGCACGTCGGCACCTGCGAGCAGGCGGGCCAGCCGAACGGGCCTTGCGTCAATGCGATCACCGCGGCGGCGACGAGGAACATCACCACGATGACCACGGACGCACCGACGGCGGCGCAGGTGCTGTCGCGCCTGGGCGATCCGAACTATGCGAGCGGCCGGGCGTCGAACGTGTCATCCGTGGCCGCGACCTTCTGTCCGACGGAATGCGAGATAGGGCAATGAAACAAGCACGCAGCAAGACAGCACGCATGGGGATGGTCGGCACGACGCTGGCCGCGATGGCGCTCGCAGCGACCACGCTGCTCGCCGGCGCCTGCAAGCGCGCCCCCGCGAACGGCGGCGTGACCGCCGAGGGCGGAGACATCACGAACGGGTGTGTCGAGACCAACGTTCCGAAGGCGTCCGCGGACGCCTGCATGGCCTGCCTCAAGAAGAACAGGATCGACTCCCCGATCAACGACGGCTGCTGCGGCATCCGCGACAACGTCGGGCTTCAGCTGTGCCAGGCCGTCTCCGCGTGCATGCGCGCCGGCGGCCCGCCCGTCGGCAACTGCAACCTCGCGGGTGATACGACGACTTGCTTCTGCGGGAAGCACCAGGCGGACTGCGACGTCCCCGGAATGGCCAACGGCCCGTGCCTCGCGCAGATCCAGGCGGCGGCCGCCCGCAACATCGAGACCCAGACCACGGACGCGCCGAACGCGTCGCAGATCCTGGACAGGTACGGCAAGGTGTCGTTCGCGCTCGGCCGTGCGTCGAACATCGCGGCGATCGCGGGCGCGTTCTGCAAGACCGAATGCGCGACGGGGATCTGACCGAGCCGGATCGGATCGTCCCCGTCGTCCCGATCGTGCCGCCGGCGGCGGAAGCACGCGAGGGGCGCATCAGGCGCGGGCTCGCGCGAGCGGTCCGGTGGTGGCACGCGCGCCCCGGCACGTTTCGCTTCATCGCGCGGGCGGCGCTGCTGATGGGTGCGTTCTATCTGCTCCTCTATTATCCGTACCGGGACGGCAGCCTCCCGCAACGGCTGCTGTTCCGGTACCTGGGCCTGCTCGCGGCGGTGTCGGGCGGCGTCTTGTCGCTGTTCGATTCAAGCGTGAACGTCCAGGGCGTGTTCATCCTGGGCCGCCAGCCGCTGCACATCGTGCTGGACTGCGCCGCGCTGGACGCGCTCGCGCTTTTCGCGGCCACCGTGCTGGCGTTCCCGGCGCGCTGGCGCGTCCGGCTGACCGGCTTCGTCGCCGGCGGCAGCGTCATCTGGGCCTTCAACGTGCTGCGGATCGTGCTGCTGTACGTGGCGGGCGTTAAGTGGCCGCAGCTCTTCGACGTCCTGCACGAGGACGTGATGGCGCTGCTGCTCGTCCTGGTCTCGGTGGGCTGCTTCGCCGTCTGGGCGGTGCGGTCGCGCATCAGCGCACCTCCGCTGGCCGCCCATGCGCCTGCGCGGATCTGAGCTGCGCCGCGCGGCCGCGCGCGTGGCGGTGTTCCTGCTGGTGGTGGGCGTCGCGGGCTGGCCACGGCCGAACGTCCGGCGCGGGTTCTCGGCGGCGTACTGCGCCACCGTCGGTGCGACGCTGCGGGCGGTGAGCTTCCGCGACGGCGCAGGGCACGCGCGCGTCGAGGCAGCGGCGCCCACGACCGCTCGCCGCGCGGGCGAGAACGTCACCTCGGACGCGGAGGTCGAGCTGTCCCTCGCCGGCAACCCCGGCCGCCCGCGCCTCGGCGTGAACCTGCGCCGCGACGCCTACCTGCCGCTGCTGCTCCTGATCAGCGCGATCGCCGTGGCGCCGCTGCGCGCGCGCGGCAAGGCGATCTGCCTCGCCGTCGGCGTGCCGATCGTGCTGGCCGCGTCGCTCGCCGCGCTGATGGGGCTGGTCGGCTGGATCTTCGCCGGCGGCCTCGGCCCACCCGACGCGATGACGAACAAGACGCTGGACCTGATGGTCCGCATGCTGCTGGAGCCACCCGGGAATCGCTTCATCGGGCCGCTGGTGCTGGCAGGCGTCCTGATCGCCTGGCGCCTCCGGTCCGAACGGCGATCGGATCCTCAGTGGTCGTCGCTGTTGCCGTCCAGCGTGCCGCCGTCGACGCCGCCCGAATCCACCCCGGGCGAACCGTCGGCGCCGGCGTCGACGCCGCCGTCACCCTGAGGAGGAAGCCCGGCGGGCGCACCGCCCGGCGTTTCGCGCGCGCCGTCGAGAATCCAGGACTCGACCAGCGCGATGTCCGGCTCCGACATCGGTCGATCAGGCGGCATCCGCGGCGCGGCGCGCGCGCGCAGCATGTTCACCACGCGCGACTGCGACGGGTTGAACGCCAGCAGCAGCGGGCGATCGCGCTCGCAGTAGACGGTGTCTCCGACGGTCTTGCAAACGCCGCCGATCGTCCCGTCGGGATCGGGCACCCAGACCTTCAGCCCGGTCAGACTCGCATAGCCGCGGTCCGGATCCGAAAAATCCAGGCCCGCGACGGCGCGCCCGCGGCTGTGACAGCTCGCCGTCGCGCAATTGGGTTGAAGCAGCTCGGCGGACACGTACGTCCAGACGGCCGGACGATCATCGTTCTTGCCGCACGCCGCGCCAGCCAGCGCCAGCGCGACTGCGGCCCACGCGAGCACCGCGAGACGGTCGTTTGACATTGGTCGCATCGCGCCGACGAAGGGGCCGGGCGCGGCCTTCATATCGCGGCCCGCGCGCGGCAGCGTGTGACAGGCCCGCAACATGTCGCCTGCGCCGCGCCGCGCTGGTTTTTTTTTGCGCGAGGCAGATCCTTCCGCGCAAACGTCACATGTTGCCGCACGGCGCACTGTTATTGGTGGCGAATGGAGTTTGGGCCGACCCGGGAGCGCGTTCTTTCCGATCCATTCGGCGAAACAGAGTTCGGCACGGACGCGATCACAGGGTCGGTCGACAACCCGGTGGCGCGATTCCACTCGTTCGGGCCCGTCGTCGCGCAGTCGCCGGCGATGGTCGACGTCCTCGCGGATCTGAGGCGCCTCGCCCCCAGCGACGTCACCCTGACCCTGATCGGTGACACCGGCACCGGCAAGGACGTGCTCGCGCACGCGATTCACGGCGCGAGCGAGCGCGCGCGCGGCCCGTTCGTCGTGTTCGACTGCGGCGCCGTCCCGCCCAACCTGATGGAGAGCGAGCTGTTCGGTCACGAGAAGGGGGCCTTCACCGGCGCCCACGCCGAACACACGGGCGCGTTCGAGCGGGCCGCGGGCGGCACGCTGTTCCTCGACGAGATCGGCGAGCTGGCCCTCGATCTGCAGCCGCGTCTGCTGCGCGCGCTGGACAGCCGATCCGTCCGCCGGGTCGGCGGCACGCGCGATCGCCGCGTCGACGTCCGCATCGTCGCCGCGACCAATCGCAACCTCGCCGCCTTCGTCGCGGCGAAGCAGTTCCGCCAGGACCTCTACTTCCGGCTGGCGGCGGCGGTCGTCCATCTGCCGCCGCTGCGCGACCGCGTCGACGACATCCCTCTGCTGGTGGCGCGCCTGCTCGCCGACCTGGGACGCGAATCGATGCGCATCGCCCCCGACGCGCTGGAGCAGCTGCGCCAGCACCGCTGGCCGGGCAACGTCCGCGAGCTGAAGAACGCGCTGTCCTGCGCGCTCGCGTTCGTGGAAGACGGCGAGGCGCTGCAGACCCGACACCTTCGCTTTCCCGGCGCCGTCCCCGATCATTCGGTGCTGGATGCGCTCCCGCTGGGCGGCCACGATCTCGACAGCGTCGAGCAGGCGACCATCAAGCAGACGCTGGTCATGACCCGCGGCAACAAGATCCGCGCCGCGCGGATGCTCGGCATCTCGCACTCGACGCTGTACGAAAAGCTGAAGCGCTACGGCTGACACGCTCAGAAGAAGTAGTGCAGCTGGGCGAACAGGGTCTTCGCGACGTCTCCGCCCGCCGGTAACTGGAGCCGCCCCATCACCTGCGCTTCGAAGTGGGGATACGGGAACCAGTTGACCATCAGGTCCCCCGCGGTCCACGCCGCGTCGCGCACCAGGACGTCGACCTGATTGCGCTCGCCCAGCAGCGTGACGATCAGACCCCGGACGGGCAACAGGGCGAACCCCGCGAGCCCGATCATCTGCGTGCGCACGCCGATCGCGTTTCCGTCGAAGTCCAGGTGCACGACGTCCAGCTCCGCGAGGAACAGCGTCCGGATCGGCTGCAGGTAATACTTGGCGAGGCCGCCGTAGATGTAGCGGGTCACGCCGGGCGCGTCCGCGATGCGAAGCTGGGCGCCGAGCGCGAGCGTGTCGTTCAGCAGGCGGCTCTCGTAGAGGGCGGAGAACCCTTTCTCGTCGCTGCCCATGTGCCGCACGACATCAGGGGCGAACGCGGTGAGGTGCAGCTCCCACGCCGGGTAGATCCAGCCACCCGCCAGGTTGTAGGTCTCTTTCAGGTGATCGAAGCCGAGATCGCGCCGCGTGTAGAACACGTGCTCGAGGAAGCGGAGGCCGAAAGGCGCGTAGAAGCGCCCGGCGCGCACGTAAGGCCCGACCGACGCGGGCTGCCACGTCAAGAAGTGCTCGCGCGAGATGAAGCGCGAGGCGGTGTTCGGCTGGAAGCTGTCGTCGGGAACGATGTCGTCGTTATCGCGAATCTGCCCCAGATAGCCGACCGTCGCTGTCGCCGAGAACCCGTAGGGGACCGCCACCCGGACCCCGGCGTCGGCCTGCATCGGAAACGCCGCGACGGCCGTGCCGGCGGGATCCTGCACGCCGTTCGCGACGAAGGCGCCGCGCAGATCGGCGCCGACCGCCAGCCAGGCGGGCGGTGACACCTTGCCGTGCAGGAACGCCCCGTTTCCCTCGAACGTCGACAGCTCGCTGCCGATCGCGTCGCGTCCGTAGCTGGTGATGAGACCGCCACCCGCCGGCGCGTAGTGGCATTCGTTGCAGCGCGCCGCCCCGGAGCTGAGCTGCCACTGGGGATAGGCGGTCGCCGTCCCTTCTGTTGCCGCGATTACAGCGACGAGCGCGGCGCTCGCCGCGAGGCCGGCGAGGGCAGTCCGCAGCATTTGGGAGGCGTCTATAGCCCGCGCAGGCCCACCGACGGGTGACACCCTTGCAACAAGGGCGCGCCGGAATTCCCGTCACCCGGGGCCCGGGAGTTTTCCGGCATTTTTCTCGCTCGTCACAAGTCCGTCACGACACCCATCTACGCTGCGGCCCCAATGGTAGCGGCAGAAGCAAACCTCGACCGGCGCGTGCTGGTCGTCGAGGACGAACCCGATCTGCGCGAGCTACTGACCTACAACCTCACTGCGGCGGGGTTCAAGGTTCAGGCCGAAGAGAACGGGGCGAACGGCCTCGCGGCCGTCCAGAGCTTCGCGCCTGACGTCGTCCTCCTGGACCTCATGCTCCCCGACATTCCCGGCACCGAGATCTGCCGGCGGATTCGCGGCGGCGAAGCCGGCGCGCGCCAGCCGGCGGTCATGATGCTGACCGCCAAGGGCGAGGAGATCGACCGCGTCGTCGGCTTCGAGCTGGGCGCCGATGACTACGTCGTCAAGCCCTTCAGCGTTCGCGAGCTGGTCCTGCGCGTCGGCGCGATGTTGCGGACGCGGCGACCGCCACCGACCAACGGTACGGCGAGCCACCAGCGCCGGCGCTACGAGGTCGGTCCGCTCGAGCTGGACGTCGACGGCTATCACGTGTTCGTGAACGGCCGCGAGGTCCACGTCAGCACGCTGGAGATGCGGCTGCTCGTCTATCTCGTCGAGCACCGCGGGCGTGTCCGCTCGCGCGAAGACCTCCTCGAGGACGTGTGGGGCTACAAGCCCGGCGTCTCGACGCGCACCATCGATACGCACGTGAAGCGTCTGCGGGACAAGCTGGCCGAAGCCGGGTCGCTGGTGGAGACGGTGCGCGGCACCGGCTACCGCCTGTCCGCCGAGTTCCCCGTCGTCGTCAAGGAGTGACGCGGGCCGACCCGCCCGGCGCCGGGTAGGGCGCGCGGATCAGAGAGACGCTGATCCAGACGCCGAAGCTGAAGTAGAGCGACATCCACAGCATCTCCCAGCGCCAGTCCTCGATTCGCAGTGTCACCACCCAGCGCGTCGCGGCGTCACGAACCCCCTCGGCGAACGAGAAGAAGTGGGTGCCTGCCGCCCGGTCGCTGCGCCAGCGTCCGAAGTACATCGGGACGTCGATGGTCGCGAGGAAGACGAAGTAGCCCGCGATGATCCAGACGGCCTGGCCCACGAACGCGCGCAGCGACCCCTGGAGACGCGGGCGGACGAGCGCTAGGCCGATGAGCAGCAGTATCGCGACGGTCGCCCAGGTCGACTCCTCGAACGTGTTGCCGATGTAGTTGGTCGTGATCACCGAGTACCAGGAGAAGATCTCCGCCATCGCGATCAGCGGAACCATCACCCGCGAGATGGCCAGCGCGGCGGGCTTCCGGGTTTCGATGGCGAGCACGCGCAACAACAGCGCGCATTGCGCAGCAAAACAGAGCTCCGCCACCATCGCAACAGTGCGGCCGACCGCCACGGCCGACAGCCACGAATCAATCACACAGATCCGCTGAACGTCCGCACGCGGGAAGATCGAGCGAAAGGCGCAGCCGAACACGAACGGCGCTGACAGCAGGAGCTGCCGCCGTCGGATCGCGATCGCCGGATCGCCGACGGCGCGCCGCACCGGAAGGACACCCGCGAGGATCCACGCGCAAATGTTGACGACGCTGATTCCGACCAGCGCCAGCCACCACGTTTTGACACTCATTCGCCGCGCCACCATGCCAGCGCGGCCTTCGTTGATCAATTAATCCTTACGAGCGCGCCCCGACCGGCCTTCACGTTTGTCAAACAGCTAGCCAAATCGTGACCGACTCGACACATGCCTGTGGGCCCGCGGGAACTTGCTGGTGATACGGTCGCTTTTCAAGGAGGGCCCATGGCCACTTTCTTCGAAGAGCTAAAGGAGCAACGCTGGGATGACCATCGGTTCTATCATCACAGCCGGGTCAACCAGACGCTTCACCTGATCAGTGCTTGCAGCTTCGTCGTGACCTACGTGCTGATGTTCACGCACCCGGTCATCGCGGCGCTGTTTGGATGGACGTTCGCGATGTGCATTCGCCAGGTCGGACACTTCTTCTTCGAGCCCAAGGGCTACGACGAGGAGAATCAGGCGACGCACGAGTACAAGGAAGCCGTGAAGGTCGGGTTCAACCTGCGCCGGAAGGTCATCCTCCACTCGATCTGGGGCCTCGTGCCGCTGGTTCTCTACTTCGCCCCGACGATGTTCGGGATCTTCTCGACGCCGTGGACGACCCTGGGCGGCTACCTGGAACACCTGTCGCGGCTCTGGATTGTCCTCGCCGGCGGCGCGCTGCTGTTCCGCACCATCCACCTGTTCTTCCTGCGGAACATTCAGACCGGGCTGGTGTGGTTCACGAAGATCCTCACGGATCCGTTCCACGACATCTTCCTGTACCACAAGGCGCCGCTCTACCTGATGCGCGGCGAGCTCATCGAGCCCGCGAAGCAGCACGCGTAACAGCCGGTTCGCGCGGTTGTCGCGGAGCGAGCCGAAAACGGTGGTCGAACATCTCCCGAAGGATGCGGCGTTTGATCGACTTGTTCGTCAACGCCGCATCTGCCCACCAGTAGCCGTCGTCGCGCATCGCCTTCGCAGCGGCGACCAGCTTGTCGGCGACGGCGTCGAAGTCGGCCTCGCTGTAGGCGAGGTTGAAGATGAATCGGCCGGTGCCGACCCAGCTGAGGGCGAGGCCCTCGGCGCGCAGGTAGTACTGCAGCATCCAGTTGTAGCGGGACGGCTGGGTGTACGAGATCGTCCAGATCGTCGACATGTTCGCGACCTGCAGGGGCAGGCCCTCGGCGCGCAGACGTTCGTTGAGGCGCGCGGCGCGGCCGTCCCAGACGGCGTCGAGATTGTCGTAAAGCGCGGCGATCTCGGGCCGCTCGATGCCGGTGAGGAACTCCTGCATCGCCCCCATCACATACGGATGCGAGTTGAACGTGCCGCGCGCGAAGCAGATGTCGGCCGGACTCTCGTCTCTGAACCGCCGCATCAGATCCTTCCGACCGCACAGCACGCCGATCGGCAGCCCGCCGCCCAGCGTCTTGCCGTAGGTGACCAGATCCGCGCGGACGCCGAAGTACTCCTGCGCGCCGCCGCGCGCGAGCCGGAAGCCGACGAACACCTCGTCGAAGATCAGCACGATGCCCCGCTCGGTGCAGACCTGGCGCAGCCGCTTCAGCCAGTCGGTGTAAGCGGCCCGATCGAAGGCGGCGCCGCGCGAGCTGTCGACCAGCATCGAGTCCGTCGGCGCGTTGGCGTTCGGGTGCAGTGCCTGCAGCGGGTTCACGAGGACGCACGCGATGTCGCGCCGCTTGCGCAGGACGCGCAGCGCGTCCTCGTCCATGTCCTTGAGCGTGTACGTCTCGTGCGCCGGGGTCGGGTTGCCGACGCCCGGCTGAACGTCGCCCCACCAGCCGTGGTACGCGCCGCAGAACCGAACCAGATGCGACCGGCGCGTGTGATAGCGCGCGAGGCGCACCGCCTGCATCACCGCCTCGGTTCCGGACATGTGGAACGACACCTCGTCCAGTCCGGAGATCTTGCGCAGCCGCTCGACGTTGTCGGCCACGACCGGGTGATAGCTGCCGAGGACGGGCCCCAGGTCGCGGACCCGCTCGGCGCCGCGCTCGATGCAGCCCTTGTAGAAGTCGTTGCCCAGCACGTTGACGCCATAGGAGCCGCTGACGTCGTGGAACGTGTTGCCGTCCGCGTCCGTCAAGGTCACGCCCGAAGACGACCGGTAGAACGAACCCGCCTTCAGGTTCCGGCTGACGAGCGTTCGGTACTGGAACGGAACGCGGTAAGCCGAGGTGAACTGGAGATCGGAGATGCCGGGCGCGGCCTGCTCCGTCAGCCGCCGGGTCTCGGGAAAGCGCTCCTGGTAAAGCTTGGCGAGGCGCCAGAAGGCCTCACGGCGGCGAGCGGCGACGTCCGGCGGGGCGCCGTCGGAGTCGAAGAACCGTTCCTCATCGTATTCGTAGAACGGCACCCACTTCGCCATCATGCGGGACATCCGGGCGTGCCCGCGCAGCGACGGGTGCTTCGCCTTCGACAGTTCCAGCCGCGTCTTCACCTTCACGAACAGATAGGCGAGCGCGCCCGCGCCCGTCACCCACGTCA
>Ga0070684_100000370_pt1 | contig 31010 bp, 16 predicted proteins | sample KBSC723LmetaG_FD_65653 | JGI IMG/M metagenome (GOLD analysis project Ga0070684, IMG submission 65653) | Corn rhizosphere microbial communities from Kellogg Biological Station, Michigan, USA - KBS C7.2-3L metaG | ecosystem: Host-associated > Plants > Roots > Rhizosphere ...
TTCTTTTTCGCATCGCTGGAGAAGATACCTATGGACGAGCTAAGTACTGCAGCACGTCTGCTGGCGAGCGGCAGATCCAGACGCGGAACTCTCCTTGACGTTCTAGGAGAACTGCGGCATGCTCTCCTACCATGTCTAGGAGAGCGTCTCGACATGGCACCGGCGGAGTCATGAGTCTCGTCGCGCGCCTGAAGTCCTGGCTTCGCGTGAGCGGCCGTCGCGCTGATTTCGAGCGCGAGATGCAGGACGAGATGCGGACCCACCTGGAGCTCTATCAGGCGGATCTGCGGCGGCACGGTCTTTCCGAGGCGGAAGCTCGCCGGCGTGCCCTCGCCGAGTTCGGCAGCGTGGAGGCGCGCAAGGAGGAATGCCGCGAAGCCGTCGGCTTGCGGCTGTTCGGCGAACTGCGCGCTGACGTCGCCTATGCGCTGCGGCTCCTGCGACGCTCGCCGGCATTCACGATCGTGGCGCTGCTGTCGCTCGCACTCGGGATTGGCGCCAATAGCGCGATCTTCAGCCTGATCGACACGGTGCTGGTGAAGACGCTGCCGGTCCAGAACCCGGAGCAATTGTTCTTCGTCGACAACTCCGGCGGGAAATCCGGCGGCAGCAGCGGCCCTCCATATCCCTGCTTCGAGCGGCTTCGCGATCACAACCGGTTCCTTTCCGGAATTGCCGCGTTCAGCGGGCGCCAGTTCAAGGTGACGATCGACGGGCTGCCGGAACGGGTGCGCGGGCAATATGCGTCCGGCTCGTACTTCGACCTGCTGGGCGTACGCGCGATTTACGGGCGTGTGCTCAAAGCCGCCGATGATGCAGAGCCGGGCCGCGGCGGGCCCGACGGGCCGGTCGCGGTCATCAGCGATGCCTTTTGGACGCGCAGGTTCGCCCGAGATCCGTCGGTGCTCGGGAAGAACATTCAAGTCGGCACGCAATGGGTCACGATCGTTGGGGTCACCCCTCCCGGATTCTTCGGGCTTCAAGTCGGGATGCCTGTGGACATCACGGTGCCCATGATGCTGGTTGAACAGGGCCTGCAGTCGAAGCAGAGTTGGTGGCTGAGCGTGATCGGCCGTGTGGCTCCCGGTGCAACCGTCGAGCAGGCGCGCGCGGACCTCGAAGCGCTGTGGGACGCCTACTTGACCGAAGTGGGCATGCCTCGCGAGAGGCGCGGATACTTCAGCGGTGTCGCGCTCGTGCCGGCCGCGAGAGGCGCCAACGACCTCCGACGCGCGTATTCCGAACCGCTGCTGATCGTGATGGCGATCGTGGGGGTCGTTCTTCTTATTGGCTGTGCGAACGTTGCCAACCTGCTGCTGGCACGCGCGACCGCGAGGGAGAACGAGATCGCCGTCAGGCTCGCGATCGGCGCCAGCCGCGGCAGACTGATTCGTCAACTGTTGACCGAAGGGATCGTGCTCGTGTCGCTGGGTGCGGCGGCCGGATTGCTGTTCGCGTGGTGGGGCGCCTCATTCCTGATTGCCGTACTGGCCGGTCCCGCCCAGCAGGTCATGCTGCAGCCGCACTTCGATCTCCGCGTCCTCGCTTTCACCGCCGGCGTGTCGCTCGCGACCGCGCTGCTCTTCAGCCTCGCGCCGGCCCTGCGCGCGACGCATGTCGACGCGGCGAAGCCGGGACGTGTGATCAGGTCCACTCCGCAAAACCGTCTCGGTGGGGCACTCGTCGTCGTGCAAGTGACGCTGTCGGTGCTCTTGCTCTGCGGCGCGGCCCTCTTCGTGCGGACCCTCAACAACCTGAACCGAGTCGACTTCGGATTCGATCGCGACGGGATTCTCACGATGCAGGTCGAGGCAACCGTGCCGGGGCGCGCCGTGACGCCGCGCACGCCGGAGGAATTCCGCGCCGACCATGCCCGGCTCGGCGCGATCTGGCGCGGTCTGATGGAGCGGGTTTACCAGGTGCCGGGAGTGTCTTCCGCCGCCGTCGCTGCGGGGATGAGCCCACTGACCGGCCGCATCCGTGGAATAAAGATCGGCATCGTCGGCGCCGCGCCCGGTCCGGAGAAGGGGCGTGGCATCCGCATCAACCAGGTCACCGACCGTTACTTCGAAACGACGGGTATCCGTGTGCTCGCCGGCCGATCGTTCACGCCCCGCGACCAGTCGAACTCGCTGCGCGTCACCATTCTCAACCAGACGGCGGCACGGGCCTTTTTCGGCACGGAGAGCCCGCTCGGCCGGAAAGTCAATTTCCCCGGCCAGCGCGTCGAGGATCCGTACGAGATCGTGGGCATTGTCGCGGACGCCCACTATCAAGACCTGAGAACGCCCGACGAGCCAATGGTGTACATACCGCTGGAGCAGGCGATCGATCCGATCACCGGCGCTGTTGTCTATGCGCGAGGCCCGGGAGACGTGATGCGGCTGGTTGCTGTGATCCGAGCCAGCGTCGCCGAGACTGTCCCGGGCGGGTTCGTTGCCGGGATCGCGACGATCGAACAGCAGGTGGAGATGTCGCTGGTGCGGGAACGAATGCTCGCGCTGCTGGCGACGTTCTTTGCCGCCCTTGCGCTGCTGCTGGCGTGCGTCGGCGTGTACGGCGTCATGGCCTACCGTGTCGTCCGCCGCACGCGCGAAATCGGCATTCGCATCGCCATCGGCGCCAGACAGCAAAGCGTCGTCTGGATGATGGTTCGAGAAACCCTGCTGCTCGTGATCATCGGTGCGGCGCTCGGCACCCTGGGCTCGCTTGGTGTCAACCAGTTTGTCGCCGCACAGTTGTTCGGGGTGACACCTCGCGACCCGGCCGCGCTCGTCGTCGCGCTCTCGGTACTGGGGTGCGTCACCCTGCTCGCTGGGTACGTCCCAGCCCGCCACGCCAGCCGGATCGATCCGGTCAAGGCTCTGCGGTCAGAGTGAATTCAGTCGAGACGTACTCGGTCTAAGAACAACGCAATGGATCGCCAGCGCAGAAGATTGATTTCTGCGTCGCATTACCCGCGAACTTCTATTCCTCCCACCTTCGGTTAACGCCAGATTCTTCCAACAGTTGCCTTACGCGGGGGGCGCTCGCCGCATTCGGCGATGCGCTTGCAATCCGGCGCGCGTCGCGCCAGCGGAGGATCGCGTCGCCGGTCGCCGTGACGATTTCAAAACTGCAATCGGTCGAGCGACCCGGCGGAACGCGCGGCACCGGCGTCTGAATGCAAGAAAGCCCGAAGTGTCCGTTCAACTATGGAGGGAACATGGGTCGAATCATCGTCGCAGCGACCGCTCTCCTGCTCGCCGCTGGAAACGTCATCGCGCAGGAGGCCGTGCGGCAGGACGGCTGGGTCGTCCTGCCGATCGAGGAGTACCGAGCGCTGCGTGCTCGCGCAAACGCGACGCCGCCCGATCCCGCGCCACCACCGCTCGATGCCGCGTTGTCGCGCGTTGACTACGACCTGCGGATCGCGGGAGAGACCGTCACGGGGCAGGCGCGGCTCACGATCGACGTGTTGAAACAAGGCTGGGTGAGCGTGCAGGTCCCGACCGGAATGCTGGTCCGCGACGCGCGTCTCGACGGGAGTCCAACGGCGATCGTCGACGGCGATCCGCCTCGCATTCTCATCGCTCGCGCCGGCCGATCGACGCTCAATCTCGGTGTGGTTGTACCGCTCGCGTCGTCGGCCGGCACTGAATCCATGACGCTCCCCGGTCCCGGTTGTGCGCTCTCAGCGGTGACGCTGACGATTCCAAGAACCGGCGTCGATCTGAGCGTGTCAGGCGGATTCATCGCGGAACAGCGTGAGAGTGGCGGCGAGACCACCTGGGTTGCCTACGGCACACCCGGGCGGCCGCTGACGTTCTCGTGGAAGCGCAAGGCCGACGATCGCCGTTCGACGCTGCCGCTCAAGACGCGCGCACGCATAACAGAGCTCGTTGCGCTGGGAGAAGAATCAACGCAGATCACCACGAGCGTGCGCGTCGAGGTGACGCAGGGACTGGCGCGCCAGGCACAGGTCGCGCTTCCCGACGGCCTGGTCGTGAATCAGGTAGCGGGCGCCACTGTCTCCGATTGGACGGTAGACACCGGCATGCTGACGGTGACCTTCCTGGAGCCGATTGCGACCGATACATCATTCGTCGTCACAGGCGAGGCGCACGTGCCCCGAGAAGGATCGATCGCGGTACCGCTCCTGCGCGCTCCCTCTGCGGATCGAGAGACCGGGGGCGTCGCCGTCGACGTTGTCGGGGCGGGTGAGATCGGCGATCGGCAACCGCGTGGCCTCGAGCCGGCCGATCCAACGGATCTCGGTGACATCATCGCCGGCCGTGAATCGCCGTCGATGGCCGCATTTCAGTTCACGCCGGTCAAGGGAGATGCCCCTCGCACCTTGACGATGCATGTGTCGCGTTATACGGCCGCGGCGGTGCTCGTAGCAAACGTCGAGGAAGCGCGCTACGACGCGCTCGTTGGCGAAGACGGCAAATCGCTCGTCCGCGTCCGGTATGCCGTGCGGAACAACCAACGCAGCTTTCTCGCCGTCAGGCTTCCGTCGAAGGCCGTGCTCTGGAGCGCGGCGCTGGCGGGTCGCCCGATTCGTCCCGGGGTGTCGGCCGACGGCGCGCTGCTGCTGCCGCTCGAGAAAGGACGCAGCAATCAGGAAGCTCCGACGTTCGTGGTCGAGCTCACGTATCTCCAGCGCGGCGAGCCCTGGGGCGACAGGGGCGACGCGCACGTGGAGCTACCGGCTGCCGATTTACCGACCGCGCGCACACGCCTGACGCTGCACTATTCGCCCAAGTACGCGATCGATCCACGCCCTGGCGTTTTCCGCGTCACGACTGACCCGGGTCCCTGGAGCGCCAACGTGAGGTCGATCGCGGAAGGGGCCGCGGCGCCGCCGCCTCCGGCCCCGCCGGAGCCGAGTGCAATGGCAGCGGGTCGAGACCGCGAGGCGAAAGATCTTCAAGCGCTCATGGATCGCTACCGGAAGGAGGCGGGCCGCACGGGACCGGGCACGGTGCCGCTCGCGATCAGTTTTCCGTCGGTGGGGCCAACGTTGTTTCTCGCGGCCGAGTTGACGGAGGAGTCGAGCGCAACGTCGTTTGACATCGATTATCGCAAGACGGGAGGCCGCAAATGACACTCGCTTCAATCGCTCGACCCGCGTTCGCCGCTCTCGTCCTGATCCCGACCGTCGCTCTAGCGCAGGATGCATCACGTCCACTCGGGGCCGCGGGCACAGTCACCCTCTCGCGCACCGAGTACGATCGCCTTCTCGACCTGGCAAACCGGAAACCCAGTCCACCTGACATACCGCCCGTGGCCGCAGCGTTGACGCGTGCCGACATCAGCGTTCGCATCGACGGACCCGTCGCCCGCGCGACGATGCTGGTCGAAGGTCAAGTATTTCGAAGCGGCGTCGTCAAGGTTCCCTTGATCAACGGTGCGACGCTGCTCGACGCGCGAGCAGAAAACCGTCCGTTGCCTGTCGTCGCCGAAGGCGATCTTCACGTGGCGTTCCTCCCAGGTCCGACCACGTTCGCGGCGACGCTGGAAGTCGGGACGCCGCTCTCGTTCACGCCCGGGCGCGGCACGTTCGTCTTGCCGGTTCCCATTGCCGGCACGGCGACGGCGGTGATCACTGTGCCCGGCGACCAGACCGACATTCACCTGTCCCGAGGTATCGTGCTGCGACGATCGTCGGCGAACGGTCGCACGACAATCGATGCGACGCTCGATCCCGGCACGCCAACCGAGGTGTGGTGGTCGACGAGAGACAGCGCACCGACGCAGCCAAATGCCCGCAACGCGCAAGTGCTTTCTGAGGTAAAGACGCTGGTGACGATCGGTGAAGCGGACGTTCGGCTGCTTACCTTACTGGACATCACGGTCGTTCAGGGAGACCCCTCGCAGATGGAGGTGGCGCTTCCCGCCGGTTACGAAATGATCAGCGCGAGCGGGGCATCGCTCGAGCGCACCGAGAACCGATCCGATCACGTCACGCTGTTCGTGACCAATCCAGCGCAGCGGCGACATCAGTTCCTGATCAGTCTCGAGCGTCAGAACAACGGCGGTTCGTTCAAGCTCGAGACGAGCTTCCCGTCGATCACCGCGGCACGACGTGAAACCGGCGAGGTGGCGGTCGAGGGCGTCGGCACGTTGGAGATCGCGCCGGCGACCGTTCCCGGCCTGCGGCGCATCGACGTGCGAGAGATCGATCCCGCGCTCGCCTCGGCGACGCGACAATCGCTGTCCGCTGCCTTTCGTTACCAGCGCACAGCGGATGCGCCACCGACGCTGACAATGGACGTCCGACGTTTCCCCGACGCAGCCGTCCTCGCCGCCGTTGCAGACCGGGCGATTGCCACGACGCTGGTGACCGCCGAGGGGCACGCGTTGACCGAGATCACGTTGTGGATGCGCAATCGTGCGCAGCCGTTCATGAAGGTGGCGCTGCCCGAAGGCGCCTCTCTGTTGTCCGTCGAGGTTGGCGGTTCACCGGCAAGTCCGGTCGAGGGAAAAGATGGGAGCCGCGTGCCGCTATTGCGCCCAGGCTACCGTCCCGATGGCCCGTATTCCGTTTCGTTCGTTTATCTTCACGCCGGGACTCCGTTTGCAAAGAAGGGCGACATGCACATGATGCTGCCCAAGATGGACGTGCCGGTAAACGTCCTCGAGTGGGAGCTGTTCATACCGGACCGCTATCGCGTCGATCGGTTTGATGGAACCATGCTCGCCGCGGATCTGTTCGAGAGCGTGACGCTTCACGGCCGCTACGGGTCCGGTTCGGGGGTGGGAACGGGTTCTGGTGTCGGGGCTGCTGCGCCGTCGCCGATGACTGCGACGGCCGGCCAGATCGTCGGACGCGTCGTCGATTCGACGGGCAGCGTTATCCCTGGCGTGACCGTCACTGTTCAGGGTGGTGGGCAACGGCAACAGGTGGTCACAGATGCGTCTGGGACGTACGCGCTCTCTCACCTCCCGTCAGGCCCGCTCGTTGTGGAGGCTCAGATGTCTGGATTTACCAGCGTGCGCCGCTCGGTCGTTTTCGATCAACGACCGCGTCAGGTGGACATGAGCATGCAGGTTGGCGGACTGAGCGAGACGCTCACGGTGTCGGCCGAAGCGCCGGTGATCGACACGAGAACGACCGAGACGGGCGCAACCATCAGGATGGACCCAACACGGAACGCCGCGCAGGAGCAGGCACAGGCCAAGGCGCGCCAGGCGGACACGACGCCGTCGGTCAACGTGCAGAACCTGCAGCGGCGTGCATCCGGCGTGCTGCCAGTGCGGATGGAGGTGCCACGCGCGGGCACGTCACATCGGTTCCTGAAGCCGCTGGTGATCGACGAGGCGACGGTCGTGTCGTTTCGATATAAGAGGCGGTAGGTTCGAGACGATCCTTCATTGCAGCTCGCCAAGTATTGTCGGGACGAACTCCGACACGGTCGGGTGGATGTGCATCGCTCGCTGGAGGACGGAGTACGGCGCTTTCGCATACATCGCATCGAGCACGCAGTGAATCACTTCGTCGCCGCCGGTCCCGAACACCGCGGCCCCGAGAATCTCCTGCGATCGCTCGTCAACGACGATTTTCATCAACCCGTTGGTCTCTCCTTTTTCGATCGCACGTGCCATGCTGGTCATCGGTCGCTTTCCGACCCGCACCTCGTGCCCGCGCTTTCTGGCTTCGGCCTCCGTCAGTCCGGCGCGCCCGAGCGGCGGGTCGATGTAGAGCGCGTACGCGGGAATGCGATCGGTCAGGCTGCGATGGCCATCGTCGAGCAGGTTGGACGCGACGATCTCGAAGTCGTTGTAGGCCGTGTGCGTGAACGCGCCCCTGCCATTGCAGTCGCCCAGCGCCCATATTCCTGGAACGTTGGTTTCCAGCCGGTCGTTCACGGTGATGTAGCCGCGATCATCGCGTGCGACGCCGGCCGCGTCGAGTCCCAGATCATCTGTATTCGGCTGCCGCCCGACCGCGAGGAGCAGATGCGTGCCTTCAATCGACGGACTGCCTTCCGCGCAGTCGACATGCGCGGTGACAGTGGCGGCGCCTCCACCCAGTCGAATACAGCGTGCACGCAGGCGTACGCTGATCCCTTCGCCGATCAACACCTCTTCAATCGCGGACGAGATTTCGACGTCTTCGCGCTGCACGAGGTGTGGTCCCATCTCGATGATCGTCACCTCCGACCCGAATCGGCGAAACATCTGTCCGAACTCCAACCCGACGTAACTGCCGCCGACGATCACCAGGTGCTTCGGCACGGTGTCCAGATCCATCATCGAACTGTTCGTGAGAAAGGGAATCTCACTGAGCCCCGGCATCGACGGCACCGTGGCGCGCCCGCCGACGTTGATGAAGATCCGATCGGCGGTCAGCGCCTGATCGCCGATCACCACTTCTCGAGCGGTTCTGAATCTCGCGTGCCCGGTATACACGTGACAGCGGGGCAAATCGCGCAAAGACTTTTCGGTGCCGGCGCGCGATCGCTCAACGATGGTGTCCTTCCGGGCCTTGACGCGCGTCATGTCGACGCGAACGTTGCCGTCGACGGCGACGCCGTAGTCGTTCGCACGCCGCGCGACGTGTGCGGCATACGCGCTCGCAACCATGGCTTTGGTTGGCGTGCACCCGGTGTTGACACATGTGCCGCCGAACAGATGCCGCTCGACGACCGCGATGGACATACCCGCTTTTGATAGCCGCCGGGCCAAGGCCGGCCCCGCCTGACCGGTACCGATGATGATTGCGTCGTAGTTCTGGCTCATTCAGTTCCCAGTTCCCAGTTTCCTTGATGTTGAACGCCAGCCGTCCCACGATTCCCAACATAATTCGTCACACATTTCGTCCCACTTGGCCTATACTCCCCGCCATTTGGTGACTCTTGCATGGGGAGGTGGGACGTGCGCCAACTTCGATCCGTACCCCTCGTGGTCTTGTTTGCCCTCCTTGCTATTCCTCGGGTTGTGTTCGCCCAGGCCGGAACGGCGTCAGTCTTCGGCGACGTGAAAGACCAGCAAGGCGCAACCTTGCCCGGCGCCGCCGTGACGCTCACCAGCCAGGATACGGGCGCGGTTCGTACGACCGTCACGAGCGAATCCGGCACGTACCGGTTCGTGGCTGTCCCGCCGGGACTCTATTCCGTGAAAGTCGAGTTGAACGGCTTCCGGACGGCCGTGCACGAGAAGCTGCAGGTGGCCGTCGACACGCAAACGAGTCTCGAGATCAAGATGGAGATCGGCTCGTTGACCGAAACGGTGGAGGTCACCGGCCGGTCGCCCATCATCAACACGACCGACGCCAGCCTCGGCAACGTCATCTCCGGCCAGCAGATTCAAATGCTGCCGCTCGAGGCGCGCAACCCCGTCGGCCTGCTCAGCCTCCAGGCGGGCGCGGTGTATCTGCCGAGCAACGATCAGCGCAGCGGGTCCGTCAGCGGCGCCCGCAGCGACCAGTCCAACGTAACGCTCGACGGCGTCGACGTCAACGATCCCCAGTTTGGTTACGCCTACAACTCCGTGCTGCGCGTCACGCTCGAATCGCTGCAGGAGTTCCGCGTCAGCACGAGCAACTACAGCGCCGACATGGGGCGCTCGAGCGCCGCCCAGGTGTCGCTCGTGACCAAGAGCGGCACCAACCGATACAGCGGCTCCGGTTACGTGTCGCAGCGCGACACGTCATGGTCGAGCAACGAGTACTTCCTGAAGCTGACGCAACTCCAGGCTGGACAGCCGAGCAAAGCGCCCAAGCTCGATAAGCGCAACTTCGGCGGAGCGCTCGGCGGTCCGATCTTGCACGATCGCCTCTTCTTCTTCGGCAACTACGAACGCCTGCGCGAGTCGAGTGAGGATCCCGTGCTGCGGAACGTCCCCTCGGATACGCTGCGCGACGGCGTGCTCGTCTACGTCTGCGCGGTTCCGTCAGCGTGTCCCGGCGGTACCGTTCAGGGTTTTTCCCAATCGCACGCGATTCCCGCCGGCCGCTACGGCCTGGTGCCATCTGAGATCGCCGGGCTCGATCCGCTGGGGATCGGACCCAGCCGCGCGGTGTCGGATCACTTCAAGAAGTACCCGAGGCCGAACGATCCCGGCCGTGATGGCATCAACTACGTGGGCTATCGCTTCTCGGCCCCAATCGAGAACGAGTTCAACACCCTGATCACGCGCGTCGATTACATGTTGGACCGCAACGGGAAGCACAAGCTGTTCTTCCGCGGCGGCAAACAGGACGACACGGTCAACGCGGTGCCGCAGTTCGAAGGGCAGCCGCCGACCACTCAGCGCCAGGGGAAGAACTACGGCTATGCCATCGGCTATGACAGCATCCTGTCCCCGACGATCGTCAACACGTTCAGGTACGGTCTGTCGAAGATCGATGATGCGACTGTCGGTCTTCGCACCGCCGACGCGGTGACGTTCCGTTTCATCACCGACTACGACGCGCTGACGTCCACGAGCGGCCGGGAAGTGCCCACGCGCAATTTCGTCGATGACATCTCGTGGCTGAAGGGCAGCCATACGGTCAAAGCGGGCACGAACATCAGGTTCACGCGCTCGCCGAAGTACTCGAACGCGAACTCCTACCACACGGGGAATTTGAATCCGTCGTGGGTCGCCGGCACGGGCAGGAACTACATGCCCGGCAGCACCGGATGCGCCAACCCGCTCTGCGCGCAGCTCCCCGCCGTGGCCTCGAGCTTCCAGTCAGGTTACGGTGATCCGTGGCTGACCATCCTTGGTGTCATCTCGCAGCCGACCGCGAACTACAACTACGACAAGACCGGCACGGCGCTCCCCAACGGCGAGCCCGTTCGGCGGACCTACGCGACCGACGAATACGAGTTCTATGTGCAGGACAGCTGGCGAATCAAGCCAAACCTGACGATTACCGGAGGCGTGCGCTACAACCTGTACTCACCGCCATGGGAGGTCAACGGACTCCAGCTGGCTCCGTCGGTTCCTCTCGGCCAGTGGTTCGATCAGCGGCGCGCGAACATGCTCAAGGGTATCGGTGACAATGCCCTGCCGCCCTTGACGCTCGACCTTGCAGGCCCGGCCAACGGGAAGAAAGGCTTCTACGACTGGGATCTCAACAACTTCGGCCCTCGCCTGTCGGCCGCATGGTCGCCGCACGCCAAGAGCGGTTTTCTCGGCTGGTTGACTGGCGGGGATCGGATGGTTCTCCGCGGCGGGTACTCGCTGCTGTTCGACCGCGTCGGCTTCGCGCTCGCGAACATCTTCGACGAGGGCGGATCGTTCGGGATGTCCACGAGCATCTCGTCGACGTTCGGCACGTCGGACGAGACCGTGCCCTCCGCTCGATTCAAGGATCTCAAAACACTGCCACCGACGCTTCCGGCTGCGCCCCCTGGAGGGTTTCCGTCAACGCCACCACTCGGCAACGTCGCGATCTATCAGAGTATCGACGATGGGATCAAGACGCCGTCGACCCACGTGTTCAATGCCGTCATTGGCCGCGAACTGCCCAAGGGTTTCGCGATCGAGGGCGCGTACGTGGGTCGCCGCGGCCGCAATCTCCTGATCCGCCGCGATCTGGCGATGCCGATGGACATCGTCGATCAGAAATCGGGGGTGAACTACTTCACCGCGGCGCAACAGCTGATCACCGCGTATCGTCAAGCGGGCATCACCAGCTCGGCGCCGGGCAACTTCACCGGCATCGGTCCGATCGCGTACTGGGAGAACCTGTTTCCGGATGCGGCGGGCGTCGTGTCCGGCGTGCAGATGACAGCCACGCAGCGCATGGCGCGGGCCTTCTTCCAGAACGATCTCGACTGGACGACGGCGCTCTTCAACGCTGACACCGCGTGCAGTCCCGCGTGCAGCGTCCTTGGAAAGTATGCGTACTGGAACAGCCAGTTCTCGCAGCTGCGTGCGCAGAGCTCGATGGCGAACGCCGACTACAACTCGATGCAGCTCACGCTCCGGAAGCGGTTCAGCGAGGGGTACCAGTTCGACGTCAATTACACGCTGAGCAAATCCACCGACCTGGGATCCGCTGTCGAGCGCGATTTCTCAGGGTACGGCGGCTATTCAGGCTTCCTGCTCAACTCGTGGCAGCCGGAGCTCCAGTATTCGTACTCGGACTTCGACATCCGCCATCAGATGAACCTGAACTGGATCGCGGATCTGCCGTTCGGACACGGCCGCGCGCTTGGCAACGGCGCGCCCGGATGGTTGAACCAGGTGATCGGCAACTGGCAGTTCTCCGGGTTGTTCCGCTGGACCAGCGGCCTGCCGTTCAACATCATCAACTCGCGCTGCTGCTGGCCGACGAACTGGAATTATCAGGGCAACGCCGAGCTCGCGAATCCCGATCAATATCCCACGACCGTCAGCCCGGCGGCCCGCAACATCGTCGGCAAGGACGCCAACGGTGACTTCGGCCGCCCGAGCCCGTTTGCGGATCCGTCGGCGGTGCTGAAGCAGATCCGGTTTGCGCTGCCGGGCGAAGTCGGCTTCCGCAACCAGTTGCGCGGCGACGGCTACATCGGCGCCGACATCGGCGTCTCGAAGGCGTTCGCGGTCACGGCGAGCCAACGGATCCGGTTCCGGTGGGAAATCTTCAACCTCACCAACACCCAGCGGTTCAACACCGCCGATGTGTCCATGACGCCCGATACGACCAGTACGTTCGGACGTTACAACAGCGTGCTCGGCACGTGCGACGGCCGCGCCGGCCGCTGCATGCAGGCGTCCCTCAAGTACGAGTTCTAACGGTTCAAACGGCAAGAGGACCCGAGCACTCGCCGAGAGCTCCAGCCGGACCCCGAGACGTCCGGCGATCCGGAGCACACTCCGGCATCACGGAGGGGATCGCCCTGGCTCTCCATGCCAGGGCGACTTCTGTACCGCGCTCTGATGTGACGACTTTGTGCAGCCCTTCTGGCATGAACCCTGCTGACTGGGGCTGCCTCGTCATCCATCATGAGGACCAGGAAGACCTTTCGCCTGTTGCGTGACAAGTCGCTTTACCGGTCGATCGCATTCACGCGGCGGGAGCGCCTCGACTGGGGTCTGCAGGGTCTGCTGCCGCATGCCGTCGCCACGCAGGCACAACTCGTCGAACGGGTGATGAGCAGCCTTCGAGACTTGCCGCGCGATCTCGATCGATACATGACGCTTTCCTCGATGCAGGAACGGAACGAGCACCTCTTCTATCGCACGGTGCTCGACAATCTCGAAGAAGTGCTGCCGTGGATCTACACGCCTACCGTGGGCGAAGCCTGCCGCGAGTTCTCGCATATTGTGCGTGAGCCGAAAGGCTTCTTCATCACACCCGAAGACAAGGGGCGCATCGCACAGATTCTCGGCAACTGGCCCGAACGCGACATCCGCGTGATCGTCGTCACCGACGGGCAGCGCATTCTGGGTCTCGGCGATCTGGGTGCGAACGGAATGGGGATTCCAGTCGGCAAACTCGCGCTCTATACGGCGTGCGCCGGGATTCCGCCGGGGGAATGCCTCCCGGTCCTGATCGATGTCGGGACCAACAACACGGCGCTCCTCGACGATCCGCGGTACATCGGGTATCCGAGGCGCCGCCTGTCGGCGCGTCCGTACCTCGCCCTTGTTGACGAATTCGTGCGCGCGGTTCAGAAGAGATATCCCGACGCGTTGATTCAGTTCGAAGACTTCCTGACCCCTGACGCCTACACGCTGCTCAACGCGTACAAAGACCGCGTGCTCTGCTTCAACGACGACATTCAGGGCACGGCGGCGGTGGCGCTGGCGGGCGTGCTGGCCGCGACGCGCGTCATCGAGCGGCCGTTCCGCGATCTCCGCATCATGTTCTTGGGCGCCGGATCGGCGGCGACAGGCATCGCCGACCTGATGGTGTCGGCGCTCGTGAAGGAAGGATTGAGCGCCCAGGAAGCGCGCCATCGCCTGTGGTTCGTTGACGTGAACGGTCTCATTACGAGCGCGCGCACGGATCTATTGCCGCACAATCTTCCGTACGCGCACGAGCATCGGCAGCGTTCGTTCCTCGAAGCGATCGATGACGTCAAGCCGCACGTCCTGATCGGCGCAACGGGTGCCGCAGGAGCGTTCACCCAGGCCGTCGTGGAACGGATGTCCGCGCTCAACGCGCGTCCCGTCCTGTTCGCCTTGTCCAATCCGACGTCACGCGCGGAATGTACCGCCGAGCAGGCGTATCGGTGGAGTCGCGGTCAGGCGGTGTTCGCCAGCGGCAGCCCGTTCGGCACGGTCACATATGACGGTCGTGACGTTCGCCCAGGCCAGGGCAACAACGCCTATGTCTTTCCCGGTATCGGTCTGGGCGCGATATTCAGCCGCGCGCAGCGGATTCCGGATGAGTTCTTCCTGACCGCCGCACACACGCTCGCGCGACTGGTGACGGCCACGGATCTCGCGAACGGCACCGTCTATCCGCCGCTTCGTGACATTCGTCGGATCTCGCTCGCGATCGCGGTCAACGTGGCGGACACGGCCTACAAAATGAAACTCGCGCGAGGGAAACGCCCCCGCAACCTGTCGAACGCGATCGCCCGCACGATGTACGAACCCTGAGCGAGTCGATCCTGTCGCTCAATCACCGCATCGTCCCGATCGCCTCGAGCATTTGCTCCGGCCGCGCGCGGACGAACATGTTGTTCGTGAGGTTCCGCCAACGGACGATGCCGGTCGAATCGAGGAGGAACTCCGCCGGCCTCGCCGCGTCACCGTTGGCCACGTCGAAGCGGCGAATCACCGTGAGGGATGGATCACTGAGAAACGTGAACGTGTAACCGGCTTCGCTGCTGAGCGCACGCGAGACGTCTGGTTCGTCGATGCTGATCACCACGGGACGAACACCCATCGCCGAGAAGTCGGCAAGGTGCTGCTGAATTCCTCGATACTCCGAATTGCACGCCCGGCACCCCGCGTACATCGAGAACACGAGGAGCACACCCTTCGATGCGACCGTGGCGGATCCAGACGTGGGCGCCAGCAGGGCGGCGAGCGAGATCTGCGCGCCGCTCTCGTCGGGCAACGTGAAGTCAGGAGCGCGCTCTCCAACCTGCGGCGCGTGAGCTGATGCTGGCAGATGGCGTGCGTGCACGAAAACGTTCATTGCGAAGCTCCCGAAGATAGCGATGGACGTCGTCGTGGCGATGAGGGCTGACGTAATCCGGGGCCATCGCAGTCGATCAGCCGCGAAAGCACGGCGCAGGCCGATTACGAGCAGCAGACCGGCGAGGCCGAAGAGCAGAAGGTTCACCCAGGGGAAGTCTCGCGTCAGTGGCCATCGTTCGAACACGAACGGGTAGCTCAGAAAGGCGAGGGCGCTCAGAACGAATCCTGACCAGAGGGACCAGTTCACACTTCGTGGAGACATAGATCTCCTCGTTTCTCCCGTTTCTCTTGTCCGCAGTGTGGTTACGACTGCCCGTCGTCGTTAGTTCAAGTCCTACGCGTGTTTGGCCTCATGAGTTGGCTCACAAGGCCAGCCATGAGTCGGGTTCCCGTCAGCTCCGTCGTGGGATACCTCCGGTAACCCACCGACTGCTCCGACCGGCCGGAGCAAAACCGTCAGGTCGCATCCATACCCCGTCACCAGTCTGCCTGCAACGTCGTGGGTCCATGCGAGTTAGCCTACCGCACAGAACGCCGTGCGATTGGCGCCGAACATGCGACAACACGAGGGTTGGCCCGACGTTGTAACGGTATTCGTCCGCACGCCGGAGGATGTCGATGACGGCTGAACAGATTCGCCTGAACGAGGCCCGCGATGGGAAGGCGCCCTGGAAGAAATGGGGCCCGTATCTCAGCGAACGGCAGTGGGGCACCGTGCGCGAGGACTACAGCGCCGACGGGAACGCCTGGAACTATTTCAGCCACGATCACGCCCGTTCGCGCGCGTATCGGTGGGGCGAAGACGGGCTCGCGGGGATCTCAGACGACTATCAGCAGCTGTGTTTTGCGATAGCGCTGTGGAACGGCAAGGATCCGATCCTGAAGGAACGGCTGTTCGGACTCACCAACAGCGAGGGGAACCACGGCGAGGACGTCAAGGAGTACTACTTCTACCTCGACTCCACGCCGACCCACTCGTACATGAAGTATCTCTACAAGTATCCACAGGCGGTCTACCCTTACGACGACCTTGTCCGGACAAACGCCACACGTGGGCGTCACGCCTTCGAATACGAGCTCATCGATACCGGAGTCTTCAACGAGGACCGCTATTTCGACGTGTTTGTCGAGTATGCGAAGGCGTCATCTGAGGACGTGCTCGTCGAGGTCACGATTCACAACCGTGGACCCGAGGCGGCGACCCTTCACGTCCTGCCGACCATCTGGTTCCGCAACACCTGGTCGTGGGGAGGCAATGCCCCTCGCCCGGAACTCGTTCAGCAGAGCGACAGCAAGGGAACAATCGCGATCTCGCATCCTGATCTTGGACGCCGGTACTTCCACGCTGACGGAGCGGGCGAATTCCTGTTCACCGAGAACGAGACGAACAATGAGCGCGTCTTCGGGAGACCCAACCTGCACCCGTATGTGAAGGACAGTATCAACGACTTCATCGTACACAACCGAACGGACAGGGTGAACCCGGCGCACAGGGGAACCAAGGCATCGGTCCACTATCGGCTGACGATTCCGGGCCGCAGTTCGCAGGTCATTCGTCTACGACTCAGCGACGTCTATCCGGCGACGGCGGGATCGAGCAGCGAACAATCCTTCCGACCGTTCGGGGCAGACTTCGCCAACGTCATGGAAACGCGGCGCCGCGAGGCCGACGAATTCTATGCCGCCATCATCCCGGCTTCGCTGAGCGAGGATCAGAAGCGCGTCATGCGTCAGGCCCTCGCCGGCATGCTCTGGACGAAGCAGTTCTTTCACTACGACGTGAACAAGTGGCTGGAGGAGCGAGGTGCCGACCCGTTCAGCCCGAGGGGGCGGGCACCGCGCAACGAACACTGGCACCACATGCACAACGCCGACATCATCTCGATGCCGGACAAATGGGAGTACCCGTGGTACGCGGCATGGGACCTCGCGTTTCACGTCCTGGCGCTGACCCTGGTCGACGAGGATTTCGGCAAGCAGCAGCTCGATCTCATGCTGCGCGAGGACTACCTGCACCCGAGCGGTCAGATTCCCGCCTACGAGTGGAACTTCGGGGATGTGAACCCGCCCGTGCACGCCTGGGCCACCATCTTCACGCATCGCATGCTGAAGACCCGCCAGGGCGCATCGGACATCGATTGGCTGGAGCGATCGTTCTACAAGCTGCTGCTCAACTTCACCTGGTGGGTGAACCGCAAGGATCCCGCCGGTCGCAACGCATTCGAGGGGGGATTCCTCGGGCTCGACAACATCGGTGTGTTCGACCGTAGCGCGCCCCTGCCGACCGGTGGCCGTCTCGAGCAGGCGGACGGCACTGCATGGATGGTGTTGTTCAGCCAGAACATGCTCGAAATCGCCGCGGAGCTGGCGCTGCACAAACCTGCCTACGCGGAGATGTGCGACAAGTTCTTCGCGCATTACCTGTGGATTGCGCGGGCGATGGCGCACACGGGTGACAACACAGGGATGTGGGACGAAGAAGACGGGTTCTTCTACGACGTGCTGAAGCTCCCCGACGGCCAGTCCATCCGGCTAAAAGTTCGATCGATGGTCGGATTGCTTCCCCTCTGCGCTGCCACTGTCTACGAGGGACAGATCCTGACGATGTATCCCGAGGTTGCCAAACGGCTGCGAGCCTTTCTTGCGGCGCGGCCGGAGCTGCGCGAATCGATCCACGATCCCGTTGCCCTTGGCTGTGCGGATCGCCGGCTGGCCTCAGTCCTCAGCGAAGGTCGCCTGCGACGGGTGCTTGCGCGGATGCTCGACGAGAACGAGTTCCTGAGCCCGTACGGCATTCGAGCGCTCTCTCGGTATCACGATCAGCACCCGTTTACCTTCCGGGTGGGAGGCGCGGAGTACGGCGTGAACTACCTTCCAGGCGAATCCGACAGCGGCATGTTCGGCGGCAACTCCAACTGGCGCGGACCTATCTGGATGCCGGTCAATGGCCTGATCATCCGCGCGTTGCTCCACTACTACGCTTTTTACGGCAACGACTTCAAGGTGGAATGCCCGACCGGATCGGGGCGCTTCATGACGCTCTATCAGGTAGCCGAGGACATCGCCGCTCGGCTCAGCCATATCTTTCTGCGCAACGCGGAGGGACGCCGACCGGTGTACGGGGGGACGGAAAAGTTCCAGCAGGATCCGCATTGGCGGGATCTGATCCTTTTCTACGAGTATTTCCACGGCGACAACGGTGCCGGGTTGGGCGCGAGTCATCAGACCGGCTGGTCCGGGATCATCGCGCGCATGATGCAGCTGTTCGCGACCACAACACCTGAGCAGGTTCTCGAAATAGGCAAGCTGGCGGCGACGGTCGCCGTCGAGCCCACTACGATCGGCTGAGCTCGACGAATGAAGGCGATAACCGTCGAACCGTTGAAGCCCGGCAGTGCCCGTCTCGAGGATGTACCCGACCCGGATCTGCATGACGGATTGGTGCTGGTCGAGGGTATCGCCGTCGGCGTTTGCGGCACCGATGTCGAGATCGTCGAGGGCAAGTACGGCTGGGCACCGCCGGGCAAGGGCCGGCTCGTGCTCGGGCACGAGTCACTAGGCCGCGTGATTGATCCGGGCTCCACCACCCGCTGGAAGCGCGGCGATCTCGTCGCCGGTATCGTTCGTCGTCCAGACCCGGTGCCGTGCCCCAACTGCGCCGTGGGCGAGTGGGACATGTGCCGGAACGGCCAGTACACCGAACGGGGAATCAAGGAAATCGACGGGTTCATGTCGGAGCGCTGGCGAATCGAACCTGACTACGCCGTCAAGATCGATGGTTCGCTGGGGCTGCTTGGCGTATTGCTCGAGCCGACTACTGTCGTCGCCAAGGCCTGGGAACAGGTGTTTGCGGTCGGTCATCGTGCTTATTGGCAACCACGCACCGTGCTGGTCACCGGCGCCGGGCCGATCGGACTTCTCGCCGCGCTTCTCGGCCGGCAGCGGGGACTCGACGTCCACGTCCTCGACCGCGTCGAGTCCGGTCCCAAGCCGGACCTGGTGCGTGATCTCGGTGCGACCTATCACACGGGCAGCGTTGCGGATCTTCCGCTGGAGCCAGACGTAATCCTCGAGTGCACTGGCGTTGGCCAGGTGATTGCCGACGCGATCCGCAAGGTCGCATCGGGAGGCATCGTGTGCCTGACCGGTGTCGGCAGCGGCGGCCGCCCGATTGGCGACTCTGTCGCCGATGTCGCGGCGACGATGGTCCTGCAGAACAACGTGGTGCTGGGAACGGTGAACGCCAACAAGCGTCACTGGTATCTTGCGGGCCAGGATCTCGCGCGGGCTGACCGCAAGTGGCTCGGACGCCTGATCACCCGGCGGGAGCGACCCGAGTCCTTCGCGCGTGCACTCGAACGGCAACCCGACGACATCAAGGTCGTCATCCAGTTCTCCGAAGCATAAGACGACGCGTCGTCGATCCCCTACCGACCGCGAATGTCGCGATATCTCGCGACATACCCTCCGCAGATTCGTGGACGGATGGCATACGCCCGCAGCGATCCGTCGAAAGAATGGGGTAATTGGCGAAGGGTTCCATACCTGATCCGTGCGATTGAGTTGGAACGCGAACCGCTAGACACATCGCGATCTCCTCGGGCTCTGGAATGCCACGAACCACCTCATGCAAGGCAAAACCCCACAGAACAGACACCTGAACGCTGGTGAGACGCCGATTTCGGATCGCCATATAGCTCTGCTGAAGTCGCGCGTCGCGCAAACCGGCTCGTCATCCTGGGAGATCGTGCGCAGCGCTCGCGAATGACCGATCGGACTCGGGCAAGCTACGTCGTCCAGCGGCCGCTGTGAGAAAGGAGTCTCCGATATGGCCGTGAATCTGATCAACATGCTGCAGGGCGAGTTCTCGGACGACGTCGTCGGAAGGATTGCGTCGTTCGTCGGGGAATCGCCTGCGAACACGAAGTCGGCGCTCGGGAATGCTGGCCCAGCGATCCTGGGCATGCTGGCCCAGAGAAGCCAGACTCCTGAAGGCGCCGCCGATGTCTTCGGAATGCTGCAGCGGGGCGGCTTCGACGGCGCGAGTGTCAGCAGCTTCGTCCGGCCCGGATCGGGCGTCTTGGTGGAGACGCTCAAGGCCGGGTCGGCTCTCTTGCCGACGCTCTTCGGGGGGCGCCGATCGTCGGTGACGGATTGGGTAGCGTCGAGCTCTGGCGTCAGCACGCAGTCAGCGGGCTCGCTCCTCGGTGTGATCGCGCCACTCGTCCTCGGGCTGGTGGGCCGCGAGGCCGGCGCCGCGGGCGGCTTCAACATGTCGTCGGTGACGAAGCTGCTCGGCGATCAACTGCCATTCCTTCGAAACCTCTCGCTGCCAGGGTTGAGCGGGCTGTTCGGCCCGAGCGGAGTGGAGGAAGCGCCACGCGCCTATCAAGCTCGTGCGGAGCCCGCGCGAGCGTACAGCGAGCCCGCCAAGATCGAACTTCCACGTACGTATGAACGGTCAGGCGGGTTGGGCTGGCTGAAGTGGGCGATCCCGCTAATACTGCTGGCGCTGGGAATCTGGGCCGTGACCGGCCTCAGACACCGAGAACCTGGAAGTGACTTGACGACAGCCGAGGGCCCGTCGGCGGTTGGCACTGCCGGTAGCATCGCCCTTGTGCCTCGACGAACGGCGTGCGGGGATGAGCTGCAGGTTGCCCCAAACGGAGTGGAGTCGAAACTCATCGACTACATCGGTGATAAGGGGCAGTCGGTGGACAAGGAGACGTGGTTCACGTTCGATCGTCTCGAGTTCGAGAGCGGATCGGCCTCACTGAAACCGAGTTCGCAGGCACAGCTGCAAAACATCGCCGCGATCCTGAGATGCTACCCGGGCGTCCATCTCAAGATCGGGGGTTACACCGACAACACTGGCGATGCCGCATCGAACCAGCGGCTCTCGCAGACGCGCGCGGAAAACACGCGTCAAGCCATCGTCACCCAGAACATCAACGGATCGCGCCTCGAGGCCGAAGGGTATGGCGCGGATCATCCGGTGGCCAATAATGACACCGAACAAGGCCGCCAACAGAACAGGCGGATCGACGTCCGCGTCACGGAGAAGTAGTCAGCCTCTTGTCGACGGAGAGGACGGAGCACACGGGACAGGATCAACACGGAGACACGGAGGCACGGAGAAGACAATGCAACGGTGGTCGCGCCGCGCTGCGCGCGGCAGGACCGGGGGACGAGGGACCACTGGCCTTTCATCTTTCTCCGCGTCTCCGCGTTGAATGCTTGTTCCGTGTCCTCCGCTCCCTCCGTTAATCATCAACCACGCGATTAGAACACCAGTCGCAGCTTGATCTGACCGACTCGCGGCGTGTTCGTCTGCGAGCCGACCCTTCCGAAGTTCGCGTTGGTGATGTTGGTCTGGATGCCTCCGAATACGACCGTATTGAAGACGTTGAATACGTCGACGCCGAGCCCGAGCTTCACCTTGGCAACGGGAAAGTCCCGGCGGATGCTGAGATCCTGGTTGAAGTAACTCGGATTCCGAAGATCGAACGCCAGCGTCCGCGGCGTGTTGCCGTAGGTGAACGCGGCCGGTGACTGGAACGCGTTGCGGTCGATATACGACGGCGGGTTCGCGCCAAGCACGTCGCCGTCGCCGTAATCACCGTTGATGCGGACAGGTCCCGAGAAGTTCGGGTTGTAATCGGCATAGCACGTTCCGGCATTCGGCAGATTGCACGCCGCGCCAATCGATCCCAGCGGACGGCCGGACCGGAACTGGGTGATGCCGGAGACTTGCCAATCCTTCACGATCGCCCGAACCACCGAATTGCCGCTGCCTGGCTTGCCGTCCGCGCCCCACGGCATGTTGTAGACGACGGTCGCGTTCCAGACGTGCGGCTGATCGTTGACGCCGACGGCCCAGTCCTGGTCGAAGTTGTACCCGGTCCGCGCAGCTAAGTTGTCCTCGGTCCGACTGAACGTGTAGTTGAAATTCACGATCAGTCCGTCGCCGGCCCGACGCTTCTCGACCGTCAATTGCAGCGAGTGATAGTTGGAGCGCGAGACATCGCCGTAGACGTCGGTCACCCCTGAGTACTGTGGGAACGGCCGCAGCATCTGGCCGATGGTGCCGGAGAAATTTGGGTACGGAAGGCCAATGCCGGGCACGATCGCTCGAGCCGCGTCAATGTTGGCTGGCGTTGCCTGCTGCGTCAGCAGATTTCCCAGGACGAGGTAACGCGGATCCATCTGATTCGAGTACACACCGCGGCCGCTGCCGCCGAGGAAGTCGCCGCGGCTGCCCGCGTACGTCGCGCCGACGGTGATGGTTCGCGCCAGCGCGTACTGAATGCCCGCGTTCCAGTTCTGATAGCGAGGTGGCCGTCCGCCGATGTCCGGATCGCCGTAGGTCACGCTTCCGCCTGTTCCGCGGCCGGTAACGAAGCCGGCGTTCAATGTTGGATCGAGGAAGGGCGGCGCGGGATACGACGGCACGCCGGTGTTCCAGTTGTATGAAGGGTCGAACCCGTTCGCGCTCGGGAAGCTCGCGTTGGCAGAGAGCCCGAGGGTTCCCGTGCCGTTGCGCGCTCCGGCGCGACCGCCGACCGCGCCGCGGCGCGAGTAGTTGATGCCGTACGCGGCTCGCGCCACCATGCGTTCGCTCAAGCTGTATGCGACGCCGAGCCGCGGTCCAACCGCACCGTAGTAGGTGTCGATCGGCGTTCGACAATGGCAACTGTTCGTGCCGTCCCCCGCGAACACGAGCGCGCCGGGATATCCGCCAACCGCCGGATTCGGCAGCGTCGGATCCATGAACGACCACCGGTCGTAGACCTCCGTGTAGGGCTTCATGATGTCGTAGCGCAGCCCGAGATTGAGCGTCAGGTTTGGACTCACCTTGAAGTTGTCCTGCGCCCACAACGCGTAGGCGTAGAACCGTCCGCTCGTTGCCACCTGCGAGTCCTCGATCACGTTGGTCGCGTTCAGTTCGCCGAGGAGAAAGCTCGCGTAGGCATTGCCCGTGGTCGTCATCAGCGTGCCGGTCGAGCTGAACCCGGCGGTCTGCACGTTGCTGAAGCCGAAGGTCGCGAGGCTTCCGTAGGTGCGCTCGCGTTCGTTGGCGTCCATGCGCTGCCCCTGGAAACCGAACGTCATCGCGTGCTTACCGTGCGTCCAGTTCAGGTTGTCCTGCACCGTGTAGTTGTTGAGATATTCGGTGAACGCTCGTGCATCCGTCCCGCGCCACATCGTCGGGGCATTCGGTCCAGCAAATGAGATCTCGGGAAACGACGAGTCCGCCTCGCCCGGCGGCAGCCCTTTCAGGCCCGCGTTGATTGGATACTGGCCGTCAATCGTCGCGTTGAAAATCGGCACCGACAGACGCGAGAAACCAAGACTGGCCTGATTCACCCACGTCGGTCCAAGAACATAGGTGTGCTTGACTTGCGCGCTCGTCGGAACCTCTTCGACCAGACGCGTCTCGGTGTACGGCAACGGGAGTGCGGTTTGCAGGTTGGTGCCGCCGCGATACGGCGTCGCCTGGGTGCGCCCGCCGTGCGCGAACAGTACCGAGAGTTGTTGCTTGTTGCTCGCTCGGAAATCGACTTTGCTCGTGACGTTGCTGTTGTTGAAGCCGGTCGGAAGCGCGCCGCCGAGATAGTTGTTCTGCAGACCGGCGCTGGTCGGGGCCGGCATGAACGACTGGAAGTACTTGGAGATCGATGAGATTCGATCGCTCGGGATGATGTTGCCCGGAAATGGATCGCGCACGAAGCCGGTGCCGTTCGGATTGGGCCTGGTTGTTCGCGGATCGTAAATCGTCACGGGCACCGCGCTGAAATCGCCATTGCGCTCGGCCGGTGTGGGAATCGAGGTGAGCATCTGCGGCGTCTCGCGGCGGTCGCGGTAGCCATCGTACGAGAAGAAGAAGAACATCTGGTTCTTCCGTAACGGGCCGCCGAGCGTTGCGCCGTACTCGTGCTGGTTGTCCGCCGGCTTGACCGTGGCGAAGAATGCCTTCGTATCGAGCGCCTTATCGCGGTAGTACTCGAACGCGCTGCCGTGGAATGTATTGGTCCCGGACTTGACGACATAGTTGGACGCGCCCTGGCCGTTGAACATCACCGCGGTGCCGCTCGTCTCGACCTGGAACTGATCAACGGCGTCGACCGAGATCCCAAACGACAGGTTCCGGCCTTCGCCCTGAACGACCGCGTTCGTGATCGGAATGCCCTCGACATACATGTCGGTGGTGAAATCCTGCCCGCCCATGACGTTGCCCCAGCGCCCGATCGATTGCACACCTGGCATGAGAAACATGAACTGAGTTGGGTCGCGCGGCCCGCCGGTGTTCATCACGAGGGGAAGCGCTGTGTACACTTCGTTGCGAATCGTCTGGCCGAGTCTGGCATCGGCCGTTCCGAGCGTTGGCGTGTCCGCGGTGACGACGACTTCCTGCTTGAGACTGGCAACCTGGAGGGTGACGTTCAGTCCGACGACGCTCAACGCATCGACGAGGAGGCCTTCGCGGACGTAGCGGTCGAAGCCACTGAGCGTGACCGTAACCCGATACTCGCCGGGTGGCAGCGGCGTCAGCGCATAGACACCCGCCGCCGTCGTCTGCCTGACCGTTTCGATGCCCGTGGCGATGTTGGTTGCCGTGACCGTCGCGCCCGGTACTGGAGCGTTCGACGTGTCTCGGACAATTCCCTGGATCGAGCCGCCGCCGCCCACCTGGGCGTTCGCGGCGTGTGACGCAAGCAGCACGAGCACGGTCGATGCGATCAGTCTGGCGACTCTGTGCATGAACGACTCCTTATGCGATCCGGGATGCGGAATCCGGGATCCGGGATCCGGTCGCGAGAACGCTACGCCTGCGTCATGCCTGAGTCAAAAGGTGGTGTTACCACTTCATGCATTCTGTAATGAGAAACGCACGATTCGGCTGAATCGTCTGATTTATGGGTTTATTCAGATCCTGTCGCCGTGTCGCGAACGACCGACGTTTCACGAGGATCTTCCACAATGCGAAACGCATTGGCCGCCCCTCCCGTCGGCGCGCAGCGGGTGTTAGCATCCACATCCATGAAGATGTCGCTGGCTCTGGCCGTCGCGATGACCGCGGGCGTCGCCTTTCAAAGCGCTCCACAATCGGTGCCTCGCGAGTGGGTTGACCCGGACACCGGACATCGCGTCGTCCGCCTGTCGGACGAAGCGGGCAGCCAGAGCCTGTACTTTCACCAGAACGCCTACACGCCCGACGGCAAGAGCCTGTTCATCACGACGCCGACCGGAGTCGCCGCGATCGATCTAAAAACGCGGGCGATTGAGAAAGTCGTGGACGGTCGTGTCTCGCTGATCATGACCGGCAGAAAGACCGGACGCGCGTATTACGTGAAAGAGGGAACGGTGTACGCGGCCGAGCCTGGCACCCAAGTCAGTCGTGCGATCGCCAAGGTCCCCGCTCACGGATCGGTCGTGGCGGTGAACGCCGATGAGTCGTTGCTTGCCGGCACGATTACAGAAGGCTCGGTGCCCGACGAGCCACCGCCACCTGCAGCTGACGCGTCCACGTCGCTGGGCGTGAATTCACGCGGTCAACTCGGGCGAGACAACTACCCGGGCAAAGGGTCGATGATGGAGCGACGGCTCGCCGCGCGGCTGCCGATGCAGCTGTTCGTGGTGAACACCGCGACCGGTGAGATGCACACTATCCTGCGCAGCACCGACTGGTTGAACCACGTCCAGTTCTCCCCGACCGATCCATCGCAGCTGCTGTTCTGTCACGAGGGACCGTGGCACAAGGTGGATCGCACGTGGACGATTCGCGCGGACGGCACCGGTCTGAAGCAGATCCACTTCCGCACGATTAACATGGAGATCGAAGGACACGAGTTCTTCAGCAGCGACGGACGCACAATCTGGTACGACCTGCAGACGCCGCGGAGCGAAGTGTTCTGGCTTGCGGGCTATGAAATCGCGACCGGCAAGCGGACGTGGTATCACCTCGAACGCAGCGAGTGGTCGGTGCATTTCAACCAGTCGCCGGATGGGGCGCTCTTCGCCGGCGACGGTGGCGGTCCCTCCAGCGTCGCTGCGCCAGGCAACGGGCAATGGATTTATCTCTTCCGCCCCGAGCTCGTACCGGACCGCACGGATGGCCAACTGCCACACTCCGCCGCGCTCATCCAGCCCGGCGTCCTGAGAGCCGAGAAACTGGTGAACCTGGCTCGCCACGATTACAGCCTCGAACCGAACGTCACCTTCACGCCGGATGGCCAATGGATCGTTTTCCGCTCCAACATGTTTGGACCAACCCACGTGTTCGCGGTCGAGGCGAAGGCAAGTAAGAAATAGCGCGCAGTCGGGACGCTGATTCTCGCGCCGGAGATGATGTATGGCAAAGGTCCTGCGGCTCGCCTTATTCGCCGTAGCCGTGACCGCCGTGGTATGCGGGTCGGTGCTGTTGGCTGTCGAGCCCGGGAAGCCGTCGGTTTCGGCGCTCGAAGTCACCGCGTATCGCGCGATCGGAGCCAAACATCCTGATCCGGCGATCCGCAACGGCGACACCCTCGCGGCGAAATTCCTCGGACCAGGCGAACGCGGCATTCTCCGGAAGGCCGGATCAGACCTCGTGCTCCGCGCGCTCGATATGGACACCGAACACGCGTGGCAAAGCCTCGGCGTCCGCGCCGGGTTCGCCCTGGCCATCCACGTGCGGACACGCCACATCGACAAAGCATTCACCGACGCACTCCAGGATGGAGCGACGCAGGTCGTTATCCTCGGTGCTGGATTGGATAGCCGCGCGTACCGGTTCGAGGACGCCTTGCGATCCGCACGCGTGTTCGAAGTCGATTTTCCTCCGACCCAGGAGTACAAGAAGAACCGCGTCCGCCGAATCTTTCATTCGCTTCCCCCGCAAGTCACCTACGTGCCGATAGATTTCACCAAACAGGATCTGGCAACGGTGCTCGACGCGGCCGGTTACAACCGCTCGATGAAAGCGGTGTTCATCTGGGAGGGTGTGTCTATGTATCTGCCGGAGGCCGCCGTCGATTCGACACTCCGTTTCGTCGCCACGCATGCGGCGCCAGGCAGTCGGATCGTGTTCGATTACTTCCTCCGCAGCACTCTGGCGGCGCCGCCTCCCGCGCTGCGCGACTCGATGGCGCGCCTGGCGGCGAGCGGTGAACCGATGATCTTCGGCTTGCCAGACGACGATCCGCAGGGATTCGTGAAGCAACGCGGCCTGACGATTCTCGAGAACGCCAGGACCGGCGAGCTGCTTTCCCGGTACGTTCCCGAAGCCGTCCTTCGCGCTCTTCCCGACGTCAGAAGAGCCGCAAGTTACATCTGCACCGCCGCGGTTCCCTGAGCACGCGAGTCGGTCGGCGTGCATGACGTTGCGTTGCCGGCCTTCACTCTCCCATCATCTGGACCACAACCTCGCGACGCCTCGCGCTGGTGTCGAACTCGATGACCAGAATCTGCTGCCACGTGCCGAGGGTCAGCGCGCCATCCACGAACGGGATCGTCAGCGACGGCCCCAGCAACGCCGCGCGCACGTGGCTCGACCCGTTGTCGTCGCCCCAGCGCAGGTGATGGCGGTATTCGCCGCGCCGCGGCGCGAGTTGTTCGAAGAGGCGGTTGAAATCGGAAACCGCGCCGGGCTCGAACTCGATCGTCGTGACCGCCGCGGTAGACCCGGTCACGAACACAGTCACGACGCCCGAGCGCAAGCCGGATTCCTTCAACGCTCCAGCGACTTTCGTCGTGATGTCATGGGCATCGTCCTGGCCGGACGTCGAGAGGTGGAGACGGACTGTCTGGATCATGCGGTCATTATCGACCGAGGACCACGTCGGACTTGCCGAGCTCGAACGCGCTCATTTCCAGGCGTGTTCCCCCGACGACGGAGCCGCGAGCAGTCCCTGCAGCCTTTGAAGCTGCTCCGCGACCAGCGTTCGCGCCCTGCCGGCAACAATCCGCCGTGCCACACCGCCGAACATACCGTCGAACAGATCGATCCGCGACCGATTCAAGTAGATGACGTAGGTCGCCGGAACCGAGGCCGTCCGATCGGGCACCAGCAGAGTCAGTCCGAGTGACGCATCGTAGTAATGCATCGCGTAGATCTGCTTTGAGCCAACGGCGTACGACACCGGTGAATCGTCCAGAGCAGCGGCCGTCGCGACGTGAGTGATGCTGATCACCGGCCGGCCACGTACGAGTTCCTTGGACCAGTAGACGAAGTCCCTGATCTGGTCGGCCGACGACGCCGGGTATTCGAGCAGATGCTTGCGCAGTCGCGGCGCGTAGTCCAGGGTTACGGCGTCTGCCTCGAGCAAGGAGGCGAATTCGCGGCCGACATTCAATCGCGTCGCGCGATCTGCGTACTCCATTGCCGCCGCTGTCCCGATCTGGCGGTAACTGGTCACGTAATCCACGAGGAGCTGCTGTACCAGCAGGCTCGCCTTCCGTCCGGAGTCCGGCGCCTGCCAGTCGATTTCCCGCCGAACGCGTTCGATGCCCTCTGCGCCAAGCCGCACATCGCAATTCTCGACGCGACATTCGCGGAGCCGCTTGAGTTCGGCTTCGTCGACGGTGAGCGATGCAACGTCCTCGAGCTGCGGAGGATTGCTGAAGGTCCCGATCTGCAGCACGCCCTCAGTGCGCTTGAACGCGGTGATGTCGGCGAGACGTTCGACGTAGGTCAACGGTGACGTCTGGATCCGGACGATACCGAACGTCGCCAGCTCGCGGCGGTTCTTGACGTCGAGTGTCCGGGAGACGACCTCACCGCGATCGAGTCGTTCGATCTCGGACGGGGACAGATGGAAGGCGGTCATCAGAAATGACCTCGCCCGATCCGAGGTGGCTGCGGCCGGCGCCGCCATCACCGCCGCCAGCACCATCGTCACCGCGAGTCTCAGGACCATATCGGCGCTCATGAAACCGTCACAATCGGAATGCGATTGCGGCTGATGCTTGGCTGACGACGCGGCTCTCGCAGCGCGGGCATGGGAGCCGAGGCGAAAAGCCGGCGGGCGAATCGCGCCAGCCACCGCGCCCACAGCGCCGAGCGCCGAACGCGGGCGCTGTCGGTCGCGATCCCCGTATTCGCATACATCTGGCGGTACAGCTTGGAGAGAAGAACAAACGCGAGCCGGGCGCGCAAACTGCTCAGGCAACGTGAGCGCTCCCAGACGAGATTCAACGCGTAGAAACCGTCCCAGACACCCTGCGTTCGCGCGCGCAGCTCGTCGGCGGTCATGATCGGGTGTGGTGAGTACACACGTGGCCGACGCTCCTGCGGGATCAACCAATAGCGAGTCAGTGGCACACCGTCGATGGTCGGCACGTGTGTCGCCTCGCGCTCCCACTTGGCGAAATCGATCGTACCGGGCAGCGGTTGCAGCATGACGAACTGCGCAAAGGAAACACCCGCGCGCTGCGCGAGATCCGACGTCGCGGCGAAGGTCTCAGGCGTGTCGGTGGGCAGCCCGAAGATGAACGAGCCAAGCACATGTACACCTGCCTGCCGGAACGCCTGTAATCGTTCGACCAGGCTCTCGCCCGCCTGGTTGAAGTCCTTGAACACTGCCTTCAGCCCCTCGGGCGTGACCGACTCGACGCCGACCAGCGCACCGCGAATGCGAGCTCGACGCATCGCCGCGAGGAACGCCGGATCCTCGGCGGCCTCCATCGTGATTTGCGTGTAGAAGACCATGTCGTCCGGCAGTTGTTCGAGACGCGCCATCAACTCGAATCGTTCTTCGCGGATCCTGGTCAACTCCGCATGCCGGTTCTTGTCGGCGCGGCGATCCGCCGCCGCCAGGTCCGCCAGCGTGACCGGATAAAAGTTGTCGTCGGCGAGAACGATGAAACGGAAGCCCTGACGGCGGAGCTGGACGATCTCACGCACCACCAGGCTCACGTCTCGCTGGCGCGGCTTCTGCCCGTCAGTGCGCCATACCGAACAGAACGAGCAGTGCTTCGGACAACCGCGAACGGTTTGGACCGAGGCCCACATGTAGCGACCTCGTGGCAGCAGGTCCCATCGCGCGGGATAGAAGGCGTCGCCCTCGACGCGCCCGCCGGAGTAAAGCGGCCGCAGACTCCCGGTGTCGCAGTCATCGAGGACGCTCGACCACACGACATCGCCGTCGCCAGTGACCACCGTGTGCGCGGCGCCGTGCTCGCGGACCTCGTCGGGAAACAACGTGGCGTGAATGCCCCCGAACACCACGAACGCTCCTCGTGCTCGCGCGAGTTGTCCGATGCGATAGCCGCGCAGCGCGTTCCCCGTGTGAATGCCGATACCGACGACGTCTCCCGCCTGGATGGCGCCTTCGTCGATGGGTTCCAGCGTTTCATCGATCAGAATCGGTGTTCCGTGACGCGCGGGTGTAGCGGCAGCGAGGACGTACTGCCACCGTGGCGTGATCACGGCCGTCCCGAAAGACACGTCGCTTGGATTGACGAGATAGATGCGCATTGCGGGTCCCTAGAATGAGCCGGCGACGCGTTTGGCGAATCGAGTGAAGAAACCGGCGGTCGCGACACCGGCGTCTTTGGATTTTCGGCCGAGAGTTGTTCCGCCTGCGGCCGCTGCGGACCAGGGAGTGCGAGGCTCCTCCGCATTCGCGTCGGGCTTCGCGGTTGCCGCAGGTGGCGTTTGCGACGTATCCGTCACATTCGCCGCCGCGGGTGTAGCCGTTGGCGCGGGCTCGGGTTCGGCTTGTGGAGTGTGACTCGATTGCACCGGACTCGATGGCTGTGGTTCGGGTGGCGGTGCAGTGTGTTCGACTTCTGGTTGTCGCACCGGTGGACGTTGTTGCGTCCTGGGGGACTGAGGCGAAGACGAACGGGCCACGCCTCGACGCCCGAAACGCTCGGTCTTCGTACCGGGCGTTGCCGCCGGCGCGACAGGAGCGGGCCGCTCCAATGCAAGGCTGAGTGAGGTGAGCGTCCGAGCCGCTACCAGCGGCTGG
>Ga0070684_100000372_pt1 | contig 30984 bp, 25 predicted proteins | sample KBSC723LmetaG_FD_65653 | JGI IMG/M metagenome (GOLD analysis project Ga0070684, IMG submission 65653) | Corn rhizosphere microbial communities from Kellogg Biological Station, Michigan, USA - KBS C7.2-3L metaG | ecosystem: Host-associated > Plants > Roots > Rhizosphere ...
TCCAGGTTACTGATACTGGTTTTAGCTAGTGTGGGTGAGGCAATGTTGTATTGGGCTGGCCCTTGGATTTTTGTCCACTGATAGCTGCTGATAGTCCCGTCCGCATCAGTCCCAGACCCAGTGAGCGTTGTTGAATTAGCTGGAAAAAAAAAAGATTGGTCGGGTCCTGCGTTTGCAAGCGGTACCTGGTTTGTTGCGACAGTGCCTGATTCAAAAGCCCCCAAATCAGGCGCACTGCCTGTAAATGCTAGTCCCACATTGGTTCCAGCGCCGACCAATTTTGAAGTTGAAGCTAGGTGCAAAAAGTTCAGCACCGGCAAACTTCCGTCGGGTTGTCTTGGCCCGTCGACACCGGAGTTTGTGAGGGATATAAAGTCAGCGTTGCTCACAGTCAAACCGTTCCAGCTATTGTTAGATTGTATCCATCCGCCCGCATCGGAAGAACTGTAATCGTTGGCATTCCCGTAGGAAATATTGTTTTTAAAAACATGGTGCAGCGAGGGAGTGTAGTAGCCAAATTTATATCCGCTCGATCCATTGCCGAATGATGTGTTGTTGTAAAGTTGGGCGATGAAAGTTCCAGCGTTTTGATCAAAACCATTTACCCTATTTTGAAATGCTACACAATTATTAACAAATCTTGTGGTTGAAGAAGTAACATTAGTTGGCGAACCGCCCATCTTGATGCCGTTCCCATCGCCACTTGCATTAAAGGTCCCGGGACCGTATCCATTCCAAAAAGCCCAACAATGATCGTAAGTTATAGTTCCATTAGTTCCAAAGCAATCCCAACCATCATCCGAACACCACCATGAGCGACAGCCTTTATAAATAGTGTTCGTGGACATGTTACCCGAACCAGTTCTGCTGAAACCGTCTGAATTATTATGTGGTCCCGTTGGTGGACCCGTAAAGGGATCGTCGATGTGGTGAGCATCGCAATTATTGAATGTCACATTGCTTCCGTCGTCCAAACGAAACCCGGTCATACTATGATCGCCTTCGCAGTTATCGATAATAATATTACTGCTTGACATTACCCACCATGCTCCTGTAATAGTACCTGACCCACTTCCTATTTGTTGAGGGACATTAGTTACGCGTATTCCTCTAACAGTTATATATGAGGAATTCTGTACCACGACTCCATAAAAATTATTTTGATGTACAAAATCACCGCAATCAAAAACAACTCTTCCCCCGTTAGGAAAATCGCCTGGATAAGCTGAAATGAGAATAGGATTACCGGATGCACCGCGCAGACTATTAAGATTCCAGGCCTGGGCTCCGGAGCTTACACCACTGTTGTACGTACCAGCGCGAATGTATACGATATCACCAGGAGCTAGGCTTAACGAACTTATTCGTTGCAAAGTTCTGAAGGGTTGAGAGATTGTGCCCGGATTGGAGTCATTTCCCCCCGTTGAAACATAATAAGTATTCGCGTTACCAATACCTGGGAAGAAAATTATTCCAATAAGCAATAGTGCGACTAAAAGGTTTCTCATAGTATGTTCAGATTTTAGTCCGTTACTAAGATAGCAACGAGGTGTTATAATAGGTGTAATATTCTTTGTGGCAAATCGCTCTTCTTGCCTGAATTGGGTTTAAAGTTGATTAATAATAAAAACTCGGAAAAAATATTATTAGGAATCCTAATAATATATGCAAATTCATTAGGAAGGTTATACTTTCGAAAGAAGCAGCTGTTCTTCATTTGGACACTGTTTAGATTTTAAAGGGTATCAGGATTTACTAATACCGAACCATAAGGTAAGTTCGTTTCCCTGTCAAATTGGAAACGCTGCTCTAAGTTTAAAATTGAAAAACGATGTCAGAATTCCTAAGGATGGCGATAAATCGGAGTAGTTTTTTTTCATTGGATATGAATTTTAGTTTTTAAAGGGTATATAAAATTACTTATGTCATAGAGTTTGGTGTTTAGTAAAAAAACTGAAAGCGTTGTAAATATTCTGGACTCGGTGGGGAAGGATAAACTTTGGGGTCAGCAATTGGCTTTTCATCGAAAATTAGTTAGGTTTTTATCGGATATAAGATTCTTGCTTGTTACTTATTTGACTGGCAGTTATTTTACAAAAACGGTGCCATTTAAGCCTGAGTCTGATCAAATTTCCGCTATGTGCATCTCTTCTTGATAACTTTTCATCACGGCATCGTAATATCTTTAGTGTCAACTCGAATTAACACTTACGAATTTTACCACTTAACTTTTTCGTGTGTGGAAAACCCAAAAACCCGTGCTAGTTATTGGTAAAAATACGATGCAACAGGCTCCGCAGACTTTTTTCTTGTATGAAATTTCTTTTTCAAAAAGTTTTAAATCAAATTTTCGCCATTTTTTTTTTTTCTGCATAAGATTATTATCTTGGGGCGGAATTCAATTTGTTGGATTTGTTCAACTAAACCTCGATCCTAATCTCCTTTCTTAAAAACCAACTCTCCTGAATCCTTCATGAAACCCTTTACAACAGTCGTTAAAACTTTTTGTACTTATGGAAATGAAAGGTGTTAAGAGTAAACTTTTATTTGTGTTCTTTTTGTTGCTGGCATGCGGTTTAATGGACTCATGTGTTGATACAAGAAAGACAACTTATTTTAATGGCGTTTCTAATGGTACCCTTTCAACAAACACTCCGATACCTATATCTGTTATTCAACGAAATGATCTCTTAAGTATTACAATAAGCAGTTTAAATCCTGAGGCTTCGGCTTTTTTTAATACATTGACAAATAGCCCTGGAACTTCAGCAAATCCATCCCAGCCGGTTCCAATGCCCGGCTATCTGGTTAGCCCGGAAGGTACAATCCAGTTTCCGATTTTGGGTACTATTAAGGTACAGGGACTGACAACAAATCAGTTGAAGGAAACCATAAGAAGTCAATTGGTTGATAAAAAACTTTTAACCGATCCGATCGTGACAGTCCGGTTCCTGGATTTTAAGGTTACCGTTTTGGGGGAAGTATCCAAACCTACGGTCATCACGGTTCCAGATGAAAAAATTTCTTTATTGGAGGCGATCGGCTTGGCAGGAGATTTGACTATTTATGCACGCAGGGATAATGTGTTGGTGATAAGAGAAGGAAAAGATGATGGAAGTAAAGTTTTGAAACGAATAAATCTAAATAGTCCTGAGCTTTTAAGTTCCGACTACTACTATTTAAAATCTAATGACATAGTCTATGTAGAGCCAAATAAGGCAAAAATTTCCAGTGCAGGAAGGGGTAAGGAATGGATACCCATCATCTTAAGCGGCCTGTCACTGGGAATAATTGTTGTTGAGACGATCAATAACAATCATCCCTAAGAGATTTAGATCAAGTAAAATAAGTACGACTATGCATGCTAATCACAATAAAATATCGGACGCCGATAGAAATATTATAGGTCAATTATGGTTTAAGTACTCACCCTACTGGCCATTGTTTTTATTGTTTTTTTCTATTACAGTAGCAGGAGCGTGGTTCTTTTTAAAAATCACTACGCCTTTATATGAATCTACTGCGTCCATTTTGATCAAGGATGAGAAAAAAGGGGAAGATGATTCCAAAATGATATCTGAATTGAATCAACTCTCCTCAAAAAAGATCATCGAGAACGAAACCGAGGTATTGAAGTCGAGAAGCTTGATGAGCGATGTGGTTCGCAAGCTACATCTGTACGCTCCGATCTACGAGGAAGGCAGACTTAGGCCCCGTTGTGCGTATAGTTTTTCTCCCATTGTCATCGAGGCACTCAACCCAGATGGGATCAAGGAAACAAAAAAGAAAGTTTATTTTGATTATAATTCTGCAAAGAAGCAAGTAATTCTCGGTGGTCGGGCATTTGCCTTAGATCAGTGGGTGAATACTCCTTACGGAACCTTAAAGTTTATTCCACAAAACGTACAGTATAACAGTGACAATCGCTTATATTTTTTACTGGTCGATCCGAAGAGCGTGGCACTTTCACTTATCGAAGACCTTGAGGTAATGCCTGTCAGCAAACTATCCTCGGTTCTCGATCTAAAAATAAGAAATGAAGTACCCAAGCGAGGTGAGGATATATTGAACACTCTTATTGCATTTTATGCCTTGGCAAACGTGAACGATAAAAACACGCTCGCGAATAATACATTAAAAACTGTGACTCAAAAATTGGATGCGGTGGCCCATGATCTTGACTCAATCCAAAAGAAACTGCAACAATATAAAACCAGCAATAATGCTGTGGACATTAGCTCACAGGGAACATTGTATTTACAAAACGTAAGTACAGTTGATCAAAAGCTCAACGACGTAAATAGCGAGTTAGCCTCATTGGACCAGGTGGAAACTTATGTACAGTCAAAAGATAACGCGGGGGGTATTGTGCCCGGGACATTGGGGGTCGCGGACCCGCTTCTTAATCAATTATTAGATAAACTCTATGATACAGAACTCCAGTACGAAAAACTTAAAAAAACAACTCCTGAAAATAACCCCATAATGCTCTCCTTGAGCAGTCAAATTGAAAAGATCAAACCGAGTATTTTAGAAAATATACGCAGTCAGAAGGCAAGCCTGCAGGCAAATAAAACAACCCTAAATTCAACCAGTGGCCATTTTAATTCGGGTTTACAAACCTTGCCGCAAAAAGAAAGAGATTTGGTTGAAATCAGCAGGCAAGTCAATGTAAAAAGCAACCTCTACAATTTCTTACTCCAAAAGAAAGAAGAAACGGAATTGTCTCTTTCTTCAGCCATGACAGACAGCAGGGTCATCGATTATGCGCAGTCGACAACATATCCTGTTGCTCCAAACGGCCTTTTAATTTACGGGATCGCAGGTATTCTTGGCCTTCTTCTTCCAATGGGTTTGCTTTCGTTAAAGGAAATATTTAAACGTACAATTTTGTATCGCCAGGAGATTGAGCATTATACCTCGATCCCTGTAATTGGTGAAATTGCCTATCATAAGCCGAAAGAACATTTAGTCATTGGCGAAGGAAAAAGAACGTTTATTGCAGAACAGTTTCGAAGTCTGAGAACTACACTTCCTTACCGGGGCATCCAAAAAGAAAGAAAGAAAGTACTGGTTACATCAACTGTCTCCGGCGAAGGAAAAAGTTTTGTCGTGGCCAACCTGGGAATCAGCCTTGGAATGACAGGTAAGAAAGTTGTGGTATTGGAATTTGACCTGAGCAATCCTACACTAAGTAAAAAATTAAATGTTACCGAGATAAATAAAGGGATAACCGACTACCTCACAGATGATGACGTGAAAGTGGAAGATATTATATATCAGTGTCCGGTTCAGAATAATCTTTCGGTTGTACCTGCCGGCCGCCCTTCGGAAAACCCTTCAGAGCTGATAATGAGTGAAAAGGTGCCACAGCTATTGGAATATCTCGGGGGCATTTTCGACTATATAGTTGTTGATTCGGCACCTGTGGGACTTTTATCCGATGCCTATGTTTTATCTGAATATACAGATGCTACACTTTATGTGGTACGACATCGTCATACACGCAAGGCATCTATACAAAGATTAGACGAGATCAATAAAATAAATCCTTTAAAAAATACGGCGATTATTTTCAATGGAGTGAAATCGAGAGGGTTTGGGAGGAATGGCTATGGTTATGGATATGGCTATGGTTACGGATATATTTATGATAATAAAAGGAAAAAGAACGGAAGAGATTGATGTCGTGGGTAGGAATTGTTTGATGATTCGAAAGAGTCGATTCTGAACGACTTTAAAATAAAAACGTGTTAATCGGTATCCTTTGTAACTGATATAGGCGAAGCCTTGTCATCAAAGATCAGTTAAGTTGAACTTCCATACTGTGAAGAACTCGCAGAAGGTGTCTGCTGATTGTGGAAAGTAACTAATAACTGATTTATGGATGAAAAGAAAAAATGGCACGCGGTGTACACTCGTGCACGATGGGAGAAGAAGGTGTCAGATATTTTGACCCGCCGCAAAATTGAAAATTACTGTCCTGTCAACAAGGTAGTCAGGCAATGGAGTGACCGCAAAAAGGTAGTACATGAGCCTTTGTTTACATCTTATGTATTTGTACGGGTTGCAGAAAAAGAACTTATACCCTTGAAACAGACGGAGGGTGTAATCAATCTTGTTTATTGGTTGCGAAAACCGGCTGTTATCAGGGATACTGAAATTGAAGTGATCAGGCATTTTTTAGACGAATATCCCGCGGTAAAATTGGAAAGAACCAGTGTAAGCGTCAATGATACAGTGAGAATAGTTGGAGGACCACTTATTGAGCGTGAAGGTCACGTAGTCGCTGTCAAAAGCAAGACCGTCAAGGTAATACTTCCGTCTCTTGGGTATTCAATGGTCGCGGAAGTGGAAACAGCAAACGTAGAAGTAATAATTCGGACGATTGCTCCTCCGTCGGAATTACCGCATACCAAATATGCAACTAAATAAAATGTTCTGATTGACGTTGCTATTGGTGCTTGAATCAAGAGCTTTCAAAGACAACCCTTGATCATTGTCGACGCGGTTCGTTTCTATTATGAAATGCAACATAAAACAATTATTTTTCGAAAACTTTTGACGACCACATTGCTACTTTCTTAAATAAGAAATTACCGGAAACTATGAATGAAAAGTACCCTCATCTTTACGATCAATTTTACAAATCAAATTTTGAAAGATTACCGAAGTCAATAATTGGCAGATTCAATCATTGTAATACCTTTAAAATAGAAAATTAATATTATGAAATCAAAAGCTGTAATAACCGGGGCTGGTGGTTTTATTGGTGGACACCTGGTAAAATATCTGCAGGCGAAAGGATATAGTGAAATTGTAGCGGCAGATATTAAACCGTTGGACCAATGGTACCAGGTACATGATGGGGTAGAGAATATATCCACCGATGTTTCAAAAATTGAAAACTGTCTTCGGATTATGCAAAATGCTGACGAAGCTTACAATTTAGCCGCAGATATGGGTGGGATGGGGTTTATAGAGAACAACAAAGCGCTTTGCATGTTGTCAGTTCTTACGAATACCCACATGCTGATGGCTGCAAAAGAAAATGGGATTAAAAATTATTTTTTCAGTTCATCTGCTTGCGTCTATGCTGCCGACAAACAAACAAGGACGGATATTACTGCCTTGAAAGAAGAAGATGCCTATCCTGCCATGCCGGAAGACGGATATGGTTGGGAAAAACTTTTTAGCGAAAGGATGTGTAGGCATTTCAGGGAAGATTTTGGCATTACGACAAGAGTTGCAAGATTTCATAATGTATACGGCCCTTTGGGAACCTATGACGGAGGTCGTGAAAAGGCACCTGCTGCTATTTGCCGGAAAGTTGCAAACGCAAAGCTCAGTGGAAATAATGAAATTGAAATATGGGGTGACGGTGAGCAGACCCGCAGCTTTATGTATATTGATGACTGCCTTTATGGGGTATATAATATTATGCACTCACACATCGACTACCCAATTAATCTTGGTAGCAGCGAAATGGTATCCATAAATCAGCTGGTCGATATGGTTGAAGCCATCGGTGGTATCAAGTTGAAAAGAACTTACAACCTTGGTGCTCCAAAAGGAGTGAGGGGCAGAAACAGCGAAAATACCAGGATTAAAAAAGAACTCAACTGGGAGCCCTCTATACCGTTATATGAAGGGTTGGAAAAAACATATGCCTGGATCTACGACGAGATAAAGAATGGAAATAAGTCATCTCACGTCTATAATTTAGCGGCATATCAATAAAGTGATGTGATGTTTTTGATCACTATAAATATTAAATGAGAGGAGGCTTATGAAAATTCTTATTCTTGCCGGTGGACGCGGTTCGCGCTTGTCTGAGGAAACGACCGTTAAACCAAAGCCAATGGTTGAGATTGGCGGTAAACCAATTCTGTGGCACATCATGAAAATCTACTCCGCTTATGGGTTTAACGAGTTTGTTATATTATGCGGGTATAAAGGTTACATGATCAAGGAATATTTTGCCAATTACCGTCGTCACAACTCTGATTTTACCATAGACATGACGACAAATTCTGAAGCTTACATAACGAATCATACAGAACCCTGGAAAGTTACTTTGCTTGATACGGGTATCAATACAATGACTGGTGGCCGTATTAAAAAGGCAAAAGACGTTGTTGGCAAGGAACCTTTTATGCTTACTTATGGCGATGGTGTTTCTGATATCAATGTTAATAAACTGGTTGAGTTTCATAAATCACATGGGAAACTGATCACAATGACCTCCGCTCAGCCGAAAGGAAGATTTGGATCACTGGCGATTGATGAAAAAGAACAAGTTCTTTCATTTAAAGAAAAACCAAAGGGCGATGGTAATTGGGTAAACGCGGGTTTTTTTGTTTGCCAACCTGAGGTGTTTAATTACATTGATGACGATGATCAACGGGTTTTTGAAATTGAACCATTGGAGCGGCTGGCAAAGGACGGCCAGTTATTTACATATAAACATCCTGGTTTTTGGAAGCCAATGGATACTATTTGGGACAGAGTAGAACTCGAAGAGATGGTTGAAACAGGAAAAGCATCGTGGATTAGTTGGTAAACCTTGAAGCAAAATGAAAATAATAATAACAGGAAATCTTGGTTATGTAGGACCAGGTGTTGTACGAGAATTCAGAAAAAATTATCCGGATGCAGAGATCGTCGGCTTTGACATCGGGTACTTTGCCAAATATATAACCAGTAATAAAATTGTTCCCGAAAGTTACCTGGATGCACAATACTACGGTGATGTACGACGGTTCCCGGATGATCTCTTAAACGGGGTAGACACAATTGTCGTTCTTGCGGCTATTTCAAATGATCCTATAGGCAATAAATACGAGGAGGTCACTCTCGACATAAATTACCGATCGGCCATTGACATCGCAAAAAAAGCCAAACAGGCCGGGGTGAAAAATTACATATTTGCTTCAAGTTGCAGTGTATATGGTTCTGCGGGAGACCAGCCGAGAACTGAAAATTCCGAGCTCAATCCGTTGACTGCTTACGCAAAATCGAAAGTGTTTACAGAAAATGAACTTGGAAAAATTGCCGATGAAAACTTTATGGTGACGTGCCTGCGATTTGCAACGGCCTGTGGAATGAGCGAAAGACTGAGACTTGATCTTGTGCTCAACGATTTTGTAGCAGGGGCAGTCAGTTCCGGTGAAATAAATATACTAAGTGATGGGGCTCCATGGCGGCCGCTTATAAACGTCTTAGACATGGCGAGAGCAATCAGGTGGGCGCATGAAAGAAATAGCTCCCTGGGCGGTGATTTCTTAATAGTGAATACAGGAAGTGATGAATGGAATTACAGAGTTAAAGAACTTGCATTGAAGGTTCAATGTCTCCTTCCCAACACCAAAGTTTCGATAAATGATAATGCTCAACCGGACAAACGTTCCTACAGAGTCGATTTTAGCTTGTTTAAAAAACTGGCACCCGATCATCAACCGGTTTACGACCTCGAGCGCACAATCAAAGACCTTCTTACTGGTTTAAAGGAAATAGACTTCAAGACAAGTAATTTCCGGAATTCCGATTTTATGCGGCTGAATATAATAAACAAGTTGGCCGCCGATGGAATCATTGATGAGCATCTAAGATTAGTTCAATGAAATTCTTTGAAACTTCCCTGAAAGGAGCCTTTGTAGTCGAGCCTGAACCATTTAAAGACGATAGGGGATTTTTTGCCAGGGTCTTCTGTAAAAATGAATTTAGTAAAATTGGTCATACTGGCGAATTTCTCCAGATCAATCATTCGATGAATGAAGCAAAGGGAACTCTCAGGGGATTGCATTACCAGTTGCCTCCTTACGCTGAAACAAAACTTGTCCGATGTATTTCAGGAAAAATATTTGATGTAATTGTTGATATTAGAGAAGATTCACCAACGTTCCTAAATTTTTTTGGTATCGAACTTTCAGAGCAAAACATGAAGATGTTGTACATTCCTTCCGGCTTTGCGCATGGATTTCAAACTTTGTCAGAGCGTGCTCAACTTATCTATCATCATACAGCCTTTTATACTCCGGGTTTTGAAGGAGCGTTAAATTTTAAGGACCCGGCATTAAATATTGACTGGCCACTTCCACCGGTTAACGTTTCGGAGAGAGATAACAGCCATCCATTTTTGAAAAAAGATTTTAAAGGAATCAAATTATGAATTGCCGGCATTGTAATACCCAGTTGATTGATGTGTTTGCTGATTTGGATTATTCTCCCATATCAAATGCGATGCTCTCCAAAGAGCAATTGAATGAACCTGAGAGCTATTTTCCATTGAAGATATTTGTTTGCAGCAAATGCTTTCTTGTTCAGATCGACGAGATGAAGAAAGCCGACCAGATATTTGATGAACAGTATACTTATTTTTCATCTTTTTCCTCTACGTGGCTGGAGCATGCAAAAAAGTATGTGGACATGATGATCGAACGCTTTGGCTTTTCAGAGAGTTCTCAGGTTATTGAAATTGCATCCAACGATGGCTATTTGCTTCAATATTTTAAAGGCCGTGGTGTGCCCGTTCTTGGCATTGAGCCAACTGCAAATACGGCGAAGGTTGCAGCAGAAAAGGGAATTCCCGCGATTGTTGATTTCTTTTCATCCAAACTTGCGAGTGAACAACTAGCTGATAAAAATACAAAAGGAGACCTGATCATTGGGAACAATGTACTGGCACACGTACCGGATATCAATGATTTTGTGAAAGGGCTGAAGATGGCTTTGAAGGAGAAAGGAATTGTTACAATGGAATTTCCGCACTTAATGAAGCTGGTTGAAGAATGCCAATTTGATACAATTTATCACGAGCACTTTTCATACTTATCGTTTTATACGGTAAAGAATATTTTTGCTTATCATGGACTCGAGATGTTTGACGTGGAAGAGATTCCAACACATGGAGGTTCGCTCCGTATTTTTGCAAAAAACAAAGAGGATGCTTCTAAACCGATCTCTCCAAACGTAGAAGCCGTGTTAACGAAGGAGCGCAAAGCAGGAATAAACACATTGGATTACTACAAAGGATTTCAAAATAGAATTGAAAACATAAAGTATAATGCTCTTGAGTTTCTAATCAGGCAAAAACGGAATGGAAAGAAAGTGATCGGGTATGGGGCTGCGGCAAAGGGAAACACGCTCATTAATTATTGCGGATTAAAGGGTACTGATCTCATCAATTTCGTGGTAGATGCTTCTCCCTATAAGCAAAACAAATTTCTGCCGGGCAGTCATATTCCGGTTGTTGGAAAAGAAAAAATAAGAGATTTCAAACCGGACTATGTGATTATCCTGCCGTGGAATTTAAAAAAAGAAATTACAGGAGAATTTGGATATATAAAAGAGTGGGACGGCAAATTCATTGTTTTTATCCCCGAAACTTCCGAGGTATGACGAACGCAGCCGAAACAAGAGAGTCAATTGGAAAAAAGAATCTGGGCAAAGATCTTTATGGTCTTATAGAACGTCTTTATCCTATTTGCAGAAGCATTACCGGCAATGGAGTGCGCGAAACACTAAAGATTATTAACGAATATGTAGCCATCCAGGTGAACGAAGTTCCAAGTGGCAAACAGGTTTTTGACTGGACCATTCCTGATGAATGGAATATAGCTGATGCATATATTAAAAATGAAAAAGGAGAAAAGATCGTTGACTTCAAACAATTGAATTTGCATGTTCTGAATTACAGTGTCCCCGTTAATGAAACAATGGACTTGGAAGCGTTAAAAAAACATTTGTTTACTATTCCTGAACATCCTGACTGGATTCCTTACAGAACATCGTATCACAATAGGAATTGGGGTTTTTGTATCTCTCACAACCAATTTCTGCAACTGAAAGAAGAGATGTATGAAGTCAGGATCGACGCGACTTTGCAACCGGGCTCACTTACATACGGCGAATGTTTAATCCGGGGGCAGTCAGATGAAGAAGTGATCATCTCTACTCACATTTGTCATCCGTCAATGTGCAATGATAATTTATCGGGTATTGCGGTAGCAACATTTTTGGCGCGCCAATTGGAGAAGCGTGATTTAAAATATTCTTACAGGTTTCTCTTTATTCCCGGTACGATTGGCTCAATTACATGGTTGAGTTTAAATGAGAGAAAAATAAAAAACATCAGGCACGGAATAGTTCTTAACCTTCTTGGAGATAAAACTAAATTTCATTATAAGAAAAGCAGAAGAGGGAATGCTGAGATCGACAGGATAATTACTCGCCAGCTAAAACATAGATATGAAGACTTTGGCATTATTGACTTTTACCCTTACGGTTATGATGAGCGGCAGTTTTGTTCTCCGGGTTTCAATTTACCCGTAGGCAGGCTATCGAGAACACCTCATGGAGAATTCCCGGAATATCATACGTCAGCAGATAACCTGGATTTTGTGATGCCAGAGCATTTGGCAGAATCACTTGATCTGCTATTGTCCGTCGTTGAAGAGATCGAATCGTCTGAAAAGTTTTTAAACTTAAGCCCCAAATGTGAACCACAACTGGGAAAAAGAGGATTATTTAAGCAAATCGGTGGACAAAGTGAAACCAAGGATTACCAAATGGCATTGTTGTGGAATTTGAATTTATCGGATGGTGAGCATTCTTTAAAAGATATTGAAGAAAGGTCGGGTTTGGACATGGCGATTTTGAAGGATGCGGCAGAAGCGCTCTGCAAGGTGAATTTGTTGAAAAAAATATAAATCTGTGTGTCGTATTACAAGGACAAAATTGTGATCATTACGGGAGCAACAAGTGGAATAGGAAAGGCCATTGCGAAGAAATTGCACAGCGAGAATGCACAGTTGTTTTTGTTGGGAAGAAATTTTAGTTCTTTAAAAAATGAATTGCAGGAAAATCATCGGGACGATTTTTGCGAGGTTGATCTTACGAATGATTCCGATATCCAGGAATTTGTTGACCGGGTCAACGGCAATTGTGATAGAATTGATGTCCTGATACACAGCGCTGGTGCAGTTCATATGGGCTCTCTGGAGAACGTATCTGTTAAGGATCTGGATGAGCTTTATGCGATTAATGTGCGTGCGCCTTACTTATTGACACAAAAATTTTTATCCTTAATAAAAAAAGCAAAAGGACAGATCGTATTTTTAAACTCTACGGCCGGACTTCAAACAAAAGAATTCCTGGGACAGTATTCTGCTTCGAAGTTTGCATTGAAAGCGATAGCGGACAGTTTGAGATTGGAAGTCAGGTCTGATGGGATAAATGTTCTATCGGTTTATTTAGGAGCGGCCGCAACGCCGATGCAGGAAAAAGTTCAGGCTTTTTCAGAAAAACCATATCGTCCAGAAAATTATATGAATGCCGACGAAGTTGCTGAAAGAATATTGCAAGTGATAAAAAACGGAAAAGAGGCGAGAATAACCGATGTGACAATTAAAGATAGAGAGAATTTTCACCTGGAAGGATGGAGTTAGCTGGCTGATTAGTGAGAATTCTTTTTTATTCAACAATAAAAAATTTATTTACTGGTGACACATTAAAACAAAAAATTCAATAATGGCAAAAAAACTACAACGACCTGATTTCGCGTATATGAACGGAAAATTAGTTCCGTGGGATGAAGCGGTTTTGCATGTCGGGACCGAGGCGGTGACCAGGGGAGTAAATGTTTTTGAAGGATTGAAGGGATACTGGCAGGGTGAGCAAAGATTCGGACTGGTATTCCTGGAACGCCACTACAAACGGCTCTTACGTTCGGCTAAATTGCTGCACATTCCTTGTCCCTGGACATTTGAACAATACGAGCAGGCGATTTTTGAGTTAATGGGTGCTCTGTTGCAAAAAGATCGGGACATGTGGATCCGTACAACTCTTTACGTGATTGAAGGCGCTTGGGGTGAAAATAACAAGGCCGACCTGGTGATGTGTGCTTATCACCAGGATAAAACACAGCCTGAGCCTATTCACATGGGCGTTAGCACCTGGATGAGAGCCAATGATGTTATGCTACCGGCTCGTATAAAAACTTCCTCGAATTACCAGGTCGGAAGACTTGCTCGCACTGAGGGGCGTCCCCGGGGCATGGAGGAAATGGTGTTGTTGAATCAACAAGGCAGGGTTGCCGAGGCTACAGGTTCATGCATCTTAATGGTTCGGGATGGAGTTGTGTACACGCCGCCCGCCAGCGAAGGGGCTTTGGAAAGTATAACGCTTGATTATAGTGAGGCACTGGCGAAATCGCTGGGAATTCCATTTGTTAGACGGCCAATCGATCGCACTGAATTGTTGATTGCTGATGAAATTGCCATTTGTGGAACACTGGCTGAATTAGTGCCCGTTAAAAAAATTGAGGACCAGGAACTAGACCCTTATGGTCCCGTGTTGTCAAAAATCAGGGAAAAATTCTTCAACACAGTTCGCGGTATCGAATCAATCCCTGAATTGGAAATGTCTTTTGTCCCTAATTCAATGATGAAAAAAATTAACGCCGCACCCGAAGCGGTCAATCACTAATTAATTTTAAAAACCCGTTGCATTTTTAGATTTAAAATGAGCGTATCTTTGTTTTGGTGTTCAAAAAATAGTATTAACTTAAGTTCGAACATTACCTCCTATCGAATCACCAGCTGAAGGATAGGCGAGTGATGAAGCATGTAAACTTCACGAACACGTCCAATCGTCAAGAATTATCTGATATTCTTTGATTTTGCCCGGCACGACCGCCGCTCTTATTCATGAAAAAGAAGATTTTATTTATTTCAGATTGGCCAGATAGTTTTGAGAACGGACCTGCACTCCAGGCATTGTTAGACAAAAACTTTTCGCAGGATTATGAATGGACTGTTTGGTCTTGTAAGAAAGAAACAGACAGCAATGTACGCTACAGGTGGCGTTGTTATTTTAAAGGGGCAGTACATGCTATCCGTAATAGAAAGAAATATGATGCCATTTTTATTTGGCAACAGATGGTTGCATATATTCTTTTTGAGATAAAAAGATTTATACCGTTTAAGATACCACCCGTAGTATTCTTTACTTTCATTTATAATTCTGATACGATATTCAGAAAGTATAAAAAGCACATGGTAGGAAATGCGCTGCGATATGCAAAGGGCATCATTTGGGATTCAGAGGAAATTGCCGACGCTGTGAAAACGGACTTTCCGACATCTGGTTCTAAAAATCACTATGTGCCAACCCCAATATTTGAGGTGGTTGACGATGTTCCTGTTGATAAATCGCTCGACGATCCGGACTTTAGAGATGGTGTGTATGCAGCCGGGGCTACCGAAAGAGATTTTAACATTATCATCAGGGCGTTTAAAAATACAACGGTGCCGGTTACCATCGTGTGCAAGAATGAGTATGCAATTACTGAAAAGGATATATCGTCAAATATCAGGGTTCTAAGATTTTCCCAGGTACCCCATGACCAATACTATGCATTAGCCGGCCAGGCTTTTTGCATTATTAATTCTGTCGTCAATGAAAAATCTTCCGGGGGAATATTATTGCTTCATTATGCAATGTCACGATCAAAACCGGTCATATCAACTGATTGTGCCGGAATAAAAGATTTGATAGTAGATGGCGAAAATGGATTGCTGTTCAACCTCGGACATGAAAAAGAAATACTTCAAGCCTACGAAAAATTAAGAATCGATCCATTATTTACTAAATCTTTAATAGAGAACGCAAAAATAACAGCCAATAATATGGGTCCAGGTGGCTTTATCCCAAAGGTGTTATCTATTATCGAAAATTAATCTTAAATGTCTAAGCATATGTATGCAATCATTTAGTAAGCTATTGTGTGTTAGGCACTTTAGCCCAGCTTTGCAGACTCAATATCCGACCTCCTAAGAAAACGCGATTCATATTACAAGCTAACAAATAACATTGCATGTCTGCCAAACAAATCCCCAGCTTAAACGGTCTCAGGGCCATTAGTATCGCCATTGTGATCATATTTCATGCAGGCTTCAGAAATTTGGGTTACGCAAATTTCCCGGGAGGGCAACTTGGAGTCAATATTTTTTTTATTATTTCCGGTTTTCTTATTACTCTTTTACTTATTGAAGAGGAGAAGGTTAGTAAGAAGATCAGTTTAAAAAAATTTTATTTAAGGCGGATTTTCAGAATATTTCCGGCTTATTATTTTTTGCTTTTTACCTATTATATTCTGCAGGTAACAGGAGTACTTCATTTTACCGAACGTTCCTGGATCGAAGCTGGTTCTTATTCGGAAGATATCCCTCTGCCAAAAGCTGACGACAATTGGGAAATGGGCCATCTCTGGTCGCTGTCTGTAGAGGAACATTTTTACTTACTGTGGCCAATTATTTTCAAATTTTTGAAGGCGTATCGTGTAAGAATAGCGATGTTGGTCATTTTTATTGTACCGGTAATCAGGGGCATAGAATATTCTATAAGCGCAAAGGACGCCGCTGCCACCATTTTTGAAAGGGCCGATGCAATAATGCTGGGTTGCTTGCTTGCTATTTATTACTGGCCGGTATCCAGGTCGATAGACAAATATATTTCCAAATACAAATTTGCCATCTTTATTCCCTTTATTGGATTTGCATTATCCGTTGTGGGATTCAAAATTCTTCAAACACACAACGTTTTTATTCTTGGCTTGGCAAGGGCGTTGGGTCGAGCTGATGGCACACTTACAAATATTTTTATTTGTATGATCATCATCATTGCTGTCAATTACCAGAATAGTTTTCTGTACCGGCTGCTGAATTTCCGGATTATGAACTATACTGGTAAAATATCATACAGTCTGTATATCTGGCAGCAAATATTTTTTTCAGTTGTGGTAAGCCGGTTTCTAAAATTTCCATTTAATATTCTTTGTATCCTTGCTGTGGCTGTTATTTCTTACCATTTAATTGAAAAGCCGTTTTTGAAACTAAAAGAAAGATTTGAGCCAAAAAGGGTTCGCAATGGAACCCAAACTCCTGAAATTATGGTGGAGAATAAGCGCGAGCCATCCATAGTTATAGAAAAATCAGGGACATTATTAAAAGAATAAAATCTTTTCGGCGGGATTGCGGATTCTGTAGTCGATGAGGATTAGAATTTCTTGATTTTTTTTATTTACTTTGAGCCTTTTATATTTGGAATACATCGCCGAAATATTCAGCAAATTTGTATTCCGCAGAACCGCACATACCTTTTCTTATTTATTTAAAACAGGCGTACGAATTTTAAATGAACTTTGAGTGAAAATAGAGTTCTAGCCGGTTTGAATGGAAACCGGATGATCCGTAATTATTGAAAGATGATTGAAAATCTTACCAAGCCAGTAGTTTTTTTAAAAGGCCTTGTTACTAGAGGACACGATCGGAGCGTAAACATCAAGAAAAATATCATTGGATTATTCATAATCCGGGGTGGCAGCATTGCAATCAGCTTCATTTTAGTTCCTCTGACCATTCGGTATGTGAATCCCACCCAGTATGGTATTTGGCTTACGTTGAGTTCTATTGTCGCGTGGTTTAGTTTCTTTGACATTGGCTTCGGCAACGGCCTTCGAAATAAATTCGCTGAAGCTATTGCAAAGGGAGATACGGGGCTTGCGAAAATTTACATTAGCACAACGTATGCGATCTTAGCCATTGTCATCTCGTGCATGTTAGTATTATTTTTTTGCGTAAATCCTTTCATTAACTGGGCTCGAATTTTAAATGCTCCGCCTAATATGGGGCAGGAGTTAACAACACTGGCGCTTATTGTTTTTGTTTTCTTTTGTTTACAATTTGTGTTGCAATTGATCACGACGGTCATCACCGCCAATCAACGCCCGGCAAAGGCTTCCATCTTTAATTTCTTAGGAAGCTTGTTTTCATTGGTGGTAATATTTATTCTTACCAAAACGACGTCGGGAAACCTGATCTATCTGGGTATAGCGCTTGGTATTACTCCTGTATTGGTGCTCGCGGCATCCAGTGCATGGTTTTATACACATGAATATAAAACCTATGCGCCTTCTTTGAAGTATGTAAGGTTTAACTATGCCCGGGATTTGATGAGCCTCGGTATCAAATTTTTTTTTATTCAAATTGCCGCCATTATTTTTTATCAAACCGATAATATAATTATCGCTCAGCTCTTCGGTCCAAGGCAGGTGACACCCTATAATATAGTCTACAAATATTTTAGCGTTGTTACTATGGTCCTGAGTATCGTAATGGTTCCATTGTGGAGTGCCTTTACTGAGGCATGGGTGAAAAAAGACATGGACTGGATAAAAGGTACCCTGAGAAAGCTCCAGATTTGGTGGATAGTAATGAGTGTGGGTACCTCGATCCTGGTTATTTGCTCAGATTTCGTCTACAGGATCTGGGTAGGGAACGAAATAAAAATACCGTTCGCGATGTCATTGGTCATGGCAGTATACATCATAATCAATGCCTGGAACGGAATTTACAGTCAATTTTTAAACGGCGTAGGAAAGGTAAGATTACAGTTATTGCTGGCCGTCATTGGCAGTGCACTTAATATCCCATTCGCAATTTTCCTGGCAAAGAATACAGGGATCTATGGAGTGATACTGGCTACTACTATTATTAGTTTGGCAAGTGCCATTTTTGCTCCCATTCAGTGCAAGAAAATAATTAACAACAAGGCGAGTGGAATTTGGGCAAAATGAACAGAAAACAAAATACCAAAATAAATGAAGCAACCGGTGACCTGAACTCCCTCGAAATACTTGAATGGGACAGCTCTTTTTTTGGCTACAAGGTGGGTAAATCGACCGCGAGAGAAATAAGCCCCTTCTTAATGAATAACCTAGTAGAGCAAGCCGGGCGGCAAGGCGTGAGGTTACTGTATGTTTTCATGAATGCGAATGATTACGTGTCACAAGGCTCTGCGCACGCCGTGGGCGGAAAGCTTGTGGATAATAAGGTAACCTTCAATCTCCAAATAAAGGATGGAGAGTTTGGAAACGATGGGCATATTGGGGAATTCATGCACGACTACCCCTCTGACAAACTCATCCAACTTGCTCTTCAAAGTGGATTGTATTCGAGATATAAGATTGATCGTAATTTTAAGAAAAACGAATTTGAAAAACTCTATACAGAGTGGATTGTGAATTCAGTAAACAAGAAACTAGCGGATTACACACTTGTATACCGAGACCGGGGAGAGGAATTGGGGTTTGTAACTTTAAAGCTGAATGATAAATATGGACAAATTGGCCTCATCGCTGTCGATAAAAGCCATCGCGGAAAATCCATAGGTAAAAAGCTGATTTTTGCTGGAATTAATCTCGTGAAAAGCAAAGGTATTAAGAATTTGCAGGTGCCGACTCAAAAGAGTAACACAGGGGCCTGTAGATTCTATCTGAATATCGGATTTGAAGAAATAAAAACAGAAAGTATTTACCACATTTGGCTTTAAACCTTAAAATCCAGAGTGCATTTACATGAACATTTTAATGTTTTTTGGTAACCACCCGCTAAAAACATCGGGTTCCGTATCACTGGACTTATTTAATGGATTTAAGAAAAGAGGCCATAATGTAAAGTTGTTAGTAAGTGTCTATGACAAAGCTTATCCGGAAGGGGTGATCAGCATGGAAACCCTTTTCTTATCTTACAAAGACCGGGTAAGAGATAAATTAAAAAGAATTTTTAAAATAGATCAAAAGAAGAGATTGACCGATAGGAAGTATCATTTTCATGAAATAGATGAAAAACGAATGTTCTACGCAACAAATCAATTTTTGAAAAAATCAAAGATAAAGCCAGATGCCATCATTGTGCTATTTGCAAAGAATTTTTTGAATGCGAAGAATATTTTTGAGCTGAATACAAAAACAAAAGCGCCTGTATATTGGATGATGTACGATTCAGCTCCACTTACAGGAGGTTGCCATTACTCCTGGGATTGTAAAGGCTATCAGAATACTTGCGGGAACTGCCCCGGCTTATTTTCTTCTGATCCATTTGATATGACATATCAGAATCTCTTATACAAGAAAAAATATTTCGATCAAACGGATATCAGTATTGTATTGGCCTCCGAATGGCAGTACTTGCACACAATAAAAAGCACTTTATTCAAGAATCAGCCAATTCACAAAATATTTATTGCAATCAACCCAGAACTGTTTAAACCGGTGCCGAAAGAGATAGTTAGAAAAAGGTTAGGAATACCAACTGCCCGAAAGGTTATTTTTTTTGGTGCAAACTATCTCGGTGATGAACGTAAGGGTATGCAATACCTGGTCCAAGCTCTTACTATCCTAAAAAGATCACTGACGAATGATGCGTTGCGCGGTAATATACTATTATTGATTGCCGGGGAGGAAGTAGACAAGCTCAGCGATCAACTCCCATTTGAATATTTTAGTCTTGGTGTCGTCGATAACGGTCCTGGCATTGCCTCTGCGTACCAGGCAACTGACCTTTTCGTTTGTCCTTCCATCGAGGACGCTGGTCCTTCGATGATTAATCAATCATTGATGTGCGGAACGCCAATTGTCTCATTCGCACAAGGTGTATCCCTGGATCTTGTTATCAGCGGGCAAACGGGCTACAGGGCTAAATTAAGGGATAGTGAAGATTTAGCGGAGGGGATCCTCTCAATTCTAAGAATGACTGATACCGATTATTGTAAAATGAAAAATAATTGCAGAGAAAAAGCCATGGAACTACTTCATCCAGACGTTAACATTAGCAGATGGCTTGAAATACTTCCTAAAAAATGATAGTTTTTATGTTGATTCATTACATTAAAAAAAATTGCGTCAATGATCAATTTTAACAAGCCATACCTGACAGGCAAAGAAATGCATTATATGTACCAGGCTGTCTATTCGGGTAAAATATCAGGAAACGGCTTATTTACAAAAAAATGCCAGGCATTTCTCGAGGATAAGTTTGGATTCAAGAAATCGCTTCTTACAACATCATGTACTGACGCATTAGAAATGTGCGCAATTTTAGCTGAATTGAAGCCCGGCGATGAAGTGATTGTTCCTTCTTACACTTTTGTTTCTACCGCCTTGGCGTTTGTTCGGGAGGGAGCCGAAATTGTTTTTGCTGATAGCGGTTCTGCAAACCCCAATCTTGATGCCGACCGGTTAGAGGAATTAATTACCTCCCGCACGAGGGCCATCGTTCCAGTGCATTACGCCGGTATTGCTTGTGATATGGATAAAATAATGGCATTGGCTGACAAGTATAACTTGCTTGTGATTGAGGATGCAGCTCAGGCAATCGATTCATATTATAAAGGCAGGCCATTGGGATCAATCGGACATTTGGCCGCTTTTTCTTTTCACGAAACCAAAAATATTAATGCAGGCGAAGGTGGTTTGCTGGCGATAAACGACGAACGCTTCATCGCAAGAGCTGAAATCATATGGGAAAAAGGAACTAACAGAAACCAATTCTTCCGCGGTGAAGTCGATAAGTATGGATGGATCGACACAGGCTCTTCATTTCTTCCGTCCGAAATTATTGCGGCCTATCTGTATGCTCAGTTGGAAAATATGGAAGACATCCAGAAAAAAAGAAAGAGAATGTGGTCAAAATATTATAATGACCTTAAGAGTTGGTGCGAGGCAAATAAAATCATGATGCCTTGTTTGCCGCACTATGCTACTAATTGCGGCCATATGTTTTATCTAGTTTTTCAATCATTGAGCCAGAGGACGGCCTTTATTACTCACTTGAAGAACAATGGGATATATGCAGTATTTCATTATTTAAGTTTGCACAAAAGTCCGTACTTCAAGGACAAGTATCAGGGCAGCGATTTGTGCTACAGTGACAGGTATACTGATTGCCTGGTACGGCTTCCCTTATACTATGAGTTATCTGATCAGGATCTGGATAAAATAATAGATGTTGTAAAATCATTTATTGATTAATGAATAAGACTCTCCAAACAGTATTCCTTTGGCTTTTGCCTTTTTATCCCTTGTGGGCATTCCTTGTCCACTCAACTATTCATGTAGATCTGTGGCAAATAGTCAATCTAGGCTTGATACTCGTTATATTATACAAGATTAATTCTACCTATGTTAAAGTACCTCCTTACCTGGGGCTCTTCTTTCTTTTTACCATCTATCATATATATTCTGTTTTTTCAAATCACCTGGTTCCGCGTGAGGCTAACTTAGTTTCTTTTTTGTTAGATGATTTTAATATTTCTGCTTCACTTATGTTTTTTGTTATTGAGAACACTGAATTTGAAGATGGGTTCATAACGAAATTGACAAAAAATATCTTTTTTATCGTAATCATTTCTGTACTTGTAAGTGTTATCCAGATCAGAGACGTTACATTTTTTATTTCTCCCCTGGAAACCTCTAATCCGGATAAAATGGCTTATTTTTTTGATGACCATAGAAATTATTCCATTTTCAGCTGGGTTGATTTGAACTCCCTGGGCATAACTTTCCCGATCATGATTGCCATATTGCTGAACTATTACGAACAAAGAACGTTTGCCCTCGCCGTTATCGTGTTAAGTTCAATACTTGTTAGTTTTTTAAGCCGCACAAGGTACATGATGGTATCTTGTATTGTTGTGCTACTTCACCTGCTGTTTACCTCGGGGTTTTCATGGGTAAAAAGGATTTCAATTGTTGCTTTAATTGTTATAAGTGCTCTCATCATGGGGGCTGTGGCAAGCCGCGTGGGTATTGACATGAAGCAAATCATCAATGAGCGGATATTAGAGAAAGGCGAAGACATAAGCACATCTTCGGCTGGGGCCAGGGTAACGTCTTATAATGTGTTTGTTCAAAAGTTTCCCGAACACCCATGGTTTGGCGTGGGACCGCATACTCGGGAGGATGTGGTATCACTTCTGGGAGAGGGTGTGCCGATCATTCATGTAGGCTACTTATCTTATTTGTACTACTACGGCATCGTAGGCTGTTTTTTTCTTTTTCTTTCGTTGGCATTTTTGTTGATAAGAGCATTTTTGGTTGGACTAAAGTTTAAATTCTGGGGTAGTTTCTATGGACTATTAAGCTTTTGCCTCGCTAATGCTACATTCGTCTATTTTAATTTGAATGAAGCAGGAATCGTATTGGCAATTCTTTATTTAAGATATTATAAGCTGATTGCACAAAGATCAAAAAGTACTGATGAATATGAATACATTGAAGCCGAACCAGTCATTCGATTATGATATCGCAGATCCGTCCCCCGAAGGAAAATTAAGTGCACTTGGGAAATTAAGAAAGGATTTCCCGGGGTATTTATTTTTTAGCTGGTATCGTTTCGTAGTGTTAGTGAACAGCATCTTTAATACATACTTGTACCGGCTCATTTTACGACTGAAAAAAATTGATCTCAATAGCGGTTGTCGGTTTACAGGAAGGCCCGTATTCGTTCGGCAACCTTTATCCACGATTAAAATCGGCTCTTACTGCAGTTTCAGATCAGATAAAATATCAAACCTTATCGGCGTTAACCGCCGTTGCATCATTTCTACTCATGATAAACATGCAGAGATTGTTATTGGTGATAATTGTGGATTCAGCGGCGTTACTATCAGTGCAAAACAAAAAATAGTTATTGGGAACGATGTGTTGGTGGGAGCCAACGTGATCATTTCGGATTTTGACTGGCACAATATAGATGCGGCAATGAGAAGAATGGATTGCATTTCATCGGAACCTGTTGTCATTCATGACAATGCATTTATTGGAGTCAACTCGATTGTGTGGAAGGGTGTAACCATCGGTAAGAATTCAGTCATAGGTGCTAATTCTGTTGTTACAAGAGATATTCCAGACAATGTGATTGCGGCTGGTAATCCTTGTAAAGTAATTAAAAGTATTTCGGACAAATGAAAACTAAAAAGCATATAGTTTATTTGGGTAATTATGATTTTCCGCATGGCTTTGCCGAGGTTCAGAAAATAACACTGATTTCTAAGGGCCTGATTTTGGCCAACAATACAGTAACGGTTATAAGCGCCCGTGGTATACATAACAGGGCTGACCATCCCGATTTAAAAGCGTCTGGCGAATTCCAGGGGATCAGGTATGTCTACACGACCGGAGACCCTTTTTACAACCCTAGCTTCCTTAAGAGGAATCTACTAAAGGTGAAAGGATTCATTAATGAATTTCGTTTTTTAAGAAAGTCGAAAAAAAACGGTCAGTTGGATTACGCTATATTATCGACTCATAATTTTTATTCCGTTCTGTATTATTGCACATTGGCAAAGATGTTCGGATTCAAAACGGTTTTGAATTATGTTGAGTTTTATTCAAGAGTGAAAAAAAAATGGTACCAGATAAATTCATGGTTCAATGACAAGATGTTTGATAAGTATGCACCTGCACTTGTGGACTCGGTTCTGCCAATCAGTGAATTTTTAATCGATCATTTGAAGAAAAATGTCCCTCACAAGAAATATTTAAAGATCCCTGTATTAACTGATTTCGACAAATATGCCAATTGTGATGTTTTGCCGGAAAATCGTTATTTCCTTTTTTGCGGACATACAAATTATGTCGAGATAATTAAATTTAATATTGACTCATTTGTCTTGCTCAATGATGATGCATTCTATCTTTATCTCGTTATCAATGGGGACGAAAATCTTATCCAGGAGATAAGGAGTTACATCAGTGAGACGCCTTTGAAAGACCGGATTAAATTGTTTTCAAAGCTAAGTGAAAGGCAGTTGTATACCTATTATAAGAACGCCGCAGCTCTTTTGATTCCATTAAGGCCAACTTATCAGGATGTTGCTAGGTTCCCCCACAAAATTGGTGAGTACCTCGCTTCAGGTAATCCGGTTATCTCTACCAACTATGGAGAAGTTAAATTTTATTTCAAAGACATGGACAACATGCTGATAGCGGACAGCTATGACGTGAACGAGTTTGCAGAAAAAATGAGATTTGTGATCAATAACATGAGTGAAGTCAAGAAAATTGGCTTGAATGGAAGAGATTTGGCATGGAATAAGTTTAATTATAAGATGCAGGGTGGTGTAATTGATAACTTCCTGAATTAGGGCGCTCAAAGCAATAGCGAGACAACTGGCATGCGGGATTTTAGCAGGAAATTGGGTATTTGTTATTTTGACGAATGGATAAAACAAAATCAGTAATGAAGGTATTGTTTTTTATTGAAGGGATGACGGCAGGCGGAAAGGAACGAAGGCTGACCGAACTTATGAAAGCACTTAAATTGAAACCTGATATTCAATTTGAGTTGGTAGTGATGACCAAAGAAGTTCATTATCGAGAGATTTTTGACCTGGATATCAAGATACATTATCTGATCCGGAACGGAAAGAAAGACATGTCCATCTTTCAGAGGTTTTTTAGGATCTGTCGCAATTATAAACCGGATGTTGTACATTGTTGGGACAGCATGACGGCAGTTTATTCAGCTCCTGTCTGTAAACTTCTTAATATAAAATTTGTGAATGGGATGGTCGTTGACACGCCAATGCCGCAAAATATGTCTAATGTTCATTGGCGGCGTGCAAGACTAACTTTTCCTTTTTCAAATGTTATTATTGGAAATTCAAAGGCCGGCTTGAGCGGTTATAATGCACCGGTCCGCAAATCGATTTGTATTCATAACGGAATGGATCTTCGACGGTTTGAAAAAGTCAAGGATTCCGCTTCGATGATTAAAGAAATGTTTGGCACAAATTCCAGGGATATTTGTATTGCGGGAATGGTTGCTCAATTTGATTCAGAGCGCAAAGATTACATGACATTGATCGAGGCAGCGAAAACACTTATTTCGTCAAATAAAAATCTAAGATTCATATTGGTGGGGGAAGGCCCGGATTTGAATACGATAAAGGATAGCGTGCCTCAGTCATTAGTGGATAGCATCATTTTCCCTGGCAAGCGATCGGATGTGGAGTCGATAGTCAATATTTTTGACATCGGAATTCTTCTTACCAATACAAAATTGCATGGCGAGGGTATTTCAAATGCTATAATTGAATACATGGCGTTAGGGAAACCGGTAATCGCTACAAGAAGCGGGGGTACGGAGGAAATTGTTGAAGACCAAAAAACAGGATTTCTCATATCACCTTTTTGTTCCCCTGAGTTGATGGAAAAAATGGAGATATTAATAAAGGACCCTGACTCGCGGAATAAAATGGGGCAGGCCGGTAGAGAACGCATTCATAGGTGCTTTTCCATTGATAAAATGGTTAATAAATTCATCTCCGTATATAATTGATTTGTTCATTATGCAGTTAGAGATTTTTTGATTAACATTATCCGAAAATTTCATTTTCTTTTACTCGATGAAAGTACTCATAGTCAACTGGTCATGGTATCCGACGGGTGGTGACTGGACCTATATCAATAATCTGAAAAGTCTTTATGAAAAGAACGGCTACCAGATCGTTGCACTGAGCGCCGTTCATGAAAAAAATATTGAAACGGACTATCCGGCATACTTTATTGATTCACCCGATTATAAAATACTTAATAAACGACGAAATTTTACGAGTGGTTTGAAAGCACTCAAAAATTCAATTGTTTCATCAAAAGCCTTAAAAAAAATTGACTTGATATTGGCTGAGCATGACATTCAAATTGCTCATTTACACAACATTCATCATTATATCACCCCTGCAATTATCTGGCGACTGAATAAAGCTAACGTAAAGATCGTATGGAGTTTACATGATTACCAGATCATTTGCCCTCAAAGCTTGTTTATTTCACATGGCGCGGTTTGCGAAAAGTGCATGGGAGGCAAATTTTACCAGTGCACGTTAAATCGTTGCAAAAGGAACTCCACGGGAGCGAGTCTCCTTGCCAGTATAGAAGCATATTTCTATGATAGATCTCATGTCTATGAAAAAGTAGATGCTTATCTGTGTCCGTCTGAGTTTTTAAAAAGAAAATTCAGACAATTTGGATTTCAAGACTCAAAGCTTCATGTTACAAATCTTTGCTATAACATTTCCCAGGTTGATGATTTTTTAAATTCATACCGTCGCAACTTGCCGGATAAAAGTGCTTCTAATGAAGAATTTATTCTTTATGTGGGAAGGATAGAAGAGATAAAAGGCATCGAGACCCTGATAAAAGCAATTAAAGATACTCCACTTCAGCTTAAGGTTGCGGGAACAGGCGATGCAATGGAAGGGCTTAAGGAGTTGGTAAAAAGGGAGAATTATGACAATGTTCAGTTTCTTGGTTTTCAGGATAAAAACTCTGTTTTCGAATTGACGATTCAGTCAAAATTTGTCGTATGTCCTTCAGAATGGTATGAAAACTTCCCGTTTTCAATAATTGAAAGTTTTTTATTTTCAAAACCTGTCGTAGCATCTGACATCGGAGGCATACCAGAGTTGGTTGTGGATGGAGAAACAGGTTATTTGTTTGCTGCCGGAAATGTCGAGCAATTGCGGGGCAAATTACTTGGGTTATGGAACGACACTGATTTGACGAATAGGATGGGCAATAAGGCAAGGCAGCATGTTTATGATATCGTAAATTTTGATACGCATTGGAATAAACTAAATTCAATTATTAATTCAATAAGCAATGGCAACTAATCAGAAGATTTATATTGCTGGCTGCGGAGGGATGCTCGGAGAGGCCTTTTATAAACAATTCAGGAGTGACTATGTATTGAAGTGCACGGATATCGACGTTAATGAGGAGTGGCTAAGTTATTTGGATTTCAGAGATTATGAAGATTATCGAAAAGATGTTTTAGATTTTAGACCTGATTATCTGTTCCACCTGGGAGCTTTTACTGATTTGGAATATTGTGAGAGAAATATTGAAGAGACCTATAGAACAAATACCCTTGCTGTTGAGAATGCCTGTTATATAGCAAATGAATTGGACATACCTCTTCTTTATATAAGCACAGCAGGAATATTTGATGGCAATAAAACTCTGTATGATGACTGGGATATTCCTAACCCGTTAGGACATTACGCAAGATCAAAATATGCGGGTGAATTATTTGTCAAGGAAAATGTAAGAAAGCATCTCATTTGCCGGGCGGGATGGATGATGGGAAGTGGTCCAAAAAAGGACAAAAAATTCATACAAAAGTTGATGAGGCAGATTAAAGAAGGTAAAAAGGAACTCTTTATAGTTAACGACAAAGACGGAACACCTACTTATACTCATGATTTTGCCCGGAATGTAAAGATTTTGATGGAAAAAAAATATTGGGGTCTTTATAATATGGTTTGCGGTGGACAAACAAGTCGTAAAGAAGTAGCGGAAGAACTTTTAAGATTGTTATCAAAAGAGAAAGAAATAAAAATTACTGAAGTAAGCTCTGATTTTTTTAAAAAAGAATATTTCGCTCAGCGACCACCTTGCGAAAGATTAGTAAACAAGAAACTTGATCTGAGAGGCTTGAATATTATGCATGATTGGAAGGTGGCTTTAAAAGAATATTTAGAAGACTACTACAAAGATTTTCTAGGCTAATGAAAGGTGATACAAAGAGTAAGAGTTTGCGCATAGCGGCGTTTGGTTTTAGATCAATCCCGCCCGCTGAAGGTGCTGCGGGAGCAGACAAGTTTGCAATGGAGTTATTTCCCAGACTTGTCAGGAGAGGACATTCAGTCGTTGCCTATAACAGGAAATATGCTGGCGTGCATGTTGGTGTCGACGATTATAAGGGTGTAAAAATTAAGACCTTTAAGACTGTAAGAAGGAAAGGATTCGACACCTTTATACATTCTTTCAAATGTACTTTCGATATTATTTTTAATAACACCGCTAAAATAGTACACATTCAAAACGGCGGCAACAGTATATGGGCTTTGCCTTTGCGTTTATTCGGTAAAAAGGTTTTTATCAGTCAGGATGGGATTGACTGGAAAAGGGACAAATGGCCTTGGTATGGTAAGATTTACCTGAAATTGTCTGCAGTGATCAGCGCGTATTTTCCTAATGAAATCATATTCGATAATATCATAGCCAAACACTTTTTTGAAAAAAAATTTAAGAAGGAGTTTAAATTCATTCCTTTTGGAAGCGAGGTCGATAAAGTAAAGGAGGATGACGCTATCTTAAAAAGGTATGAATTGGAAAGGCAAGGGTATTATTTGTTCGTGGGAAGATTGATTCCTGACAAAGGGCTTCATTACCTGGTACCTGCTTTTACGGCGTCAAAATCATCAAAGAAACTGGTGCTAGTGGGGGGATCTCCCAATCCATCTGCTTATGAAAGTGAATTGAAATCACTTTCGAATTCCAATATTGTGTTTGCTGGGTATGTTTATGGCGATGATGTGACAAGGTTGATGCTTAATTGCTATTGTTATATCCAGCCTTCTGATGTCGAGGGTCTATCGCCGGTAATTTTATCGGTTATGGGACTTGGCGTTCCTCTCATTGTCAGCGACATTGAAGAAAATAAGTACGCGGTGCAGGATACGGCCATACAATTTCAAAAGAGTGATATTGGTTCGTTGACAGAAAAAATAAATTTCGCCGAAGACAATTACGATGTTATGAAAGAACTTGCTGCAAAAGCTAAGACCAGGGCGCTAAGAGCCTTTAATTGGGATACAGTGGCGGAAGAACATGAAAAAGTCTTCCAGGGTTCCGATTGACAAAAAAATATATGTTTATCTTTCGCCGTCTTTATGTTCAATACGAAATGAATACTGTTGTAACAGAGAAAGACATATTTTCTAGCCCACCAAGAAATCAGTAGTTCCTATGGCATTCCTTTTAATGATAGTGCTTGGTTAAGTTTATAACTTAAAAACTTACTGTATGAATAAGCAATTTGAACGCTATCTGCAAATTACGTTAAGCCTGTTGGACTTAGCCTTGCTAAATATAGCATACCTTCTTTGCCAATTGATATTGAACCAGAAAATACCCTCCAATAATTTTAATCCTTATGCTGAATACTGGATTATTTCAAATGCCATCTGGCTATTGATTTGTTTTTTCTTTGGAACCTATTCTGGAAAAATAATCCTGAACTTTGAATTTTTTACCAAGCGAACCGTTCGTGTCTATTTGCTTTGGATTGTGCTTGTTTTATTTTATTTGTTCTTCACCAGGGCATTTTTACTTTCCCGCTTATATATAATGTCCACTATTGTGTGCTTTGGAATAGGATTAATGATCAGCCGTTTTCTGTATTTAGGCATCCGGAACTATTTTAAAAACAATGATCGCATAATGAAGAAGGTAATCATACTTGGCTACAATGAAACGGCAAAAAAACTGGCAAAATATTTTGAAGAAAGCGGGATCAACACTCAAATGGTCGGGTACATAGAAGATAACAGCAAAGTACATGAATTATCTCACTATCCTGTGATCTCTGATGTGTGCAATACGTTGCAGGTTGCAAAGGAATTAGACATCCAGGAAATATTTTCGACGATAACACCTGAACAAAATAACAATATATATGACCTGATGGATCAGTCACAAAAAGAGTGTATACGTTTTAAAATAGTCCCGGATCTTTCAATATTCATCAGGAAAGAGGTACACATAGAATACATGGGTGATCTTCCCATCCTGTCGTTGCGAAGCGAACCCCTTGAGGATGTCGGTAACAGAGTTCAAAAACGCGTGTTGGATATCACCGTAAGTTTTCTGGTGATAGTATTGATTTTATCATGGCTCATACCCATAATCGGGTTATTGATAGTCCTGGAATCCAAAGGGCCTGTTTTCTTTAAACAGCTGCGTACCGGAAGAAACAATAAAAACTTCTATTGTCTAAAATTCCGGAGTATGAAATTCAACAAAGATTCCGATCTAAAGCAAGCCACTCAGAATGATATCAGGTTCACTGGAATTGGAAAGTTTATTCGCAAAACCAGCATCGACGAGTTTCCGCAGTTTTTAAATGTATTTAAAGGCGAAATGAGCTTGGTGGGACCGCGACCACACATGCTGAAACACACGTCGGATTATTCCAAAATAGTAGATGAATATATGACACGGCAGTTTCTAAAGCCAGGTATAACTGGATGGGCTCAGATCAACGGCAATAGGGGCGAGATTAATACCGCCGAACA
>Ga0070684_100000373_pt1 | contig 30982 bp, 22 predicted proteins | sample KBSC723LmetaG_FD_65653 | JGI IMG/M metagenome (GOLD analysis project Ga0070684, IMG submission 65653) | Corn rhizosphere microbial communities from Kellogg Biological Station, Michigan, USA - KBS C7.2-3L metaG | ecosystem: Host-associated > Plants > Roots > Rhizosphere ...
GAGCGCGGTGGCTGAGGTCCGGACCCTGCTGCGAACCATGAACGCGGGCCTTCCGATTACGGAGTCGATGCGCCTGAGCGAGCTCACCGCCATCGGTATGGTCCCGCAGCGCATGGCCGCCTCGGTCGCCGGCACGCTTGGCATCGTCGGACTTCTCCTTTGCGCCATTGGCATCTACGGCGTTACGTCGTACTCGGTCGCGCAGCGAACGCGCGAGATCGGCATTCGGGTGGCGCTCGGCGCGGATCGCGTGGACGTGATCCGTCTCGTGTTGCGACAGGGCCTCGTGCTGGCAGCCGCCGGCACTGCGATCGGCGTGGTCATCGCTGGCGCCGGCTCGACGTTCCTCGAGAGCCTGCTGTACGGCATGCGCGGTCTCGATCCGATCACCTTTGCCGGCGCGTGTTTGCTGTTTGCCGCCGTGACGCTCGTGGCGAGCTATATCCCGGCGCGGCGCGCGACGCGGGTAGATCCGATGGTCGCACTGCGGAATGAGTAGCTGAATCGCTGATCACTCCGGCTCCCTGTGGCTTCCGCCTTTAGGCGGAAGTCAGCGACAGCCACACCCTTCCGGCTAAAGCCGGAAGCCACGAAATCGGCTTTGAAACAGTTCTCATCACTTTAATCGGTGATCCCGAATCGTCCGGACTGCGAACTATACTGCGTTAGTGCGGGCCCTCATCGTCGTCGTTCTCTCCGTCACCGCCATTTCGTGCAGGGCGGCGCAGAGCAACGCGCCGGAATCCGCCACACCCTCGGCGCAGAATCTCGTCATCATTACCATCGACACGCTCCGCGCTGATCGTGTTGGCGCGTACGGATACCAACCGGCACGCACGCCGACACTGGACGCGCTTGCCGGCGAGGGCGCGATTTTTTCCCACGCGTATGCGACCGCGCCAATCACGCTCACCTCCCACGCCAGCCTGCTCACTGGCAGGTATCCAGCCGGCCACGGCGCCCGCCACAACGGCATGCGGATCGATCCGCAGACGCCGACGCTCGCCGGGAAGCTGGCCGACGCAGGATTTGCAACAGGAGCATTCATCGCCGCGTTCCCGCTCGATCGCCGATTTGGCTTGATCAAAGGCTTTCAGACCTACGGCGACCGAATGCCGCCGAGCCGCAGCGGTCGGGCGGTGAACGAGCGGCCGGGGCGAGAGGTCGTGGACGAGGCGCTCGCATGGCTGGCCTCGCACCGCGATCGCCGATTTTTCCTGTGGGTGCACCTCTTCGAGCCGCACGCGCCGTACGGCGATCCATCGGACCCACGGCACCTGCCGGCACAGGCACGTTACGACGAGGAGGTTGCCGAAGCTGACCGGCAGGCGGGGCGGCTGGTCGCTGCGCTCCAGCCGATTCGGAGTTCAACGCTCATCGTCGCCGCGGCCGATCATGGCGAGGCCTTCGGCGAGCATGGCGAGATCGGTCACAGCATATTCGTTTACGACACCACGCTGCGCGTGCCGTTGATCCTGACAGGACCGGGTGTGCCGTCCGCACGGACGATCGACGATCGCGTCGCACTCATTGATGTCGCGCCCACCGTGATGCACCTGCTCGGCGTTGTGCCCTACGATGCCGACGGTATCGACATGGGCCCCGCGCTCACCGGAACGAGGCTGCCCGAGCGTGTCCTCTACGCAGAGTCCTTTGCGCCGCTCCTCGACTTCGGATGGAGCGCGCTGCGCACGATCCGATCGAGTCAGTGGAAATACATCGAGGCGCCGCGGCCGGAGCTGTACAACATCACCGACGATCCGAACGAGGATCACGACGTGACGGGAAAGGAAAAGATCGTCGCGGCTCAACTGGGGGATCGACTGTCACGGCAGGCGACGCCGCTGCAGACCAACGCGAGGATCGAGCCCGAAGCGCGAGCCCGGCTCCAGGCCCTTGGCTACGCGAACGGATCCGGCGCGCCGACGATGAACAGTCACGTGGATCCGAAAGATCGAAAGGAGGAAGCCGCTCGACTGGCAAGAGTGACAGCCGGCGAGCTGAGTGGACCGGAACTCGAGCGAGCGCTGCGGTCGATTCTTGCCTCCGACCCGGAAAATCCTCAGGCGAACCTGCGCCTTGGTTACGTGCTGCTCGATTCCAACCGCTGCCAGGACGCGGCTCGTCATTTCCAGTCGGCTATCGCGTCGCACCTGCCATCAGCCGATGCGCACCTCGGTCTTGCCGCGTGCGAGCTATCCGAACGTCGTTTCGATGCCGCGGCAGCCACGCTGCGGCAGGCTGAACGGATTGAACCCGGCAACCCGGTGGTCACCGCGAACCTGGGAATCGTTCTCTCTGATGGCGGCAACCCGGGCGACGCCCTTGAGCCTCTTCAAAGAGCGCTCACCATCGATCCCGACCTGAATCAGGCACGTTTCAGCTTGGCGATTGCCTTCGCACGTCTCGGTCGAAGGACCGAAGCCGCCACGACCGCCGAGGAACTTCTTCGTCGTCTGCCGCCCGATGCGCCTCAACGCCGCGAAGTCGAGCGATTGATTCGAGCGACGAAGAGCGATTGAGCAAGCATGGCTCTTACTCTCAGATCTTCACACTTTGACCACGCCGACTGTACTCCGCACCTGTGACCGAAAACGAGCGGCAACCAATCCATTGGATAGCCAAATCCAAATTGGTCAGTGGTTTGATGCTATCGGCACGCTGTTGATGCATTTCGTCCACGAATAGACGCCGTTCGTCACAGGTTCAGCTGGACAAGACATTGCTTCACGCCGCGCGTCGACCAGTTCCGATCGAATCAATTCGCGTGGGACGAGTGGTCAGGGGTGGGGTAGACCTCGGCTATTTGCCGTAGAATTGAACGTCTCCTCGCAACTCGAGTTTGGCAGGTGAACGCCCGCCCTGGTGAAATTTGCCAGTTTGGCGGGACAGGCTTTGCGCGGACGAAAGCGCGAAGGCTGACCACGTTTCTTCTAAAAGGAGCTTGAACGATGAAGAGGATCATCCTTGCGATGATCGCGCTGTGCGCATTGGGGGCTGCCCCCGCACTCGCGCAGCAGACCACCGGCAACATCACGGGACGCATTGTCGACGGACAAGGCGCTGCGGTTCCGGGCGTCACGGTGACAGCCCGCAATCCTCAGACCGGGTTCGTCCGCAGCGACGTCTCCGACGGTGAGGGCATTTATCGGCTGACGGCGCTGCCCGTCGGCGCCTACGAGGTCACCGGCGAGCTCTCAGGGTTCTCGACCTACAACCGCAAGGATGTGACCGTCAACGTCGCGCAGACGACGGACATGAACATCGAGTTGAAGCTTGCAGGAGTGTCTGAGTCGGTACAGGTCACGGCTGAAGTGCCGATGGTGAAGACCACCGACTCGTCGGTCGGCGGCGTCGTGGACGTCACGAAGATCGAAAGTCTGCCGCTCAACGGCCGGCAGTTCGCGAACCTCGCGATGACGATTCCCGGCGTCGGCCTCGGTTATCACTCAGATCCGACCAAGTCGACGCAGTTCTCGCCGCAGATCGCGGGCGGGAACGGGCGCAACGTCAACTACCAGATCGATGGCGGCGACAACAACGACGACACGGTCGGTGGGCTCCTTCAGCTCTATCCGCTCGAGGCCATCCAGGAGTTCAATTTCATCACGCAGCGCTACAAGGCCGAGTACGGCCGGAGCAACGGCGGCGTCATGAACATCGTCACCAAGAGTGGGACGAACGATCCACACGGCAGCTTCTTCACGTCGTTCCGCGACAAGAGCATGAACGCGACGACGGAAACCGAGAAGCTGAGCCACCTGGCCAAACAGGATTACCGGCGTTATCAGTTTGGCGGTTCGTTCGGTGGGCCGATCGTCCAGAACAAGGCGCACTTCTTCGCCGCCATCGAGCGCACCCAGCAGGATACGTCGCAGGTGGTTGCGACCGGGTTGTTCCCGGCTCAGGACGGCGCGTTTCCGACGCCGATGCGCGAGAACCTGTTCACCGCAAAAGCGTCGGCCAACCTGACGCCGACGCAGTACGCGTCGCTGCGCTACGGCCGTAATACCAACTCGCAGGTGTACAGCGCCGCGACCCTCAGAGTTGAGGACAACTGGGGCGACAGCAACAACGAGTTCAACTCGATCAACTTCAATCACAACTGGGTGCTTGGCGGAGCGAAGCTGAACGAGTTCATCTTCCAGTACGCCGATTTCGCGAACGCCATCCTGGCGCGCACCGGCGACCCGCAGCAGACGTTCGCGAACGGCGTGGTCATCGGCTACAACGCGAATACGCCGCAGCAGACGCAGCAGCACAAGTTCCAGTTCCGCGATGACTTTTCGTGGCACGCGACCGGTATGGGCGGACTCGGCCACGACCTGAAGGCGGGCGTGAACTTCATCAACGAACCGCATCTCTACGTGACGTTCTCGTCAGGCAGCACCGATTACGCCTACACCCACGCCGACAACGACGTGAATGGCCCGATCACCGGGGTGACCCGCCAGAAGGAGGGCGCGTCGGCGAACATTCCGACGAAACAGTTCGGGACCTACATTCAGGACGACTGGCGCCTGACGAGCCGGCTGACCGTCAATGCGGGTCTTCGCTACGACGTCGTGACCGGGTTCAACATCGACCAGTCGGGCATTCCGAATTACGTGGCGCTGACGAACGCGGCGGCAGCCGGACGGTTCGACGGCGTGCCGGGATTCGACGAGTTCAAGAAGAAGGCTCAGGAGGACACGAACAACATTCAGCCGCGCATCGGTGCCGTGTACGACCTGTTCGGCAACGGCAAGGACATCCTGCGGGCGGGCTGGGGCATCTACTACGACTTCGGCTTCACCAACGCCAACATCCTGTTCCCGGCGCTGAGCGCGCAGGGAGGGTCGGGCGTGGTGTTCTCCGTCACGAACACCGCGGGCATCAAGAATCCCGACGGCAGCTTCTTCCACTTCGGGCAGCCAGTCTCGAACATCGCCTCGCTGAACGAAGTGAATCCGAACGGTCCGTTCTACAGCTCGCAGGTGTCCCCGCCCCAGACTCGGCAGCCCTGGACCAACCAGGCGTCGGTGGGCTGGTCGCACCAGCTGGCGCCGTCAACCGTCGTCGACGTCGACTATGTGCACACCAATGGACATGATCTGGGCGTCCGCTGGGCGCTGAACACGCGCGTCAACGGCGGCGCGCGGCGCTATGCGGATCTCCCGCTGAACCCGACGAACCCAACGCTGAACTTGAGCGTGGGGTCGAGCCAGTACGACGGCGTCAACATCGGCGTCCGCCGCCGGATGGATCGACACGTCCAGATGAACGTCTGGTACTCGCTCGCGAAAGCCACAGGCAGAGGCGGACAGGCCGTCGACGAGCTGACGACCAACCTTGTCCAGGATTCGACCAACCCCTTTGCTGACGTGCAGAATGGACCGGCCTTCCGTACCGACGCGCGCCATCGCTTCACCCTGAGCGCGATCATCCAGGCGCCGTGGGGCATCAACGTGTCGCCGATCTATCGCTATCGCTCGGCCACACCGATTCACAACTGGCTCGGCTACGACGCGAATGCAGACGGCGTCAGTAACGACATCACCGCGCTCGCGTATCAGTACACCGGAATCAGCGACACTGGCGTGGCTTCGTACAAGGAGATCGGCCCGTGCAAGACGGTCAACTGCGGTCGCGGCGCGTCGCTCTCGCAGCTGAACCTTCGGGTGTCGAAGGTGTTCCCCGTGGCGGGGCACCTCAACGTCGAGGCGATTGGTGAAGTGTTCAACCTGACCAACGCGATCAACCCGAACTTCACCACTGTCGGAGCGGCTGGTTTCGCGGCGCTCTACACGGGGACGCTGGCGAACCACACCCCGAACGCGTCGTTCATGAAGCCGAACGCATTCGCCGGCGACTCGGGTCAGCCCGAGCAGCGCGTCGGGCAGATCGGGTTCAGGATTACGTTCTAGTCAGTTTCCAGCTGCCAGCTTCCAGCTGGGTCGTCGGGCGCCGGGGCCTTCGGGCTTCGGCGCCCTTTTTTTAGTTTCCAGTTCCCAGCGCCAGCAGCCAACAGCTAACAGCCAGCCGCCAAATCGTGATGTGATCCCGACATGCCGTCCCCCCGCTTCACCCCTAACACCCTACGGTTTCTCCGCGCGCTCAAACGCAACAACAACCGCGACTGGTTCAAAGCACGGAAGGATGAATACGAGAAGTCTGTTCGCGGCCCCATGGTCGAGGTGATTGAGCGGCTCGCGGCGGACTTTCGCCGCTTCGCCCCGGAGCTTGTCGTCTCGCCGCAGAAGTCGCTGTACCGGATCTACCGCGACACCCGGTTCAGCGAGAACAAGACGCCGCTCAAGACGCACGTCGCAGCCGGATTTCCGTGGCGGGGACTGCCGCGCCATGAAGGCGCTGGGCTTTACTTTGAGGTTGCAGCCGGCTGGGTCTGGGCCGGCGGCGGGATGTGGGCGCCGCAGCCACCGCAGCTGCATCGCGTACGCGAGCACCTGTCGGATACGTATCCGGAGATCCAGCGCATCTCACGCACGAGCACGTTCCGGCGTAATCTCGGGGAGTTACAAGGCGACAAGCTCAGTCGTGTGCCTCGGGGATTCGTCAAGGACGATCCGGCGGCCGAGTATCTCAAGCACTATCGGTTCGTCGCCGGCCGCGAGTTCCCCGCAACGCTTGCAACCAGCCCCGAGTTCTACCCGACGCTCCTGCGCACGTTTCGAGCGCTGATGCCGTTGGTGAGGTTTCTGAACGAGCCGTTAATCTGAAGTTTCGAGTTACGAGCGTCCAGCTTAATTCCGCATTACGTCTGCATTTCTCATTGCGCGTGGGGCCCCACCCCCACGCGCTCTCGCTCGCGGGCGCCGCTTCGCGGCGCTTCCCTCCGGCCGCTCGCTCGGGCCGCAGGCGCTCGCCAGCAGCCAATCGCTACTTCTGAATTTCTACCAGCGCAACTTTGTTGACACCGCTCTCGGCGATCACCAGGTCTCCACCTTTGGTCGGCATCATGTTGCGGACGACGCCTCCGCCGGATGGGATGGTCCAGGTCTGGAACTTTTCAGTCTTCGGATCGAAGCGGACGAGCGTGTTCGGCCTGACGGCGGATTCGCTGTACCAGATGATGTCGTTGTACGCGGTGATGCCGTAAGGCTGCGATTTCGGTCCCCCGGGCGATGCCCACTCGGTGGCCTTCCCCGTCTTTGGATCGAAGCGGCCGAGATACCCACGGGAGTAGTCCGCATACCACAGCACGTCGTCGCTGGTGATCGCGACGCGCCGGGGCCGTGTGTCGGCATTCGGCAGCGGATACTCGGTGATCGCCATCGTCTCCGGATCGATGCTGCCGATCTTGTTGGTTCCGAATTCAACGAAGAATGGCACGCCGCGCGAACTGATGACCAGACCGTACGGGAGCGCTCTTGCAGTAGGTGCCGTCGCAATCTTGACGTCCTTGGTCCTAGGGTCGAGCCGGCCAACCATGTTGGCGCCCTGAACCGTGAACCAGAGGATGCCTTTCTTGTCGAACAGCGGCGTGTGCGGGTCGCGCGCACCTTCCGGAAGCTTGTATTCGGTGACCTCGCCGCTCGCAGGATTCAGTCTGCCGATATATCCCTTCGAATTCGCGGTAAACCAGATGTTGCCCTCGGTGTCGACGGTCAGCCCGTGCGGGCCGGACTGCTCGGTTGGCAGCGCGTATTCCTTGAACGCGCCGGTCTTCATGTCAACGCGCCCCATGCGATTCGAGAACTGACCCGTATACCAGAGCATCCCATCGGGAGTCGCGAGCGGATCGTGCGGACGCGAACCGAGCGTCGGCACCGCCCACTCCTTGAACGTCACCTTCGCGGGTCCGGGGATCACGACAGCCTGAGGACGAGGTTGCTCGGGGAAGCTGGTCGCCAGATAGGTTGTGACCGAGTCGGCGACATCGGGCGGCAGTGCGACCATCGTCGAGATGAGTGTGCGCCAGCCGTCTTTCGTATAGCCGCCCGAGTTCACAATCATGGTCAGGGCGTGACAGTTTGCGCAGAGCGCCTGCACGGTGTCCTTGCCCGCGCCGTCAGGAAGGTTGACCGGTGGGCCCCCGCGACCGCCCCGTCCCTGGGCCGCGAGGCTCAACGATGCGGTCAGCAGCGCGGCGCCGATTGAAAGTGAGAGCAGATGTTTGTTCATGGCGGTTATTCGTCCTTCCGCCTGAGGCGGAAGCCACAAGAGTAGTTAACCGACCGGCTGGCCGAGATCCTGCTCGATGTAACTCCTGACGATCGCATCAAAGCTCTCGTCCGGAGGAAAACCCAAATCGAGCGCGCGGGCGTTGTCGATCGCTGGCGGCCAGCCCAGCACCATGCGCTCGATCCGCTGGTCGCGCTCCCACTTGATACGCTTGGCGACGTCCGCTCCGGCAACGCGTTCGAGCGACGACGCCATTTCGCCGGCGGTCACCGAGATGCCAGGGACGTTGACCCATCGTTGTTTGCCGAGCGCGTCAGACGGCAGCTCGTTGGCCCGCATCAGGCCAGCGATGGCGGTGCGTGGCGACGCGACCCAGATACGCGCGTCGGGACGGACCGGACAAATGGCGTCCTCGCCATTCAGCGGCTCGCGGATGATGCCGCTTGCAAAAGATGATGCGGCGGCGTTCGGCCGGCCCGGACGGACGGTAATCGTCGGCAGCCTGAGCGATCGGCCGTCGATGAATCCCTTGCGCGTATAGTCGGCAACGAGCAGCTCGCCGATGGCCTTCTCGATGCCGTACGACGTCTGCGGGTTGAGCGCGGTCGAGTCGTTGAGCACCTCTGGGAGCTCGCCGCCAAACACGGCGACCGAACTGGTAAACACGACGCGCGGCCGGATGCCGATGCCGCGGCACCGTTCGAGAAGGATCCGCGTCGCATCGACGTTGATGCGCATGCCGAGATCGAAGTCCGCCTCGGCCATGCCGCTGACTACCGCGGCGAGATGAAAGATCGCACCCGTCTTCTCGTCGATCGCCGATTTCAGCAGCGACGGATCCGAGATGTCGCCCGTGAGCCTGGTGACGCGCGGGTCAGCAATCGCGGCCGGCTGCGCAACGTCGATCAGCAAAAGTTCGGTGATGGCCTGATCGTGTCCCTGGCCGTCCTTCAGTGTGCCCTTCTCCAGCAGTGCACGTGCGAGCCGCAACCCCAGGAATCCGGCACCGCCGGTGACGATGGCTTTCATGCGCGGTCGATCTTATCTCCTTTTCGATACACTGTCGGCAGGTGACTCATCTGCCCGAGACCGACACGGCTGACGGCGTCTACGCCAAGATCACGTGGCGCCTGCTGCCGTTCCTCATCCTCTGTTACATCGTCGCCTACCTGGACCGTGTGAACGTCGGGTTTGCGAGACTGCAGATGCTCGAAGATCTGCAGTTCAGCGAGACGGTCTACGGTCTCGGCGCGGGCATGTTTTTCATCGGCTACTTCTTCTTCGAGGTGCCGAGCAATCTGTTTCTGCACCGCGTGGGCGCCCGGATCTGGATCGCGCGGATCATGATCACGTGGGGACTGATCTCCGCGTCGTTCATGTTCATCCGGACGCCTGCGTCGTTCTATACCCTGCGCTTCATCCTCGGCGTCGCTGAAGCCGGCTTCTTTCCCGGCATCATCCTGTACCTCACCTATTGGTATCCCGCCGAGCGTCGGGCACGGATGGTTGCGCTCTTCATGGCGGCGCCGCCGCTGGCCGGCGTCTTCGGAGGCCCGCTCTCCGGCTGGATCATGCAGGCGCTCGCGGGCAGGCGGGGACTCGCCGGATGGCAATGGCTGTTTGTGCTCGAAGCGATTCCAGCCATTATCGTCGGCACCCTCGTTCTGCTGTATCTCGACAACGGAATCCGCAGTGCGAAGTGGCTCGACGATCGCGAGAAGGCAATTCTGGAAAAAGGAATCGAGAAGGATCGCGCCGCCGTGTCGGTTCACGCGTCGCTATCCGACGTGTTCGGGGACCGACGACTCTGGCTCCTCTGCCTGATCTACTTCTGCTGCGTCATGGGGCACTACGGGTTGACCTTCTGGATGCCGGTACTGATTCAGAACGCCGGGGTCAGCGGCACATTTCGGATCGGACTGTTCACCGCGATTCCGTATTCCGGGGCGGTCGTCGCGATGGTCCTTCTCGGATCGAGCGCCGATCTGCACCGCGAGCGCCGGTGGCACGCTTCCGTTCCGATGGTTGTCGGCGCGATCTTCCTCTCGCTCAGCGCCGTCGCCGGCACGCATACGACGCTGGCAATCACGTGCCTGACGATTGCCGCCGCTGGCGTGCTCAGCTCCGGGGCTCTCTTCTGGAGCCTGCCGACCGCGTTTCTCGGCGGCGTGGCCGCGGCGGCCGGAATAGCCGCCATCAACTCGGTCGGCAACCTTGCCGGTTTCGTCAGCCCGTACGTCGTCGGTTGGCTCAAAGACCTGACAAACAGCACGGAAGCAGGGATGTTTGCTGTTTCAGCGGTGCTGATTGTTGGAGCGGCAGCGATTCTGACGATTTCGCCGAAACTCGTGAACCGCTGATTCGCGGCTCGCGGTTCGCGCCCGCACTAGCCAGCGTATAACGTGAGCCCGCCGTCGACGCGTAGGACCTGCCCGTGGATGAACCGCGCGGCGGGCGTGCACAGGAACGCGACCGCGTTCGCCTGATCGCGCGGGGCGCCATATCGTTCGAACGTCCCTTCGTCGCGAAGATACGCGGCGTCGATCTTTCGCGTCGCCAGGAACCGCGCGGTCGCGGTCGCGCCCGGGCTGACGCAATTGACGCGCACGTGACTCTTGCGGGTTTCGAACGCCAGGCATCGCGTGTAGTGCACGATCGCGGCCTTAATCGTCGAGTACGCCACTTCGGGCGAGGTGCCGAAATGGCCAGCCGTCGAGGCGATATTGACGACCGCGCCACTGCGCCGATCGACCATGCCGTTGACGATCGCCTGGCACATCAGCATCGTCCCGACGAGGTTGCGATTCAGAAGCGCCCGAATATCTTCGAGCTTCACGTGAAGCGCGTCGTTCGGGTTGGGCTTTCCGCCCGTCGCTGCGATATCGCCGCCGGCGGCGTTCACGAGAATCGACACGGGCCCCAGGGCTGACTCGACCTCTCGAGCGATCGACTTTACCGCGGCATCGTCACCGATGTCGCCGGTCACCGCGTGCGTCTTCGTGCCGTGACGGGCGACCGCCGCAAGCGCCGCATTCAATTCGGCGAATTCGCCGAACTCGGCCGGAGACGTAGCGTTGTAATCGTGGATCGCCACGTCGGCGCCAAGTTCCGCCAGCCGCACCGCGATCGCGTGACCGAGACCGCGCCCGGATCCGGTCACCAGAGCCACTTCCCCCTTCAACGAAAACTCTGTATCCATCTCTCCCCTTTACATCCAGCCAAGCGCTCTTAGATTCTCGACACTCTTACCGAGCTGCGCCATCTCGTACTCGACGATCGCTGGCGTCGGCTGCTGTGTTTCCCACGGCGTCCGGTATTCGGCATTATCGTTCAGACGCTTCGTCTTGAGCCGCTCGAGGGCGGTACGAAGCTCGGTGGCCGGGCGGGCGGGATACTTTTCCCACCAGTCTGGCGCGAAGACGCGGACGTGCCGCACATCAAGCGCGCCAACCTCGATGGAGGCTGTGAGCCCGGCGTCATTCCCAGCCTTCCGGCTAAAGCCGGAAGCCACAAGATCTATCCCCGTGGCTTCTGCCGCCCCCTCTGTCGTAGCTTCCGCCTTCAGGCGGAAGATCTCGTCGGCAATCTCCTGCAATGGCACACACCCATCTCCAATCGGACATCGAATGAGTCTGAACCCCTCCGGCGTGAACTGCGAGACATAGTCCTTGAGATGGACGTGCAGGAGGCGAGGCGCCACGCGCCTCGTGAACGCCACCGGATCCTCAGCAACAGCAAATGGATTGCCGGTATCGAGCGCAATGCCCACGTTGGACCCGGCTTCCTCAGCGAGCGCCAGCAACTCTTCGCTGCCTAGATCCTGATGATTCTCGATCGCTACATTGAGTCCCGCATCGGCAGCCTTCGGCGCCTCGCGGTTCAGCGTCGCGCGCGCGTGTCTCAGCATCTGCTCCCACGTGTCACCCTGGCGGGCGCGTGCGCCTTCCAACACCGGCGTCAAGTGCATACGAATTGTGGTACCGCCGACCGCGCGTGTGGCGCGGATCGCTTCGTCCAAAGTTTCGCCAGGAACGTGCTGCAGCCAATAGCTGCAGAGGCGCGGCACGGGAGGCAACTCCTCGGCCAGCGCGGCCAGTTCAACGTCGGTCATGGGCGCGAGCCATCGTCCGTCGAACTCGAGGCATTTCGCGCCGATGTCGCACGCAATGCGGATGAAGCCTCGCAGTCCCGTACCGTCAGGATTGGCGCGCGCCGTGCCAAAGGCCTGCAGGCCGACGGTGTGAGTAAAGCCGTATGGGTTGAGGCCGATTTGGAACATTCGTTGTCAGTTCCCAGTTTCCAGTTTCCAGTTTCCAGACTCCAGAAAACCACAGCTACTCAATCACCAGAACCTCGTGATCCAGAATCGTCGGCAGTTCGAATCGAACCGATCCATTGAGACTGGCGGCAGTGACGACCCTATCTGCAACCAGTGAACGTGCTCGAGAGCCTCGCACCTCTTCCGTGAGCTTGACGCCAACCTTGATCGGCCCGACCGGGATCAACTCATCGATCGGACCACGCCACGTGCCCTCATTGGTCAGGTTGACGATGTGCAGGATCAGGCGGCCAGGCTGTCGATAGAGGTGGCAGTCGAGCAAACCTGGGCCTTCGACGGTCAGGGGGATGTCGTCGGTCGCGGCCCAACGCACGATATTGACCAGCAGGTTGCCGATGTCGCCGATGTTGTCGCGCGCGAAACGTCGATCCAGATCGGCTGCAAGGTAGCCGATGCGTGTACCGTCGGGCCGCTCGTTGACGACGAGGCCTGGAATGTCCGTTCGATCCTCCCGCAACCAGACAGCCTCTGGAGGAAATGCCGGGCGAGGCGGCACGTACGTCATCAGTGCGTGCGCATTCGGGCCTATGGTCATGGGGCCAAGCGACCCGCCATATGGCAGGATGTCGGTTTGATCAAATCCTTTCAGCGCCGCGTGACGCGTGCCCGCCGCCGGCGGTTCGGACGCGACGTGCGGTCCGGCCGCCTTCGCGCGAAGCTCGGGCACCAGCCGAAGATACGTCTGTTCATTGACGGTCGCAGCTTGCCGCCGTCCCGCAGCGGTGCGCCATGCATGTGACGTTGGAAGCGCGACGCCAAACAGCTCGCCAAGAGCCAATTCCGACCTGGGCTCGCCCCACTCGTCGAACAGGCTCGTCACACCCGACGCAACGACTCCCCGTCCACGAGTAGCGAATGAGCGAATCGCGGCGACCTGCGCGTCGGTCAACGAGCCGAGATTCGGCAGGATGAGCACGCGAAGGCCGGCGGCGTCGCGCTCGAGATCGTCAGCGTGGACGAAGACATATGGGATCCGCCCACGAGTCAGCGCCTGCATGAATCCACGCTGCGGCAGGTTCACCATCAGTTCCGCATCGTCGCGCCCGAAGAAATCGTGGTTGCGCTGCGAATACACGATGCCAACCGTCGCGACCGGCTGCCTCCGTCCGAGATACTGTTCGTGCTTCGCATGCCACTCCGCCATCGCCACCGGAGTCGCGTACATTCGCCGATCTTCGTGATACGCATTGACGTAGTGCCACCACGGTTGAATCCCGCCGGCAAACGCCTCCAGCGCCCACAGGCGCACCTCGGGCTCCGGTCGTGTCGACAATCGAAACGTCGCGCCTGACGTCTGGTAAAGCGCGAAGCTTTCGGGCGCCAGCTTGTCCCAGCCAAGCAGGCCGTGCACGAGTTTTCCAGTCTGACCATTTGCCTGAAAACCCGTACTGTCCGAGCGACGCTGGTTGTCCAGCATGATGAGTTCAGAGCGGCGGCAGATCTCGCGATAGTCCCGGAATTCAGAAGCAGAAGCACCGACAGTACCTCCGATCATGCCGACCCACAGGCATGCGGAGCCTCCTGCCTCGCGGGCCGTCTTGTTGTACAGATCCCAAATCTCGAGGCGACAGGCGTAGCTCCACTCGATCCACGAGCGATACACGCGATCGTCCCAGTCGGCACGCTGCGGAAGATCGAAACCGCGATCGTTCTTGAACTTTGCGCGGCAGTTGTCGCAGACGCAGATGTTCGAGCGCGACAGACCGCTCCAGCTGTTGTCGGTGAATCCTTCAGGCTTGTACCTGCTCGCGACCTCGCGGAGGATCGCAGGGATGTGCTCTCGGTAATACGCACCGTTGACGCAGGGCATGTTCAACGACGCATCCCGCGGATAGGGACGGCCCGCAGCATTGCGAGTAAACCAGTCGGGATGCGCTTTGTAGATCTCGTCGCCGGCGCCGTTGGAGTCCATTCTGGCGAACACGACAATGCCGTCCTCCCGTGCGGCCTTCAGGAGATCGCCGAAGAGATCCCGATCTCCCAGAAACTCGGCACGCCGGTGGAAAGGAATCGCGGTTGGGTAGTACGCCACGATGCCGCCGGCGTTGACGACGATGCCCTGGGTGTGGGTGCGCTTCCACTGCTCGCGCCACCACGGGATGTCGTAGCGGGTCACATCGAGCTCGGCGATGTTGGTCTGCATCCAACGGACGGTGCGGCGATACCACGTGTCCGAATTCGTTGGGGCCTGGGCGGCCGTCGCTGGAGACCCGCGAAGCGCCGACAGCGTACCTACCGCTGCGGCAAGCTCGAGAAAGTCGCGGCGGGAGAGATCGGAAGTCATGAACGGGATGGTACAACGAGTGGCGGGGAACGAATCGCCGACACTCGTAGCGCGGAGCTTTCGCTCCGCGTCAGACCGTCTTTGATCCAAAATGTCTGTTCGTATGAGCCTCACATTCAACGTTGGCATGATCGGGTACGGCTGGGCGGCGACGGCCCACATCGCTGCGATCAACGCAACCAGACAGGCGAAGGTCACGGCAGTCTGGTCGTCGCGAACGCTATCAGCGGACGAGCTGAGCGCCACTCACGGAACACGCATCACGCCTCACACGAACCTCGAGGCGATGCTCAGCGATCCGTCCATCGACGTCGTCGACATCACGAGTTATCCGAATCAGCACGCAGCGCAGCTCATTGCCGCTGCGCGACATGGCAAGCACGTGATCGTCGAGAAGCCTCTTGCCATCGAGTGGGCCGAAGTGCTGGCGATGAAACAGGCCATAGCTGACACGGGCGTACAGACCTGCGTGTGCCTCGAGTGCCGCTATTCGTCGCAGTTCATCGCGACCAAAGCGGTGATCGATGCCGGGCTGCTCGGCTCGCTCCACTATGGCGAAGTGGATTACTACCACGGCATCGGACCCTGGTACGGACAGTATCGATGGAACATCAAAAGACACCTCGGCGGCAGCGCGCTGTTGACCGCTGGCTGTCACGCGATCGATGCGTTGCTTCTCTGCATGAACGCGGACGTCGAGGAGGTCACGAGCTATGCCTCGCAGAGCGCAAATCCAATCTTCGCGGCCTACGAATATCGGACGGCGTCGACGTCGATTGTGAAGTTCAAGAATGGCAGCGTCGGGAAGACGGCGGCGATCGTCGACTGTCTGCAGCCTTACTACTTCCACACCCACCTCGTAGGCAGCGAAGGCAGCCTTCTCGACAATAGATTTCATTCGCAGAAACTCGCCGGCCTGAATCGACACGCGTGGAGCGCGCTGTCGATGAAGCTTCTCGACAGCGGCGACGTCGGCGATCACCCCTACGTGACTCAGTTCCAGGCATTCTTCGACGCGCTGGAGCAGGGCCAGGACATGCCGCTCACCAGCTTCAGCGATGCCTTCGTCACCCATCGTGTGATGGCCGCGGCGGACAAGTCAGCGAACGATGGAAGGCCGGTGAAGCTTGCCGAAATCCCTACGCAATAGTGGAAAGGGTGCCAGGAGTGTGCTCGCGATCGCGGCCCACCCAGACGACATCGAGTTCATGATGGCCGGGACGCTGATCCTGCTCGCAGACGAAGGGTGGCAGGTTCATTGTCTCAACCTCTCGAGCGGAAATCTCGGCAGCATGAATTTGCCGCCGGCGAAGACCGCGCAGGTGCGGAGAAAAGAGGCCCAAAACGCCGCGCGATCGATCAACGCCACGTGGCACCCGTCGATTTGCAATGACCTTCAGATCTTTTACGACGATCGGACACTCCGTCGAGTGGCGGCGATCGTTCGCGAAACCGATCCCTCAATCGTCCTGACGCACTCTCCGGACGACTACATGGAAGATCACATGAACACGGCCCGACTTGCGGTAACCGCCACGTTCGCGAGGGGCGTGCCCGGATACCGCACGGTGCCGTCACGCACGCCCGTTCAGACGGCCGTCACCATCTACCACGGCAGCCCGCACGGACTGTGCGATGGACTCCGGCGACGAGTCGTGCCGGAAGGATTCGTCGACACCACCTCGGTCCAGGAACGAAAGCGCGAGGCGCTCGGTTGCCACCGCAGCCAGCGCGACTGGCTGGACGCGACGCAGGGGATGAACAGCTACATCGCGACGATGGACGAGTTCGCGCGAAGGCTGGGCTCGATGTCGCGCAGGTTTCGCTACGCCGAGGGCTGGAGGCGCCACCTTCACTATGGTTTCGGCGATGAACAGGCAGATCCGTTGAGCGACGCGCTCGAGGGACGCTACCTGATAAACGCGCGCTACACGCGCGCGCTGAAAACGCACGTATGAGACGGCACAGCGCGATCGCACCCGACTGGTGGGACTACACGACGCTGAACCCCGAATTGACCGAGGAAGCCGCGCGCCTCAGGCCGCGGGATCTGATTCGACTGTCGCGGCGCGGGTTCACCGTCGTCTTTTATGACACGCTCGAAGAGTTCTACCTCGCGGAGGCGCTCGAGTACATCGACGCGTGGCGTCAGAGCACCGACGACAAGCCAGTTGGCATCTGCGGCCCCATCGGGCCGACCGAACAGCTTCCGCTCGTCGCGCGCATCGTCAACGCACTCGAGCTCAACGTGCGCTCCGGTCATTTCTGGGGCATGGACGAGTGGTTCGACGCCAGGACCGGACGCGAGATTCCCGTGACTCATCCGCTCAGCTTCGAACGAGCGGATCGAGAGCTCTGCTTCGACCGGATTCGACGTTCCCTGCGCATGCCTGACGCGCATTTGCACTTTCCAAAGGCTGACACGACGGCCTACCGCAGATCCTGGGACGCCGGCGTGCGCTGCGCCGTCATGCAGGGCGGTCAGGGAGATGTGAAGCACTGGGCGTTCAACGACCCGCCGCAACGGAAGGGCAAGTACAAAGACGAACCACCGCCAGCCAGCGACTATCGCAAGCTGACGACGCGCATCGTCGATCTGCATCCGCTGACGATCGCGCAGAACGCGCGCACCAGCGGCGGCGGAAACATCAGCGCCGTACCGACGAAAGCGATCAGCGTTGGACCGGTTGAAACCTGGAAGGCCGAGAAGGTTTCAATCTGGCACGCCGGGACGCACGATAACCCATTCGGGCAGCGGCTCACGGCGCTGATGATCTCGAAGCGAATTGTCGACACCGCGGTGCCGATGTCGCTGCTGGCCGACCATCCGAACGTACAGTTCAACTATTTTCGCGGCGGGCTTGGCACCTGCGAGGTGGAGATGCATTGAGACGTGTCGACATTTCTTAGTGCGCGTGGGGCCCCACCCCCACGCGCTCTTCCGCTTGTCCTTGTCGCAAATGACGACCGAGCCGCGAGCCGCGAAATCAATACATGACAAACGCCCAGAGCGTATCGCCGGTCGCGACGAGCAGATACTGCCGCCCGTCAATCAGATACGTTTGCGGCGGGTTGGTGACGCCGCCAATCTTCGAGTGCCACAGCGCCTTGCCGGTGAACGCGTCGTGCGCCACGATGTTGCCGGCGCCGTCGCCGGCGAACACGACCTTCCCGGCGGTTGTCAGCACGCCGCCGCCACCGCCCGCGCCTCCCTCGTACTTATAGCGCCACGCCGCCTTGCCGGTTTTGTAGTCGAGCGCGGTGAGGAAGCTTCCCCCGGTCCCTGCACGCGACTCGAGATGTCCGCCGAGGCCCATCGATCCACGTGGATCAGTGTCGAGCAAGTAGAAGATCGAGTAGATGTTGTCCTCGCCAACGTAGAAGAGGCCGCTGTCGGGCGAAAACGCCGGCGGTTCCCAGTTGATCGTGCCACCGGCGCTCGGCGACACGATGGATCCACCGATACTGGCATCCTTCTCGATGTTTCGTTTCGGGCGTCCCTTTTCATCAAGAGTCTTTACCCAGTTCGTGGCCGAGCCGTACTTCTGCGTCAGCAGGTGCTCGCCGGTGGTGCGATCGAGCACGAAAAAGTAGCCATTGCGCGCCGCGGTCATCACCAGCTTCCGCATCCGCCCATTGAACATGGCGTCGGCAAGGACGGGCGTCTGCGCCGAGTCCCAGTCGTGCATGTCATGCGGCGCGGTCTGGTAGTACCAGCCCATCTTTCCGGTATCGACGTTCACCGCGATGAGCGACCCGGTGAACAGGTTGTCCATGTTTTCGTCACCGCGGCCAGGCGTGTACGCGGGTGTCGGGTTCCCGGTGCCGAAGATGTAAAGGTGGGTGTCGGGATCGTAGGCGCCCGGCAGCCACGGCTGCGCGCCCCCGTGACGCGCCGCGTCGAGGCTCGGCCATGTTTCCAGCCCGGGATCGCCTGGATTCATCGGCACGGTGTAGAACCGCCACTGCAGTTCGCCGGTTTCCGGATCGAATGACTGCAGGAAGCCCGGCATGTCGAGATCGTTGCCGGTTCCGGCGAGCACATGGTTGCCGATGACAATCGGCGCTGCCGTCGAGAAGTACTGCTGACTGAAATCAGAAATGACCTTGTGCCAGCGCTCCTTGCCGGTCTTCGCTTCGAGCGACACCAGGTAGTTGTCCGGCGTCTCCATGTAGAGGTAGTCGTGCCACATGCCGAAGCCGCGCGTGGCGATGTGCGTGCCGCCGCGTGATTTCCAGAAGTAGTGCCAGAGCACCCGGCCGTCACGCGCGTCGATCGCCCACGCGTTATCCGGCGCGGTCAGATAGATCGTGCCGTCCACGACGAGGGCCGACGCCTTGATCGTGGGCGGCCCGCCCGCCGGATAGTCGCCGGTTCCTTCACCGCCGATGATGTAATTCGGCGACTGACCGCCGCGCCCGCCGCCAAGGTCGCCGCCCGAGCCGGTCATTGTCCCGCCGGTCAGCCGCAGTGTCCACGCGAGCGTCAGGTTCTTCACCGTCAGCTGATTGATCTGCTTGAGCAGGCTGTAGCGCCGCCCGGAATAGTCGCCGCTGTAGGTCAGCCACTCATCCTGCAGCGGCTTGAGGATTCTGGCCGGGTCGAGTCCGCGCCCCTGCGCGAGCAGCAGCGCCGGAGAGACGGCCACCGCAGCGGTGATCAGGAGTTTCTTGAGTGTCATTTGAGTGTCGCCAGGTAAGCGGTTACGTCGTGCATGTCCTTGTCGGTCAGCATTGCTGGCAGATTCTTGTGGAACTCCAGCGGATCCTTGACCTCCACTTTCGGCAGAGCGCCTTCGCGACGAATCGTTCTGAGCCGCCCGTCGTCAAGAAGCAGCGTCACGAAGAAGTTGTCAAGCCGCGCGAGCTGCCCGGTCACCTTCTCACCATTCGCCAGCGTGACGGTTGCGGTCACCGTCCGGCGATCCGAGGTCTCGGCCGCCTGGCCGCCGCGACCGCCCCGTCCGCCGCGCCCGCCACCTCCGCCGCCGACGACCCAGTAGGTTTGCAGCGCCTTGGCTTCATCCACTTTGGTTGCGATGCCGGCGAGATCGCCGGTCGGCGAATGACAGCTGCTGCACTTGGCCGCGAAGAACACCTCACCGGCTTTGGCATCGCCGACCAGCGCATTGGGCGGAGGCGTATCACTCTCCGGAGGCGCGCCTTGATTGCGTGACGTCGCCACGATGCTGTGAATGTACTCGGCGACGGCTTTCACATCGTCGTCGGTGAGCTGCGGCAGCGGCGGCATCCCGCGTTCCGCACGCGCGCCGCGGACGATCGGGAGGATCAGCTCCCCGTGTTGATCCATCAGCACGACCCCCGACCGAAGCAGGTTCGGACCGCCGGTGACGCCGCCCCGGAGATCGGCGCCGTGGCAGCTGCTGCAGTTCGTGATGAAGATCGGCTTCCCGCGCGCGATGACTTCGGGATCGCCAGGCGGCCGCTGCTGCGCCGGAAACGTGGCCATGCCACGTCCAGCCTGGCCTCGGCCTCCACGCCCACCACCGGGGGCGGGCTGCTGCGGTGCGTCGGCCGGCGGTTGCTGGGCGGGCGGCGTCTGCGGCGGCGTGCCCTGCGCTGCAACGTGCGCGGCGACTATCGTGAACCCGGCCAGCGACATGGCCAGAAGTCCTTTCGTCATGTGCATTGTGACCTTCCGCCTTCGCGACTTGTTGAGTCCAAAATCATATCCGCCGCGCGGGCCGACGTCCACCGGTCCGGGACGAGCAGCGGGCCGCAGCAATTGGCGAATCGGTGAACTGGTGAGTTGGTGAATTTACATCGCGCGGCTACCGCCGCGCGTTTACAGGCACGCGCAGCGAGTGCGAAGCCAATTCACAAATTCACCAATTCACCAACCCACCAATTCGATTTGCGGCTAGCATTAGCACCCAACGAGGTGATCCATGCGAGCGATTCGATGCTTCTCCATAGTGTTGCTTGCAGGCGCATGCCTGCTGCCTGGCGGAACGATCCTGCGCTCGGTGTCTGCCCAGGGAACCGCGGCCCGGACGCTGCGGATTATTGCGTTAGGCGCGCATCCGGACGATGCCGAGCTGAAGTTTGCGGGAACGGCTGCGCTTTTTGCCGCGCAGGGGCACAAGGTCAAGCTCGTCGCCCTGACCAACGGCGACGTTGGTCACTTCTCGCAGGCCGGCGGGCCGCTCGCGCAGCGGCGCAAGGCCGAAGTCGAGGCGTGCCACAAGACCCTCGGCGTCGAGACCGAGGTGTTCGACATCCATGACGGCGAACTGATGCCGGACCTCGAGACCCGGAAGAAGCTCGCGAACGTGATCCGCGAGTGGCAGGCGGACATCGTCCTCTCGCACCGGCCGTGGGACTATCACCCGGATCACCGGGCGGTGGGCAAGCTGGCCGAAGACACCGCGGTCGTCGTCGCCGCTCCGTACTTTGCGCCCTACACGCCGCCGACAAAGGGCAACCCGATCTACCTGTTCTATTCGGACCCGTTCAAGAAGCCGTACCCCTTCGACCCGATTCTCGCCGTCGGCATCGACGATGTGGCGCAGAAGAAGTGGGACTGCATCTCGGCGCTGCCCTCGCAATTCGGTGACGCCGACTCCTGGCAGGCTCGATACGGCCGCAATGTTCCAGCCGACGAAGCAGGTCGAAAGGCGTTTCTCCTCGACATCGTCAAGCAGCGCAATGCGAACGAGGCGAATCAGTATCGCGACCTGCTGGTCAAGCTTTACGGTGAACAGAAAGGGCGTGCGATCAAGTACGCGGAGACATTCGAGCTGAATCAGTACGGCGCCGCCGCCACGGCGGATCAGTTGAAGCAGATGTTCCCGACTTTCGGAAAGTAAAAGGTATAAGTCAAAAGTTAGAAGTGATCTTTTGCTTGTGCCTTTTAACTTTTCACTTCTAACTTTCTAAGCGTCGCAGATCCCTATCGCCTTCTCCAGCGTGGCGATCGGCTCGTGTCCCGCTGACGGCGAGTACTCGTGCGAGACGAAGCCGGTGAAGCCGAGATCGGCAATCGCCTGCATGACGAACCGGTAATTGAGCTCGTTGGTCTCGTCGATTTCGTGACGTCCGGGATTGCCGCCGGTGTGGAAGTGACCGATCCACTGGAAGTGATCCTGGATGTTGCGGACGATGTCGCCGTCCATGATCTGGGCGTGGTAGATGTCGTAGAGGATCTTGACGCGAGGTGAGTTCACGCGCTTCATCACGTCTACGCCCCACGCGATGTGATCGAACATGTAGTCCTTGTGATTCACCTTGCTGTTCAAATACTCCATGCAGATCGTGATCTGTTTGTCCTCCGCGTGCGCTTTGACCTGATTGAGGAAGGCGACGCAGTTGTCGGATCCTTCGGCATCCGCCATCCCGTTGCGATTGCCGGAAAAGGTAATGATGTTGGGGACACCGTTCGCCGCCGCTTCGTCGATCGCGGCATTCATCAAGCCGAGCAGCTTCTCGTGATTCTCCTTGCGGTTGAGCGCCGTGGCAATGGTCCCGCCCGGGCCGCTTGGATACATCGACGGCACGAGGCCGTACTTCTTCAGCGTCGGCCAGTCGTTCGGCCCGATGAGATCGAAACCCTTGATCCCGAGGCGCGCGGCTTCGCGACAGCTGTCCTCGAGGTTGGCGTTGCGTCCGAATACGCCACGCGTCACGCCTTGTTTAATTCGTCCCTTCCGAGTCGGAAGCGCGGCCGCGGCCTGAGTCGCGGCCCCCGCCTGAGCCGGGGAACCGGTCGCGGTTCCAGCTACCAATGACGCGGTGACGGCACCGAGAAACTCTCTGCGTCGCATGGAAATACCTCGCTCGTCTGAGAGGCTGTAAGATACCAACCGCAGTTGCCACTTGCCAGTGTCCAGTTTCCAGTTATTGCAGAAGTTCACTGGAGACTGGGAACTGGGAAGTGGAAACTTTTATGCAGAAAGAGCATTCATGTCTCGATTCCTGACCGCCTGCGTGTGTGTAGTCGCCACGGTTCTGTTGACGGCCCAAGGTCGCGCGCAAACTCAGCCGTCAAATGGCGGCGGCACGCTCGTCTATTTCGGCACGTATACGAATACGAAATCTCAGAATAGCAAGGGCATCTACATGTCGCGGCTGAACATGGAGACCGGAATGCTGTCTCCGGCAGAGCTCGCGGTCCAGACCGTGGACCCCAGCTTTCTCACGGTTCATCCGACGGGTCGATTTCTGTATGCCGTCAACGAGATCGACACCTACCTCCACCAGCCGACGGGAGCGGTCAGCGCATTCGGAATTGACAGGACAACGGGACACCTCAAACCGCTGAATGAACAGCCAACGGAAGGCTCGGGCCCCGCGCACCTCACCATCGATCGAGACGGCAAGAACGTCCTCGTCGCCAACTATGGCGGCGGGACCGTCACCGTGGTGCCGGTCGCCAAGGACGGCACGCTGAAGTCACCGTCCATCTCCGTGCAGCACAAGGGGCACAGCCTCGATCCGGAGCGGCAGGCCGCGCCGCATGCGCATTCGGTCACGCTCGATCCTCAGAATCGCTTTGCCTATGTCGCGGATCTGGGGTTGGACTGGATCGTCATCTATCAGTTCGACGGGCGCAAAGGCTTGCTGAAGCTGAACGACCCGCCCAATGCCAAGCTCACCCCGGGCTCAGGACCGCGGCACTTCTCGGTCCATCCGAGCGGCCGATTCGGCTACGTGATCAACGAGCTGAAGGTCACCGTGACGGCCTTCACGATTGACCCGAACGGAGGGCTGACCGAGCTGCAGACGGTTTCCGCGCTTCCTCCGAAGCAGGCTCCCGGTAAGGATGTGAGCGGCGCCGAGCTCGCGGTGGATCCGTCGGGACGTTTTCTGTACACATCCGTGCGCGGCGACAACAGCATCGCGTTCTACAGGATCGATCAGAACACCGGCAAGTTGACCTACGTCGAGAACACGCCGACCCACGGCTACACGCCGCGCGGCTTCGGCATCGATCCAGAGGGGAAGTATCTGCTGGTCGGCAACCAGCAGTCAGACAACGTCGTCGTTTTCAGAATTGATCCGCAGAACGGTCAGCTCACGCTCACGGGCAGCGACATCAATGTCCCGGTGCCGGTGTCGGTGGCTTTCGTGAAGTGAAACCGGGTCACGTTAAAAGTAGAAAGTTAAAAGGCACAAGTACTTTTAACTTCTAACTATTTACTTTTTACTTTTCCAGAGCCCCGAGCCCAGGCCCCGTCAACTGCCCCGTCGCCATCAACCCGTTCTTGATCGTGAACAAGCCAGGAAAGCGGTTCTCCCAATCGCGGTTGGCGGCGGGGACAAACTGGCGTGCGTTGGCTTCGATGCCGGCGTTGCCGGGGACGCGCGCCGCGATGCCGGCTGAATGTATCAACGACGCGCCTGGGCAGGTCAGGTCCTGAACGCACAGGAACATCCCGAATTTCTGCCCCGCGGCGGCCATCAACATCGCCTGGCTCTGGCCCTTGCAGGCCTTCAACGCGACGCCGGTGTAGCCCATCTCACGCGCGAGCAGCAGCGACTCCAGGTCGGTCAGCGATTCGTCAATCACCACAGGGCGGAGCTTTGCCGCGTCGTGCATGACGTTGGCGCGATCCTTTGCGAGATCGCGCGCGGTCGGTTGCTCGATGTAGAGAATGCGATCGAAGCCGGTCGGCGTGGCTTCGCGCAGCCGGCGAAGGAACTCGAGCAGGTAGGCGACGTTCGGGCATCCCTCGTTGAAATCCAGCGAGTACTTCCACTCGGTGGCGCCGCGCGCAGCCTGAGCACGGTTGACAATCCGATCGATCCGGACGACACGCTCGAAGTCTGCGGGCAGGTTGCCGCCATTGAGCTTGATCTTGAACCGGATGAGCCCGTCTCGCGGAATCCACTCTTCGAGCGTATTCGGCAACCCGTCGTCGATCCGCTTTCTCGACTGCATATCCTCGGCATCGAGCGGATCGCTTGCGCCTACCGAGTGAAACACAGGGATGGTCGGGCGCGGCGCCGACGGCACGTAGCGATCGAGGTATTCCCCCTTGAACGACGGTCCAAGATCGGCGGAGAGATCGCGGCTCATGAACTCTCGGCCATACGCTTCGTACACGCTCCGGCCGAAGGCCTTGCCGTAGGCATCGTGGATCGCGGCGTCGAACGCGCTCGCGACGACCAGCGTACACAGCTTGGGAATCGGAACCGGAAGCGGCTGCGCGCGCGAGACGTCGGCAGCAGCGCGAAGGTACTGGGGTTCGAGCACCCGGAACAGATCGATCGGGTGCCCCTTGTCGTCGCAGTCCGCGGTGATATCGCGAAGCCTGCCGGCGAGCGTGCGCATTGCCCCGAGACCCGCGTCCTGCGAGGCCGCGGGAAACGCCCAGGCATTCCCAAGCGTCATCGAGCCAAGGCCGCTCGCCTCACGACCGCCGTTGGTGCGTACACGGCACCTGACATTTAAAATCGTGACGCGATCGACCGACCGGCCGCCGAACTGGTAAGGCGCGCGGTACTGGAAGTCCTCGAACTCGTGCCGGACTTCCAGGATACGCATGTCGTTTGGACGATCGGCGACGAGCGCGGGCGCGCGACCGGACAGAGGCGCAGCCACGGCGACGATTGGCGCAACGCAGACTTGGCGCAGCACCATACGCCGCGTCACGCCCTCCCGATCGTCGTCCTCAGACGCACGCGCTCTCATTGCACTGTGGATTCTACATCCTGACTTCCGACTAAAGCCGGAAGCCACAGAGTACGAATCCGGCTGCAGAGTACAAATCCTGCGGCTTCCGCCTTTAGGCGGAAGATCCTGCGACTGCGGCTTTTGTCGCCTCAGCGAGCACGCCGCGCATGTATTCGGCGGCGAGCCTCGCGTTCAAATCGGCAAAGTCGAGACCGACCGGCTTGCCATCGACCGGCGGAATCGGATGGCACAGCTCGTAACCGGTGTAGCCCTCATACCCGATCTCCTGCATGCCGAGCGCGAAATCGAGGTAGTAGTCTTCCGGCGTGAGCGTCTCGTCGGGGTTGCGCACGAGGCCGAGGATCGAACCGTCGGCGGCACGCTGGTACTCGCCGCCGAAGTGGGTCAGCACCTGCAGTCCGGCAACTTCGCGCGCCGCATCCTGCATCGAAGTGACGCCCTGCTTTGCGGCCAGCGGTGCGTCGAGGCACGCTTTCACGTGGGGCGAGTCGACGTCACGAATCATCCGCAGCATGTCGGCGGGATTGTTCGTGACCGGCGCATGATTCTGGAGCGCCAGCGTGACGCCCGCGTCGCCTGCCCAGCGTGACGCCTCCACCAGCCCGTCGCGACACAGCGCCCACGTCTGTTCCGGTGGGATCTCGAGGTGCGCGTCGCGCCAGACCTGACGAGCTTTTGTGTATCTCGCACCCTCGGCGGTCATCGTCAAACCCGGCCACGCGGCAAACACGCGAAGGGTTTTGACCCCGAGATCCGCCGTCGCGCGAATCAGATCCCGCACGTAGATCAACTGGCTCTCGCGCTGTTCGGGCACCGGGTTGCTGAAATCGTTGTTGGCGGCAACGGCATAGATGTCGATGCCGGCATCGTCCGCCTTGAGCCGTAGCTCCTGGCAGCGCCGTTTCGTCAGGTCGAGCGGGCTGCCATGCGGCCGCTTCCCGTCGATCTCGATGCCGTCGTAGCCATATTCTTTCGCGCGGCCGATCAATTCCTCGACCGTCAGAGCCGGGCCGCGGTACCACATGCCAAGGTAGGTGATCGAGTAGAGACCGAGTCGCATGATCAGTTTCCAGTGTCCAGTTGCCAGTTTCCAGTTCTTGCCGGCCTTCGCTCGTGGCTTAGCGGCGAAGGCGGACCTCAGTTTCTCAGTTTCGGTCTCCAGTTTCCAGTCACACCAACTTCATCTCCCGAATCGCTTTCCCCGCCCCCCGGATATTGTCCAGCCGCATCTCCGAGTACTTCCTCGACAAGAGCACACCGTGCGCTCCGCCGGCGAACGCGGCCTTCACCGCGTCGTACACATCGGACGGCTGCGTCTTCTTGCTCGTCGCGGCGGTGGGAATGTCAACGTCGATGCCCGGCCAGATTTTCAGATTTGGCCCGGCACCGGCAATGGCGCGCGCCGTCTCGCGACGAACGTACTCGGCTCCCAATCCATTGGCCGCCAGCTCGTTCAACGGACGATCGTGGTACTGCTGCACGTCGTAGGTCAGCGCGAGCGTGGCGTCTGGCGTCAGGTCTGCAAACAGCGAACGGTTCGCGTTCCTCACGTACTGCGCCAGGCGTTCGCCGCCGCACAGCCCATACATGACGACTTTCAGAAAGTCAGAGTACTGACTGAATTCCGCGTAATCCTGCTCGGCGCGATAGAAGGGCGAGAACGAGTTGTTATGCCAGATATGCCAGCCGATCCCTTTGGCGGGAGCGATCTGGTGGGCGAGTTTGTACATGTCGCGATACGTGTCGTCCAGCGCGTCGTTCCAGAGACGCTCCCACGCGAGGATCTCGGGATACTTCACGAGCAGCCGCCAGAAGGTCACGAAAGCGCCGTCGGCCGGCTTTTGGCCGTTACCAACAGCGGCACTCCACTTCATGAGGCTCGTATATCCCTCTTTCGCGCGATCGACGTTGATGCCTTCTTTGCGCGCAGCGTCAAGGCAGTACTGGCAGAAGCACGCGACGCGTCCGCCCGCCCCGGTGCCACCGTGATTCGTAGCGAGCAGACTCCCAAGGGGACCCTGACGCTCGCTCCCCCACATCAATCCGTCCACGTCGTACGAGCGCAGGTAATCCTCGACGAGGCCGAGCCAGAAGTTCCGCGTGTTCGGGTTCCGCGTGCACGCCGTGGTCGCCGGTGGCCCCGCCAACACGACCTCACGGGCACGATCGAAGCCGGGCACGTCAGCCGCAAACACATCTTCGAACCAGGCAATGACTTTCATGCCGCGTTGGTGCGCTTTCGGCAGCACATCGCCGAGCACGTCGTAGTTGGGATGATCGGGCGCACGCTCGGGCGCAATGCTGGTGTTCTTGTAGTACTGCGGATGCGGCGTCGCGTAGTTGCCGCCGCGGAACGTCGAGGTGTCGTACTCCTGCTTGCCGTGATCGGGCAGCGGCTGGTTCGGCAACTGGCGGCCCGCAATGCCCCGTCCGTAGGTGAACGTGGCGACAAAGAGCGTATTGACGGCGGCGAGTTCGTGAAGGCTGTCGAGCACGTGATCGGTGCCCTCGTCCACGAACGACACGGCGCCCACTTGTATGCCGATCATGGGCAGCATTTTGGGCGCCTGTAATGACCGCACCCCGCCGAGCATCGCCCCACCCGCGAGCACGCCAGAGGTTTCGAGGAATTCGCGACGGTCCATGACGCCTCCTTGTGGGGCGTCATCATGTCACGAAAAAAAGCCGGGGCAAGCAACAAGCCCACCCCGGCGTTTCTGTCTGCATTTATCAATGCGCGTGGGGCCCCACCCCCACGCGCTCTCGCTCGGCGACTTCGCGCCTCGCTCGGGCCGCAGGCGCTCCCTTGTCCCTTGTCCCTTATCCCTTGACCAGCGTCAGTACCGATAGTGTTCGGGCTTATACGGCCCTTCGACCGGCACGCTGATGTAATCCGCCTGCTCCTTCGACAGCTTCGTCAGCTTGACGCCGAGGTGACCGAGGTGGAGACGCGCGACCTCCTCGTCCAGATGCTTCGGCAGGATGTACACCTTCTTCTGATACTTGTCGTTGTGCTGGTGCAGCTCGAGCTGCGCGATCACCTGATTGGTGAACGACGCCGACATCACGAAGCTCGGATGACCCGTCGCGCATCCGAGATTGAGCAGCCGCCCCTCCGCCAGCACCATCACGCTGTGGCCGTCGGGGAACCGGTACTCGTCGTACTGCGGCTTGATGTTGATCCGCTGGATGCCCTTGACCTTCTTCAGCCCGGCCATGTCGATCTCGTTGTCGAAGTGGCCGATGTTGCCGACGATCGCCTTGTCCTTCATCCGCGCCATGTGCTCCGCGGAGATGATGTTCAGGTTGCCCGTCGCGGTAATGAAGATGTCGGCCGTCGCCACCATGTCGTCGAGCGTCTTGACCTCGTAGCCTTCCATTGCCGCCTGTAACGCACAGATCGGATCGATCTCGGTGATCACCACGCGGCAGCCCTGACCGCGAAGCGCCTGCGCGCAGCCCTTGCCGACTTCACCGAAGCCGAAGACGACCGCGACCTTCCCGCCGAGCATGACGTCCGTGGCTCGATTGATTCCGTCCACGAGCGAGTGACGGCAGCCGTAGATGTTGTCGAACTTGCTCTTCGTCACCGAGTCGTTGACGTTGATCGCCGGGAACAACAACGTGCCCGCCTTCATCATCTCGTAGAGCCGATGGACGCCGGTCGTGGTCTCCTCGCTTACGCCGCGGAGCTCAGCCGCCACTTTCGTCCAGCGCTGCGCGTTCTCCTTCTGCTCCTTGCGCAGCAGATCGAGAATCACACCCCATTCCTCCGGCTCGGTTTCCGAATTGAACGCGGGAACCTTTCCAGCTTTCTCGAATTCGACCCCTTTATGCACGAGCAGCGTCGCGTCTCCGCCGTCGTCGACAAGCAGCGTCGGCCCCTTGCCGTCAGGCCACATCAACGCTTCGCTCGTGCACCACCAGTACTCCTCGAGCGATTCACCCTTCCACGCAAACACCGGAGTGCCCTTGGGATTCTCTGGCGTGCCGCCGGTTTCGGGACGGCCTACGACGACCGCCGCCGCGGCGTGATCCTGCGTCGAGAAGATGTTGCAAGACACCCAGCGGACATCGGCGCCAAGTTCAACCAGCGTCTCGATGAGAACCGCGGTCTGGATGGTCATGTGCAGGGAGCCCATGATCCGCGCGCCTGCCAGCGGGTTCTTCCCCTTGTAGCGCTCCCGCAACGTCATCAACCCCGGCATCTCCTGCTCGGCGAGCCGGATTTCCTTGCGGCCGAATTCGGCCTGCTGAAGATCCTTCACCTTAAAGGGCGAGCGGCCGGCTTTGACGGCTTCGTCAAATGAATGGAGTTCTCGAACTGCTGTTGGCATAAATGTCCTTCGCTAATTAGTTTCCAGTTGCCAGTTTCCAGTTGCCAGTTTTTCCTGCGCAACCTTCGCACTCGACTCACGCGAAGGTTGTCCCGCCGAAGCCGCATAGCGGCGAAGGCGGACGAACCGCGAATCGCGAGCCGCGAGCCGCGAGCCGCGAGTTAATTCTTCACCCCCGTCGCTACAAACAACGCCGGCCCCTTTGCGGCGGGGTTGACGGGCAGCGCGGTGATTCGGATTCGCTCGAAGCCCGCGGCGCTGAGCAGTCGCTCCACCTGCTCTTCGCTGAACCCCAGCCACACGTGCCCCATCTGCTGCCGGTATTCCTCTCGATCGTGCGGCAACATATCGGCGATCACCAGACGACCACCCGACTTCAGCACGCGGTACGCTTCGCGCAGCGCTGCCGACGGATCTGGCAGATGGTGCAGCACCAGCAGCAGCGTCGCCGCATCGAGTTCGTTATCGGCGATCGGGAGCGCTTCCAGTTCGCCACGCCGGACCTCGACCGCGGGCGAATCCCGAAGCCGGCGACGGGCCGCCTGGAGCATTTCGCCGGATCGATCGACGGCGATCACCCGGGTGACAAACGGCGCCAGCGCACCGGCGACCTGCCCGGTGCCGCACCCGAGATCGCCAACCGTCCATCGCTCGTCCACGAGCGCCGGAAGCGCTTGAAGATGAGAGGCCGTGCCAAACAAGTCCGATCTCAGCTTGTCCCACTGTCCGGCCGTGCTTTCGAAAAACTCTTGTGACTTCGATTGGCGCCGGGCGAGGACGTTCTTCAGGCGGCGCGCATCCTGATCGGCCCCGGCCGTCAGGCTCACCTGGTCGCGCAACAGCGACCACAGCCGCCGCGCGTGCGCGCGCTCGTCGAGCGAAAGCGTGTAATACCGGCTCGTTCCGTCGCGGCGGGAAATCACCCATCCACTATCCGCGAGCGTCTTGAGGTGCCGGCTGACCGTCGATTGCGGCAGCTGGAGCACCGTGCACAGCTCGGACACCGTCAGCTCGTGACGTTCGAGCAGCACGAGCATCCGGCTGCGCATCGCGTCAGCGAGCGTGCTGAGGTCCTCGAAAATCTCTGCGGTCGCCGGCATTTCTCTCTTTTTTCAGATCCTGCTGGGTTCTACCGGAGTCGTTCGAAAGTCGGTTCCATCTCGATCATTAATCCGTAAATCCGGATTTATGGTTACATAAGTCCGAGAGAGATGTCAACTGGCATCCAGTCTTTCGAATTC